>Ga0070707_100007166_pt1 | contig 10340 bp, 7 predicted proteins | sample KBSK5502metaG_FD_65468 | JGI IMG/M metagenome (GOLD analysis project Ga0070707, IMG submission 65468) | Corn, switchgrass and miscanthus rhizosphere microbial communities from Kellogg Biological Station, Michigan, USA - KBS K5-50-2 metaG | ecosystem: Host-associated > Plants > Roots >... | reverse complement strand
CCGTCGCTCTTGCAGCGGGCGGATCAGGTCATCGAGTGATGGACCGGCGAACGTTCATCGCGGCTATGACCGGCGGCCTCCTCGCCGCGCCGCTCGCCGCCAAAGCGGAGCAGACGATGAACCTGCCGAGGATTGGTTACCTGTCCGCCTCATCCCCGTCCTTCACCTCACCGTTCCTTGCCGCATTTCGAGAGGGACTACGAGACCTCGGCTACGTCGAGGGACAGAACATCGCGGTGGAGTACCGCTGGGCGCAAGGCATCTTCACGCAGCTCCCTAAGCTTGCTGCGGACCTAGTCCGGCTCAACGTCCGCCTGATCGTGGCGAGTTCCAATCGAGAGATCACGGCTGCCAAGGAGGCGACCGCGACCATCCCCATTGTGATGGTTAACGCCGTTGATCCAGTCGGCGCCGGATTCGTCGCCAGTCTTGCTCAGCCCCGCGGCAACCTCACGGGGCTGGCGTGGGCGCCGGCAGTGGAGATCGTGGGCAAACACCTGGAGTTCTTGAGAGAAGTCGTTCCAAACCTCTCGCGCGTAGCCGTTCTCGTGGACCCCGGTTTCCCCGGCATCGGTCCCTATCGCGATGCCGCAGAAGGGGCAGCCAGGAAGCTTGGCTTGACCTACCAGGAGATCGAGACGCGGGAGGCAGGTGACTTCAGCAAGGCTTTCGCAGCCATCACCCGGGAGCGCTCCCAGGCGGTCTTCGTTCAAGGATCCCCGCTGGTCTTCCGGCACCTCCGCGCCATTGTCGACCTGGCGGCCAGCCATCGAATACCCGCGATTTTCGTCTTCCGCGAAGCGGTGCCGCTCGGGGGCCTGATGTCCTACGGCGTCAATCTCGCCGATTTGTACAGAGGAGCTGCGACGTTCGTCGTCAAGATCCTGCAGGGCGCAAAGCCTGCCGATCTCCCCGTCGAACAGGCGAAGAAGGTCGAACTTCTCATCAACATGAAGACGGCCAAGGCTTTGGGGCTGACCATCCCGCAATCGCTCCTGCAGCGGGCGGACGAGGTAGTCCAGTGAGACCGAAAGAATCAGGCTCGATTTAGGTCCGAGGAATCGATGATGACTATCGTTACCCATGTACACCTGAAGGAAGGGGCTGGAGGTGAGTGGGATACCGCGATGCGCACTCGTCTGTCGGCCGCGAAGAAGCGACCGGGTTGGGTGGGAGGACAGCTCCTTCGGCAATCCGACAAACCAGACCGGCGAGTAATCGTCGGCACGTGGAGGACTCGCGCAGACTGGGAGGCCTGGCACCAACCGGTAATTCGCCGCGACGCGCGGGCGGCTCGACGGGTTAGAGAGCGGACCAGCCGAGCACTGGTGGCATGAGGTCGTGGTTGATGTGAGGAAGTCCGCAGCCGCTCCTCCCGCCGCATCGAAACGAGCAACCAACCGGGCCTCGAAGGCTAAGCCGAAGAGCAGGCGACAAATGGGGGGCGGAGGGAAGTATGAGCACCTCGCGCTTGGTGAGACCCCGAACCTCGCCGCGCGGCTCCTGGCCGTGGCCGAGCCGGACACGGTCGTGATCAGTGAGACCACGCATCGGCTCACCTACGGCTTTTTCGCCTGTCGCGACCTTGGCATGCACACGCTCAAGGGTGTCTCTATGCCGATGCGGACGTACCGTGTCCTCGGGGAGGGCCCGGCCCAGAGTCGCCTCGAGGTGACCACCGCCACTGGGCTCACCCCACTGGTCGGCCGTGAGCAAGAAGTCGGATTGCTCCTGGGTCGCTGGGAACAGGTTCGGGACGGGCTCGGACAGGTGGTCCTCCTCGCTGGTGAGGCCGGCATCGGGAAATCGCGCCTCGTCGAGGTGTTGAAGGAGCATGTGACGAAGACGCCCCACGCGCGATGGGAGTGTCGCTGTTCACCCTACTACCAGGACAGCGCCCTGTACCCGATGATTGATCTGTTTCAACGGGCGCTGCGGCTTTCGCGGGAGGAGTCGCCCGAGGAAAAGTTGGAAAAGATCGAACGAGGTCTGGCGGAGTACAGCCTTGCCACTCACGAAGCGGTATCCCTTTGGGCCTCCCTCCTGTCCGTGCCGCTGCCCGATCGGTATCCCCCTCTAACCTTCACCCCCCAGCGACAGAGGCAGAAGACCCTCGAGGCAATCTTGACGCTGCTGCTGGCGTTGGCGTCGCGGCAGCCCCTGCTGTTCATCGTAGAAGACCTCCACTGGGTCGATCCCTCGACCCTGGAACTGCTGACCCTTATCCTCGATCAAGTGCCCACCAGTTCAATTATGGTCCTCTTCACTTTTCGCCCGGACTTTCATCCGCCCTGGGGCCAGAGAGCCCACGTTACGCCCCTCACGGTGGCCCGGTTAACGCGCAAGCAAACGGAACTGCTGGTCGCGCGGGTCGCGACGGCCAAGGCCCTGCCGGCGGTGGTGCTCGAACAAATTGCGGCGAAAACTGACGGGGTGCCCCTCTTCGTGGAAGAACTGACAAAGATGGTGCTGGAATCTGGGCTCCTGCGTGACCGGGACGGCCGCTACGAACTAACGGGACCTCTCCCTGCCTTGGCTATTCCCGCCACCCTACAGGATTCTCTGATGGCCCGGCTTGACCGGCTCGCCACGGTCAAGGACGTGGCGCAATTGGGCGCGACGCTGGGGCGTTCGTTCTCGTACGAGCTGCTCCGGGCCGTGTCGCCGATGGAGGAGCCCACGTTGCAGGAGACCCTCCGCCGCCTGGTTGAGGCCGAGCTACTCTACCAGCGGGGCATACCGCCACAGGCGACGTACATCTTCAAGCACGCCCTCATCCAGGAGGCCGCCTACCAGTCGCTGCTCAAGAGCCGGCGCCAACAGTTCCACCAGCGGATCGCCCAGGTGTTGCTCGAGCAATTCCCGGAGACGCCCGAGACCCAGCCCGAGCTGCTCGCCCACCACTACACCGAGGCTGGCCTGGTTGAGCATGCGATCCGCTACTGGCAGCGCGCGGGCGAGCGCGCCTTTAAGCGAGGCGCGAACGCGGAGGCCATCGCACACCTCAGTAAGGGACTCGCAATGCTGAACGACGTGCCAGACGGTCCAGAACGCGTCGGGCGAGAGTTCGATTTGCAGGCTGCGCGCGGCGCGGTCTTGATGACGACGAAGGGCTATGCGGCCCCGGAAGTCGAGCAAACCTATCTCCGGTCGCCCGAACTGGCTCGTCAAACGGGGAACCCATCACAGCTGTTCGCTGCCGTATGGGGACTCTTCTGGTTCTCCATGCTGCGAGCCGAGGTCCGGAAGTGCCGGCCGGTCGGCGAGGAGCTTGTCCGGATCGCCGAGAGCACGGGCGACCCCGGGCTTCTTGTACAGGCTCACAATTCACGGGGACAAAACCTGTACTACCTCGGAGACCTGCCGGCTGCCCGGCACCACTTGGAGCGGGCCATCGCGATCTGCGACTCGAGGGAGCATCGCTCGCACGACATTCGTCGCGGTCAGCTGATAAAGGTGATTGCCAACCGGCCGCATGCGGCCTTGGTGCTGTGGTGCCTTGGCTATCCGGCCCAAGCCCTCGAGCGAAGCCGGGAGGCCCTCGCCCTGGGTCAGACGGAGGCTCAGCCCTTGGGTCGCGTGTATGCGTTGGGCTTCGCGACGATGCTCCATCAACAGCGCCGTGAGGGACAGGCGGCACAGGTCCAGGCGGAGGCCATGGTCGCGCTTTCCCGGGAGCACGGCTTAACATTCTGGCTCGCGATGGCCACCTTCCGACTCGGCGCGGCCTTCGCCCTCCAGGGCCGACTAGAGGACGGCATCGCGAAGATGCGCGAGGGGCTGGATGCCTGGAGAGCCACCGGCGCTGAGCTGGAACGGCCGTACCGCCTCGCTGTGCTCGCCCAGGCCTATGGACGCCTCGGGCAGGCGGAGGCCGCGCTGGGGCTGCTCGATGAGGCCTTCACCGCGGTGAAGGTCACTGGGGAAGGCGTTTGGGAAGCGGAACTCCATCGACTCAAAGCGGAGTCCCTTTTGGCTCAGGCCGATGAAAATCGACGGGAAGCCGAAGCCTCTCTGCTGCAGGCGATCGCCGTCGCCCGCGGGCAACAGGCAAAATCCCTCGAATTGCGCAGCGCGACGAACCTGGGCCGCCTGTGGCAGCAGCAGGGCAAACGGGAAGATGCGCGGAGGATAGTGAGCGAGGTCTACGGCTGGTTCACCGAGGGCTTCGACACGAAGGACTTGCAAGAGGCCAAGGCCTTGCTGGATCAGCTTTCCTAAGGCCACCGGCGACACTGGCCGCGGGTTATGGGCCCGACGAAACCCGTGAGTCCAGCGCCGGAACGATCTGGGACCGCGAGAGGGGTCGCCGCCGGACGCTGCCACTCGACCCCTCAGCCAAAGCCCGGCGGGGGCAAACAGCACAGTGGCCAGGCGGTGGCGTTTCCAAGACCCCGCGGGACCTCGAATCGCCGCCCAGCCGGCTTGTCCTGACCGGTAAAATAGAGTCGTGCCGCTCCCCTCCGTCCTCCGTCCAGATCATGCAGCCGACGCTCGTACCCCGCCCGATCCACCATGAGGGCTGGGTCTACGAGGAGAAGGTGGACGGCTACCGGATGGTGGCCTACAAGGCCGACCGCTCGGTCAAGCTCGTCAGCCGGCAGGGCGTGGACCACACCTCACGCTACCCCGACATCGTGGCTGCGCTCCGGGCGCTCGAGGTCCCGACCTTTAATCCTCGACGGGGAAATCGCCGTCTTCGACCAGAAGTTGATCTCGCGGTTCGAGTGGCTGCGTCGGCGACTGCATACTCGCGCCACGAGTGTGGGCTCTCGGTCCTTGACCCCTCCCACTGGGCAGACTACCCTCGGGCCACCTGTCTGACCGTCCCGGCCCCGGCTCCTTGGGAGGCTCCGGCATGCAGTGTACTACCGGCAGAAGGTGCTCAAGCGTCTGGTCGCCGAGCACGCCTGCCAATTCGTCCCGAAACTGGCCATAGACATCCACCGAAGAACATCTAAAGTTGGATTCCCCGACACGCACCAACATGACGTGCGGCCGCGCCAACCATCAACGTAATACGGGCGGACCGGCGACGGTCCCGTCACGTGCTTGCAGAGACTTGCGACTCGGCTGGCGGGACCTCACGCGCCGATACCGGTGGCCAGCGCCGCACGCTGAGCCAGTCGATGCGGAACCGATCGCGTACCATCGGCCAGAGCCCGGCGGGCGCGAACAGCATGGCGGCCATCGCGACGGCCCCGAGCGCGACGAGGTACCAGCTTGCCGGAAGGTTCAGCACGTCGGTGACGACCTCGCGCAACGCGAAGTAAATGATCGTCCCGAGGATGGGGCCCTCCAGCGTCCCGATCCCACCCATGAGAACGATGAACATCATCGCGACGACCCAGTTCGGATCAAATGCGAAGCCTGGCGCTACGTACAACGTCGCATTGAAGCTGATGGCGCCGGCGAGGCCGCAGCCGGCGGCGGAAATGACGAACGCGATGAACCGATTCCGCCAAACGTCGACGCCGATGCTCGTCGCCGCCAGATCGTTGTCACGAACCGCCATGAGAGCGAGGCCGATCCGGGACCTCATCAGGAGATAGGTGCCGATCACCGCGCCGCTCGCGACGGCCGCGCTCATCCAGAACGTCACCGGCTCGAGCCAGTGCGGATCCACCAACCGCGCGGTGCGAAGCCCCATCCCTCGCTCGCCGCCGAGCCACTCGCTCTTCGAGACCACGAGCGACACGATCTCGGAGAACACCCACATGCCGATGGCGAAATAGGCCTCGCGCAGGCGGAACAGAAAGAGCGCGATCACGGCGGCGACGAGCCCGCAGACGGCAGGCGCTAGGGGCAGAACCCAGTAGGGGGCGACGTTCATCGCCATGGAGGAGAAGAACAGGCAGTAGGCGCCGAGCCCGACGAAGACCTGTTGGCCCATAGACACGAGCCCGGCGTATCCTGCGAGGAGGTTCCACATCTCGGCCATCGCCAGCATCAGGAGGCACTCGGACACGAGCCGCTGAACACCCTCGCCAACCACCCAGGGCGCCGCGGCCGTTACCACGACGAGGCTGCTCAGCGCGAACCATCCGCGTGCTCGGCTCACGCCCGCGCCCCGAAGAGGCCGTTGGGCCTGAGCAGCACGCCGACGAAGAACAGCAGATGGGCATAGAGCGGGCCCGCGTTCGGATCAAACTTGAGCCCGACCAGCTGCACGACGCCGAGCAAGATCCCGCCCAGCATCGCGCCCCAGAACGATCCCAGGCCCCCAAGCACGACGACCTCGAAAGCGATGAGGAGTCGCTCGACGCCGGTGTACGCCGTGAAGCTAGAGCGGATCGCGAGGAGAAGACCGGCGACGCTCGCAAGTGCCAGTGACAGCCCCATGACGATGTTGTAGACGTGCGCCGGGTTCACGCCCATCAGGCGGGCCACATCCCGATTGTCTGCTGTCGCACGCACGATGCGCCCGAGCCGGGTCCGGGTCAGCACCAGCTGCAGGGCGACGAAGAGCACAACGGATACTCCGAGGACGAGGAGGGGAAGGACACCGATCGCCAACCCCAGGATTGGGACACTCGCCTGAGCCAGGGTGCCAGCGGTCAGGGTCCGAGGATCCGCGCCGAAACCTTCGAGCATGAGGTTGCGCATGACCACGGCGAGGCCAAAGGTCAGCAGGATCGCGGCGAACGGATCGGGCCGAGTAATGATCCGATTGATGAGCACCGCCTGGAGGGCGTAGCCGAGCCCGAAGAAGATCACGAGGATGGGCACGAGAAGCGCCGCCGGATGGAGCCACGGCATCGTCCCGGCCAGCGACACGCCCATGAAGGCGCTCAGCACCATGAACTCGCCGTGCGAGACATTGACAACCCGCATCACCCCGACGATCAGCGCCAGGCCGACGCCGAGGAGACCGTAGAGCCCGCCGACGAGGATCCCGTTGACGATCGTCTCGATCCAGATCATGCACGAGGCCCCATCCCTGGCTGTCCCGCTCAGGTCCCGAAGTAGGCTCGCGAGAGCTCGTCGAGGCCGAGTTCACGGGCGCCTCCTTCGAGCGTCACTCGCCCCTTGAGCAGGCAGTAGACTCGATCTGCCGCCGCCGTCGCTCGTTTCACGTCTTGCTCAACGAGCACGATCGACGCGCCATCGGCGCGGACTCGCGCGAAGGACCGGTAAATCTGTTCGATCACGAGGGGAGCAAGCCCGAGCGAGATCTCGTCGCAGAGCAAGAGCTTCGGATTCGCCATCAACGCGCGGCCGATCGCGACCATGTGCTGCTGTCCGCCGGAGAGCGCGTTCGGGCTCAGGCGACGACGCTCCCGGAGAATCGGAAAGAGATCGTACACAGTCTCGAGTGTCCAGGAGCCCGGCCTCCGGTTGAGCGCCCCCATCAACAAGTTCTCCTCGACGGTCAGTGATGGGAATAAGAGCCGCCCCTCGGGCACGAGGGACAACCCGAGCTGCGCAATGTGTTCGGCAGGCTTTCTACCGATCTCGTCACCCGAGAAGCGGATCTCCCCTCGCTTCGTCCCAATCAGGCCGACGAGGCACTTGAGGAACGTCGTCTTACCAGCCCCGTTGGCTCCCACGAGCGCCACGGTCTCCCCCACGCGCACGTCGAGTGTGAGGCCGAACAGCGCCTGGAAATCGCCGTAGAATGCGTCGAGCGCGCGCACTTCAAGCAACGTCATCGCCGGCGAACCCCATGTAGATCTCCTGGACGATCCGGCTCCTCATCACGTCGGGCGGGGGTCCCTCGAGCACCTTCTTGCCGAAGTGAAGCACCATGATCCGATCGGCGACCGCCGTCAACGCACGGGGGATGTGCTCGATCCAGATGATGGCGTGACTCGCCTTAAGCGTGCCGATGAACGTCACCAGTTGCCCCACCTCACGTTCGGTGAGGCCGGCCGCGATCTCGTCGAGCAGCAGGAGCTTGGCGCGCGAGGCGATGGTCTTCGCGAGCTCGAGGCGTTTGCGGTCGAGCAACGGCAAGTGCCCCGCCAGCACGTCGGCCTTCGGCAGGAGTTCCGTACGCGCGAGCACGTCGAGCGCCCACGACTCTCCTGCGGACGTCGGCAGCCCCGCGCCGAAGGAAGTCGCGGCGAGCACGTTTTCGTACACGGTGAGGTGCGGAAACGGCTGTGGGATCTGAAAAGCGCGGACGATCCCGAGCCGGGCACGATGATGAGCCGGAAGTCGGCCCACTTCCCGTCCCTCGAAGCAGATGCTGCCGGCATCCGCGGCGACGGTGCCAGCTATGAGATTGAAGACGGAGCTCTTGCCCGCGCCGTTCGGCCCGATCACGCCGAGACAGGTTCCTCGATCGAGCGAGACGTGGACGTCGTCGGCGACGACGATCGCGCCGTAACGCTTCGACAGGCCGTGCACTTCGAGGAGAGCCATCGCGCCCCTATGGGGCGCCGGCAACCGCGGGCTCGATTCCGATGCCGACGCTCAGCCCAGCTCAGACAGAAGTTTCAACTCGGCCTCGACGGGAATCTGCGGCGCCGTCGCGTTGTACACGATCAAGAGGTCGTAGGGGAAGCGGCCGGCCTTCGTCTTGCGCCACTGACCGCCGGCCATGCTCGTGACCGAGACGTTCTTGATCGGGGTGTCCTTCAACCGCACAGGGCCGACAATCGTGTCGACCGACAAGGTGGCGATCGCGTGTCTCACGGCCTCCTTGTCCTTCGGATCGCCGGAACTCGTGAGGGCAGCGAGGCCGACTTCCCAGATCGCGTGCGCGTAGCCGAGCGGTTGCGTCCATTGCTTGCCGGTTGTGTTCTCCCATTCGGTCGCCAGCTCTCGGGCACTCTGGCCGGTGATCGAGGATTTGTATGGAAATTTCGGTGTCCACCAGACTTCCGTCGACATCCCGTCGCCGCGGCGCCCCAGCGAAGTAATCGCGCTGGCGAACAGGAAGGCCGCGGCCATCGTGCAGACTTGGGGCCGGTAGCCGGCCTGCGCCGCTTGATTCCAGAACGTGGCCCAGTGGCTCGGCAAGACGAGGCCCGAGACAATCTCTGCGCCCGCATTCTTGAAGGCGCTCACCTGGTTCGTGAAATCGTCGGTCGCCATCTTGAAGAAGCCGCCATGGACTTCACGGTACCCTTGCTGCGCCATCCCCCCCGGAAGGCCTGTCTTGGCGTTGGCAAACGCCTTCCCGGTGGGACTGTCGGTGTAGAAGGTACCGACTACCTTGTTGGTGCGGACGCTGTTCCACATCGCGAGGAAGTTCTTGACAACCTCCCCCGCACCCCAGAAGAAATGGAACGTATACGGGAAACTCTTTTCCGCGAGGTTCTCGGGAGTCGCGCCCCGGGAGAATTTCCACCCCGTCCAGGGAACCATGGTGGAGATCGTCGGCACCCCGCGCGTGTCGGCCAGCTCGCCCATGGCGGCCGCAGCATCCCCGCCAAAACAGAGCACCAGATCGCAATTGTCGCGAAGGATCAGCTCGCTGCTGACGACAGCGGAGCGATTCGGATCCGACTGGTTGTCCTTGATCACAAGCTCGACCGGGTAGGACTTCCCGCCGACCTTCACTCCGTCCTTGACCGCAGCCCGGATCCGTTCAACCGTCCACGCCGTGGCTTCGCCGAAATTCGCGCCAATCCCCGATTGCGCGCCGATGTAGCCGATCTTGATCGTCCGCGATTGCGCTCGCGTCACGCTCACCGCCGAAACGCCCGATGCCGCGGCGAGCCCCACCACGCTACCCGTCTTGAGGAAAGTCCGCCTGGTGATGTCGACCGTGTCTATCCCGCCCGAGGGCTCAGGGTTGCGCTGGGTCATGGCGCCCTCCCTTTTCCGACCGGTGGTGACCTAGACCGTGTTCTTGACTAAGTGCCTGGGGGAAGTGGCACCGTCCGCGGGAACCGAATCAGGGGCCTCCTTCAGCCCCACGAGCCGGTCGATTACGTCCAAGTTTGCTGCGGGGAGGCTAGGCGAGGTCCGGTAGAGTTGTCAAGTGGTTTGAACGGCCGACTGACCTTCAGGACGGGTTCGCAGCCAATTTGGGGCCGGCCGCTACCGAGGGACCCCACTCCGATTCCATGCCCCGCGACATTTCCACCTCCATTCGCGTGGATTAAGACCGAGGCAGGTCGTCAGACAACGTCCACCTAGAAGATGCGATGGTGATTGCCACCCAGCGCGAGATGGCTATCCGACCGGGAGGCATGAGCATTGGGGCCACCACCGTCGTTGGCACAAAGCCCCTCCCGACCGTCCTTGACCCCTCCGGTCCCGAAGATTAAGCTCGCGGCACCTGTCGACCTGTCGCGGCCCGGATCGTCAGAGAGTGACGGCATGAAATGTTCCCGGTGCCAGCAGGACGCCCCTTCGGACGCTGAGTTCTGCCCAGAGTGCGGTAC
>Ga0070707_100007165_pt1 | contig 10340 bp, 10 predicted proteins | sample KBSK5502metaG_FD_65468 | JGI IMG/M metagenome (GOLD analysis project Ga0070707, IMG submission 65468) | Corn, switchgrass and miscanthus rhizosphere microbial communities from Kellogg Biological Station, Michigan, USA - KBS K5-50-2 metaG | ecosystem: Host-associated > Plants > Roots >... | reverse complement strand
GTTAAGCACGCGGTTAGGTGCTGTCTAGGGGGGAGGGGTGATGACTGTGTTGCCCGCAGTCACCCGCTCGATGCGACAGCGGTGGGCCTAGGGTGGACGTGCGTGCGCTAGACGCGGTCTCGTCGGGCCATCTCCTGCTCCGAATCGTGGTCGGGGCGACTGGATTCGAACCAGCGACCTCCTGAACCCCATTCCGTTCGACGCGTGCTCAGGATGCGCGATTCGTGCTCAGTCGGTGTCCGCTGACGACCGCCATTGACCCCGGATATCTGCGGGACAAGTGGTCAGAAATGGTGGTCACGTTGGCGGAGGATGACAAGGTCCTTCACCGTCCTAGGCCGCGTCTTTGAAGAGGCCCGGCCGCTCGGCTGGCGATGACTGGCGCCGGCGCTTCGCGGACTCGGGAGTGACCTCCGCCGCCAGCCAGGTCGTGAATTCGACCGCTGCGTAGCGCTCTTGGCCAGATATCTCATCGAAGAGGCGCGCATAGGTGACGAGCTCGCGGAGCCGGATGGCACCGTCTCGGAGCGGCGGCGGCTTCAGGCTGCTGCTCATCGGCGCCGATTGTAGGGCGGGTCAGGCCGCAGGAGCGGTGATCCAGGCGATGAACAAGCGCCCGAAGTCCTTGAGGCGGCCGCGAGTCTCTTGGAGCCCCTGCCCGGTCATGATCCCGCTCGGATAGGTGTCCACGATGTTGCGGCTCGCCAGGTCTCCCCAGTCCATCTTGATCTGGTCCTCCGGGATGCCCGGCAGGACCTGCTCCAGGTAGTTGTAGATCCCGCCCATCATGGGGTTGAAGCTCGCCGGCGGCGACGGGTTCTCGGCGATGACCGCGAGCAGTCGGAGATGCGATGGCCGCAGTGCGTCGAGCGCGTCCATCATCCGCTCGCGCTGGTCGGCGGCGAGGTCTGGCGCCGCAAGGCTGTTCGCCACGGCGGCGGCGTAGTAGGCCCGTTTGCTGTCCGCGTCGGCGCGCACCACGCGCTCGAGGACCTGCTCTACTAGGTCAGCTGCCGAATCCGTCAGGACGGCGGCCTCGACGCGCTCCTGTACCGCTCCCAGAGCCTGGTTGAGTTCCCGCACAAACTCGGCCATCCGCTGCTGCCGCCGACGTGGGATGAATTCGCCGATGAGCGTTCCGATCGCGCTGCCAATGCCCGGGAACAGCTGCACAGCGGCCTCACCCAAGGCGAGGGTTGTGTCTCGAACACTCGGAGCCTCGAGTTCGCCCGCTAGGCGCTCGCGCTCTTCCCTGTCCAACTGCTCGTCCACGCGCCGGTCGAGCTCATCGCGGTCCACGGGCTAAATCGTATGGCCGGCGGGTAGAGACTCAGCTTGAGCTGGCGGGTCGGCCAAACCTTCGAGCGCGACCTGTCCCCGGCGCCGTGGGATCCGGGCGGATATTGTCGACGCCCTTTATCCCGACCCGGCCACCGCCCTCACGCCGAGGCTCGTCGTCGAATCGCGGGACGACATGTAGGTGAGAGTGCATCCGAGGGACTCCCTCGTCTGAGCCCGGATAGGGCGACCACGAGAGCAAATACCCGTCCGGCGCGAGGCGCTCGTCCTGAATGGCCTTGGCCCTGAGAAGCAAGTCCCGGGTGGCCGTCCATTCTTCCGATGAGAGATCGAAGGGCGAGGCTCGATGCGCCTTCGGGACGATGATGCCCGATCCTGGCAACACGCCTGGTGGATCGGCTGGGTCACGCGACGAGGAGTACACGCACCACTCGTTCTCAATGTAGACATCAGCCGCGCGCAGTGGTGCCCGATCACAGAAGACGCAGTCGGTTCGGTCCACAGCTGCAGCAAGGGTAATCCGCGGCGCCAGGCTCGCTTATCGGCTCTCGCCGTTCATACGCCCTTTGATCGGCAGCAGACCTCGTGCGGACGCGCCGCTGCTGTTGCGGGTTGGGGAAGCGGCTCAATTGTTAGGGGTGTCGAGATCAAAGCTGTACGAGCTGATCGGATCGGGCGAGGTGCCGATGATCAGGATGGGGCGGTCGGTGCGGGTGGTGCGAGCGGAGCTGGAGCGGTGGATCGTCAGGCAAATGGAACAGTAAGCATGGGTCGCGTTCGGAAGAACCAGTCCGGTCGCTCAATGTTCGCGGATGTCGCGTGAGGCCGGCTCCTCGGCATGTTCGAGGATGGTATTGACCCGCAGCCTCGAGATCGATGGTCGTGTTGTCGATGATCAGCCATCCCTGATCCCGGAGCCGCTTGGGCGCTGACGTCGTCGAGAGGAGGCCGTAGACGTAGCGGATGCCCCACTCGATGTAGGCCGGATTAATTGCACGCGCCAGATTCCGGCGGTGCGCTTCGGCCTCGGTTGGGTAGACCAAGACGCCGAGCACATCGTCGCGGGCGAGCAGATCGCGGTACTCGGGCAACTCAAAGGGATCCCAGAAGTCGTCGATCGTCACCGTGAATCCGGCATCGGCCTATCTGATGGCCGTGGCGATGGCTGACTCCCGGGCCAGGCGGACCTGCAGGGCAACCTCCGGACCCCACGCTTCGTCGGGATAGACATAGCCCGAGACGACGATTTCGCGAAAGCCATCGACTCGGATGTAGGCGCCACGTTCGAAGCGCTCCGCGAGCGCCTGGGCCGTCGCCGTCTTGCCCACCGCCAGCGAGCCGACTAGCAGGAAGATGCGAGCGGTCACCTTTCCGGGGCCAGAGGAACTTCCTCCGGCCTGACTGCAGCCTGCGAGGTGGACCTCCCTGAATTCGTCATCTGAGAGAGGGATTGCTCTCCCTGCGGACCTTCCAAGCTAGGAACAGAGTGACGAGGAGTACGACAAAGAGCAGGTATTCGAGGATGTTAATTACAGGCGGGATAGGCAGCGAGAAGAAGGACCCCATTCGGTCTCCGAAAATGGGGAAGAGGAGGAGGAAGGAGCCGACGATTGCCAGAATCGAAGCCAATCTGGCGCGCCTGAAGAGAAGCGCGATTGACGCGACGTAGAGCGCGAGAGCCGCAAAAATGGTACCGATCGCTAGGTAGCCAACGGTCTTCAAGGCGGTTGCGGGGCGGGTCTCAAAGCCAAGTGGAGTCAAGAGGATAATCAGCGCGACGTTCACGGCCAACGCAATCGCAAGCGCCAAGACGTTTCTGGAGAGCCTCACGCGGCGGAGCCTAGCAGCCCAGGCGAGCAGGTCCGGCGATCTCCTAGCAGGACGTTCTGGAGGATTCCTGCGGTTCGGTGTCCGATCGGCTCAGCGGTGCAGCCCAAGGGATGTGAGCCCGCCCAAGTCGCCGCTGCTGTTGCGGGTAGCGGAGGCGGCGGCGCGGCTGCTCGGCGGCTGTACGTCCAGCATTCGCGTGATCTCGACTGACAATTGTTCACGCCGACATAAGGAGAGCTGGTATGCCCCAGCCAACCACCGTTAATGCCTAAATCGACGCCGCACCGCCTCCATCGCAAGCCACTATGCGCGAGCTTCGAAGTCTCATCCTCGAGGTGGTTCCGGGGGTAACCGAGCGGATCAGCATGGCATGCCGACCTACGACCATCGTGGGCCGCGGCTGCTCCACCTCTCCGCCGCGAAGCGCCACGTGGCCGTCTACGCACTCGTGCACGAGGACAGCGAGGTGCCGGAGGCGTTGCGCCCTTACCTGCGTGAGCGAAGCACCCTCAGCTTTGGCTTCGAGCAGCCTCTCCCGATCGCTGCGCTGCGGGAGGCGATCCGACATAAGTCCGAAACCCTGGATCGAGGCTGACCTAAAGCGCAACGCGTGAGGGAGCCGACTGGCACCGGGCCAATCGGCTCCCCGTGGGCTCGGCTGAATCGCTGAATGCGCATCGGCGAGCCGCCCGGGATCAGCGGCCTTGCACCTGGATGACCGGGCACTCGAACTCCTTGACGGGGGTGGTCCCGATCGTGATCAAGCCGTTCTGGGCGTACCAGAGGACCTGCGCCCCGCTCGTCAGTTGGACGGGCGCGACGTTCCATGTCACCGGCAGGACCATCCACCGACCACCGCGGAAGCCGGGATCGCCGGGCGCCGCGGCGGCCACGTTGGCAAGCCCGTCGCCAAGCGCGTAGATCGCCTCGAACGAGCTGGTCGGTGCCCCGGTCCCGGTAAAGTCGGTCGGAGTTCCGATGGTTCGGTACTGGACGCCGTCGGCGTAGAACGACAGCGCTGGCGGGCCGCCGGCCTGGACGACGCCGGTCCCGAGGGTAGTGAGAAGGAGGCCGAGCGTGGCCACCAATGTTGCCAGACGTCGCATGACGTACCTCCACGTGTGCGGATCGAGCCATCCGGGACGATCTGGAGCGATGGTCAGCGTGGCGCGTGTCATTTCGATGACACCGCGATATCAGCTTAATGACGATCTTGGGGTCGACGCCCACGGCTCCGTCGTATCGAGCCAGTGCTATCCACGTCCCGAGGCGTTCCGTCGGATGACCTCGCCGAAGGAGGCTCGCAGCCGATCGCTTACCGCGGAGGCGGTCCCCGTTTTGGTGCCGGTGCTGTCGTTGAGCGGGCCGTAATAGACGCCGATGTTGCAACCGCCCGTGCATGACAAAGGCCAGACAACGGCCTGATTCAGATGACGTTCGATAATCTTGTGGTCAGAGGCATCCCAGCGAAGACAGGCAGAGCTGGGGCTAGAATCGCACCGTGTCGGGGGCTCTTCGCGTTGGCTTGGCCGTGCTGGGGATAGTCCTGCTGTCGGTCGCCGTCGTCGTGTTGGTGAACCGACCGGGTGATCGGCTTGGGGCCGTGCCGTCCCGCAAGCGCAAGCGACTCCGGACGCGGGTTGTCTCATCATCGCGTCGAAGGTTTCAGAAGCTCCTCGGTGCGGCATGAACGGCGCGATAGAGAAGGGCCTGGCGCCCACCCTGGATACCGGCCCCTCGTCAGAGAAGGCGGCGTGACTTACCGCTCGGCCCTAGCACTGCTGGGTGCAGCTCGTTTCAGCCCATGAGTGATCCGCGGCGGATGCTCGGGGGGAAGGAGTATCGGCCGCGGACCAGAGGTTCCTGACATCTTCGAGCAGGTGGATGGGCCTCGCGCCAAAGGATGTGGGCTCGCGTATGGTGGTCTAGCGAGAACCGCAATCGCGCGCCATGATGCTCGCGACGGCACAGGAGGCAAGGAGCCGACGCCCAGGGCACCCTAAGGCAGGCGCCTCCTCGAGTTGCGGTACGCCTGGGCGCCTGCTGAAGCCAGTGGCGAGACCGATCTGGGCCGTGGCGGAGGACCTTGCTCGTTGCTCGGCGTCCCTGAACTAGGGCCGGCTTGGGGTGAGATGGGCAGATGACCGAGGTTGGCCATCCACCTGGCTCCACGCACGGCTTCCTGTTCGCTGACCTTCGCGACTACTCCCGCTTCGTGGAGACCTACGGGGACGATGCCGCTGTCGAGCTGCTACAGCGATATCGCAAGCTCGTCCGCGAGGTCATCGCCAAGCACGACGGTGCCGAGATCCGGACCGAGGGCGACAGCTTCTACGTCGTCCTGGCGTCCGCCAGTAGCGCCGTGCGCTGCGGCATGGCCATCCTGGCCGCCGCGGCCGCGACGGATCCGCCGATCGCCGTCGGCGTCGGTGTCCACGCCGGCGAGACCTCCGAAACGACGGAGGGACCGGTCGGCTCGGCGGTCAACATCGCCGCTCGCGTGTGCGCCCAGGCGGCCGCCGGCGAGCTGCTTGTCACCGACACCGTCCGCTCATTGACCCGAACACGAGTTCCATTCCGATTCGTGCCGCGCGGGACCCGCGAGCTGAAGGGTATCAGTGAACCGATCGCGCTTTATCGGGTCGCCACCCCCGAGGAGGCGGACGCCCTTGCCGCCCTGCCATCCGGGCGGTCAGCGACGGTCAGCGGCCTTAGGGGCCGGCGGCTCCGGGTCAGCGGGAGCCAATTACGCCTCGGCATGGGCGGCGTGCTGATTGTGGTCGCGGTCGTCGCCATCGTCGTGCTTACCCGCGCTGTCAGCGCGGGTTCCCCTCACGCTGCAGCATCCTCGAGCGGTAGAGCCGAGGCCTCACCGAGAGTGGCCTCAATACCTGCCCTCAGCCTCCTATGGCAGAGGAGCGGTCCAAAGCAGGCGCAGCCGAGTACGTACTGGCCAGCGATCGACCCCGCCACCGGAGACGTGTGGGTGGCTTCGTCGTTTGACAACCAGTACTGGATCTTCAGCCCGGATGGCAAGTACCTGGAGTCGTGGGGCAGCCCGGGGACTAGGTCAGGCCAGTTCGAGTTCGCCACCCACGATCCTCACCCCGACGGCGAAGGAGCCATCGCCTTCGCACCCGACGGCAGCTTCTACGTGGCCGACAACGGCAACTATCGGGTTGAGAAGTTCGACCGTGCCCGCCGCTTCGTTACGGCCTGGGGCAGCTTCGGACCCGGGAATGGTCAGTTCCAAAGTCCCAAGGGCATCGCAACCGACGGCAGGACGGTGTACGTGAGCGACGATCGCGGCAGCGGAACAGTGATCGAGGTGTTCGATTCGAGTGGTCACTTCCGTCGGTCGCTCGCATTCCCCTTCGTGCTCTTCAGCCGTACCCCGTCGGGTCTGCTGATCGGGGGCGACAGCGGCGTCGGCTCTGGCGGCACCGGGGTGATCGAGGTGGATCCCGCCACCGGGAAGACCCTGTTCCACTTCACGTTGAGCGGAGCCGACATCGACGACGGCGGAGTGGCGCAGGTGGTGATGGATCGGGCCGGCCGCATCTTCATCCCCGTCCAAGATCGCTCGGACCCCAAGGTACCTAGCGAGCTGGTCGAGCTCGACGGCCACGGTCGCGTGCTCGGGCGCTGGGCGGCTGGTGGCGAGACTGTGGCGCTCGCTCCAGATGGGCTGTCACTGTATGCCGCGTATACCGCGCCCGAAGGCCGCGGCTGGACCTTCATCCGCAAGTTCGCGCTGCCGGTCGCTATCGCCGCCTATGGCGGGAACCCAGCGCGCACCGACGTCATGCCTGGACCCGGTCCCTCCGGCGCCGCCACGATCGAATGGAGTGTTGCGTTGAAGGGTCCGGCCGATATGGGACCCGCCGTGGTGGGCGGCATGGTCTATGTCGCTGAGCGGACCGGCGACGTCGAAGCCCGCAGAGAGACGACCGGCGCGGTCCTGTGGACGCACAACGTCGGCGCCGCGATCTACGCCAGCGTGGCTGTCGCGGATGGCCGCGTGTTCGCTGCCGACGACGGCGGCAAGGTCACTGCCCTCGATGCCTCGACGGGGAGGCAGTTGTGGCAGTACCACACCCAGGGCGGGGCCAAGATCCGCTCCTCGCCGGTCGTGGTCAACGGCGTGTTGTACGTGGGAGTCGGGAATAACCTGGTCTACGCCCTCGACGCGGATACGAGCTCGCCGACTGGTTCGGTCCACTGGACCTACGTTGCGCCCTCAGCCATCAGCCGGGCCATCGCGTTCGATAACGGCGTGCTCTACGTCCCGACCGACGGCGGGGCCCTGCTCGCGCTCGACGCCAGCGGCGGATCCCTCTCCTGGCAGGTGCAACTGGCCGCTGGGGCGCTTGCCACGCCGGCCGTGGCCGACGGCATCATCTACGAGACCACCGGACTCGGTGATCGTGGTGGCCCCCACAAGCTCTACGCCATCGATATCGCGACCCATGCCACACGATGGACGTACACCGCACCATCGGGAGCCACGCTCTATGTTGGAGGAGTGTCCGACGGCCTCGTCTTCACCGACTCCGGCGAGGACAATGGCCTCCACGCCTTGGACCTCGACACCGGCAAGCAGAGCTGGAGCGTCTTCACCGGCGGTCCCAATGGGGGCAGGGCCGCCATCGTTGACGGCACCGTCTACTTGCCATCCGGGGATGGGAACGTCTACGCCTTCGCCACGTCTTCGGGCAGCAAGTCCTGGCAGGTCGCGGTGGGAGGCATCGCCAACGGTCTGGCCGTCGTCGATGGCCGCGTTATCCTCGCCACGGATTCTGGGCGGCTGATCTCGATCTCAGGGCATCCGAGTTCCGCGTCATAGGGCGGCGCCGTCGTGCTCACCTGGTGGCCGACCGATCTGTTTCCCGCCTCACGGGCCGTCGTGACCTTGTCCACTTATTACGTTGCCTCACCCGAGGCGCAGAGGGGCCGCTACGCGTTCGGCTCTGGCGGCGAGGCGGCATTGGCCGGCGCTGCGGCTGTCAAAGCCTCAGGCCCGACGATGACCCGTCCGCAGCGCCTCCTCGATGCGCAGGCGGTCTTCCAAGATCGCGATGGTCTCCTGAGGGCTAACGGGAAGGTGCGCCTCATCCCAGCGCCCAGGCGTAGAGGCGCCTGCGGGTCGGTCGAGCTCGGCCATGATCCCCGCCAGCCACTCGAAGTCCCTGAGGAACAACGGTTGCGGCCGATCGACGCGAATCTTGCGCGCGTATGCCGCCATGGCGGGCCACCAGAAGCCGACGGATCCGAGCGAGCCACTGCTCAGGAGTTTCGCGTCGAGATGTCCACTCCGGACCAGCGCCCCGGTCCGCTGCCAGAAGCCGCCGATGACATATGCGACGCCTGGGGGTACCTGCGCCGGGTCCACGCCGTCCCGAAGCGCGACAAGGAGTTCCAGCTCGACGCGGACCATGCGCTCGGAGTCAAGCTCGCGTTCGAACGCAGCGACCTGCTCGAAGGCACTAGCGCTGCGCGTAAGTCGGAGCTGGCGGTAGATCGCGAGGAACGTGACGACCAGGATCAGCCCGCTCAGCGCCGTCCAGAACCACTCCGAGCCTGGCCCGATGAACGCCATGCCGTCGGTGTTGATGAACTTCACGTTCGCTCCTTCGCTGGCCTCCGTCCGACACGCGGACGATACGAGGCGTGGGTTGCCGCCACAAGGGAGCGCGTGGCTGAGTCCAGGTGTCACCGATGGCGTAATCGCGAACGGGCGATCGCGCTTGGGTATCCGTCACTCACGCCAGCCGCCCCGCAGCGGCCAGCCATTCATCGCCTGTCGGGCGCGCCATTTCCCATCCAGACTTCGTCAAGCGAACGATCTACCACGACCCCGCTACCGGAGAGTGGGGTCTGGGTCGTTCCGCTTCCGCGGAGATGATGATCGGCTGGGCCCGAGATGGCGTGGGGCGCACAGCGGTCGCCCGCGAGCGAGCATTCGAGATCGAGGTACAGGACGTCTTCCGCCATATCGCGTCGGTGAGGGTCCTGTCGTATCCATTCATGGATTACCTCCACCTCGCGAAGATCGGCGACCGATGGCTGATTGTTAACGTCCTGTGGGAGCGCCGAGTAGGCGAAATGCCGACGAGCGGGTCGAGGTCGCGCTGACACCCATTGGCGACGGATTGACCCTGCTACTGGTCCGATAGCCGCTGCGCGCTATCCTCAGCGTCACATGAGCCCGCACGAGCCGATGGAGGCCCACCCTCGGTGCTGACCTGCGCTAACTGCGGCACCCCCAACGACCCCACACGCAAGTTCTGCATCGAGTGCGGAACGCGCCTGGCGACGGGTTGCCCTGTCTGCGGCTCTGCCAATCCGGCCGATGCGAAGTTCTGCGGTGAATGCGGGACCGCCCTGGCCGCAGAATCAGGCGTGGAAGCGCCCCGTCGCGTGTCGGCGACGGCCGAGGCGCCCATCGCCGAACGGCGCCTCGTCTCGGTCCTATTCGCGGATCTGGTAGGTCATACCTCTGCGTCGGAGCGTCGTGATGCAGAGGACACGAGAGACCTCCTGAGCCGGTACTTCGAGACGGCGCGCGAGATCGTCGAGCGGCACGGCGGAACAATCGAGAAGTTCATCGGCGACGCGGTCATGGCTGTGTGGGGAACGCCTACAGCGCATGAGGACGATGCCGAACGCGCGGTGCGCAGCGCGCTCCAGCTCCTCGACGCCATCGGGCACATGGAAAGCGGCGACGGGAAGCTGCTCCAGGGGCGCGCGGGCGTGCTCACCGGGGAGGCGGCCGTGACGATCGGTGCCATCGGCCAGGGTATGGTCGCCGGCGATCTCGTCAACACAGCGTCACGTCTGCAGTCCGTGGCCGCGCCGGGAACGGTGCTGGTGGGTGAGGCGACCTACCGGGCGGCATCGGGCGCCATCTCGTTCGAGAGGGCGGACGACCAGCACCTGAAGGGCAAGGAGTCGCCCGTCCCCTCGTGGCGAGCGGTGACGGTCGTAGCACGTCGCGGCGGCTCGGGACGGGCCGCCATCCTGGAGCCACCCTTCGTCGGACGCGACGAGGAGCTGAGGCTGCTCAAAGAGCAGTTCCACGCGACCGAGCGCGAACGCAAGCCTCGCTTGGTGACGCTCGCCGGACAGGCGGGAATCGGTAAAAGCCGGCTCGGCTGGGAGCTCGAGAAGTACATCGACGGGGTGGTTGACGTCGTTTGGTGGCACGAGGG
>Ga0070707_100007160_pt1 | contig 10341 bp, 10 predicted proteins | sample KBSK5502metaG_FD_65468 | JGI IMG/M metagenome (GOLD analysis project Ga0070707, IMG submission 65468) | Corn, switchgrass and miscanthus rhizosphere microbial communities from Kellogg Biological Station, Michigan, USA - KBS K5-50-2 metaG | ecosystem: Host-associated > Plants > Roots >... | reverse complement strand
GTTCCGCAAGACCCGCCAGCATGATCAGCGGCAGATCGGCCGGGCAGCCCGGGCGCAGCAGATCTGCGAGCGTGACCACCGGGGACTTGCGGGCCCAGCCAGCGTTCCCTGACTACACAGAGTCGCACCACAGGTGTCGACATGAACCGCCGATCTGCGCGTCCGGCGACATCTCGGCGGCCGTCGACAGAGCCGCGCCGATCAGGGTGATCTGCATGCAAGCCTCAACGGCATGCCTATGCGCCGTGGATAGAGACACCTGGCGAGCGCTACGTCCACTTTCGAGCGCTTCTTCAGTTCCGACCCCTCCGGGCCGCTACCTGATCCTCTACGCCGCCGTGGGCAGCGCACAAGACAACGGCCGGATCGATCACGGACGGTTGGTGCCGCTAACGCCGGCCAACGGGCCCCGGAATTTTGAGCCATTTGCCGCAGCGGCCGACGAGGCGGTCTGAGAATGGTCGCGACGAGAATCGTTCGGCTCGGTCTAGGCAGGAGATTTGCATGAACGTCCCAAACACCAACCGGTGGTGCCGGTACCTGGCAGTTGCCTGCGGCGTGCTGGGTGGCCTTCTTAGTGCTGTCATGCCGGGCCCGGCCAGTGCGGCAGCGGTTCCTTCCGCGGCACCGCCAGCCGGCGATCTCTGGGCGACATTCGGCCATAACCAGGCGCATTCAGGTACCTCGTCGGATACCGCGATCGCGGCGTCGACCGCGCCGGGGTTGGCCAAGCGGTGGTCGGCGTCCCTGAACTCTACTATCGCGCAGCCGTCCCCGGCCGTGGCTTACAGCGCAAAACTCAGCGAGACTCTCGTCTATGACGTGACCTACACCGGGGTTGTGTCGGCGTTCAGCGCGGCGACCGGAGCGTTGGTGTGGCACCGGTCGGTCGGCTCCAACGTGGCCTCATCCCCGGCGGTCTACCACGGCACCGTCTACTTCGGAACCATCAACGGGACGCTGGAGGCGCTCAACGCGGCGACGGGGGCTGTCCGGTGCACCTTCACCTTGCCGGTCATCGCCCCGGCCACGAAACCGGGCCGTCTCATCTCCTCGCCAGTGGTCGGCAGCGTCGACGGCACCGGCCCAACAGTTTTCATTGGCGACGCGGGCACGCAGGAAAGCAGCAACGGCGGACATTTCTGGGCCATCACCGGCGCAGGCAACACCGCCGGAGGCTGCCAGAGGAAATGGATGTACAACAACTGGCCGAACAAAGGAGCGACCGGCACGCTGACGGGCGTGTGGGACGAGCCCGCGCTAGCGCAGAACAGCGGCGGCGCCTGGGAGGTCGTGTTCGGCACCAGCAATCCCGACCAGTCGGTCTATGCTCTCAGCGCCGTCAAAGGCTCCCGGCTCTGGCGTTTCCACACGCTGAACAACGGCCCGGACGAAGACGTCGGCGCAGGGCCCACGATTGGACTCCCAGGCAGCAACGGGTTCGGCGACGGGGTTGTCTACATCGACGGCAAAGACGGCATCGAATACGCACTCGACCTGCGAACCGGCAAAAAGTTCTGGTCGTTCACGCTGGGCCCTGGCACCGGCGCCGCCAACGGCGTCTCGGAAGCCGCGCTGACCGGCAACACGCTAGTGGTGTGCTACGCCGCGACGGTGTTCGCGCTAAACGCCACCACTGGAGCGATGATCTGGAAGGCCACTCCCGGCGGGACGATACACGCCTCGCCCGCGGTTTCCGGGCCCTCCGCCGATCGGGTACTGTTCGTCGGCGACCTCAACGGCATTGAGTACGGCCTCAACATGCAAACCGGAGCCCGAGTGTTCGCTGCCGTCACCAGCGGCAAGTTCGAAGCCTCAGCGGCCGTGGCAGCCGGACGACTCTACTTCACCTCTGGCGGCACGTTCTACGCCTACGCACCATCATGACGTCGTCTCCCAGTCTGAGGCACACCGCCCGGCGGCTCGTCTGGAGCAGCTTCGCAATCTGGGTAACCGGCCCGCTGTTGCTGCCGTAGCGAGGCTCTCGGGCGAGGTGCCGCTGATCCGCGACTGAGCCATCGGGCACCAGCGAGGGCGGCTGCGATCCTCGGCTGTATGAAGCCGTACTCTGTTGCGCTAGCTCGGAGTCGAAGGTCTGGGAGACACGGCGATGCTCTCCTCGGCCGGGCAGCGGCACTGGCGACGGTCCATCGATACCTCTGGCACGTCTGCGGCCCGCGGCGTTCCCGCCTGGGGGGCAGGCTGACGGCCATTACTAGGCCTCCTGGCCGTTCTGCGCAACTGCTGCAACGCCCCGGAACGCCCGGCCGGGGACTCGACGCGCTCGATGGTCATCACCGACCTAACTGTCGACATCCACGAACGCCAGATCGAACTGACCACTTTCGCGCGAGCAATACGCCTTCCCAGCCGGTACCCCAGGCGTCGAACTCCGCTACCTCGCCAGCCCATCGTGGGCGATACAGCCCTTCCACATCGTGCTCCAGCCCGGAGCCCGTCTCGACTCCCTACGCCTCGCCGGCAAGGAGTTCATCTACTGCCAGCAGGGTCGCGGCATCCTCACCGTGGCAGGACGCGACTACTCGCTCCAGCCCGGCGACACGATCTACTTTCCCGGCGGCACCGACCACACCTACGCGAACCCCGGCAAGCAAGTCACACATCTCCTCGGCGGCACCATGCGTGCGGCCAGCCCGTGTGACGACGAGCCCCGGCCAGGCCAGAACAGCTAGGCAATAACTGACGCGCAGCAGGAGACACCGTTGCGCAAACGGTCTTGGTTCTGAGTGTCGATCCAGTTCCTGATGTCGGCCTCAGGTCCCGTGACGCGTCCGCTGGAGCTGGAGTGCTTTCCACGGGCCTGGCCATCGCTTATACGCGCCGCTGTGGGTTCGACGACGACCCTGTATCTGACGCCTACTTTGGTTGTTTCGGTCCGATGCTCATTCGCTGCTCGAGGCCGGAGATGCCTCAGGCCGACGCGGACGCAGCTGCGCTCTCCCGTTCGCCGCCGTCGGCACGCGCAGCATCAGCACGGCGCAGAATCAAGTTCCCGGACTTAAGGAACGGATGGCCTGCGCCGTCAGGCCGCTCGCGCATCAGCTAACGCCCGGACAATTCGATTTGCTGTCCCGTTATCGCTCTGCTGACGTCGGCGCTAAATCCCTCACGTCCGCCCGCGGGGGTCTCGGGCAGAATCAGCCGCTGAGGAGCCGGCGGATCAGGCCTGTCTTGGCATAGGTGTAGTCCAAGCTGTCGGAAATGCCGGCGCTGATCCGGAGCTTGTCCGCCGCGTACGCCTCGCGGGCCGCGGGATCACGGCAGAGCAGATCGCGGAACTCGATCATCTGCCTGACGTCCGGGTCCGTGGTGGGCACGACGTGGCAGTGCAGGAGGAAGACGCCGCCGCCGCAGCGGAACGTTCCTTCGAGCATCGGCCGCTCTGGCGGCCAGGGTTCGCGGCCGCGCTGTCGCGCGAAGCCCAGCCTCAGCAGCGCGCCGGTGATGGCTGGCACCTCGGCGGGGTCGGCGGTGATCTGCAGGTCCACGACATTCTTGCCGATCAGGGCCGAGACGGCGGTACTGCCGACATGATCGGCGACCGTGCCTGGCCTGACCGCGGCGATCAGGGCCGCGACCTGCGCCGCGACCGTAGCGGCCCGGGGATCGGACCGATGCGGCCCGACGCCGCGATAGGTCCGTTCGTCCCACTCCTGGCCGATCAGCTGACCTGTCACCAGCTCAGTCTGGCTGGCAGCAGGCCATGACCTCAATATCGAGCTATAAGCAGGCGGGGCGAACGTCGCCCGCAACCGCGTACCGGCATCGGTCAGCGTGACCCGCCGGCGCGTGCGGTGGACGAGCGGCACGCCGAGCTTGCCTTCCAGCGATCGAAGCGCCAGGCCGCCGTTAAATCCGCCGACGCACGGAACTTCGACTTGCTATTCCCTCCCTCTCTAATCGTGGTGCTGCTAAATCCGGCGGCGCAGCGTAGAGGAAAGAATCTGTTTCGGATGTCGAGTTCAGGTTTGACAGGCCCTCGCCTTCTTGTCGACCTCGGCTGGTGAGAAAGCGTCGGGAAGGTGGCCGTCGCGCTCATAACAATGCATTCTACGCCACTTTGTGAACGGAGAAATGAATCTCTAAGCCGCTCATAATCGGCAGCGCGCAATCTCGCAAGACAGTGAGCGCTGCGAATGCTCACCCACGGTGGAGCCAGCTCACCACGGGTCCGGTGCCCGTCGTTGCGGAATCCGCACAACGGATCAGTCCGGTCAGCACACGCCCGGCCCGGAAACGATTCCATCATCGCGCCGATCGGCTTCGCGCAGCGGACTCAAATGACCGACTGGAGCAACGTCGTGAGACCAGCCATGTCCAAGGTCTTACCAACATTCTGAAACACATAGCTAAGTCCGCGCACCAGCCGCCCGCCTCGCGCGCCCAGCTCAACTCCCCTGGGCTCAGGCGGTCCAGCCGACACGGTGCTGCTGGGGCATGCAACGGCCGGCGGCCGCAGCCACCGCGACGGGAGCTACCCCGCTGAATCAGGAAAAGACAGGCAAAGGAGAACAATGTCGCGGAGCGCGCTTATCCATAGGGCACCCGCCCGCCACAGTACCTAGTCGTCCTGCGGGCCGCCCAGGAACTGCGGGCCAGGAACGCCTGCACGGGCTCTCTGCGCCCGGGTCCACGAATTACTGGTTGTTCTGTGATTGCCGCCCTGGGTGAATGGTGGGCTGGTCACCGCGGAGGCGGGTCTCTTGTGCGGCGTAGTACCTGGCGACGGCAGTGAAGGACGTCTTCGGTTTCCATGGCATGTCGGGGTGGGTAGTGCCGAACCGGTCCCGGTCCCAGGGAGCTGGGGGGTAGGTGGTACCGAGCGGGCCGAGTCGGCTTCCGTAGCTTTTCACGAGGCTGTAGCTGGCCATGTCGAGGTCGTATACCGGGTCATCGCTGTATCGGTTGAGCGGGGTGACGAACGTCATGACGAAGGTGGCGTCGACGTCGGCGTTGCCGAAGATCGTGAGCATCTCGGTGAGCTCGCGGGCCTGTTCCGGTTCGTCGCGCGGGTAGTTCCCGTTCAGCCGCGGCGGGGTGCTGTCGCGATCGCCGACGGAGTAGTCGAGGATCGCGAATCCTCTGCCGCCGGCGTCTGCTGCGCCGCGGTAGGTGCAGCAGCCGAACTCTGTGATCGCGACCGGCCGGCCGTGGGCGAGGTAGCGTCCAAGGATGTCGCTGAATCGGTCCCTGATCAGGGCGTCACGGTAGAGGTCGACGCTGACGAAGTCGAACCGGCTCCAGTCCACCGTCTCCAGCGGTACCGATGAGTAGGTGACGCTGCCACCGAATGCCTGGCGCACGCGGTCGTTCGCTTCGGCGAGGAAGGCGTTGAGCGGCGCGTTATGCGCGCCGGGGCGGACGTGCTCCCAGAACGAGGGATGCTGCATCCGCTCGAACACCGAGTTGCCTTCGACGATGCCGACCATGAACAGGGTCAGCTCGGACCCGACGCTGAAGACCACCTGGCCCGGCCGGCGCTGGTGCAGCTCCGCCGCGCGCTCGGCCGCCGCCGCGATGTGGTCGAGGGTGTCCTCGGGGCCGTGGTCCCACAGCTCGGGCGAGAGCCAGACCTCCAGACCCTGGTCGAGCGCGTCCTTCGCAGCGGTCACGAGCCGGTCGAGGTCCTGCCCGCAGATCCGCACCGCGTTGCAGTGCAGGCAGGTCCTGATGATCTCCAGTTCGCGGTGGGTCTCGGCGGCCGAGAACTCCGGCCGCCAGTTCTGGCCCCACATGACCCGGCCGACGTCGTAGCAAACACCCCGCCGTTTCATGCGGCTTCTCCCGGGGTCGATCGGGTAAGCCGCTCGCGCACGGCGCCAGGATCGACCCCCAGTGCGTGCAGGAGCTCGGCGGCGGGATCGGGCCGCTCACGCGACACCAGCGCGAGGAGGAAATGGTCCGCGCCGATCCGCCCGGTCTTCGCCGGGCGTGCCTCGCCGGTGGCCTGCTTGATGACGGCACGTGCGCCGGAGGTGAGTGGCCGAAGGTGCCGGCCAGCCGCCGCAGGTGGCGGCTCGCCGGCGGCGGCGGCGACCTGCACGCCGACCGCCGCGAGCGCGGCCACATCGAGCGCGTCCAAGGCCGCGCGGGCGTTCGCCAGGGACACGCCGAGGGCCATGGCCGCAGGCGAATCAGCGTCGTGCAAGAGCCCGAGCAGCAGATGATCGGTGCCGAGCCGACGGTCACCGCGGCGGCTGGCCTCCTCGGTCGCAGACGTCAGTACCATCTTCCTGGCGTCGGCGCTGAGCCGCATCACCATCGTCGGCCTCACTTTCCGTACTTCGCGTGGACGGACTGACGGGAGACGCCCAGGGCGTCCCCGATCTGCTCCCATGACCAGCCCCGCTGCCTGGCGAGCCGGACGCTGCGCGCCTCAACCTGCTCGGCAAGCCGGTGCAGCGCACCGACGGCCCGCAGGCCTACCGCGGGACCGCCGGACTCGAGGCTCGCAGCGAGCTCCCCTGCTTCCATGCTGTCAGTCTAGACTGACAGCATGGATTTTGTCAATCTAGACTGACACGGCTTCAATAACCGCCTGCGCGCCAAGCCACGCATGCCAGGATGCCGACCTGCGCAGCGCCGAACAGACATTTCTGTCCTTGGGCTCTACGAACCTGCCGGCGGTTCTGTGCTTGCCGGGCGGTACATTTCGTTCGGAGGACGACGCCAGGCGCGACCAGGATCGCGCTGAGCCCGCAGTCGAGCCGGCGCGGACAGCCCCGGAACTGGCCGACGAGCAGGTGAATCTCCTCTACCGGACGGCGCTCGGGCCGCAGCGCTTCGCCGCCGAACTGCGCGAGCGGGCCGACCAGAAGACCATCCGGCGGCGGGGCGAGGAGGCGCTGCCGGCGACCAGGCTGGCCGCCGCACCCGCTGCCTGTGGGAGAACCCGCCGGGCAGCATCCCGGAGGAGGCCGATTGGCGGGCCAGGGTCACGGTCGCCATGCCAGGCTGCTACCGGATCGAAATGCTCACCGACGCTGCTGCGCGGGCGGCGTGTATCGCCTCGGACGGGGAGCGGATGTGGCGGGTCTACCCGGACCGGGTCGCGGTCGGCCCGGCCGGGCCGCTGCCGCCCGGCATCGGCTCGGTCCTCGATCCCGCCTGGCTGCTGGACGGCTATCAGCTCTCTACCGAGGGCAGAGTCACGGTCGGCGGCCGCACCGGGCTGCGGATCCTGGCCGTGCCGAAGTGGCCGCGGGCGGAGGTGCTGCGACTGGGACTGCAGCCGGGCGTACTGGCGGCGGCCGACCAGATCGAGGTCATCGTCGACGCCGAGTTTGGGATCACCCTGCGCCAGGTCTGTCCCAGCCAGGGCCACACGGTGCTGCACTCGGAGCTGGCCGGCGTCACGACCGACATCGACCCGGAGGCGTTCGCGTTCCGGCCGCCCCCGGGAGCCAGGATCATCCACGGTGGCCGCCTGCTGGCCGAGACCGGCCTGTCACCCGGAGAAATCGCCTGGCACGCCTCCATTGCAGCGCCGAAGCTGGCAATCGAGATCGCGCGACGCTGGATCAGCTCACGCCGCTGAGCCGGCAACCCGCCGGAGCCATCAGCGCTGGTTGCCGAGCCGCACGCGCTCTGGAGCGATTAGAGTTCGTGCCGTGCGCGTGATGCGGGTCTGCCCGTGAGTGAGGTAGCGGTGAACGGCTCCGGGTTTCCTGCTGATGTGCTCGCCGCAGCGGTTCTGGCAGCTGGGCGGCTATCGATCGCAGAGGAAGAGCGGCTATCGGGGGCAGCAGGCATACCGGCGGCAAGTCCCCAGGCCGTCGATTGGCTCGGGCACGCCCGCGCAGCACCGAACCGGCGGATCTGGGCGGCTATTGCTGACATCTGAGGCAGGAATAGGCAGGCCAAGAATCGGCGGATCCGGCTCAGTGACAAGGGTCGCTGGGCCTGAGTAGCTGCTTCCGCGAAGCGAACATAGCCCGACGTAGCCCGGGACCGCCGTCCTCACGGATCACGGTCGCGCCCGCCCGATGAGACGCTCGACCGCCTCGGTCACCCGCGGCCATCGGATCTGCCACGGCACGCTGCGGCCACTGCCAGCCTCCACGTCCAGGTGGACACGGTTCTTCACGACCTTGGGCTCCGGGACCCTCAGGAATGAGATGCCGGGACCCACTCCGCCGGGATCCTCGATGTAGGCACCGTCATCCCACGTCTCCGGTGGACCGCCGACATGCGCGGGCAACTCAGTCCAGCTCGCGAGCCCGCTGGAGGCGAAGCCTCGACAGGCCCAAGCGCCTGGCTCCAGAAAGCAGCCAGCATCGCCGGGCCTGCCCACTCGACCGTCACAGTCCACTTGGTGCTCATCAGACCTTCTCCCATCGAACATGCCATCGGCATCGAGCAAAGCAGGCGCCTCATCACAGTCCACTTGGTGCTCATCAGACCTTCTCCCATCGAACATGCCATCGGCATCGAGCAAAGCAGGCGCCTCAGGCTTCCCTCCGCTCATCGGCACGAGCGAGCATGATCGCTGAAGCATCGCCGCGACAGATGTCCCGATCTGCGCGGCCAGCGTCATTGCCAGCGCCATCCGAGCGACCGCCCAGATCGAGGGTGCGCTCAGAGGCGCCAGTGACGATCACAGAACGTGACACACCGACACGGTTGGCAGCAGCGTGGTCCGCGGCGAGATCGGGATCTGGGCGGCTGCTACGGTGTCGGCTGCCCGGGCGGCCTGCCCAGTCGGTGGGGTTTGTCCCACCCGCCGACGGGTGGCGCTAGGCTCAATTGCGGGGGCTGGGGTTTGGTCGGCTGAAGGAGGCGATCATGCCGGACAGCGGTGGCCGGGAATCGTGGATGCACGCGGATCCGGGCTGGGTTCCGCCGGACATCGATACCAGCGTTGCGCATCCTGCACGGGTGTATGACTACTGGCTGGGCGGTAAGGACAACTTCGCGGCCGATCGAGCGCTGGGTGACGCCATCATGGCGGCAGTGCCGACGATCCAGGTAATGGCGCGGGCCAATCGCGCCTTCCTGGGCCGGGCGGTCCGCTACCTGGCGGCGGAGGCGGGTATCCGTCAGTTCCTGGATATCGGCACGGGCATTCCGACCGTGGGCAACACTCATGAGGTCGCCCAGGAGGTGGCTCCGGATGCGCACGTGCTGTATGTCGACAATGACCCGATCGTGCTGGCGCACGCACGCGCGCTGATGACCAGTCACCCTGCTGGGGCGACCGCGTTCATCGAGGCAGACCTGCGCGAGCCGCAGAAGATCCTGGCGGACCCGGCGCTGGCTGCGACTCTGGATCTGAGCCGACCGGTGGCCTTGATGCTGGTGGCGGTCTTGATGTACTTCCGGGATGGGGATGATCCGCGGGGGATGGTGTCGGCCCTGGTAGACGCGCTGCCGTCGGGCAGCTATCTCACGGTGACTCATCCCACGGCTGATTTCAACGCCGAAGCGATGGCCGGTGCGGTGGCTGCGGCGGAGCACGGCGGCATCACGCTCGTCCCGCGCGACCGCACGCAGACGGAGTTGTTCTTCACGGGCCTGGACCTGGTTGAGCCCGGGGTGGTGCCGGTGCTGGCGTGGCGGCCAGATCCTGGCTCGCTGGCAGATCCGCTGAGCGCGTACTACTACGCTGGCGTTGGCCGTAAGCCATAAGTGCGCCAGTCGCAGTCTTGAGGGTCACCACGCACTGTCCTTCGGCAGCGCGTAATCGGGATGGCCCGCGATGTCGCGATTCAGGAAGTCGGCCAATCCGGGCCGGCCGCGAGTACGGAGTGTGGGAGAGCGGCCGGGATCATCCCGGGAGGCGGAGGTCGGCCCACACGCATTTGCCTCCGGCGGGCAGCGGTGTGGCGCCCCATTGGTGGCTGAGGGCGGCGACGAGGGAAAGGCCGCGGCCGATTTCGGCGTTCTCATCTGTGGCGAGGCAGGTGGGCATCACGTTGCTGTGGTCTGTGACCTCGCAGCGCAGCGCGGCGGGACGGCGCAGCAGCCGCAGCCGGATCGGTGGGGGCGGTTGGGCGCGGGAGCTTGGTGCGGGGAGCTCGGCGACGGTGCCGTACCGGAGGGCGTTGGTCACAAGCTCGGAGACCACCAGCCGGGCGTCGGGCAATATTTCGGTCAGGCCCCATGTGCATAGCACAGCGGCGGTGAAATCGCGGGCCGACCTGGCAGAGGCGGGTGCCGGGCACAGTGGGAGGGCGGCGATGCTGGCCGCGGCGGGCTCGTATCGGGCGGGCGCGGCGCTCAGGGCGGGCGAGAGTCCGGAGGCAAGATTCGCCACGATGCTTCCTTCCTGGCTTCCGGCCGCGTCATGGCCCTTTGTGCCTGTCATGCAGGACCATTTGC
>Ga0070707_100007159_pt1 | contig 10342 bp, 9 predicted proteins | sample KBSK5502metaG_FD_65468 | JGI IMG/M metagenome (GOLD analysis project Ga0070707, IMG submission 65468) | Corn, switchgrass and miscanthus rhizosphere microbial communities from Kellogg Biological Station, Michigan, USA - KBS K5-50-2 metaG | ecosystem: Host-associated > Plants > Roots >... | reverse complement strand
CGAGCTGCGCCGGCGCAACTTCATCCAGCCCGGGCAGTTCCCCTACACGAACGTGATGGGCGAGCATTTCGACTCCGCCGACTTTGACAAGGCACTCACCGAAGCGCTGCGCCTGGTCGACTACGACAGCGTGCGCAAGGAGCAGCGGCGCCGCCGCCAGGAGGACGATGACCTGCTCCTCGGCATCGGGATCAGCTGCTATGTCGAAGTCTCGGCCGGCACGCTCGGGTTCGACGCCGAGTACGCCTCGGTGGAGGTCGGCACGGACGGGACCGTCACCGTCGTCGCCGGCACGTCCGCCCACGGCCAGGGCCACTGGACCACCTACGCGCAGATCGTCGCGAGCGCGATGGGCGTAGCCGCCGAGCAGGTCCGGCTTGTGCAAAGCGACACCGAGCGGGTCAAGAGCGGGATGGGCACCGGCGGCTCGCGGTCGACGCAGGTCGGCGGCAGCGCCGTGCGCCGGGCCTGCGATGAGGTGGTCGACCAGGCACGCCAGCTCACGGCGCACCTGCTGGAGGCCGCCCCGGCCGACATCGAGGTCGTGCCAGGTTCCGGTCTCGGGGTGCGCGGCGACCCCGATGCCGCGCTCAGCTGGGCTGAGCTGGCGGGGGCGATCCGGGAGGACGCGCGGCGGCCCGCGCACCTCGCGCCACGGCTGTTCGCCGATCCCGGGTTCGATCAGGGCGGGGGTACGTCTCCGTTCGGCTGCCACGTCGTGGTCGCCGAGGTGGACCGGCGGACCGGCCTGGTCACCATTCGGCGGGTGGTCGCCGTCGATGACTGCGGCGTGGTGATCAACCCCATGCTGGCCGAGGGGCAAGTACACGGCGGGCTGGCCGCCGGCATCGGCCAGGTGCTGTTCGAGACGGCCCTGTTCGACGGGGACGGCAACCCGGTCACCACGACCTTCGCCGACTACGGCATGCCGAGTGCCGCCGACCTGCCGTCCTTCGAGACCGCGCATACCGTCACGCCGACGGCGCTCAACCCGCTGGGCGTGAAAGGCCTGGGCGAAGCGGGTACCACCGGGTCGGTCGCCGCCACGCACAACGCCGTCGCCGACGCGCTCGCCCACCTCGGCCTCGGGCGGATAGACCTGCCGCTTACCCCGCTGCGGGTCTGGGAGGCGCTGCGCGGAGTCGGCACCAGCTCCGGGAGATGATCGCACGATGAAGACGAGGACGGCGTTTCTCGCCTTCCTCTCGGTCGTGCCCGGCCGGCACGACGCCTTCCTCGACTGGCACGAACTCGACCACCGCCCGGAGAACCACGGGGGCATCGATCACATCTTTCACTCCGAGCGGTTCGTGCTGCCGCCGCAGGCCCACCGCGAGCTGGCCGCCGAGGGTCCGTTCGCCGACCCGGGCCAGTACCTCATGACGTACTGGAGCACGGCCGAGCCCGAGCAGGTCACCCACGACATGGCCATGGTGCGCGAACGGCTCGCCGCGCAGGGACGCTGCGGGCCCATCAACCGTGACTTTCGCGCGACCTGGCGGCATCGCATGCACCTGGCCAAGGGCTACGCCAGCCTGGCGCACGCCGCCTCGCCCGAGGCGGCGTTCCTCACCAACCACACGGCAATCGTGGTCACCGTGGGCCATTACGCCGACGACCCGCAGTGGGCGGCCTGGTACGACCGCACCGGAGTACCGGCGCTGTTCCGCGACGAGCGGATCACCGCCACCTATACGCTCATGCCGCAGGTCACCGCGACGGTGGAACCGTTCGTACACCTGCACTACCTGACCATGGCCGACGACGGAATCCAGAAGGCGATCGCCGAAGTGTACACATCCGGCCCCGGCGCCCGCCCGCGCGTGCTGTACCGGGCGGCCTACCTGGCGCAGCATGCTGGCCAGCCCCGCTTCTACACCTGACGCAACGGCCGGCGCCGTCGCTCCCTGGCCTGCGCGCTGACCGGCTACTCCCACCAGAGGGCGCCGACCGGGCATCCCGCTACCGCGACCTCGACGTCCGCGGCGGCCGCGTCCGGGTCGCCGCCGGGCAGGAGCGCCACACGGCCGTCTTCGTCCTGGTCGAAGACCGTCGGGGCCACCCTGACGCAGTTGCCGGAGCCGATGCAGGTCTCCCTGTCAATCCCGAGCTGTCGCGCGGTCATGGCCGGATCCTGACGGGCAGCTCCGAGACCCCGACGATCGACCGGTCCTCGCGGAATCGCAGCTCCTCGACCGGTGCCGCCAGCGACAGCTCCGGATACCGGGTGAACAGCGCGGGCAGCGTCACGGACAGCAGCATGCGGGCGACCGGCTGTCCGAGGCACTGATGGATACCGTGCCCGAACGCGACGTGCGGCAGATCCCGGCGGTGGATGTCGAATCGGTCGGGATCGACGAACACGTCCGGATCCCGGTTGGCGGACCCGAGCAGGACGAGTACGCCCTCGCCGGCCCGGATGAGCTGCCCGCACACCTCGGTGTCCTCGACGCACGCGCGCCGCTCGACCTGGACCACGCAGACGTAGCGCAGCAGCTCCTGGACCGCACCGCGCCACAGCGCCGGTGCGGCCATCAGCTCGGCGAGCTGCTGCGGGTGGCCGAGAAGGGTCACCGTGCTGAGCGCGATCATCTGCTTAGTGGTGTCGAAGCCGCCGATGAGCAGCACGTGCAAGAGCGCCGCCGCGTCCTCGGCGCTGAGCTTGCCGGTGAGCACGCTACCGGTGACCAGCCGGGACGACAGGTCGCCGCACGGCTGAGCCGCCCGCGCGGCGACGAGGTCACGGAAGTAGCGCCGAAGCCGGTCGTCGGCACCGTAAACCGCCTCGGCCGCCGACGCCGGGGTGAACCGAACGTCCAGGCACTCCGCGAAGAACGTCGCGTCGTCCAGCGGGACTCCGAGCAGCAGGCAGGTGAACGTCGCGGGGACGGGAGCAGCCAGCGCCGCGATGAGGTCGACCGGGTCCGCCGCGGCCGCCATGGCGTCCAGCAGCCCCGCGACGATCCGCTCGGCCTCCGGGCGCAGCGACTCGATCCGCTTGACGATGAACTCGCGCAGCACTGCTTCGCGCAGCGCGGTATGCACCGGCGGGTCGAGCATGGGCAACAGCGCCGCGCCCTTGCTGGCACTGTCGGCCTGGTTGATCGTCGGGAAGCCCGGCGTGGTGGGCTGCGACCGGAACCGGGCACTGTCCTTGAACACCGCCCGGACGGCCTCGTAGGACAGGGCGATCCAAGCCGTCTCGCCGTTCCACAGGGTGATCCGGCGCAGCGGAGCCTCGGATCGCCAGCGGACGAAATGAGCGGGCGGGTCCAGCTTCGCCTCACCCCGGGCGAGGCTGAGCGGCTCGGGATGAGCCGCGGTGTCGATCGAGGCCATGAGTACTCCTACTGCCGTCAAACAATAATAATTGTTATCCTACTAAGGTGGACTTCGTTAGTGAAGCCGTCGCCGCCCTGCCGCCCGAGATCCGCCGGCACTTCGGTCTGGACAACGTCCCCGGCGACGGCAGGCCCCGTCCGGTCGCGGAGCTGCTCGACCTGACCGGGCGTACTGTGCTGGTCACCGGCGGCGGCGGCCCGGATCTCGGCTCGGTACTGTGCCGCCGCCTGGCCGACCAGGGAGCGCTCGTGGGGGTGCTCGACGTCGACGCCGAGGCGGCGGCAGCCGTCGCGGCCGAGCTCGGCGAGACGACGGGACGGGAACACGTCCCGCTGGTCGCGGACGTGTCCGACTGGGCCGGCGTGCACGCCGCGGTCGCCGCGTTCGCCGACCGCACGGGCCGGCTCGACGTGCTGGTCAACAACGCGGGCGGCGGCTTCGGCACGCACGGCCCGTTCGCGACGCGCACCCAGGCGGACATGGACGCCGTCGTCGCCGTCAACCTCGTCGGCGTCCTCTACGCGACACACGCGGCCTTGCCGATCATGCGCGCCCGGGGCGGGGGCCGCATCGTCACAATCGCCTCCGAAGGAGGGCGTGTCGCGATGCGCGATCTGGGCGTCTACAACGCGTGCAAGGCCGGAGTCATCGCCTTCATGCGCAACCTGGCCCGAGAGGTGGGGGGTGACGGGATCTCGACGGTAACCGTCTGTCCCGGGGGGCTGCTCGCCCCGAAGCTCATCGAGCGCATGGCCGCCTGGCCCGGGCCGCTCGCCTCGGCGATCGATCAGGGCCTCGCGGCCACCCCGCTCGGCCGGTTCGGCCTGCCGGACGAGGTCGCCGTCGCGGTCGCGTTCCTCGCTTCCGACGCCGGCGGATACGTCAACGGCACGGAGCTGAGCGTGGGCGGAGGGCAGTCGGCGTGACCGGCCTGGACGAGCTCACTGCTCGCCTGCAGGCGCTCGAGGCCGAACGCGCCGTGCTGACGACGCTGTACCGCTACGGGCACGCCCTGGACTACGGCGCGGAGGCCGACTGGGTCGACTGCTTCGCGGCGGCGGCGCACTATGAGATCCGCGATCCCGGCACCGGGACCACGTGCACAGTGCGCAGCTACGACGGCCGGGACGAGCTGGCGGCGTTCGCGGCGGGGCACACCCGGGCGCCCGAGCGCTACCACAAGCACCTGGTCGCCGATCCGCTCATCGCCGTCGACGGCGATCATGCGACGGCGGTCAGCTACTTCCTCCGGCTTGACGACGTCGACGGCGAGCGCGTGGTGTACGCGTTCGGAAGGTACCGCGATGAGCTGGTGCGCTGCGCGGACGGCCGGTGGCGGTTTGCCGTCCGGATCGCGGAGGTCGAGTCCCGTCGCGCCCGGCGCGCGCCACGCCGGGGCGAACTGGAGGTGTGAGGCGGTGCAGCTCAGCCTGAAGTTCGATCTGCGGGCTCCCGCGTTCGGCGCCGACCCGGCCGGTCTGTATGCCGCGGCGCTGGACATGTGCTCCTGGGCCGACGCCGCCGGGTTTGACTGCGCGCGGTTTCTCGAGCATCACGGCAGCGACGACGGATACTGCCCGTCTCCGCTCGTGCTGGCGGCCGCCGCGGCCGCGCGTACCAGCCGCGTCCGGATCCGGGTGCGCGCGCTCATCCTGCCGCTGCACGACCCGGTGCGGATCGCGGAGGACGCGGCGGTTGTCGACGTGATCAGCCGGGGGCGGCTCGAGCTGGTCGTCGCCGCGGGGTACGTGCGGTCCGAGTTCGCGATGTTCGGGCGCAGCCTCGCCGACCGTCCCCGCCTGGTCGAGGAGGGCGTGCAGGTCCTGAAGCAGGCATGGACCGGCGAGCCGTTCGACTACCAGGGCAGGCCGGCGCTGGTCGCACTGCGCCCCCACCAGAGGCCGCGCCCGCCGGTCGTCCTCGGCGGATCGTCACCGGCCGCGGCCCGGCGCGCGGCGCGGATCGCCGACGGGTTCGAGCCCACCAGCCGCTCGCTGTATGACGTGTATGCCGCCGAGTGCGCACGGCTCGGAGTGACACCCGGGCCGCCGCTTCCGCCCGCGCCGCGCGGGCAGTTCCTGTACGTCAGCGAGGATCCGGAGCGATCCTGGCGGGAACTCGGCCCGCACCTGTTGCACGAGATGCGGTCCTACGGTGCATGGCTGGCGGAGGCGGGGAACGCGACGAACTACCGGCCGGTGGCCGACCTCGGGGAGTTGCGCGCCTCCGGCACCTACCAGATCCTGACGCCGGGCGAGTGCGCCGACCTCGCGGCGGCGCTCGGCCCAGAGGGCCAGCTCGAGTTCCACCCGCTTGTCGGCGGCGCCGATCCAGCGCTCGGCTGGCGGTGCCTGACGCTGTTCGAGAAGCAGGTCGTACCGGCCCTCGAGTCGGCCGGCCTGGTGACCGCGAGGAGCGCGCACTGATGGTGGTCGATCTAACCGGGCACGTCGTGATCGTGACCGGCGCCGGCCGCGGCCTCGGCCGGGCCTACGCCCGGTCGCTGAGCGGCCGCGGTGCCTCGGTGGTGGTGAACGACGTGGCCAGGGAGCACGCCGAGGCCGTCGCCGCCGAGATCGAGAAGGACGGCGGCACGGCGGTGGCCTCGTCCAACTCCGTAGCCGACCCGGTCGGCGGCCGGGCCATCGTCGAGGAGGCCCTGGCCGCGTTCGGCGCGGTCGACGCGGTCGTGAACAACGCGGGTTTCCTGCGCAACGCGGACTTCGAGGATCAGACGCCGGACACGCTCACCGCGCAGCTCAACGTGCACGTCGCAGGACCGTTCTTCCTGACCCAGGCGGCGTGGCGCATCATGCGCGCGAAGGGGTACGGACGCGTGGTGATGACCAGCTCGGCCGGCGGTCTCTTCGCGATGGGCGGCCAGGCGAACTACGCGGCGGCCAAGGCCGCGGTGTACGGCCTGACCAAGGCACTGGCCTTCGAGGGACGCGAGCACGGGATCTTCGTCAACGCCGTGCTCCCGCACGCGAACACCGAGATCCGCATACACGATCCGGCCATGGCCACCGATCCCGTGCGGGCCGACGCGGAGCGACGCTGGGCCGCGAGGCACGGGGGTCACTTCAAGCCAGGGCTGCGGGAAGCCTTGCGGGCGGCCCGCCTGCCGGAGGCGGTCGCCCCGCTCGTCGCCTTCCTGGCCAGCCCGGCCTGCCGCCAGACCGGCGAGGCGTACGCCGCCGGGTGCGGCCGTTTCGCTCGTGTCTTCGTCGGCGAAAGCGCCGGCTGGAGCGCCGCTGACCCGGCCGCTGTTGATCCCGACGACGTGGCGGGCCACCTGGACGCCATCCGCGCGACCGACGACTACCGCATACCGGAGGATCTGTACGCGGAGATCGAGTTCATGGCCGAGGCGACCGGCCTGTGGGCTCCCCGGTGATCAGCCGGTGAGCCCGTTCGCGCCGACCTCGGGCAGGACGTTCGCGACGATGAAGTCCACAATCGGGGCGGGGACGTTGTGCACCGCGGCGAGGTCCTGGGCGAGCTTGAGGTCCTTCGACCACATCTCGACCATGCCCTCCTTACCGGTCGTGTAGTTCTCTTCCTGGGTCCGGATGCGCTGCCAGTTGTTGCTCACCCAGCTCGAGCCGACGCCGCCGTCCTGGATGATCCGCAGGATCTCCTTCTCCCCGATCCCGGCGCCGGCCGCCATCCGCAGCGCCTCACGGACGAGGGCCACGTTGCTCGTCCCCAGGTAGTTGCTGATGATCTTGGCGCTCACCCCCGCGCCGAGCGGCCCGACGTGGAACACCGTCCGGGCCATCGCGTCCAGCACCGGCCGCGCCTTCGCGAGCGCCGCATCGGGTCCGCCCACTATGAAGGTCAGGTTTGCCTCCGTCGCGGCGACGTCGCCGCCGCCGGTCATCGCGACGTCGATCAGGGCGACGCCGCACTCTGTGGCCGCGATCGCAAGCTCGTTGACCAGGGCCGGCGAGATCGTGCTGTGCACGGCGACGACCGTGCCCGGGGCCGCGGCGGCCAGTACGCCGGGATCGGTGCCCGTGCCGGCCAGCACGTCGCGGACCTGCTGCTCGCTGAAGGTGGCCACGCAGACCACGTCAGCGTGCGCGGCCGCGTCCGCGCAGCTGCCGGCCGCAGCCGCACCTGCCGATACGGCCGACTGGACCGGCTCGGCCCGTACGTCGAAAACCGTCGTGGCGATGCCTGCCTTCAGCAGATTGTGAGCCATGCCGAGGCCCATGTTGCCCAGGCCGATGAACGCCGCCTGCATGTCGCTGAGACCTCCGATGCTGCTAAGCATCCATATCATTTACGTCCGCATTGCTCAGATCGAGCATTGCATCATAATAATTATACGACTAGATTTTTGCCAGAGGCTGATCCATGCCTGACAGAGTGCGAGGTTACTGATGGCCAGTCCCCTGAACGAGACCGCAGTTACCTGCATCGGCGTGGACGTAGGCGGGACGTTCACCGATGTCGTGCTCTCCGACGGAACCAGGGCATGGCGGGCCAAGGCGCCGAGCACGCCCGGCGAGCTGGGCCGGGGGGTCCTGGCCGCGTGCCACCTGGTCGCTGAGCGCGCCGGCACGACCCTCGAGGCGCTGCTGCCGACCGTCTCCCGGTTCGGCCTCGGCACGACCGCGGTTACCAACACGATCGCGGCACGGACGGGCCGGCGGGTCGGCCTGATCACCACAGGCGGGTTCGAGGATCTGGTCCCGATCGCCCGGGCGATGCGCGCGCCGAGCAACGGCTGGCTGGTCCCGCCCACGTCCCTCATCGACCGGGAGTGGATCGTCGGCGTGCCAGAGCGGATCGACCGCAACGGGGAGGTGCTCACCAAGCTCGACATCCAGGCGGTCCGCGCGGCCGGGCGCCGACTCGTGTCCGAGCACGGCGTCGAGGCGCTGGTGGTGTCGTTCCTCTGGGCGTGCGTCAACGACAGCCACGAGCGGACGGCCGTGGAGGAGCTGTGCCTTGAGTTCCCCGGCCTGACCGTGCTGTCGGCAGCCGAGCTGCATCCGGTCATCCGCGAGTACGAGCGCACCCAGTTCGCGCTGCTGAACGCCTACACGTCAGGCGCGCTAACCGGCGTCGACCAGCTCGTCGCCTCCCTCCTCGATCTCGGCCTGCCGCATCCTCCGCTGCTCATCCACTCCAGCGGTGGCTCGATCTCCGTCCGCGAGGGCCGCCGGGTCCCGGCCAGCCTCGCGGAGTCAGGCCCGGCGGCCGGCGTGGTGGCGGCGCTGGCGGTCTGCGAGGCGGCCGGCGTGACGGAGGCGGTCACCGGCGACGTCGGCGGCACGTCGTTCGACGTGTCGATGATCACCGGCGGCCAGCCCCACCGTCGCAGCCGGGGCAATCTCATGGGGGTATGGACGGCCCTGCCGATGGTCGACATCGATTCGGTCGGCGCGGGCGGCGGGTCCATCGCCTGGGTCGATCCGCTCGGCATCCTGCGCGTCGGCCCGAGGTCGGCGGGGGCCAGCCCGGGGCCGGCCTGCTACGGCCGCGGCGGAACCGCGGCGACGGTCACCGACGCCCTGGTCGTGCTCGGCTATCTCGACCCCCGCGGGTTTCTCGGCGGCGAGATGCGGCTGGACGAGCAGGCCGCGCTCGGCGCCTGCGCCGGGCTCGGCGAACGGCTCGAGACGAGCGCGACTGCGACGGCATGGGGAATCTGGGAGGTCGCCAAGGCGGGCATGGTCCGCGCGCTGCGTGCCAGATTCGCCGAACGCGGCATGGACCCGCGGCGGTTCACGATGATCAGCATGGGCGGCTGCGGGGCCCTGTTCGGCGCCGCGATCGCCCGTGAGCTGCACATGCAGCGCGTGCTTGTGCCTGAACTGGCGTCGGTGCTCTCCGCGTTCGGCGCGGCGACCTCGGACCTACGCCGCGAGCGCAGCAAGCTGGTGGGCCGGATGATCCCGGCCGATCCTGATGCGCTGCGGCCGGTCGTCGATGACCTCGTCGAGGCGGTGCGCGGCGACCTGGCTGCCGACGGCGTGCCGCCGGAGCTGATGTCCGTCGGGCTCGGCGCCGAACTGCGCTTCCACCGGCAGAAGTTCGAGCTGGCGATGGACTGGCCGGGAGATGTCGACGAGGAAAGCCAGCTTGCCGCGATGCGCCAGTTCACCGAGGAGTACGCGGCGCGCTACGGCCGGGGAGCCCTCGTCTCCGGCGCTCCGGTAGAAATCGTGGCGATGCGGGCGATCGGCACGGGGCGCACGGTCCGGGCGCGGCTCAACCGGCGGCCGGCCGAGGCGAGCGGGGCGCCGGCGACGTGCGGCACCCGGCGCATCCACCAGGGCCCGCACAACGCGCCGGCCGAGGCGATGGTCGTGCGCGGAGCGGACATCCGGCCGGGCCACACCCTCACCGGGCCGGCCATTGTCGACGCCGCGGACACGACCATCTGGATCCCCGCTGGGACGACCGCGCGCGCGGACACATTCGGCACTCTCGACCTGGAGATCAATTGACCACCACATCAGGGCAGGGGCGCCTCGACGCGGCGACGCTCGAGGTGCTGCGCTCGCGGCTGCAGGCCACCGCCGAGGAGGGCGCGATCACCATCGAGCGCACCGCGATCAGCCCGGTGATCGCGGAGTCACGCGACTACTCCTGCACGCTGCTCGAAGCCAACGGCGACCTCATCGTCGCCGGCGGCGCGATCACCCACCACTTCGGCGTCTGCGGCCATGCGGTGCGCGCGACGCTCGCCAAGTTCGGCGACACGATCGCTCCCGGTGACATGTTCTTCGCGAACGACCCGCACAACGGCGGCGGGCTGCACGCGCAGGACGTGCTCGTCCAGTTGCCGGTGTTCGCCGGTGACCGGCTGATCGCCTGGGTCGTGAACTCCGGCCACATGCTCGACATGGGCGGCCTGACCTTCGGCTCGTGGTCGCCGGAGGCCGTCGACTGCTACCAGGAGGCGTTGCGGCTACCTCCGGTACGGCTGTCCCGGGCCGGCGCGGAGCAGAGCGACGTCTGGGACATCATCCGCAACAACGTC
>Ga0070707_100007157_pt1 | contig 10344 bp, 13 predicted proteins | sample KBSK5502metaG_FD_65468 | JGI IMG/M metagenome (GOLD analysis project Ga0070707, IMG submission 65468) | Corn, switchgrass and miscanthus rhizosphere microbial communities from Kellogg Biological Station, Michigan, USA - KBS K5-50-2 metaG | ecosystem: Host-associated > Plants > Roots >... | reverse complement strand
GGGCGTCGAGGGCGTCGAGGGCGTCGCGGGCGTCGAGGGCGTCGAGGGCGGCGAGGGCGGCGCGAACCGGGCGGCGCCCGGTTCGTCTGTCGAAGTCGTCAAGGATGAGATCGACGTAGCGAGCCAGTTCTGGGTGTTTCGCGAGAGACCAGTCCTGCGTGATCTGTACTATCCGGCGCTTCACGCCCAGCACCGAGAGATACCGGACGAGATGGCCGTGCACGGCCCCGGCATCGACCGTGCCGGGGTATGTGCACGCCTCTACGTATCGTTTGAAGTCGCGAGACTCTTTGGCGCTCATCGGGAGAACCTCAATCCGCCACGTTGCGGATAGCCTCTGGGCTGTACTCCCGCTGCCGAGTGACCTTGTAGAGCCCCTTCTCGATCTTCACGGGGGCATGCTCCTCGTGACGGAGAGTTACCGTCCCGTCCGCTTCGAGGTACATCTCCTCGCCGAAGTCGTAGAGCAGCGCTTCCGTATCGTGGATGGCATGGGCGTGGCCCGTCACCTCGCCATACGCCAGCACGATGCGTCCCGCGTCGCGCTCCTTTGGCTTCGCCCCCTTGGGTAGGGCCTTCACGCGCGTGAGATAGACGTCACCCTGACGAGCCTGCCACGGATTCAAGTTCTTCATGCGGCCTCCTGTGTGGGAGAAGATACCGCCGGCAAGATGACTTTGTCAAGTCCTGATCCGCGCCGGCTTCTATTTCTTCTGCGATGATTGCCTGTAGCTCGTCTAGTTGGCCAAGCAATCCACCCCAAGCACCGTCATGCTCTAGGACGATACGGAGTACGGCACGCCTAGCGATCCTCTCGGCACGGACCGTGCGCTGTATCTGCATTTGCTTTGCGCTCATGAAGACCTCCGCGAGGCGTACAAGGACTCCCACCCTGTGCTCCCTCCCTCCCTCCAGAGATCCGGTCTACGGACGCGGGTCAGCCGAGGTTTAGGACAGACACGGATTGCTCCAGCCCTATTCCGAGCCCCAACCCGATCCCCAACGAAGCGCGGATTGAAGAAAGAGAAGAGAGAGGCGGCCTTGGTTCGTAGGTCGCAGTTTCTCGACCGCGAGCCCCGTTTACTTGGCCCTGAACGTCGAACGAGCAGACAGAGGATCTCCGTCGGTCGGTCGGTCGCACGCAATGATTGGCGAGTCCGCGAGGCACCATTGCACGGACATCGTAGAGGATTTATGGCGTGGGGGTCAAGAGGAAAAGACTGCCGGGCGGGGGCAATGGAGCCTCACCGGGGAGGTGGGGACGCGCCTCCTGCCGCCCGGCGAGGCGGCGTAGGGCAAGCCTATCACAGAAGCGCAAGAGAAAACAGCCGTGGATGATCGATGGAGGTGAATCAACCGCCGTCCCCCAGGCCCAACAGGACAGCGACATCCGCGACGTTACCGGCGCGGCCTCCTACGAGCACCCACGGCTAGGTCGGCAGGATAGCACGAGAAAATACTTCTTGACAATGCGCTCGCGGCGTGCTATAATGTGTCTGGAGGTTGGGATTATGAGCGAGCGCGTGATGGTGATTCAGAGTAATTCGGACGGTCGGCCTTGCGGCTGGGGCGTGGCCCCCACGAAGGCCCAGGCGGAAGCTGAGGCGCGGCGACAGTGGGATGCTCACCGCTGCTATCCCGGCGAATCCAGGGGCGCCGTTGCCGTGCATTCACTGAAGCGCTGCGAGGCCAACGCCGGCCGTGGAACTGGCACCGGCATCTGTGACGCGCCCCTCGATTCGCTCGGCCTCTGTCCCGCCGCCAGCAAGCATCTGTGAGGCCACCATACGAGCGCATCAGTAGTGTCCCACTTTGGGCCTGCCGGTGCCTCCGTTGCGACCACGCCTGGGAAGCTGCTTGTAAGAAGCCACCCGAAGCGTGCGCACACTGCCGGTCGAAGTACTGGACCGTGCCGCGTGGCACCCTGAAGCGAGGTCGGCCGGCTAGCCGCTAAAGCTTTAGGCCCCGGGGCGGCTGCTGCTCACCCCGGGGCCCCACTTTTTGCCGGCGTTCTAGTACGTCGTGGAACGGCCGAACGAAGAAGCCTTACGGTAGACCTTTGGTGTGGGGGGAGTCAAGAGAGAAAATAGGCTGGTAGTGGGTCAGTTTGAAATCCGGCCCAGGTGAACGTGCTTGCGCCTGAGCGCGGCGCCGCGTACCTTGGGAGTATGCCCAAGCGCTCAAGCAAAGACGTGAACGAAACAGCCTTCTCGGTCGTCGCTAAGGCTACCGGCCAGGTGCAGGACGAGGATCCAGGGGGGACGCAGGATGAGGTGTCCCGCGTCATGGCCGCCATGGCGCTCACGAGTGCCGCGAAGGCCATGTCATCGGCCGGCGCGAAGAAGGGCGGCGAGGCCAGGGCCAAGAAGATGTCTCCAGAGCAGCGCAGCGCCATGGCGCGTAAGGCGGTGACAGCAAGATGGGCGAAAGCCAAGCCTGCCCTAGAAACGGCGCCGCTGCCTGTGGCCAGTTACCGCGGATTTCTGACGGTGATGGACATGGAAATCCCATGCTACGTACTGAGCGATGGGACGCGGGTAATTGGGCGCACCTCAGCGACCGAGATGCTGACCGGCATCAAGGGGGGCGGCGCGCTCGAGAAATACCTGGATGTTGAAGGGTTTAAGTTGTTTGTTAACAGTGCTTTGGTGCTCGAGAGAATGAAGGCTGCCTCTGTGCCCGTTCTGAAGTGTCACTGTCTACGCTGTTCGTACGACTGGACCGTCTTTGGAGGCAAGCTCTCGGCCCGCTGTCCCCGATGCAAGTCTCCCTATTGGAAAACACGCCGCAGGACCCTAAAGAGGGTGTAGGATCACTGAAGAATGGAGATCCGGTACAGGGATACGTTTCTATGGGGCCAACTGCCGTTGGTAGAATATCGTACCTGGCTTTCCATGAAGAACCGGTGCAGCTCTCCAAGGCATTCTAGCTGGAAGCACCACGGCGCCCGCGGTATTATCGTCTGTGACCGTTGGGAACTTGATCCCGTCGCATTTATCTATGATATGGGCCTACGGCCATCGCCCAAGCATTCCATCGACCGCATAGACAACAACGGTAACTATGAGCCGCGCAACTGCCGTTGGGCGACGGCCAAGGAGCAGGCGAACAACAAGCGTCGGCAGAGTCCCGGGCGCCCACGCAAAGTCCCAAGCCCGGATACATAATGTCCGTGACCTCGGCCCGAAAACCAACTACCATTCTCGCTAGCTGGCTTACTCCACGGCGGGAGGGTAGCGTGTCTAAGGGGCCGACGTCGCTGTTTCCGCACGGGATTCAAGATCCCGAGGAGCACAACCGCCGGGCCGAGGACGCGGATCTGGACTGGCAACGAGCTGCCCCCAGATGGTTCTTGCTTCTCCTCGTGGCCATCCTGCTCGTAGCCTCTGGATGGATGTTCTCCGAGATCCGGGGAGGCACATCCCGAGAGCAGGCCAGGCTAGAGGCCGCGATAGCCGACGCCCCCTCAAAATATCAGGCCCGGCTTTCCGAGCGCGTTGCCGTCGTAGAGGCTCAAGCCGCGACGTTGAACAGCTCCATAAGCGCCCTCACGGTACAGCTAGATAGACAGGCGCAGGCTACGACAGACTTGACCGTACAGCTCCGCGTGCTTAACGCTGAGATCAAAGCGAGGAAGTGATGACCAAGAAAAGCCGGAAGCCCAAAGCAAAGCCGAGGCCGCAGGATCCCACGGGGGGTGGGGGTCAGTCTGGGGGAGGTGGAGGGGGCGGAAAGCCCTAGCCGGATGCGTTCGCTGATCCCAGCCCTTGGCTTACTCATAGGCATCTCCTGCGAGCCCTACAGTGCATACCCGCCGCCTCCTGAGCGCTGGGCCTCGGATAGCGTCGGCCTGCTGTCCCCGGCCACGCTGGGGGCCTTAGATCGCAAGCTAGGGCAATACCAGCTACAGAGCGGGCATTCGGTGCTGGTCTACGTCACGGACAGCTCGCATGGGATCCCGCACGACGAGTGGGCTACGACGGTCTATAACCGCTGGACGGTTGGCCGCAAGGGCCTTGACGATGGCGCAGTACTCTTCGTTTTTACCGAGGACCGCTATCGTTGGCTCGCGGTCGGCTATGGCTTCGAGCGTGCGCTCCCAGACCGAGAGTGCGCACGGATCTGCCGATCCATCGTGAAGCCTGCCATGGAAGCCGGCAATCCGGATGCTGGGATCACGGCTGGCGTAGACGCGATCTTAACCGCTATCGAGCGCTGGGACGCGGCCAAGGCCGAGACATCGGGTGTGAGTGCTTACGTCTCGCCATAAACCCTCCCCTTAGTAGACGCGCTGGATGAATCCCCCATGCATCACGATGTCATCGGTTGCTGCTCCTGCGGATTCTCCGGTGACTCGAAGCTCTACCACCTGATTGAAGTTACATGTGCCGCCCGAGGCTCCGACCTGGGTGTTCGCTGAAGTCGTGACCGCGAGGCTGTTGGGGCCCACGGAAGCCTGCCCGGTGCTCATAAACAGCGTGGAAGATAGGCGGATCACGTTGAATCTGGCGATCCACCTGCCGGCCTCGTTGATGGTCAGCGGGATAGAGAGAATGATGGTGTTGTTCGCGTTCTCCACCAGACGGACACGCAGGGTCTTGACGTTCGCGTTATTGGCGGTAAGGCCGAAGAAAGTCCCCTGCCATCCCATGCCGTTGACCCAAAGCTCGTTAGTACCCGCGGAGCGCGTGGCGAGGATATCTTCTCCGGCTCCGATATTTCCGACTGGGCCGGTGAAGCTGGAGATACGGGCCAGCCCATGCTCGTTCTTCTCCGCGATCACGATGGACGTGGACGTGTCGGCGTAGGCCACGATCCGGGCCATCGTCGGAGCGCTGGAGGTGATCGCTCCCGCCACGCCGGCATAGTAGGTAGCGCCGGGAGTGAGTCCAGCAAAGCCCGTCATGCGTCCCAGAAGACGAATAGTGACGTCTGCTGCGCTATGGCCGCCCACGACCACGAACCCAACAGCCGAGGCTCCAACAGACAGCGGGCCATCGCCAGACTGCATCAGATACCAACGTCCTGCGGTAGTACCTAGTCCTACTCCATTGGAGAGATAGACGAGATCACGGACCGACATGTCTATCGATTCGCCATTGACGCCCAACACGTCGAGGAACACCTGGGTTTCCGGAACCGCGTTTACTGGGTCTATGGTTTTGATCGGAGAAGTTGGCGGATCAGTATCGTTCGCCGGGGCCAGCACGAACTTGTAGGCGAATGGCTGGAGGTAGATCACGGCGCGGCCCGCGGAGTCGAGGATGATCGGGTTTGCATTAGCAGCGCTCCCCGCAGCGTCGGTATAAGTGTTCAGCTTTGTAGTAGTTCCAGATGCGTAGCAGAAGAGCTTCGAGCCCGGTAATGTCACCCCTGCATTGTCCAGCGCCGTGAACCAAGGTGACGGGGCGAGGGTGTAAGCCATTACCGGCCCCTCTTCGTCTTCTTGGGCTTGGGCGCATGGAAGACGGGAGCGTTAGCCGCATGCTCCACGCCCGCTTGGATAGCATGGGCCTCGTCGGGGAACCGGTCTGATCTGTACCCGCACTCACATGCTGCTTCCCACAACGGGGGACTGGTAGGGCAACGGGAGTAGACGACATGGCCGCGAGACTTCGTGATCAGATTCACCGTAGATCCTCTCCAATGCCGAACACGTCGAAGATGTTCATCCCCGCGTCGTCGGCTAGCTTACGCTGCATTTCTTCTAGCGCAAGGTTTCTTTCTTTGGGCGTCATGGGGGCGTTCAAGGGCTTGGGCTTGGTATAGACCGTCGCCATTTTGACGTTGCCGGGAGTGGGCTGGCGACCGACAATGGGCCGGCCGGTCGGCGTAACCGTCTTGGCGGCCTCCCGGGCCACCCTCCGCGCCACCATGGCATCCATGAACTGATCTGCGGGGATGACTCCTCCGACCTTGGGAGGTGGGGCCGTCGCGGCCATCTTCTCCGAGAGCGACTGTGCGATCTGCGGATCGGCCTCGGCGGCCTTAGCCATGGTGTCGGCTAACGCGGCCATGTCGCCCCTAGATGCCGCCGCTATCGTTCGGTCGAAGAGTGCAGGCTTGCTCTTGAGCAGGTCCGGGAGGATTTCGAGAGCGTTCCGTGCAACCAAATACCCGACTCCGTGCGGAATGCCGAGAGCGTGCCCCGCGGCTTCGCCCACAACGGCCTTGGAGACCTCCCTGAGGGCCGAGGCGACCTTGGTAGGCCCAACAGCCCATGCCGCCGACTTGGTGGCCGATCCGCGAACGGTAGGCCCTCCGGCGAGGGCTGTGCCGAGCTGTGCGACGCCTTCTCCACCGACTTTCGCGGCGTTGGTCATCTCCTCTGGTGTGATCGTGCCCGCTCCACCACCAAAGACGGTCTTGTAAGCGGGGGTGAAGATGGTCCCCGTGCCCTTGATCGCTCCCACAACAGCCGGGCCGATTCCGGGGATCGCCGAAACAGCCTCTCCTGCCCCCTCTGGGCTCATTGGGCCAGCCTTGAGGGCGTTCGTGATGTGCTGGCCCGAGGCTCGAAGCTGGGCCATGGATGGGGATTCGCCGTATCCGGCCATGGCGGCGACTTCGCGGGCCGGCGCTATAAATGGAGCGGCAGCGGCCATCGGCGCGGCCTTGACCATATCCAAGAGGGTATTTCCGAAGTTGTCCACCCCAGTCTTAAAGGTTTCTCCGGGGGTTGGGAAGTGCTGCTCTGGGGTGGCCTCGGCTATAGGAGCACTCATCCATGCCGGCTGAGCCCTGGGCGGAACAGGGGATTCGATCATCTTGGCCTGATCTTGATGAAGTTTTTGAGCGTATTCTGTGGCCTTCTCCGGGCTGTCGAAAACACCTAGATTGCGCCCGGTCTGCCGATACTGGTTGATAGCCTCCTTCTCTGACATGATCCGGCCGTCTTCGCTCACGGTCGGAATCAAGACCTCGCGCCCATCAACGCCGATGCTCATAGAGCGCACGGTGCTGATGCTCCCATCCGGGTTTTGCACCCGCGGCCTATTGGTAAGGTCGATGTTTCCATAGGTGAACGAGGGCCCAGTGGATGATGCGCCGCTTCTCACCCCAGAGAAGTCCGGCATGTCATCGGGTACGCTACCCGCGAGGGGGGCATCTTGCCAGCCCATCTATGGCTTCCTTCGCACGCGGCCATCCGGGCCAGTGAATACTGCGCCGGAGGGTAGGGCCTCGTATTCGGCATCGCTCTTGATATGAACGCCGGGGGCTGGCGGGGCGGATGGAGGTGGGGCTCCATAGGGTGCGGCTTGCTTGGGCGCATAGGGGTTGCTGTCACCCACGCCGGCCACTCCGGAGTGAAGGACCGAGTTTCTCCTGATCTGAACGTTGGCACGGGCCATCTTCACCATGTCATGGAACACGCGCTCATCCCAATCGCCCTTCAGGGCCGTCTCGGCCAGCTTCAGGCTATGGTCGGTGGGGGAATTGCCCCCCATATACACTGAGCCGAGGTCGCTCGTCACGTCGGCAATCTGCTGGTCAAGGCGGGTCGCCACAGAAGCCACCTCGGGGCCGTATGCTCCACCCTTGGCCAACGCGAGATTGGCCTTGTTCAGGATTGGGAACTGGCCGCCCTTCCACTCCTTGGCAATAGAATCTACCGAGTCCAGAAGCTCAGGAAGGGCGTTGATGGACTGCTGCAGCTTGAGTTGAGTAGGGCCGTTCATGGATGCCACATGTCGCTGTGTAGCCTTCCAATCGGTCTGAGCTGCCGCGAGGTTGAATCCCTTTTTGGCGAGCATGGTACGCACCGCAGCCCCGTTCCGATAAAGCCCGGTCATCTCTGGCGGCTGATCGCCGTTCATGATGGCGTCCGCGATGGCTGAAGGGTCTACCCCGCTAGCGGTTCCGCCACCAGCGCCTTGAGAAGCGTTTGGTCTGCCCTGAGCGATCACGGGCCCAAGCTCTCCCGTCCTGGGGTTGAGCAGTTGGATTCCCTTGGCTGTCTCGACGTGCTGAAGGTTGACTTCCTTGGGCGCCCCGGTCGCCATCACCCTTCCGGTCCTCGGGTCAACCAGAGTCGCGCCCTCGGCCAGCGCTACACCTTTCGGTTCCTCCCCGAGCAGCTTGGCCTTCGTCTCGGGACTCATCCCGAGAGTCATTTGCTCAAGGATCGGCTTGAAGGTCTGACGGATCTTCTCGCCCGCGGCCGGCACAGCCATGGGGTCGCCGCTCTCCTGCGCTTTCTTGATGAGATCCTGAGCGCTGGCGAGTTGCTGGTCATACTGATCCGCTCCGGGGACACCGCGGCTCTTGGCATGAGCAAGGGCCATGGAAATAGCCCCGATGCCTCCTGCCGGATCATCGTCCAGAAAGGGCAGCGTGCGCAGGGCTACCGTGCCGGCGTAGTCCGCAGTCTGCTGCTGATAGTCAGCGTGCGCCTTCTGGAGCGCTGCCTCATGCTGTGCGATTAGAGACTTTCGCTCGTCCAGCTTGGACGCCGCATCGTTAGCGTCCGCGAACGCCTTGCGCGCCCTCGCTGCCTGTGTAGGGTCGAGACTAGAGAGAACGCTCTCGAAGTCATCGGGATTCGCCATGCCGGCCGAGACGGCGCCCTGGATCTTCTTCTGGTCCTTCTCCTCGCCGTACTGTTGAACGGCCTGCCCCGCAATCTGCCCCACGTTCTGAAGCGCACTCCCCCAAATCTGTCCGGACTGCTGCGCCCCGCGCGCTTGGATCTGGGCGCGCTGCTGGAGAAGGTTCTCCATGTTGTCTTCTTGATACGGCGGGGGAAGGAAGTAGCCACCCATGGTCTAGCCTCAGTAGTACTGATACGGGTCGCGGCCAGTCTCGTTCGGGCCGCCTGTATTTGCTCCACCGCCGCTCGTGGGCGGAACGCCGGGAGGCGGTGCCGTATCGCCCGGAACATAGCTGCCCGGATTCGGGGGGGGCTCGTAGTACGTGGATCCGCCTCCTCCGCCTCTATTCTGGTGGCCGAAGGTGTACGCATCCCACTGACGCTGATAGAGGGCGTTCGCGCGGGCGATCTCGGCCTGCGTCCTCGCCTGATACTGCGCCATCTGAGGGGCGAAGGCATCGTGGGCCCCCTGATACTGCCGGTCATAGGACGAGAGGGCGCGATTGAAGACCTGGCCATACTCGTTTGCGGCGAAGTTCTGGCCGTACTCCACGATATCCTTCAGCGTGCCCCCGGTCCGGAGGACACCCCGAGCGGCAGCGGAGCGCTGGAGGGCGTCTTCTCCCGCTCTCGCGCGGAACTGGTAGCCAGGCTCGTTATAGGCATCTGCGAGTGTCGGGCGGGCAAACTGCGGAGGGGTGAATGTGGGGACACCGGGGAGGCGATAGGACGGGCCGCCACCCGGATCATAGCCTTGGCTTCCGCCACCATGGCGCCCACCAACCACGCCAGTACCATCGGCGACGGGAATGATATCGCCGGTTCCGGGGGCCGAGGGCACGCCCGGGGCCGTGGAGTCACCACCGCTGGGAGCCGGGGCGGGAGTGGGGACGACGGGCTGATCGCCTCCCCCGCCTCCCGGGCCGTACGGATCTTCGTCGGGACTATGGAAAAACTGCGGCATTGCTAGCTCCTATGCTCCGTACCGTGACCAATCCGCCCAACCGCCCATGTCTCCAAGACTGCCTCGTCGCGCGTTAGGGTCTTCGGGCTGTGCCGTCCCACCCATGGGAGGCGCCCCGGCCATCTGTCCGAGCGATCCGCCCTGTACAGCTCCCACTATCCCGGCCTTCGTCTCTGGGACGTAGGACTGGGGCGCACCCATTCCGGGACCCGGAGTGTAGGGTTGGGGCATAGGAGCGCCCTGGGCGCCCATAGACGCGCCCGGAGCGGGAGGCATAGCAGACTGGCCACTGGCGCCAGGAGGGGGCGCTATGGGGCCGCTAGGCTGTCCTAGGGGCGCTCCCTTGACGGCTGCGGTAGCTCCCGCCTTCGTGGTGGGGATGGTGATCCCGACCGGAACGCCATAGCGTCGCACGCCCTCTTCTCCGTTCCGGGCGTACCATGCGTTCCATGCGGTTCGGTAGGCTGCTGCTGCCTGATCTCTCTGCGCCTTGGCCTCGGCTTGCTTTTGCCGTTCATAGTCCATGGCCTGTTGGTTGGCGCGGGTCTGGGCGTCGCCCGAGCGATTCGCTGATCTCGACTGGAGGGCAGCGCCCCCCAGAGCGCTCGCAGCGCCGATACCGGCTGCTATGACGGCAGGCGGCATGATTCACCTCCCAAGGCAATCACGTAAGGCGTAAGCCCAACCCTCACGGCGCCCATCTTGTCGAGCACCTTAGCCATGCGCTCGTCTCCGTTCTCTGCGGCACCCATGACCCAATCGTCTCCGCGGACTCTTGCAAGCTCCGTAG
>Ga0070707_100007156_pt1 | contig 10344 bp, 6 predicted proteins | sample KBSK5502metaG_FD_65468 | JGI IMG/M metagenome (GOLD analysis project Ga0070707, IMG submission 65468) | Corn, switchgrass and miscanthus rhizosphere microbial communities from Kellogg Biological Station, Michigan, USA - KBS K5-50-2 metaG | ecosystem: Host-associated > Plants > Roots >... | reverse complement strand
GCGAAGTCACTTCGCCGCCGCAGGTTTGCTCCCGTACATGCGCAGGAGGCGGTTTACTTCCGCTCGGGTAGCGTCGACGTGTTCGCGAATCGGGCATCTCGGAGAAGCCGCGATCCCTCTCTCCGTATAGGCGACGTCGGCATCGGCCATCCGGATGAGCCGCAGCTGTTCGACCCTGGCCGCCGAGCGCTTGCCGCGCATAAGAGCAATGAGCGCGGGACAGTAGTGGTTCACGGCGACACCGCAGTCCCGGATCTTGAATTCGTCCCCCCGTGCGTCGGGGACATCGAACTGCGCCCAGCAGAACGTCGGCAACTGTGCGATCTCGACCGAGGTGACGCCCATGTCTTCGCGATAACCCGCCTCCGCTAATGACGGGACAAGGATAGGCGGGATTAACAACGCGAGCGCGACGAGCCTTCGAACGACAATGCGTGTGTGCATAATCTTTCTGCCAGAGAGTGAGAAGTGGTCACCGCACGGTCGTTCCCGCATCGGCGCGCGCACGGGTTTCTAATGATACTGAAGATACTGAACTTGAAGTATTCGTTCCATATCTCCGATGGAACCTTCCGTTTCACTTCGGCAGCGGGATCACTTCTCGCCGTTCTCCTGCTTGATCACCTGCAGCCTGTCTCCCTCCACGCCCTTCAATTCCTGCAGCTGCCCGTCGGGCCAGCGAATCCTGATCGTGTCCGCACGCGCGTGAGATCCAAGCCCGAAGTAAAGTCGGTAATGGCCTTGCGAAAAGAACGCACCGTCGTTGAGACCAACTTGCTGTAGCTGCTGACCGTCCGGGGTCTCTAAGGTGACGCGTGCGCCGATGGCCTGTGGATTGCCCGGTTTTCCGGCGAGCCTCAGCTCCAGCCAGTGATTTCCGTTGTCGACAACGTTGCGGTAGGCAGCGAGGTTCCACGCAAACCGGTCCTCGGAGTTCTTGCGCAGCTTCTCCCACCATCGCCACTGCGAGAAATTCTCCAGCGTAGCCAGCAATAGATCACGCCGGCCGTCGTTGTCGAAGTCGGCCCAGTTGGCAATCGCGGCCATGTACTTATGCGGCGGCAAGGTCAGCAGTCCGGTAGGCTCGAACGTGTGATCGCGCCGCTGCCGGAACAATCCCTGAGGCACTGCATACAGATCCGGTAGTCCGTCGTTGTCGAAGTCGACCCAACTCGCGGTCGCGCTCTCCTCAGGCAAGCCTATCGTAGCAGGGTCGACAATCGAAAATCGCCCGCTGCCGTCATTGAGCAGCAGCGCGTTGCCTGTCTTGGAGGCGGAGAATACGTCGAGCCTTCCATTGCCACGAAAGTCGGCAACAACCAGCTTGCCGTCGACAAACCAGTACTCATTGGCGATTCCCTTTAACTTGGGATTGTCCGCTCGAACGAACTTCGTGCGGCCGATGAACTCACGGGAGAAGAACTTGCCGCCGTGGTTGCGATAGAGGTAAAAGCCGGTGTCCTCCGAAGTCAGCAGGTCGATGTATCCGTCATTGTCTGCGTCGAACCAGACGAAATCGATGATCTCATGATCGGGGAGACCGAGACCCACTTCAGCGGCGACGTCGACGAACCGCTTGTCAGGAGTCTGACGGTAGAGTTGCTTGGGGTAGCCTTCTTGGGCGAAGACATTGCCCCGATCCTGGCAGTCGATGAAGAGGTCCAGGAGACCGTCGCGATCGAAGTCGACCCAGTTGACCTTCCTCCCCGAACAACCCCGCTTGTCGATGCCGACGTCGCGCACGATGTTTTTGTACTGCCCAGGAGCCGTGCTGACGATCAATTCGTCCTGGATCCCGCTCGAAACGCTTTGGGGCAGCAAGAGTAGCTGGCCGGCAAGGGCCCCGCGCGAGATGAATATGTCCATCAGCCCGTCGTCGTTGTAATCGGCCCAGGCCATGCCGTGCCGGTCCTGAAACGTCAGCTCGAACTGCTTCGAGCGAGGCGAAACTTTCTGGCGACCGATATACACCGATGTCAGCGGCACGGTCCCATCCAATTGGACTGCGATCGGCGTCCCCGGGGTCTCGATTTCCATGTCGAGCTCGCCGTCGCCCTCGGTGGTCATCTCGATCGCCTGCTCGGGCATCTGGTGATTGCCACTTGTCAGGGTCACGGGAGGCTTGACCGCGAACCCCGTGCCTTTGTAGCTGTTGAAGGTCGTATAGCTCTGAAGCTTGATGTGGAGCTGCCCGAAGTCCTTGATCTCGTGCGTACGGACAGTGAAGATCCTTCTTTCCTTCCAATACATGTAGAGGCCTGGATTGACGACTTCGGGCTGGGTCAGCGCTATCTCGAATCCGGGAAATTCCAGGTTCTGGTCCAGGCCCCACTCCGACAACATATCCCGATATCCGCCTTTGCCGTCTGCGATCAACAGATCCTGGCGGTAGTTGTGGTTGCTGGTGAAGACGTCCAGCCAATCGTCGCCATTCGCATCGACGACGCCGATGTCCATCAGGAGCTGCGTCGCCTTGAAGGGAATCGGATACTCGGAAAAGGAGCCCCTCGACCGCCACAGCCAATAGGCATCGGTCCAAGCAAGCTCTCTCGCCGCAAGAACCGCTGCTGCCAAAACAGCCAGAATAACGGTACCCCATGCGAGCTGTTTCCTTGTCAAACTCGGCTCCTTCCTGATTTCATCTGGGCTTCGGCATCGAGACGTAGACGAAAGAGCGAAAAGTTCGCTGTTCGCAGATAACCAACGCGATCGATAGCACGCGAGAGTATGCGCCGGTCGAGGCTCAGTCGTTCACACAGCTTCGCTTTGACCCAGAGACCTGCCGGAATTTCGCGCGCCGATTCATGTGGACGACAGTCGTGGATCATGCTTTCCAGTATCATTCCCCACCGCCATGCCGGGGCGCCGCGCTCGAATGGCAATGCTATGGCATATTCCGGCAATCGTCAGACTCCGTGATCCAACATAGCCCTTCGAAGGTAACCGATGCAGGGTGAGCGTCGCCTTCCTGCGCCACGCGGGAATCGACGCTACCGGGTATTCCTCGCCATATTCGCTGGCGTCGTCGTTACGGCTGCGACCGCCGTGCTCGCGCTCACCGTGGTTGTCGATCCATTCGGCATGATCGGGCTTGTGGAGATCGAGGGGTTCAATGCGTCGAAGCCGCACCTGTTCAGCAATGCGCGACTGGTCAAGGCCCATTACATCCGCCGCGTAAAGCCAAAAGGTCTGATACTCGGCAGCTCGCGGGCTGACGTTGGGCTCGACGCCGACCACGCGGGGTGGCCCCTCGCAGCCCGACCCGTCTTCAACGCCGCGATCCCGAGCGCGAGGATCCAGGAGATTTATTATTACGTCCGATACGCGCACGCGCAATCGGGGCTGAAGCGGATCGTGATTGGACTGGATTTCTTCGCCTTCGACGAACGAATCAAGGCCGAACCGGGCTTCGAAGTCGCGAGGTTGGACCCGGATGGCTTCGGTCCTTGGCGCATAGCGACAATCAGGGATCAATTTACCGCATTTTTATCTTACGGCGCCGTCTCGGCCTCGATATCTACGCTTCGCAGCCAGGACCAGTACGCGGTGCGTTACCTGCCGAACGGGGGACAGGATCCGCGTCGTCGCGAGTGGAACATCAGTCAAAAAGGCGGGCATCATGCCGCGTTTCTTGCGGCGCTGCGGGAGACGGTCACGTCGCGCGACGGAGTCGCAATGCTCGCTTACGGTCCTTCGGACGAGACCCGGAACGTCGAGCTGGGCTGGTTCCTGGAGTTGTTGCGCTTCTGTAAGCACGAGGGCATCGATGCTTACGTGCTGATCTCGCCGGTGCACGCCCTCTGGCTGGAAAGCATCTGGGAGCTCGGAGCCTGGCCGGACTACGAGCGCTGGAAACGCGACCTGGTTCGAATCGTGGACCGGGTGACGCGCGAAGCCGCCGGCGCGTCAGTGATCGAGCTGTGGGACTTCTCTGGCTTCAACACAATCACGAGCGAATCGGTGCCGCCCCGCGATGCTCCCGACGCGCGGATGCAATGGTATTGGGACGCCAGCCACTACAAGGCTGTGACCGGAGATCTGATGCTGACCCGCGTTTTCGGTGGGGGGCGACCCGATTCCGCGTTGCCTGCCTCCGCATTCGGAATCCGGCTGACGCCCGAGAACATCGACGCGCACCTTCACGCCATCCGCAGCGACCGGATCCAGTACGTGGCAAGCCACTCGGGGGACATCCTGTTGGTGCAGACGGTTCTCGACGACGTGCCGGAACGCGTCCCGCGTCGCCAGTAGACAGGTGGGTCCGCCACCGAAGAGAAATAAAATGTTGTTCAACTCGATCGAGTTCCTCTTCTTCTTCCTGCCTGTAACGCTGGTCGGGTTCTTTGCACTCGGGGCATGGGCCGGGCATCGATTTGCCATCGCGTGGCTGGTGGTTGCATCGCTCTTCTTCTATGCCTGGTGGAACCCCGTGTACCTGGTTCTCATCGGATTTTCGATGTTGATGAATTACGGGTTCGGTTTCTTCCTTAGCCGCTCACTCCACCAAAGGACCGATAAACGACGGGCGCTCCTGATTGTCAGCGTCGCCCTCAATCTTGGGCTGCTCGGCTACTTCAAGTATGCCAACTTTTTCGTCCACAACGTCAACCTTGCGCTCGGCAGCGCATTCCACCTCGAGCATATTGTTCTCCCGCTCGGCATCTCGTTCTTCACGTTTACCCAGATTGCGTACCTTGTAGATGCGTATCGAGGCGAGGCGCGGGAATACAACTTTCTCCACTATGCGCTGTTCGTGACGTTCTTTCCGCACCTGATCGCCGGCCCGATATTGCATCACAAGGAGATGATGCCGCAGTTTGGCAATCGGCAGATCTTCTCGCCGCGGGCAGCCAACCTGGCGATCGGAGCGACGATCTTTTTCATCGGCCTGTTCAAGAAGGTCGTTCTCGCCGACGCCTTCGCGCTGCACGCAACACCGGTGTTCGCGCGGGCGGAGACCGGAGCTGCGCTGGGTTTCTTCGAGGCGTGGGAAGGGGCGTGGTCTTACACCTTTCAGCTCTATTTCGATTTCTCTGGATATTCCGACATGGCCGTGGGTCTGGCGCGGATGTTCGGTGTCAGATTCCCCGTTAACTTCAACTCGCCCTATCGCGCGACAAACATAATCGATTTCTGGCGGCGCTGGCACATTACCCTTTCCAGGTTCCTGCGGGATTATCTGTACTTCGCGCTTGGCGGCAACCGGAAAGGCAAGGTCCGCCGCTACGTAAACCTTATGTTAACGATGATTCTGGGTGGCGCGTGGCACGGCGCCGGCTGGACGTTCGTGGCATGGGGCTTTCTTCATGGAGCCTACCTGGTGGCAAACCACGCCTGGCGAAGCGTCGTGCCTTGGCGAGGAGATCACTGGACGGGCAGATTGCTTGCGCGCAGCGTTACCTTGCTATGCGTCCTGGTCGGATGGGTGTTCTTTCGGGCGGAGACCTTTCACGGTGCGCTGACGATGCTGCGCGGGATGATGAATTTGCCGACGGCTCTGGGCGGTAGGTTCGGGCGTTTGCAGCCGCTGCTGGAGTCCGTCGGATTCCAGTTTTCCGGCGGTTACGTCGCAAGCCAACATTACCTGCTAAGCGTGTGGCTCGTATTCTGGTTGGCAATCGTCTGGTACTGGCCAAACACGCAGGAGTGGATGCGCCGCTACCGTCCGATACTGGAAGTGGCGAGCATTCGACGGGACTGGCCCGCGTGGATGGCATGGGCGCCGACGTGGGGCTGGGCAATAATTACGGCAGGCATCGCTATCCTGGGCCTCCTGGGTCTTTCGGCGGTCACCGAGTTTCTCTACTTCCAATTCTGAATCGACTGACCCGATGCGAACATTGCTGGTTCTGTTGGCTCTTTGCGCGGCGCCGGTTCAGGCGGAAACCCTGGACCTCTTCGTGTTGGCCGGGCAATCCAACATGCAGGGCTGGATGGGCGACGCGTCAGGATATCCACCCGACCCCGAGAATCTGGACAGATCGATCCGCTTCTGGTGGCAAACGCCCGGGTACGGCAGCTCGCGCGGGAAGTGGACTTACCTGATGCCGCAGGGCGGGCGCTTTGCAAAGGGCCACTTCGGCCCGGAAGTGACATTCGCACGGGATTTGGCCAAGGCGCAGTTCAGGCCGGCCGTGTTCAAGTACAGCTTAACTGCGACGAGCCTTGCTTACGACTGGCGTGCCCCCGGAGAGGGAGGGCTCTACGACCGGATGGTTGCAGCGCTCGAGACTGCCATCAGGCTTCTGGAGGGCGAAGGACATACGGTGAAATTCCGTTGTCTCGTGTGGATTCAGGGCGAGAGCGACGCCAAGACCGAAGAGGCGACGGCGCGCTACCAAGACCACTTGCGCGTGCTAATCGCGCATTTTCGCGAGCATGTGGCGCGGGATCGGAGACTCCCGGTCATTCTAGGGGTCGATGAGCACAATCCATACGTTATGCAACGGCCGAGCATTGTCGAGTCGCAAAAGAAGCTCGCCGAGACCAACCCGCAGATTGCGTTCACTTCCATGACGGGGCTGCCCAAGGCGGACGCCACGCATCTCACACCAGCCGGCGTCATCGCACACGGCCACCGTCTTTTCGTAGCGTTCCGCCAACTGAGTCCGTAAAAGCGAGCCAACCACGCCAAGGAAAACGCATCGAACGGTTTGCTGTAACTTCGAGAACATCTTGTAGTAGACCACCAGCGTCCTGTTCAATCTTCGAGTAAACGTGCGAAAATGCAAGCGCAATAGGTTTCTGGGACCCGCAGTGCTAACCTGAATGCGTGGGCACTACAGTATGGTGCCCTCTGGCGTTCGCTCGTCGCTCAGCTTTCGAGAGCGCGACGCGTCAACCGCAAGAAAATGCGATCGGAACGCCAAAACATGAAACATCAATGCCGCTTATGCCGCGGCGGCCGGAGTAGCTCCTCGCACACCTTTATCCGCGCGGCGCATGCCTCGGGCATTGCACCCATCGGCATTGCAGGTCATCGATCATGACTCTTCGCCAGGGCATACGGGCAGGTGTCACTTGGCTCCTGGTTGGGAATACCGGCGGACAGATCCTGCAGTTTGCGTTCGGCGTCGCGCTGGCCCGTTTGCTGGTGCCGGCCGATTTTGGCATGGTCGTCACCGTTCAGATATTTACCGGCTTTGTGGGTTTGCTCGCGAGCGGGGGGATGGGCCAGTCCCTCATTCGGGCCAAGGAGGCGAGCGGAGATGATTTCAACACCGTTTTCACTATGCAGATGGGACTCGGCATCCTGATATACGCCGGGTTTTTCCTCTCAGCTCCATGGCTTGCGGAGTATCTGCACAACACGCTCTACGCGGATCTTGTGAAAGTCTCCGCCTTGAATTTTCTGTTGAGGCCATTCGCGTTCATACGTAGCTCGTGGCTGACCCGGGAAATGCAATTCAAGAGGCGAGCGCTAGTAGCGCTTGCGGGCGGGGCGGTGACTGGAGTCTCTGGCGTCTCGATGGCCGCGGCAGGCCTGGGGGTCTGGAGTCTCATCCTTTCAGGGCTGATAGGGGCGGTGATCTCCAACCTTCTCTATTCCTTTGTGACGCCCCTGCATCTGCGGTTGCATTTTGACCGCGGGGCCGTGCGGCGGCACAGCAGCTACGGAGCGAAGATCACGACCAACGAATTTCTAGACTATTTGAAGGAGCAGTCGGTCAACCTGATCCTGAGCAAGATGGCCGGTCCGTCCTTTGTGGGCCTTTTCAATAAGGCCGAAAGTCTCGCCAGGTTGCCCAATCGGCTGATCACGCCAGCCACCGGCCAGACCGTGTTCCGCGCCATGAGCCAGGTGCAGGACGACTTAGATAAGACCAAGTACATGTTTTACCGCACGGTTACCTTGCTCATGGTCTATATATGCCCGGTGCTCGTGGGCCTATGGTGGGTCGCGGAGCCTTTCATAGGGGTCGTCTATGGTCCGAACTGGGTCGCGGCGGCGGAGCCCATGAAGATCCTTATCCTCGCCATGTTCCTGCGCCCGATTCGCACCCCATGCGGCGTAGTGTTGGCTGCGCAGAACCGGCTCACCCAGGAGATGGTCGCCTTGACGATCAGCGTCTGCGTCACGATCCCCGCATGTCTCATCGGAGTTCGTTGGGGCCTCGTGGGCGTGGCGTGGGCATTACTGGCAGATGGTATTTTCGTGACCGTCTATTATTACGTTCTCGTCTACAAGACAATCCCGACGCGCGTGGCGGAGTTGCTCGCGGCAGTTGCGCCGGGCATGTTCCTGAGCGCTTTGATTGCCGTGGTTCTCGCCGCTGTCCATTTTCTCCTGTCGAACCTCAGGCCGGCCATTCCTGCACTCTATCTTGTCATCATGGGGATCGCCGGGTTCGTTGCCTACGCCACTGCCTTTCTTTTCCTGCCAGTCCCGGCCCTGCAGTCGGAGGCAGCGCGGTGGCGACAAGCCATCAGGAGTGGTTTGAGCGTCGCGTCTCGCACGTTCTCATGACGGCTCGATTCTTGCTGCGCTGGCGGTGCGTGGATACACCGAATGTTGCCACCAACGCGATTCGCTCCTCGCAGCGCGAAGACACGACGAAATCCATTTGTACGAGAAGCAGCTTCGCTTCAGGGTGATGAGCACAATAGAAGCGCACGCGGAATCCCGCATCTACCGCGCGTGCGATTTATTTCGGCTGTCAAAGGACGTTCGCTCGGAGCCGATAATCACGTCCAGTCTGCTATGGAGGATCCGCGTCGACCTGCCGGGCGGAGCGACTCTCCTGAGAGATGACTTCTCGGAGAGTGACGGTCCGTGCTGCCTTTTCATCCGGCTTTCCCCTACCGAATCGCGCGTTGCGCACTTCGTCTTCGAGGGAGCGCGAAGGCTTGTCTCGAGCGCGTCAGGCGGGTGGTTGTTGGAATCGAGCGAGGAAAACGAGCCTTCGTACTGGATACCGCAACCGCCACAACTGCGGACATTCGACGCTCAAGGGCGGATTCTCTTGGAAGAGCCCGCCGGCGTCGTCGGGTTCACCGCGTCTGCCGGCAAGCTGGCTGTGGCAGTTACAACGCTTGAGGGATTTCATCTGGATTGGGTCGTCTGGCGTCTGCCGGCGGGCGTCCACGATCTTTGCTCGGAGCTGACGAATCCGTTCAACCTGGAAAGGCAGCGCACGTATCTTTGGAGTTCACAGACCGTCTATCAGTCGCCAGCAGATCTCTATCTGCACCTGATAAACGGAAACGTTTACCAGAACGCGCGCGCGTGGCCGCGCAAGTGGAAGTTCTGTTGCGAGTTGGATGCGTACGAGCTTTATGTTTGGTTGAGCGGGCTGGAACTCGCGACCGGAAAACGACTGTACGGCTTGTTACGGCGACAGATCCTGTTTTCGGTCATTGCGAGGCAATCCCGAAGCGGGGCCTGGAATCACGGCGAGTGGACCGACATGAACGAGTGCCATTATCGGTTTCACAACGGCGCTGTTCTCCTCCTGGAAAATGCTTGCGACGAATGGACTGATGGGCTGGTGCGGGAGTCCTTGGCGAAGGGCGCCGCGTTCGTCGCCTCGCGTACGAACGAGACCGCTCTCGGACTGTGGTTCCTGCATGATTCTCTGGAAGACAGCGCCGAGGCGATGGACGAAATGTACAGGCAGACGGGCTCTATCGTGCCGGGCTTCGGCGCCTGGAAACCGAGCCGAGTCCTCGGCAAGTCCCCGACTAACAAGATGATCCTGAATACCCACGTGGATACGCTGATCGCACTGGACAGGTACCGGGAAGTCACTGGTGATACCCAGTTCCATGCGCGTGTCGCGTCTGCTCGTGCAGCAACCCGGGCGCTGCTCGCTCTTCGCCCGGCGGAGCTTCTATATCGTGTCGCATACTGGGCGGTGGGCCTAACATTGCTGCCGGCAGCCGAGGCCAGGCGACTGCCCTTGCCGGTTCGGGCGCTGAAGCGGATGGCCTGGATGTATCTGACTCCCCGTCTGTACCGTCTCAAGCGGTTGTACCCGCGACTTGTGATGCCTGGCGGATTCATCGATCGGCATCTGTCACCTCCGCACTTCGATGCCAAGTACCATGCGGTCAATATAATGGATCTCGTCAGGTACTGGCGGCGTTTCCCGGAGGAAGACCTTCATTCGATCATCGAAAGCGCGATTCAGTTCGTCCTCGGCAACCACAAGAGCGTCCTGCGATGGTGGGCCGAGGAGAAGCCACGGCATTTTGCCATCGTGGTGTTTGCCGAGTCGCTTTACCAGTTGTGCATGGTGAGGCAAGACCCCGCCTACCGCAGATATCTCGCGGAGGCGATTCTCCTGATAGAGGATCTTGGGTTGGGTCTGCCGCCCTCGCTCTTGGGCGGTAACGTCGAGGTCT
>Ga0070707_100007155_pt1 | contig 10345 bp, 11 predicted proteins | sample KBSK5502metaG_FD_65468 | JGI IMG/M metagenome (GOLD analysis project Ga0070707, IMG submission 65468) | Corn, switchgrass and miscanthus rhizosphere microbial communities from Kellogg Biological Station, Michigan, USA - KBS K5-50-2 metaG | ecosystem: Host-associated > Plants > Roots >... | reverse complement strand
CGTCGGCCGCCAGAATCTTGACCCGCGCCTGCCCAGCACCAGGCTCCGGAAGTTCATCTTCCACAACATGCAGGACTTCGGGGTCCCCCGTGTGCTCAAGCACCACATGCCGGTATCTCAAAGGAGCCACCTCGCTTTGGCGTGCTCTCCCCTACGTTGGTCAAGGCGCCTGTGCTCAGCGCTGCTGCGATGCGCCGTGATCTTACACAGGTTCCATCAACGAGTAGGTACGTGCGGCCGTCCCCAGCGGTGGGGGAGTGATCAGAGCAATGGTACGCGAAGGGTGCGGCGATGGTAAAGGCATCAAGGCAGCGTTGCACGTGTGCCCAAACCTCGAGGAGCGTCTCGCTCGTCTGGACCATGCGCGCACAGTCCTTGGCCAAGCGGCGGTTCCGGATCAACCAGGCGGAGCTTCGTTCAACACTCCATCGACATGGTTGCACGCTGAAGCCGCGCGTGCCCGGCTCGCGCTTCACGACCTCCAGGTCCCAGCCGTCGTCCTCCTGCAGGCCTTCTCGGCACCAGTCGCTCACGTGCGGCGTAGTCGTCTCTGATACGTAGCAACCGACTATAGGAAAGCTCTGTGGGCCACGTGCTGCCGCATCATCCGGATAATCCGGCACGGGAGCGTCGCTGCTGGCACGGCCGAGGAGGATGCGGCCGTGGGAGATCCCCTATGCTGAGGTTTCTTGACTATGAAGAGCTGAGGGCGTTTCAACACTGGAAACCGCGGGACAAGATACGTCGTCGGCACGTGTACCACAACGCTGCGTCGGAGCACGCTGGCACTGGGCTGGAAGGAGTCAAGAGAACTCAGGCCCAAGACGCGGAGGGCGGTGGCAGTCACCTCCTTGCCCGCGAGCAAGTACGGCAGCCACGCCCGCCATCGTGGCGATCGAGAGCTCCAGCCAGGGGGGAACAGGACCTCCTGCACGGACAACTGGGGTAGGGCAGGCCAGATCCGCCTCTCGGCTCATGTAGGGCGCCCCCGGGCACCACATGACTCGCCCACAACTCGCCCGTGCCACCCTACCTATGGACCAACTCCACCTCAGTCGTCGGCTCGCTTTCAGCTTGCCGCACCCCTGCCGGCGGCGGCGCGCGAACGCGTGCCTGATAAGACACTGTGACAAGGCGTCGTGAGCTCGTGACATCGACGTGATGTCTACTTCGTACCCTCGAAGAGACACGTGCGCCGAAGTGAGCGAGGTGGCAGCTACGGCGCTGCACACTGCCACCAGCAGCCCGAAGGAGGCCGAGCATGTTTACACGTATAGTGGCCGCCTATGACGGCACGGAGCGCGCTGAGGAGGCGCTGGAAGCCGCACACATCCTGGCGATGCACGAGGCGGCGCGCCTGGTCGTCGTGCGCGCCCTGCCGCAATCTACCGCCGAGCGTGACGTGGAAGCCCCACGGGCGCTCCTCCATGAGCGTGTCATGCAGCTGCGCGCTCTTGGTACGGTGGCGAAGGCGCGTGTGGAGCGGGGGCGCCCAGAGGATGTGATCCCACGAGTGGCCGAGCAAGAACAGGCCGACCTGATCTTTCTCGCGCCGCGTGACCGCACGCTTCCGCAGGCGCTGCGACACCCGAGCGTCACCGGCAAGCTGCTGGTGCATGCGATGACACCGCTCTTCATCTGGCCTGAACACGCCGAGCAAGCGGCAGTCGAACAGCTGCTAACGCTGCCCGTTTCTTTCGTTATCGTGCCGCTTGATGGGAGTCCTGAGGCAGAGTGTGCCTTGGAGCCGGCCCTGGCCTATGCCTGCCAGGCGCGTCGAGTGCTCCTGCTGGTTCACGTCCTCCCCACACTCCCTGCGCCTGATGACGGCGCGGATGAGCCGATGCGCACTCGCTTGCAGCCGGCGCACGAGCAAGACGCCCTACGGTACTTACACGGTGTGCGCGAGCGTATGACGCACTCGCATGGCTGCACGATCGAGTCCATGCTCCTGGCGGGCGACCCAGCTGAGGCGATTGCCGGCCTTGCCGCCTGCCACGAGGGCAGCCTGATTGTGATGACGGCTCGAGATCGTGGTGGCCTGGCCCGCCTGTTCCTGGGCAGTGTCGCGACACGCCTGATGCACCGAGCAGCGGTCCCACTGCTGGTGGTGCCAGCTGCGGAGTTCATCCTGGACGACCAGCCCGTACGTGCACAGGCTCAGGCGCAAGAGGTCGTGTGGCAGCCATCGGCGGCGCCAGCGTTCTGAAGACGACACGCCACACTATTCAGCACACTGCGCGCCTGCAGGGCGTTACTTCGCACATCCGATCCACTCCTCACTGCGCCACTTGCTTGCGCCGTCTACACGCTACTGCCGACCGCGGCAGGCGTCGTAGACGGCATTCGCTGTCTGCGGGTTCGGCGTAGCGCATCGAGGATACAAGGACTGGGCCAGCTGATGTTAGGCGATCGTGACGGCAGGCTGCCGTTCTGTGACGGCCATGTGATGCCTGCTCGCCATACTTCACACAATTCAGCGTTGTCCGTGATCGCTCTCACCTTGCCCGGCGCACCGGCGCGCTACCCGTAGGCGGGTCTGCCTCCTTTCAGGCCGGCACCCCGCTGCCCTGCTTGTGAGGAGCCAGCTATGAGCGTAGTCGAGGATCCCCTTCAGGACGGCGTCTGGATGGCGCTCTCCCGACGCGGCGTCTCGCGCCGCGACTTCTTGAAGTTCTGTTCCGTTATAACCGGCGCGCTCGCCCTACCGATGCGCTACACCAACCGCATCGTGAGCGCCCTCGAACACACCACGCGTCCCTCCCTCGTCTGGCTGGAATTCCAGGACTGCGCTGGCAACTCCGAGTCTGCTCTGCGCGCCTCGCATCCCAGCTTCGCCGACATCGTGCTGGACCTGCTCTCTTGGAACTACCACGAGACGGTGATGGTCCCCTCCGGGAAGGCCGCCGAGAAGTCGCTCCACGACACCGTCGTCAACGAGCGCGGCAAATACATTGCGGTGGTCGAGGGGTCAATCCCGCTGGCTGCCAACGGCGTGTACTGCACGATCGGCGGCCGCAGCGCGCTCGATATCGCGCGCGAGGTCTGCACCAACGCCTATGCGACGATCGCCGTCGGCACCTGCGCCGCGTTTGGCGGCATTCCGGCGGCAGGAGGCGGCATGACGGGCGCGGTCGGCGTGAACGACGCGCTCCCCGGCCTGCGGCTGATCAATCTCAGCGCTTGTCCGATGAACGGCGCGAACCTGGCGGCCACCATCGTCCACTGGCTCACGTTCAAAGAGTTGCCCGCCACCGACGAGCTGCACCGGCCGCTCTTCGCCCATGGCGATCGCATCCACGACAGCTGCCCGCGCCGCGCCCACTATGACGCCGGCCAATTTGTCGAGGAATGGGGCGACGACGGACACCGCCTCGGCTGGTGTCTGTATAAGATGGGCTGCAAAGGTCCGGCGACCAACTACAACTGCCCAAAGATTCAATGGAATGACGGCACGAACTGGCCGATTGGCGTCGGCCACGGCTGCGTCGGCTGTGCGCAGCCCAACTTCTGGGACACGATGACGCCCTTCTATCGCCAGCTGCCGTCTGTGCCTGGCTTCGGCGTCGAAACCACAGCGGAGCAGATTGGCATCGGCGTGGCCGCTACCGTCGCCGGGCTGACCGCCGTACACGCCGTCGGCTCGGTCGTGCGCCAGCGGCGCGCCGCGTCCGCGTCCGCGAGCGCGGGCCAGCTTCCTGCCGCGCCGGCGCCGGGCGCCACACCGACACCGACACCGACACCGACACCGACACCGACACCAACACCGACACCAACCGCAACGCCGGCGCCCATGCCCGCCGCCCATGACGAAGGGGGCCCGTCATGAAGATCGCCATCGATCCCATCACACGCATTGAGGGGCACCTACGCATCGAGGTCGAGGTCCAAGATGGGCAGGTGACTGACGCCTGGAGCTCCGGCACGATGTTCCGCGGCATCGAGCTCATCTTGCGCGAGCGCGACCCGCGCGACGCCTGGGTCTTCGCCCAGCGTATCTGCGGGGTGTGCACGACGGTGCATGCCCTCTCGTCCGTACGTGCCGTGGAGAATGCGCTAGGCATCGTGATACCCGACAACGCACGACTCATCCGTAACCTCATCGCCGGCGCGCAGCTGGTGCAAGATCATGTCGTTCACTTCTATCACCTGCATGCGCTGGACTGGGTGGACGTGACGCTGGCGCTCAAGGCCGATCCCGGCGCGACCGCGACGCTCGCGCAGTCCATCTCACCCTGGCCCAAGTCCAGCAAGACCTACTTCAAGGGCGTGCAGGACAAGCTGGCTGCCTTCGTCACTGCCGGCCAACTGGGTATCTTCGCCAACGGCTACTGGGGCCACCCGGCTTACAAGCTGCCGCCTGAGGCCAACCTGTTGGGGGTGGCACACTACCTGGAGGCGCTCGACTGGCAGCGCGATTACATCCGCATTCATGCCATTCTGGGCGGCAAGAACCCGCATCCTCAGTCCTATCTGGTGGGGGGCATGGCAACGGCCCTTAACCTCGACAACGAATCCACCGTCAATGCCGAGCGATTGGCGCTGATCGCGCAGCTCTTGCAGCGTGGCGCCGACTTCGTCAGCCAGGTCTACTTGCCCGACCTCCTGGCGATCGCCTCCTTCTACAAGGATTGGGGCGCTATCGGCGGTGGGCTGGGGAACTATCTCGCCTACGGCGACTACCCGACCGGCGCCGGCGACCACACGGACACCTACTTCTTCCCCAATGGACTGCTGCTCGGCAAGCAGCTCACGCCTCCGACCCCGGTCGATCAGGGGCGCGTGGCCGAATACGTCACCCACTCCTGGTACACGTATGACGAGGGCGACAGCACCGCGCTGCATCCCTGGAAAGGTGAGACGAAGCCGGGCTACACGGGTCCCGAGCCGCCCTTCGACCTTCTCACGACCGACGGCAAATATAGCTGGCTCAAGGCGCCGCGCTATGACGGGCACGCCGTCGAGGTCGGACCGCTCGCGCGCACGCTGATCGCCTATGCCGCTGGCAAGCCGGAGGTCAAGGCCGCTGTGGACGGTGCGCTCAAGCAGCTGGCCGTCGGGCCGGCGGTACTGTTCTCGACGCTGGGCCGTGTCGCCGCCCGCGGCATCGAGACGCAGCTGATGGTTAACCAACTGCCGGTGTGGCTTGCTCAGCTGGAGGACAACCTCGGCCGTGGCGACCTGACCATCCACGAGGGCAGCCACTGGGATCCCTCCACCTGGCCATCTGAAGCCTTCGGCTGGGGGCATCACGAAGCGCCCCGCGGCTCACTCGGCCACTGGGTGCATATCAAGGACGGCACGATCGCCAATTATCAGGCGGTCGTGCCCAGCACCTGGAACGCTGGCCCCCGTGACGCCCAGGGGCAGCGCGGCGCCTATGAGGCGGCGCTGATCGGTACGCCGGTCGCGAATCCCGAGCAGCCGGTCGAGATCCTGCGCACGGTACACTCCTTCGACCCGTGTCTGGCCTGCGCCGTCCACGTGCTGGATCCCAAGGGCCGCGAGTACGCCAATATCCGCGTGGTCTAAGGGAGGGGTCGCATGGACATACACGGTCGCGGCAACACCACCGCGGACGCCACACCCACCGCGGACGCCACACCCACCGCGGACGCCACACCCAGCGCGCCAGCCTCTCAGCAGGCCGAGGCGAAGGAGACAGTCTACGTCTGGGATCTGCCCGTTCGTCTCACGCACTGGATCAATGTGCTGTCGATTCTGGTGCTCTCGCTCACGGGGTACTTCATCGCCAACCCGTTCATCGGCACGCACGGGCCGGCCACCAATCAGTTCCTGATGGGCACGATCCGCTTCATTCACTTCACGGTCGCATTCGTGTTTACGGCGAGCGTGCTGTTCCGCGTCTACTGGGCGTTTGTTGGCAACAAGTACGCTCGCTGGGGTCAGTTCCTGCCGGCCAGGCGGGGGCGGCAGCGCGCCCTCGTGAAGATGATGGGATACTATACGTTCATGCGCCGGGAGCCGCCCGCAGAGGTAGGCCACAACCCGCTCGCCGGTATGACCTATATTGGCCTGTACATCCTGTTTGGCCTGCAGATCGCCACCGGTTTCGCGCTGTACTCACAGCCCTTCCATGACGGCGTGTGGAAGACGCTGTTCGGCTGGATGATCGTGGCCATCGGCGCTCCGGTCGTCCGGCTGGTGCATAACATCATCATGTACCTGATCATCGCCTTTACCATCCACCATGTCTACAGCGCGGTGCTGATCGACATCGAGGAGCGCAGCGGTCTCGTTTCGAGCATCGTGACGGGCTACAAGTCGCTGACCGGCCGCCATATCGCGGAGGCCGAGGCTGAAGAGCAACGCGCGCCGCGGCGCGTCAACCGGAGAGCGAGGCGAAGATGGCAGCGCAACTGGCAGCAATGACAGGCCGGCACGCAGTGGTGGTGCTGGGTCTGGGCAATCTGCTGCGCCGTGATGAGGGGCTGGGCATTCGCGCGCTGGAGCGGCTGCGGGAGCGCTACATCCTGCCCGATACGATTCAACTGGTGGACGGGGGCACGCTCGGCCTCGATCTGCTGTGCTATCTGGAGGCGGCGGAGCGGCTGCTCGTCCTGGATGCGGCGCTGACACAGGGGCCACCTGGCACCCTGCTGCGCGTCGTAGACGGTGACGTTCCCGCCTTCTTCGGGTTGCGCACCTCGCCGCACGAGATCGCGCTGCCCGACCTGCTGGCGGTGGCGCACCTCCGCGGCACGTCCCCGGATGAGGTAGTCGTGCTGGGGATGCAGCCGGAGGCGCTGGAGCTGGGTTGGGAGCTCTCGCCGATAGTCGCGGCAGGCCTGGACGCACTGGCCGATGCCGCTGCCGACGAGCTGAGGCGCTGGGGCGTGCGCGTGGTGCCCTATTCCGCGCGCCACCGGAAAGGCAGGCCATTCGGTGCATGAGGTTGCCGCCGTGCGGGGCGCCGTGCAAGCCGCTGTCGAGTGCATGCAGAAAGCGGGCGCCGCTCGCCTCACACAGGTCCATCTCGTGCTGGGCGCGTCCGGCCATCTCACTGAGGATGCCGCGCGCCAACACTTCGCGCTCTGCGCCCAGGACACACCGGCAGCGGATGCCCAGCTCGACATTACCTGGGAACCGGCCACCTACCAATGCTTCGAGTGTCTCTGCCACTTCGCCAGCCTGGAGCCGCCTGAGGTGGTGCGCTGCCCGCAGTGCGGAGGCCTGGCGCTGGAGGTGGCACATAGCGACGCCTGTTACATTGCCGAGATCCAGGTGGACGACGGGCCGGAGCTCGACATCGTCAGTACTGGCGAGCGGCAAGCCACAGGGCGGGAAGGAGGGGAGTCATGTGCCTGACCATACCTGGACGCGTGACTCAGGTGCAGGGCGCCATGGCTGAGGTCGAGTCGCGCGGCCAGCGCGACTGGTACAACGCCTTGGCTCAGCCGGACGTGAAGGTAGGCGACTACGTCCTCACCCACGCCAATCTCATCATCGCCGTCATCTCGGAGGCGGAGGCGCAGCGGATGGAGGAGGCGGCGCAAGAAATGGAGCGGCTGGTACAAGAGGAGGATCAGCAGTCCGCCGAAGCCTCCCCACCCGCGAACGCCAGCGACAAGCCAGGCGACTGATCGCCCGTACGCGCTACCCGCTTCCAGCCTCGCGCCAACCAGCCTGGTTCACTACGGCTAAGCCCGGTACACAATCGTGTTCAGAGGAGATGGTATCGTATGAAAGTGCAGCCATTCGCGGCGCCACAGCACGCCACCAATCCCAAGGTCGGCTATCTTTTCGCCGCCCTCAATGCCGTCGTCAGCGGCATCGCCATCTACGTGAATAGCCAGGGCGTCAAGCTCTTTAGCGACGCGACGTTGTACACCACCCTCAAGAACGCCGTCACCGGCCTCGTCTTGCTGCTACCGGTGCTCTTCCTGGCACGCTGTCGCAACGAGCTACGCCGGCTGGATCCCAGGCAGTGGGGCTGGCTGCTGTTACTGGCACTCATTGGCGGCAGCATTCCGTACCTGCTCTTCTTCCGCGGCCTGCAGCTCACGACGCCGGTCACCTCTTCAGTGCTCAACCACGCGCAGTTCCTGCTGGTCGCCGTGCTGGCACTGCTCTTCCTGCGTGAGCGCGTTGGTCTGGCGGTGTGGGCCGCGCTCGCGGTGCTCTTCGTGGGCGCCTCGCTTGGCGCAAACCTCCATGCGCTACGCTGGAATGAGGGCGCCTGGCTCCTTGCCCTCTCGACGCTCTTCTTCGCCGCGGGCGTCGTGCTGGCCAAGCGTCTGCTCAGCACCCTTTCGATGGAGACGGTCATGGCCGCGAAGATGAGCCTGGGATCGGTGTTCCTGCTGGCCTACGTCGCCGCGACGGGCCGCGTGACTGCCATTGGCGTGCTGTCCGGCGCACAGTGGCGTTTTGTACTCGTCACGGGCCTCATTTTGCTGGCCTTCACCGTCACCGCGTTCGTGGCGCTACGGCACATTCCGGCGACTACCGCGACGGCCATCCCGGTGGCAGCGCCCCTCATCACGGCGGCGCTCGTGGCCATCAACTCAGGCGCGCTCACTCTGCGGATCAGCGACGTTGCTGGGCTGACCCTCATGGTGGTGGCGGTGGCGGCGATCGTCTTCGTCGGACTGCGCCGCGAGCCGCGTATCGGGAACGTGGGGGTAGCATGATGTCCCAGACGCCATCAGGCGCGGTGCTCTTCGGCCGCTACGCCTTCCCGCCGAATCGGCTGGGCTACTGCGGTCCAGATGACGCACGGAGCCTGCTGGAATACGTTGCGGAGCGGCGCACAGATCGCGGCCTGCTGGAGCTTGAGCGCCGCTTCTCAGGGGCATATCCCTATTTGCAGCTGATCGCCGGCGCCAACGACATCGCCGATCCCTTCGACCGCCGCGTCGTCGAGGCCTATTGGATCGGCAACGACTGTTTGAAGCGCGTGGACGCCGCCGCCTTCCACACCTCACTGGACGAGCGTTTCCGCGCCCGCATGGATCCGCGTACCTTCGGCTGGCTCGCAACAAAACTGCAGCTAGGCGCGCGGCCGCACCACAACTTCCACGTCTTCGAGGTCTACACGCGCGCCGGCCTCATGAACGACCGCAGCGCACCTGTGCTGCTCGACACGATGGATAGCTGTCGCATCAGCTGGGGCATGGTCGCGGCCGTGGACGGCGACGTGCTGCTCGTCGAGCGCCGGGCCCTCATCCTGCGAGACGGCAAGTTGGCCCTCTCCGAGCCGCGACCGCTCCGGGTCTTGCGTCAGATTGAAGGCAAGGGCTTCACCGACGCGGTGTCCACGGGCGACGTCGTGGCGATTCACTGGAATTGGGCGTGCGACCGCCTTGCGCCGTCCTCACTCGCCCGCCTCCAGGGCGCGACGCGTCGCGCCCTGGACATGGCAAACACCACGCTCTGACACCGACGTTGCCACTGGACCGGCGCTTTTCACGGTCAGTCGGCAGACATAGTTCGATCGACTCAGCCGGTGGCCACCGAGCCGAGGCCGATCTCCTCCTCGATGGCGGCGACGAGCTCGCTGGTGCTGGCAGGCTCCCCATTCGCCAGCCGTGACAGATGGGCGCGGTAGGCTGAGCGATAGGCCCGGAAGAAGAGTGTCTGCGCGTAGCGGGGGTAGTCGAAGGTGACGTGGCGAGCAAAACTGTCCCACTCCTCGCGCGCAAACAGCGTCAGACTGTCGTCATCTAGCCCCTCTACCAGCAGGACATGAAAGAAGTCGCCGCGCGCCTGATCCACCGCCTTGTGGACCGCCAGGCGGATCAAAGCAGCACGCTGGTGGTCGTCCGCGATGTGATGCAGGGGTTTTCCGTCGTGCATGTGCCCGCTCACTTTCTTCCACGCCGTGGGCGCTCCCGCATGCAGAGCCTGCTTTCATGCAGTTGCCAGGGGAACGCGGCCGGCCCCTGGGCCCGTGAACACGTCGCGCGAGACGCGGCTCAGTGCTCACACATCGGCTCTGTGCTCACGCATCCATAAACGGCGAGCCGGCGGCAGCCTCTAGCTCGGCCACTTTCCGCTCGACATAGGTGTAACAGTCATAGCGCGTGGACTGGCGCACCCGCGCGAGATACGCGCGCAAGAACGCCAGCTGCTCCTCGGGCGACTTATCGAGCGGCAATTCGGGCATTGTAATGTCACAAACTGCGGTCAGGCTCTCCCAATCTTTCTCTTCCATTGTCATCGCGGCGCGGGGACCCCTGCCTTCAGGCATGGGGAGGAAGCACCGCTCCCCCTTTCAAGCCGTTTGTACCACTAGCATTGCGAATGACCGCCTCCTAGTGGTATACTTTGTACATGGACATCAAGCGCGCTGTGACAATCTTGCTGCCTGACGATGACGACC
>Ga0070707_100007150_pt1 | contig 10349 bp, 8 predicted proteins | sample KBSK5502metaG_FD_65468 | JGI IMG/M metagenome (GOLD analysis project Ga0070707, IMG submission 65468) | Corn, switchgrass and miscanthus rhizosphere microbial communities from Kellogg Biological Station, Michigan, USA - KBS K5-50-2 metaG | ecosystem: Host-associated > Plants > Roots >... | reverse complement strand
TCCACGGCTCGTTGAGCGGGTGCATGGATCGCATGACCTTCTTGGCGTCTTCGAGGTTCGGCTCGAGCGAGTCCGGGCTGAAGACCTGATACAGCCGGTCGTTCAGCACGAAGTCGGTGGGTACCGCTGTCGGAGCGACGCAGTTGATCCGGATCCGGTACGGCGCCAGGTCGTTGGCCATCGAGCGCATCATCCCGATGACGCCGGTCTTGGCCGCGATGTAGGGCGACAACTGCGGCGCGGCTCTGAGCGCGGCGGCCGAGCTGGTCATGATCACCGAGCCGCCGTGGCCCATCGCGATCATGGACAGGACCGCCGCGGATACGGTGTGCCACACTCCGGTGAGGCACACCCCGATGACGTCGTCCCACTCTTGCTGGGAGACCTCCCAGAACGGCCGCGAGTTGATGCCGATTCCGGCGTTGGCCACGACGATGTCGATCGGCCCGACCTCGGCGGTGCCCTCCGTGATGATGCGTTCGATCTCGCCGCGGTCGCGCACGTCCGCGCGGCCAGCGTAGATCTTCCCGCCGGCCTCCTCGATCAGCCTGACCGTCTCGTCCAGGTCCTGCTGAGTCGCCTGCTTGTACGGGACGGTGTCGTAGGTACACAGCCCGTCGAAGCCAATGATCGACACACCCTCGGCGGCCAGCCGCAGCGCGTGCGAGCGGCCCTGACCGCGGGCCACGCCGCTGATCAGCGCGACCTTGTTCGTCAAGCGTCCCATCGTTATCCTCTCGGGTCGTGACGCCGGATTCTCGCGGGGCGGCAGCACACTAGGAGCGTTATGCAATACCGACTCGCGAGTGCAGGCCTTTGGGGCCTGCGCGAGCGATCGGTGCAGGTGAGCGGCCAGCAACCACAGCGGGTTCATTGCATAACGCGAACTTTTGCATAAGACACTAGGTCCCGCCGGAGGCGATCAGGTCGCGGGTCAGCACCTGGAAGCGCGCTTCGACCCGGGCTAGCGAACCGGGGTGCGGTGCCAGCAGGAACTGACCCGACTCGATGGCATTAAGGATCTGCCGGGCCAGCCCGTCCGGCTCGAGCAGGTAGTTCGTGCTGCCGGCGAACGTGTTCGGGTTGCGCTGCGGCACGACTCCGCGGTCGGCCTTCGGCCGGTACCGCTCGGGCCGCTCGCGCGGGCCCTCGGTCATCAGCCTGGTCCGGGTGGGGCCCGGGCAGACCACGGTCACGCCGACATCGACGCCCTGGGTGCGCAGATCGGCTGCCAGCGTTTCGGACAGGGACAGCACGGCGTGCTTGGCGGCGTTGTACGGACCGTTCAGCGCGACCGTAGTCAGCGCGGCCATCGACGCGGTGTTGACGACGTGCCCGTGCCCCTGGGCGACCAGATGCGGTACGAACGCTGAGATCCCGTGGATCACGCCCCACAAGTCCACGGCGATGATCCATTCCCACTCAACCCGCTCGAACTCCCACATCGGCATGTTCTTGCCGACCGTGCCGGCGTTGTTGCAGACGACGTCGACCCGACCGAACTCGGCCAGCGTTCGCTCGGCCAGCCGGCCGACGTCCTCGGGCGAGGTGACGTCGGCGCGGACGGGGAGTACTCGGCCGGGCGAGCCGGCCAGCCGCCCCGCGGCGTCGGCGAGCGAACCCTCGTCGATGTCGGACATGACCACCTGCAGGCCAACCTTCGCGAACTGCTCGCACAGGGCGAACCCGATCCCGTTAGCCCCGCCGGTGACGACCGCGACCTGTCCAGGCTCGAGCTTCATGAGCGTGCCCCTTAGATGCCGATGCGCTGCGCCAGCAGTTCTCGGTGGTAGGCGGGATCGCCGAAGAGAAGCTCGCTGCTCTTGGCCCGCTTGAAGTACAAGTGGGCCGGGTGTTCCCAGGTAAAGCCGATCCCGCCGTGGATCTGGATGTTCTCGGCCGCCGCGTGGAGATAGGCCTCCGAGCAGTACGCCTTCGCCAGGCTCGCCGCGACCGGCAGCTCATCTCCGTCATCCGCCGCGAAGCAGCCGTAGTAGGCGGCCGAGCGGGCCGACTCCACCTCGAGCAGCATGTCGGCGCACTTGTGCTTGATCGCCTGGAAGCTGCCGATCGGCTTGCCGAACTGCACCCGCGTCTTCGCGTAGTCGACGGCCATGTCCAGCACGCGCTGGGCGCCGCCGACCTGCTCGGCGGACAGCGCCACGGCGGCCAGGTCGAGCATGCGGCTGACCGTGGCCCAACCGGCGCCCTCGGCGCCGACGAGCCGCGCGGGCGTCGCGCCCAGCAGCACCCGGGCCTGCTTGCGGGTCTGGTCCATCGTGGCGAGCGGCTCGACGGTCAGGCCGGGCGCTCCCTTCTCGACCGCGAAGATCGATATCCCGGCCGGGGCCCGGGCCACGACCAGGATGAGGTCGGCAATCGTGCCGTCCAGCACGAACAGCTTCTCGCCTGTCAGCGTCCACGCGCCAGCCGACTCGGATGCGGTGAGCGCCACGCCGGCCTCGTCCCAGCGGCCCGACGGCTCGGCCAGCGCGACGGTGGCAATGACATCGCCGCTGGCCAGGCCGGGCAGGTAGTCGGCCTTGGCGACCTCGTCATCCGCGCTCAGCAACAGGTTGGCCGCCAAGGCGACCGTGGCGAAGAAGGGCGCGCACAGCAGCACACGGCCCATCTCCTCGAACACCACGGTCAACTCGACGTAGCCGGATCCGGAACCGCCGAACTTCTCCGGGATGGCCAGGCCCTGCAGTCCGAGTTGCCGGGCCGCCTGACGCCACACCTCGGCGTCATAACCAGAAACGGTCTCCATCAGCTGGCGGACCTCAGATTCAGGCGACTTCTCAGCCAGGAACCGCCGGACGGCTGCGCGCAGCTCTTCCTGCTCCTCGCTGAAGGCGAAATTCACGGGATCCTCCGCAGCCGCTCGTGATTAGTAGTAAGTACTGTACTACATTAATCCGAGCGGGTCTACGCAGGAGAGTTGAGCGGCTTCCCCTTGCGGCACCGACATTGTATAGCGTTTACTTATCTCAGCTTGCACTCGCCCCTAGCCTGCACAGTGACCTGCTCCGCACAGAAGGGAGGCGAGCCGGATGGACTACTCGATCTGCCTGGCCACGACTGGCGCTGGGCTGTGGACCAGCCACGACGCCGGAAAGAGCTGGCTACTTTCCCGTTGCGACAATCCGAAGTATCCCTACGAGCTATGCACTCGGGCGGTCGCCTCGGCCGCGGCGCAACCGGGCGTGGTGTGGGCGTCGATCGACGGCGAGCGCGGAGAGGACGTCGTGGCCCGCAGCGCCGACAGCGGCGAGACGTTCACCTTCGCCGCGGTCCCGGCGCCCGGCCGCCAGATCTGGGCGCTGGCCGTCGACCCCTTCCAGCCCGACACGATCCTGGCCGGCAGCCGACCCGCCGGCGTGTACCGCAGCACCGACGGCGGGCGGACATGGTCGCCGCTCGACACGGGGGCAGCCGAGGCGGCGAGCATCGGCCACACCCGCGTCACCAGCATCCGCCATACCGAGATACCCGGAGAGATCTGGGTATCGGTCGAGATCGGCGGGCTGCTGCACAGCAGCGACGGCGGCGACACCTGGGAGCACAGGCATACCGCGGGCGGCCAGGTGCTGCTCGGCCCGGGCGAGGTGTGGACCGACGAGCGGCACTTCGACATGCACGACGTCGCGATCGGGCAGACCGTCGGCGCTCGCCGCGCCCTGTTCGCCGCGACGCCGATCGGCTTCTTCGCCTCCGAGGACGGCGGGACGTCCTGGCGATGCACCCGCTACCCGGTCGACGGCGGCTACGAGGCCTCGCTGTTCTACAGCCGCAGCCTGCACGTCAACCCGGCCGAGCCGACGACCGTCCTGTGCGGCGTCGGGCGGCGGCCACCGGATCACGGCTCGCTCGGCGGCATCCAGCGCAGCACGGACGGCGGCCTGACGTGGCGTCCGGTCAGCCCGGTGCTGCGCTCGGTCGTGTGGAAGATCGCCGCCCACCCGGCCGACCCTAGCCTCGTGGTCGCCGTGACGCTGTTCGGGCAGATCCTCGCCTCCGCCGACGGCGGCGAGCACTGGCAGCAGGTCGACCGCGAGTTCGGCGAGATCCGCGGCGTTTGTGTCACGGGCCTTTAGGGACAGGCCGGCCCGTGGCGACGAGTAGCGAGGATTAGCAGCGGCCCCGGTCAGGAGCCGACGCCCAGGTACCGCCGGGTGAGTTCCTCGCCGTCGAGCGCGTCGGCGGGGCCAGCGAACGCGACCCGGCCGCGGTCCATCAGGTACACCGTGTCGGCGATCTCCAGCGCGCGCGGCACGTACTGCTCGACGATGAGCAGCGCCGTTCCGGACGCGGTGATGGTCGCGAACGTCTCGAAGATCCGGTCGACCAGCACGGGGGCCAGCCCCAGCGAGGCCTCGTCCACGACCACGAGAGAAGGCTCGCTGAGCGTAGCCCGCGCGAGCGCCAGCATCTGCTGCTCGCCTCCGCTCAGGCTGCCGGCGACCTGGCCGAGTCGCCGTCCGAGCTCGGGGAACGTCGCGGCGATCCGTTCGATGCCGGCCCGCTCAGAGCCGCGCTTGGCCTGCAGGATCAGGTTCTCCCGCACGGTCAGGGACGGGAAGATGCCGCGTCCCTCGGGCACGTGGCACAACCCGGCCCGCGCGACGAACTCCGCAGGCCGCCGCGTGATCTCCTGTTCTCCCAGCCAGACTCGTCCCGACATCGGCGGAATCAGGCCCGAGATCGTCCGCAGGAGCGTGGTCTTGCCAGCCCCGTTCGGCCCCAGCAGCGCCACGACCGACGCCGGCGGGACGGTCATCGTGACGTCGCGCAGCACGACCGTCTCGCCGTATCCGGCCGTGACGTTCTCCGCCCGCAGCGTCGCCCCGGCTGCCGGGCCGGGAGCACTTTCCTCGGCCATCGTCAACATGCCGCTCACCCGCCCGCCATCTCGATGCTCTGCTCGTCCAGCTCGGTGGTCCGCTCGCCGAGGTAGGCCGAACGGACAGTCGGGTTCGTGATCATCTGCTGCACGGTGCCATCGAAGATGAGCGAGCCGAAGTCCAGGACGTAGACATGGCGGCAGATGCGCGTCACCAGCTCCATGTCGTGTTCCACCAGCAGCACGGCCACGCCGCGCTCGGCGACTACCCGCTGCAGGATGTCGCCGAACTGCCGGCTCTCGGCCGCATCCAGCCCGGACGAGGGCTCGTCGAGCAGGATGACGTCGAACCCGCCGGCGAGCACGCGAGCCAGCTCGACGAGTCGCTTCTGCCCAGTCGAGAGTAGCCCGGCCTGCGCGCCTGCCAGGTGCGCGATGCCGATTGCCGCCAGCGCGCCGGTGACGGCCGCGTCCACCTGCCGGTTCTGCGCGCGGCTAGCCGCGAGCTGCCGCAGCGGGTCGGCACCGGCCAGAGCCGCCTCGCGACCGAGCGCGACGTTCTCGGCCACGGTCAGCGAGTCGAACAGCTGCGCCTTCTGGAAGGTCCGCCCGAGGCCCCGCCGGGCGCGCGCCGACGGGCTCGACCGGGTCACGTCCCGGCCGTGCAAGACGACTCGCCCCTCGCTCGGCCGCAGTAGCCCGGAGCACGCGTTGAAGATCGTCGTCTTCCCGGCGCCGTTGGGGCCGACCAGGCCGACGATGCCGCCCATCGGCGCGCGCAGGCTCACCCCGCGTACGGCGCGCACCTGCCCGTAGCGGACGGTCAGGCCGCTGATCTCCAGGCCGGGCGCGTCGGTCTCGGGCGTCTTCTCCCGGAGCAGACCGGATGACCTCGGCGGCAACGCGACCGCATCGCGGGCCGGCGGCGGAGACGTGGCGAGCTTACGCCGCCCGAGGCGATCGAGGAACGCGCGCAGGCGCTGCGGCACCCTCGGCACGTGGTCGACCTGCAGCGCGAAGACCACCGCGAAGAACCCGGCCGCGATCTCGAGGTAGGTGTTCACGTTGGACGCCGTCCAGTATCCGGGCAGCACGGCCAGGCCGAGGGCCCCGAGCACCGCGTACCAGGGATCGCCGATGGTCGCGATCACGACCACGGCCAGCAGGGTGAGCGAGTTGAACGAGGCGTAGTTGCCGCCCACCCCGTAGTGGAACAGCATCGCCAGCAGCGCGCCGGACACGCTGGCCATGGCCGCCGAGATGCAGAACACGACCACCTTCGTCAGGTTGACGGTGGTGCCGTAGGCCTCCAGGCCCAGCGGGGAGTCCGACATCGCGCGCAGCAGCCGGCCGAGCCTGCCGCGCTGGACCGCGAGGGTGAACGCCGTGGCGAGCAGGACGATCAGCAGGATCAGGTAGTAAAAGCCGGTGTCGCTGTCCAGGTGCCAGCCGACGAGGGATACGTGGGGACGGGGCGCCGGCACGCCGTCGGTCCGCGAGCCGAACATGAACGGCTGGTTGTAGAACATCTGCTCCGCGAAGATGCCAAAGCCGAACGTGGCCAGGGCGAGGAACACGCCCGACAGGCGGATGGCCGGCACGGCCAGCAGCGCTCCGATCGGGATGGCGATCACCGTCGCGGCGAGCAGGGCGACCAGCCAGGGGACGTGCGCGTCGTGGGCCAGATGGCCGAACGTCGCCGCGCCGATCGCCGCGAATGCGTACTGACACAGCGACAGCTGGCCCGAGGTACGCACCAGCAGGCCCAGCGAGAGCAGCAGCATCACCTCGATCAGGAAGGTGGACCACACGCTGATCTCAGTACCGGCGAATCCCGGGATGAGCAGCAGGACGATGATCACTGCGGCGCCGAACCCGCCGCGCACCAGCGGCGGCGCGTAGTAGGGTGGCCGGACCGCGCGGATGAAGGTGATCCGCCGCTCCAGCAGCAGCCGCCGCGGCATGACCAGGAGGACGACGAACAGGATCGCGAACGGCAGCGACGACGGCAACCCGGCCAGCCACGGCACCTGTACGGCGTACTTGGTCGAGAGCGCGCCGGCGATGCCGACGATCAGCCCGCCGGCGAAGGTCAGCGGGAGGTTCGAGAAGTACCCGATGGCCGCGGCGCCGAAGGCCTGCACGACCAGCATCGTGATGATGAGTGCGTCCAGGCTGAGCGCCGGAGCGAGCATGAGCCCGGCGAGAGATGCGAACACCGAGCCGATCAGCCAGGCCTGCCGCCGCACCCGCACGGGGCTCTCCCCGGTGAGAGAAAGCAGCGCCGGGTTGTCGACCACGCCGCGCATGGCCACGCCGGCTCTTACGTTGCGGAAGAACAGGTAGAGCACGACCGTCAGCACGATCGACAGCGAGGTGACGATGATCTGGTCAGAGCCGACGTTCACGCCCAGGACGTGGATCGAGGTGGTCGGCAGGAACGGAGGGATGATCGTCTGATTCTGCCCGTACCAGAGCGTGCCGATGCCCAGGACGACGAGCAGGATGCCGACGGTGGCCACCACCCGTATCTCGGTCCCGACGCGGTCCAGCGCGCGTGCGAGCCGCTCCATCAGCAAGCCCTCGATCGGGGCCAGGACGCCAAGGCAGATCAGCGCGGCCCACGGCCACGGCCACCCGTGCTCGTCGTGCAGGAAGTAGAACACGAAGATCGACAGTGCGGCGATGGCGCCGTAGGCGAAGTTGAAGATGCCGGCGGTCTTGTAGGTCAGGACGAGACCGGTCGCCGCCAGGCCGTACGCCGCGCCAGTCGTAATACCCACGACGATGAACGGCAAGAACGTGGAAAGCATCAGACCTCGCGCCCTTCACCCGGCGTCTACTGCTTCGGCAGCCGCGCGTACCCGCGCGGACCCTCGTAGGCGTTGGACGGGACCTCCTTGAACAGCCCGCCGTGCTGGCCCACGATCTCCTGCACGGTCCACTGCCCCGGCTTGACGATCATGTCGCTGAGGTGCGGCATGCGGACGTGCGCCACGATGCCGCCGTACACGATGAACGTCTGGCCGGTGATCTCGCTGGCCGCGTCGGTGCAGAGAAACGTCACGAACGGCGCGATATTGGACGGATCCATCGCGTCGAATCCGCCCTCGACGGTCTTGAACTCCCCGGCGCGACTGGAGTTCTCGAACGTGGTCGAAGTCAGGCGGGTGCGCGCGCGCGGCGCCACCGCGTTGACCGTGACGCCGTACTTGCTGGTTTCCTTGGCCACGGCGAGCGTCAGCCCGACGATGCCGAGCTTGGCCGCGGCGTAGTTCGACTGCCCGACGTTGCCGAACAGGCCAGACTCGCTCGTGGTGTTGACGATGGCACGGTGCGAGGTCGCGCCGGCCTTGCTCTGCTCGCGCCAGTAGGCCGTCACGACCCGCGTCGGGAGGTAGTGGCCGCGGACGTGCACGTCGAGCACTGAGCCCCACTCGGCTGGGTCCGAGCTGAACACCATGCTGTCGCGCAGGATGCCGGCGTTGTTCACCAGGATGTCGATGCCGCCGAACGTGCTCACCGCCTGGTCGAGCAGGCTCCGCGCGCCGGCCTCGGTGGCAACGTTCTCGAAGTTCGGGACGGCCTGGCCGCCCCGCGCCCTGATCTCCTCGCACACCCCGGCAGCCGGACGCTGGTCACTGCCTTCACCATTCCAGTCGCCGCCCATGTCGTTCACGACCACCCGGGCACCCTCGGCGGCCAGCGACAGCGCCTCGTCGCGCCCGATTCCCCGGCCGGCGCCGGTCACCACGGCCACCCGGCCGTCCAGAAACCCCATCTTCCTGTCTCCGTTCCTGCTCAGCGGTACCAGCCGGCGGCCTGACGGCCACGCCTCACGCCGCGGCCTTCTCGAGAATGTGCACGCCACACGCCGAGCCGAGGCCGATGACGTGGGCCAGCCCCACCCGTGCCCCGTCGATCTGCCGGTCGCCGGCTTCGCCGCGCAGGTGCGTGGCCACCTCATAGAGCCCGGCTACCCCGGTCGCGCCGATCGGGTGGCCCTTCGAGATGAGGCCGCCGGACACGTTCACCGGGAGCCGCCCGTCGCGACGGGGCGCCCCTGAGTCGATGAAGTCACCGGCACCGCCGGGCTCGCACAACCGCAGGTTGTCGTAGTGAACCAGCTCGGCGGTGGCGAAGCAGTCGTGGAGCTCGACCAGGTCGAGCTCGGTCGGGCCGACCCCGGCCAGCTCGTAGGCCTTGTCCGCGGCGCGCCGGGTGAGCGTGTTGATGTCTGGCTGCGCGTGACCGCCGGGCGTGTACGGGTCGGTCGTGAGCACCGAGGCGCTGATCTTTACGCTGCGGTCGCGGATGGCGGCGCTGAGCGAGCGCCGCTTCTCGTCGGACACCAGGACAAGCGCGGCCGCGCCGTCGCCGGTCGGGCAGCACATGAGCACGCTGTTGGGATAGGCGATCATCTCGGCGTTCATGATGGCGTCCAGGTCGTACACGTTGCGGTACTGCGCCAGCGGGTTCAGCGAGGAGTGGAAGTGGTTCTTCTCCGCGACCTTGGCGAACTGCCGGAACGTCACGTCATGCTCGCGCGCGTAATCCATGCCGGCCTGGGCGAACACCCCCGGCATGAGCCCCGTGCCGAGGATGCCCTCGGTGCCCATGACCGCGCCGAACCGGCCGCTCGCCGTGAAGACCTTTCGATCCGAACGGGCCTTGCCGGCCGCGCCGAGCATACCCATCTTGCCCATCTTCTCGACGCCGATGACCAGCGCCACGTCGGCCTCGCCGGCCTGGATGGCGAGGTGCGCGGTGCGTACCGCCGTCGCGCCGGTCGCGCACGCGTTGAAGACGTTGTAGGTCTCGATGCCGGTCTGGCCGATCTGCTTCTGGATGCGCTGGGCGACCATGCCGTTGGACTCGTAGGCGTTGCCGACGGCGAGCACGCCGACGTCGTCGATCGTCATGTCCGCGTCGGCGAGCGAGTCGAGCGCCGCTCCGGCACCCAGGTCGATCAGGTCGCGGTCCTTGTGCCGGCCGAACGGCGTCATCGCCGCGCCGACGATCCAAGTCGGTTGGCTGCTCATCGGGAATCCCGTTCGTCTTGTGCGTAGCCGAAGGCCACGGCCTCGGTTCCTTCGTCGTCGGTCCCGGCCACGAACGTCGTCAGGTGAACGCGCCCGCCGAGGTTGATGGCCTTGGGATCAGGCTCGACGCCGACCAGGTTGGCCTTGATCACGCCGCCGCCGTCGAGTTCGACCACGGCCGAGACGTAGGGCGCCGGGACGTTCGGGGCGGCCCGGTGGACGATGGTGTAGCTGCGCAGCATGCCGGTGTTCTGCACCGGCACGGTCGCGAACTGCCGCATGCCGCAGCTGGCGCACGCGTTGCGCCGGTCGAAGAAGGTCGCGCCGCAGCTGCTGCACCGCTGGGCGACCAGGTGCGGGGGGCCGTCACCGCTCAACACGAGGTAGCTGACCATCGGGATCTGCGCGGCAGGGTTCGTCATGAACACACCATACAAGTACAGTACTTACTTCGACAATGGTCC
>Ga0070707_100007149_pt1 | contig 10350 bp, 9 predicted proteins | sample KBSK5502metaG_FD_65468 | JGI IMG/M metagenome (GOLD analysis project Ga0070707, IMG submission 65468) | Corn, switchgrass and miscanthus rhizosphere microbial communities from Kellogg Biological Station, Michigan, USA - KBS K5-50-2 metaG | ecosystem: Host-associated > Plants > Roots >... | reverse complement strand
GGGCGAGCTGACGGCGCTGCGCGACCTGGGAATTCGACTCGGCCAGGGCTATTTCCTCGGCCGACCAGAGCTGGGGCCGGCCTGAGTTCAGGTCGACCTCTCGGAGGCCCGTCCCGCCCCCAGGACGGGCCTCCGTTTGCTTTCCCCCATGCGCCGAGCCTCGCCCGTCGCCGAGCCTCGCCGTCGCCGAGCGTTCCCCACCTTGCGATTCCGCTGAGACAACTCGGCCCCGCGCTGCGGCGTCGCCGTATCGCCGCCGGATCGATCGTCATTCACGCCCAGAAGCGCGACGTCGCTGTCGTTTGAACGTCGAATTGGAGGGACACGAATCATGGGTCTCATTGCATGGCTGGTTGTCGGCGCGATCGCCGGCTGGCTCGCGGGCTACCTCGTCAAGGGTGACGAGAGCATGGGCGTGATCGGGCACATCGTGCTCGGCATCGTCGGTGGCCTCGTCGGCGGGTTTCTTGCCGGCGCGCTCACCGGTGGCGACTACATCACCGGGATCAACCTGACCACGATCGTCGTGGCGGTGATCGGCGCCGTGATCGTTGTCGTGGCCTGGAACGCCCTTCGCGGCAGGTCTCGCATGGGTCGCGGACCGATCTAATCGAACACCGACGCGGCGGCGCGCCCGTCGCGAAAGAAGGCCTCCCCGCGGGTGGGGAGGCCTTTCTTGCTTTTTGCGTTCGTTTGTCCTTCCGTTCTTCGTGATCGCTCGTATGCGCACTTTCCCGGGGCCAGAGACACCCTCTTCGGGCGATGCCCGTCGGCCGAATAGGAAGCTCAGCGGGGGCGAAGGCGAGCCGAGGCGAGGCCGGATAAGCGGCAGATGAGGCCATGCGGCCAGACTCGCCGACATGCGCTCGGCGTCCTGGCGTGAGCCGTCTGATCCTGAGCTGATCGGCCGATCGACCATCGGTCGTGCCATCAGGCAGTTCCGGCTTGCGAATGGCTGGTCCCAGCGCCAGCTCGGCTGGCTGGTCGGCGTCCATCAGTCGACGATCGCGCGCCTCGAGGCCGGGACGCTGAGTGGCATGCGGCTGTCAAACCTGGCTCGAATCCTCGGACAACTGTCGGTCCCGTCGAGCGCGTTGCTGCTCCGCGACGGTCCGCCCGCGCCAACGCGGCGTCTGCCGGGCACGATCACGGAGTAGGCGCCCTCGCCGCCGGCAACCGCGGGGCCGTCCAAGCGAAACCCTGTACATCTTCGTATTCGGTCGACGGGCATCGCGCGGAGGGTCTCTCCAGAGAACGGCCCGGAATCCGGGAATACGAGCACCCGGGAATACGAGCACCCGGGAATACGAGCAGCGCGAGCCTGAACTGACGAGCAGCGCGAGCCTGGTTCAGCTCCCCGCAAGCCCCTCGATCCAGGTCGCGAGGCTGACGTCGCGTTGCGTGATCCCGCGCTCGTCGTGGCTGGTCAGGCGGACAGTCACGTTGCGGTAGCCGGTGATGCAAACGTCGGGGTGATGGTTGCGGCGGTCGGCCTCGGGCGCGATCAGGTTGACGAAGGCGATGGCGTCGGCCCAGTCGCGACGTCGATAGGTTCGAACCAGGACGTCGCCCTCGCGCCACCAGCCGGGCAGGCCCTGCAGGGCCGTGGCGATCGCGGCGTCGTCGAGGCGCGGCATCGTGAGTGGGCGTGTGGCGGGGGCGTGAGGCGGGCGTGCGGCGCCGGTTGGGGCTCTCCGGCCGCGCGGCTAGAGATATCCCTCGGGCACCGGCCCGACGACCTCCATGCCGTGGCGCTCCGCGATGTCGTCGAGCTTCTTCGGGTCGGCCTCGCCGCTGGCGATCGCGGCTGAGAGGTCGTCGAAGTAGCCGATCATCTCGGCCGGGGCGTACAGGTTCAGCTTGCGACTGGCCACGTCGCCGACGCGGAAGCCGTGCTCCAGGCCGCTCGGGATGAGCACGAACGAGCCTGCCGGGCAGCGATGCTCCTGGCCTTCGATGAAGATGCGGTACTCACCCTCGAGGACATAGAACGCCTCGGCGCAGTCGTGGTGGATGTGGAGCGGCGGCCCGAAGTTCGGCGGCTCGGCCGCCTCGAGCAGCGCGAACGAGCCGCCGCTGTCGGCGCCGGTTGCCTTGACGATCATCGAGAAGTTGCCGAGGTCGATCGGCCGGCCCTCGCCGGGGCGGAGCACGATGGGCGACGCGAACGGTTGCATCGTGTGGCCCCCCAGTCAGCGAATCAGCGAACGTCGAGCACGAAGGTCGTCTCGACCGCACGGTCGGCGTTCCCGTCCGGCGTCACCGAGATGGTGATGGCCATCTCGTCGGGCACCGAGGCCGGGCCCAAGAACAGGGCGCGCGCCGCGCGGGTGGTGACCCCGCCCATCGCATTGGTCTCGGCCGTGATGGCGACATCGACCCCGTCGAACGTGAGCCCGCTGATCTTGAAGTCCGCCGCCTGGAAGTAGGTCGCGTCGTTGGGCAGGCTCGGGTCGAAGGACCACCTGGCGGTAGCAAGGACCCCGGTCTTTGAGACGGTGGCGATCGGGACGCGCAGGTAGATGTGGTGCTTGACGCCCTTGCTCGCCGTCCACCACAGGTCGTGTTGCGGATTGGTGGCCGAGCGGTACGCGGCGAGCGGTCGATCGCCGTAGTCGAGCGTCCAGGTGACGCCGTCGAGGGAGCCCATCGTGGTGCCGTCGGTGAGGGTTGCCGTGTACCCGGTGCCATTTGGCGCGACGATCACCTGGTCGACGGTCATCACCGGGAAGATCGCCCGCCTCAGGCCCGAGGCGCGGAGGCCCGGCGCGGTGCCGCCGAGGTAGGTCTGGGCGGTCGTGACGTCGCCGGCCTCGGCTGCGGTGATCAGCGCCTGCAGCGTGGTGAACGCGCTCTGCTGCAGGGCGGCCGTATCGACCCCCTGCGACGGCGGCGGCAGCGTCGGCTCGATCGTTGGCTCAACGGTCGGTGGTGTCGGGCTCGGCGTCGCGACAGCTGTCTGGGCGGGTGGCGCGGAGGGGGTCGCGCGGCTGGCCGTGTCATTCGAGCCCAGGACCTGGAAGACGAGGTAGATGGCGACCGCGGCGGCGAGGACGAGCGCGCCCAGGCCGAGGACGCTGACTGGACGGCGCCTCGATCGCCTCGCTCGCGGCTCCGGTGGCGCCGGCGGGGTCGTCGACCAGGTGATGGTCGGCGGAGCCGCTTCGACGTCCGCAGCCCGGTCGACGCCCGCAGCGCGATCGACATTGACGGCCCGCTGATCGAGATCCGCCTGATCGAGATCCGCCTTCAGCCACGGGAGATCGTCGGCCCAGGCCGGTTCGTTTTCGGCGTCGGCCGGCTCGGAGGCTGCGCCGGCGGCCTTCTCCGCAGCGCGGGCCGCGGCCCGGGCTCGGGACGTGTCGTACCGACTCCGAAGCTCAGGGTCGGTCAGCCATTCGCGCGCCAGCCGCGCACGGAGGAACTGGCGCTGCCCGGACTCGCCTGCGTTCGATCCGCGCCGCCCGACGAAATCCTGGTACGCGCTCTCGACCGACTCTGCGTCAGCCGAGGGATCCACGCCGAGCGCGGCGTACAGATCGAAGCGGGGGATCGATTGGCGGGCCACCGGCACTAGAGTGCCACCCGCACCACCCGTCCACAACGCGTTTTCGAACGGATCAGTGGGACCAGGGCTGCATCGAGATCGAGCCGGAGCCGCCTCCGGCACACGAGGGGACGCCGCTCGTCGAGTATGCCGCCGGCTGGGCGACCAACGTCAGCGTTGCGGCCCGGAAGGCGATCGCGACGGGTTGCTCGGGAGCCGGCCCGCAATAGTCGTGCACCTGGACCTTCGTCTGGAGCACGTCGCCCGGCCCGATTCGAACGCTGTCAGAGGAAGCGTCCTGTCCCGTGATCAGCGCGTTCCGGCTGCGATCGATGAGCGACGGTTGGGGCCTGTTGTCGATCAGGCACGCGCCACTGGCGACATTGCGCACCGAGACCGACGCAATCCAGTCGCCGCCGTTGCTCTCCCAGCCATCCAGGCGGGCCGCGAGCTCGTCCGGCGCGCAGAGGCGCTTTGCGTCGTTCGGAACCGGGGTCGCGTTCGAGCCGATGCCGATGCCGCCGAGGAGACCGCCCAGGAACGGCGGCACGATCAGGACAAACAAGACGACGCCTGCGATCGCCAGAACGACGCGAGGGTCCACACGGCGACTGAGCTCGTAGAGCTTCCGCAGCCAGGCCTCGGCCTGCTCCGAGACGGAGGCTTCCGGACCGGCCTCGATTGCCGCTTTCGCGACGTCCTCGGGGTCCAGCGGAACCACCGCACGCGACGTGAGGTCGCGGATCCGCTCGGAAAGCGCGCCCTCGTAATCGGCGACTGTCTGTGATGGCATCCCGGCGAGCCGGTCTTCGCCGACGAGGCTCTTCAGCACGCGTGCGATCCGGGCCAGCACGGCTCGTTCCGGGATGCTCAGCTCGCGCCCGATCGACTCCGCATCGAGGCCGCCGACGTACCGCAGGGCGACGATCATTCGATCGGGCCCGTCGAGGGCGGCGAGGGCGTTCGCCAGCTCAAGCTCGTCCGACTTGTAGGCGCGGGCCGCGGAGGCCTGTGTCGCCGACACGCCAGGGCCGCCGGGTGCGTCGTCGCCGGGTCGGTAGCCGGTATCGGCGAGATGGCGCCCCTCGACCGCGGCCAGGCCGAGCAGCCACTCACGCAGGCGCCCCGCTGCCGGCGGGGTCGGGCTCGTCAGCGCTCGCCACGCCGTCACCCAAGCCGACCTGACGGCGTCCTGCGCGGGCCCCGGTCCCTCGCTGATGACGAAGGCCACGCGCGCCATGTCGTCGTGGTTCGCGGCGATCAGGGCCTCGAACGCCGCGAGCTGGGCGGGATCGATCTCGGGGCCTTCTGCCTGCCCCGTCTCGGCGGTGTTCTCGCCCTCTTCCCGCTTTTCGTCGACCACTCGCCGCGTTCCCCCGTTGCACGCGCGACGAACGACCTGGTCGCACGCTCCGCGATCCTAGGGTGCCCGCTCGGTCCGTGTCAGTGGCCCGATCGGGCCATTCGATCGAGCGTGACCGATAATCACATCTGATGGTTGCCGAGGCCCCGCGCCCCGACGCGTCTCCGGACGCTTCTCCCGACGCTCCCGACGACGGTTCGCTCCGGATCGTGGACGGTGCGCTCGATCCGCTCGTCCAGTCGCAGTGCTCCCTCTCGGTCCACCTGCGCCGCGCCACCGGCTCGATCGTCGCCCGCAGCACGGAGCTGAGCGCGATCACGCAGGCCGTGCGCGAGGCGGGGACGCGGCTGTCCGCAGTCACGCTCGAGGGCGAACCGGGCATCGGCAAGACGCGCCTCCTCGTCGCCACCGCGGAGATGACCGAGGAAGCCGGGTTCACGACCGTCGCGATCACCGCCGACGAGGAGATCCGGGGGCCGTTCCTGGTCGCACGTTCGATGTTCGCGAACGGCGCGATCCGCGAGTGTGCGGCCGGGACCCCGGCGGAGGTGGCGCTGCGGCGAGTGGTCGAGGCGCTCGGCGGTCGCGACGAGCCCGGCTTCGGGAACCTGTCGCCCGAGGCGAAGCTGCTCCGCGCGTTCGACCTCGCGGGCATCGCCATCGGCGAGCTCGCGCGGATCAAGCCGCTGGCGCTCCTGCTCGACGACGTGCAATGGGCCGACGACGACACGCTGAAGCTGCTGCGCTACGCGGTCCGGAGCGTGGCCGAGCAGCCGATCTTCCTGTTCCTGACGTTCCGGCCGGACGAGTTCGCGGCAGTGGCCGAGGCCGCCAACTTCGTGGCCGACATGGAACGCATGGGCCTGGTCCGGCGGCTGCGGGTGAGCAGGTTCAGCGCCTCCGAGACCGGCCTGCTGCTCCGGCAGGTGCTGGGTGGGCCGGTCGAGGGGCAATCGATCGCGGCGATGCAGACCCAGTCCGAGGGCGTGCCGTTCATCGTCGAGGAGCTCGCGCGGACGCATCGCGAAGCGGGCACGCTCCAGCAGGTCGACGGAGAGTGGCGGCTTGGCCGGAACGCGGCGCGGCTTGTTCCGTCAGCGGTCCGGACGCTGATCTCGCGACGTGCCACGCGCCTGCCGCCGCCGACGCTGGCGATCCTTGGTGACGCGGGCGTGCTCGGCCGAGGCTTCTCGATCCGCGACCTGCAGGCAATCGGCGGTCACGGTGCGGGGGTCGAGGCGTTTGGTGACTCCGGCCAGATCGCGGCGGCACTGCGGCCGGCGATCGAGGCGGGCCTCCTGGTCCAGCTCCCGGAGGGCGCCGCGGCCGACTACACGTTCACCCACGAGCAGGTCCGCGAGTTCGCGGTGAACCAGCTCTCGAACGCACGGCGGCGCGAGGTCCATCGGAAGGTCGTCGACCTGCTGCTCGAGGGCGGCGAGACGCCGGTCGAGGGCCTCCAGATGCTCGCCCAGCACGCACTCGCGGCGGGGGACACCGAGCGCGCGGCGCGGTTCTCGATCGACGCGGCGGGCGCTGCCCTCAAGGCCAACGCCCCCGACGAGGCGCTGCGGCTGGTGGAAGCGGCACTGCCCGTGGTTTCGGCACCGGGGGATCGGCGAGTCCTGCTGACGTGCCGCGACGACGCCTATGCGGTGCTCCGCCGGTCATCCGACAGACTCGACGGCCTCGCCGAGTTGGGCGCGCTGGCCGAGGCGATGCGCGACGCCGGGCTCGAGTCCGATGTCCAGCTGCGGCGGGCGGCGGCGCTTCGCGCGGGTCACGACGAGGATGCCGCCGCTGACCTCGCCCGGCGGGTGCGCGACCGCGCCGCCACGGCCGGCGACAAGGCATCCGAGCTGCGGGCCAACCTCGAGCTCGGGCAGGCGCTGTCGAAGACGGAGCTCGGCGACTCGATGGGTGGGGTCACGTTCGAGGACGACCTCGCCGGCGCGGAGGAGGCGTTCCGCCGCGCCGTCACGCTGGCCGAGGAGCTCGGCGACGAGCGCATGCTCGCGGCGTCGCTGCGCGAGGTCGCGGCACTGGTCATCGCACGGCTGCGCACGATGTTCGTCCACGACGTCATCGAGACCGGCCAGTGGCTCGAGCTCGCGCGGCGCCTGCAGCAGGGCGAGGCGCTCGGGGCGATCGTCGCCGGGCTTCCGCTCGGACCCCTGGTCGCGGAGGCGAGCCAGCTCCTGGAGCGGGCGCTCGGGATCTACGAGCGGCTCGACGATCGATCGGGCGTCATGGCAACCGTGATCGCGATGGCCTACCTCAGCTACGCACCACTGGTGCATCTCTCGTCGTCGGCCCGGCATCTCGAAGAGATCAAACGCGTGATCTCGCGCCAGACCGAGCTCGTGACCGAGAGCGAGCGGGCCCGTCAGGAGCTCCTTCTCCTGTATTCGATCCACGTCTTCGGTCGGGCCAAGTCATTGCCTGACGTCGCCCTCTCGCGCGGCGAGGAGGCATACCGCTCAGCCCGGTTGGTGGGCGAAAAGTCGGTCCAGTTCGGCGCGGCCGGCGGCATCGCGGTGACGCACCTGTCGCTGGGCGACGTCGTCGAGGCCGAGCGCTGGCTCAACCTGGCCGCCGAGGTGGCTTCCTCGTCGCCGACGCCGACGCGGAGTCGCCAGCTCGAGATGTGGCGGGGGATGGTCCGGGGTGCCGCGGGAGATGCCGCGGGCATGCGCGCCCACCTCGAGCGCGCCGTGTCGATGGCGACTGCGGCGGGCAAGGCGTCGGCGCGATGCGAGGCGCTCGCGCGGCTGGCCGTCGAAGCGGCCAGGCTCGGCAAGGCGAACGGCGACGAGGACCTGCTCGGGGTCGCCGAGGATGCTGCGAACCAGGTGAAGGCCCTTGCCGGCAGCCTGTCCGGGCATCCTCAGTGGCCGTTGGAGGCCGACGCGGCGCTGGCCACCGTCTACATGGCCCGAGGCGACGCGCCCGCCGCCGCCGCAGCAGCCCAGTCGGCGATCGCGGCGCTCGTCGAGGCCAACCACGAGGACCGGTACTTCGACGTCACCCTGCCGGCAGGCGAAGTGCTCGCGGCACTCGCCCCGCCGGAGGAGCTTGCGTTTGCCCGGAGCTACATGCAGCTCGAGCTGTCGCGCATCGTCCAGGGGACGCTCGACGAGCAGATCCGCGCGCGCTGGCTGCGCGGGCCGGTCGGCTCGCGCCTCGTTGCGCTGGCGGGCGAGCAGATCAGCAAGGAGCCTTCGGCATCCGCCGGCGCAGCCCCGGACATGGACGAGTCCGATCGTCTGATGCTCCAGCTGCTCACCGAGGGCATGACCAACCGCGAGATGGCGGGGCGGCTGGACATCTCCGAGCAGGACGTCGCGAAGCGCCTCGCCCGGATCATCGCCGCGCTGGGAGCGACCGATCGGGCCCAGGCGACGTCGATCGCGTTCCGGGGTCTCGCCCCCGTGGCAGCCTGATGGCGGCTACGTGATGGCGGCTAGCTGATGCCGCTCGTCGTCCGGGTCGACCGACACAAGTGCATCGGCGCGGGCAACTGCATCACCATCGCCCCGACCGCGTTCGACTGGCTCAAGGGCGATTTCGGCAAGGCCGACATCATCGATGTCGACAGCGTCGAGGACGCGGTCCTGCGCGAGGCCGCCTTCGCCTGCCCGACGGCCGCGATCGTGATCGAGGATGTCGCCGAGCTGCTGCCGTGGCAGCTCCGGGGCAAGGTCGAGCCGCTCCGGCGCGTGCTCAAGACGTTCATGTTCACCGACGTCGTGGGGTCGACCAACCTTGTCGAGGTGCTCGGCGACGAGGCGTGGGACACGCTCCTGCGCTGGCACGACACGACCCTGCGCGAGGTCTTCACCGCCCACCAGGGCAAGGAGATCTCGACGACGGGCGACGGCTTTTTCGTCGGCTTCGACTCGCCCGAGCAGGCGGTCGCCGCCGCGATCGCGATCCAGCGCCGGCTCCAGGAGCACCGCCAGCAGCATGGCTTCGCGCCGCAGGTGCGGATCGGGCTGCATGCCGCCGATGCGAACGTGGTCGGCGCCAACTTCCGGGGCAAGGGCGTGCACGAGGCGTCGCGCATCGCGGGCGTGGCAAAGGGCGGCGAGATCGTGGCCAGCGTCGCGACCGTCGGTGACGGTTTCACGACCTCCGCGCCCCGCAGCGAGATCCTGAAGGGACTCTCCGAGCCCGTCGACGTCGTCACGATCGACTGGCGCTAGGCGCCGCATTCCGGATGCAAGAAGGCCTCCCCGCTGTGGGAGGCCTTCGGTGCCTGATCGTCGGGAGGTTTCAGCCGGGCTTGTGTTCCTCGGCCTTGAGCCGGCCCGACTCGGAGGCGTCGGCGCCGTTGCTCGCGCCAGCCGAGGCGTGCGCCTTGCCCGCCGCGGCGTTTGCCGCACCCTGCGCGCGAGCCGCGGCCGAGACGAGCGCGCCGTGCTGCTTCGCGAGCGCGGAGACAGCCTCGCCGCGGGCCTTGCCGCTGACGTAATCCGCAGCTTGCGCGACTTCCTTGACCGCCTGGCCGTGGCCCTTGGCGGTTGCCGAGACGCCGCCGGCGGCCAACGCTACTGTCGCGGAAAGTGCGACTGCGGTGACGGTCGAGCCTGCGCTGATGATTGTTCGTCGCATCGTCTTCAGGTTCTCCAGAGCGTGGGCATATACGGTGCTCCCATTCCTTGAGAACGAACAATGGTCCGATTTGTTCTGCCTGGTAACGGAAATGCAACGTGCGATTGCCTCGAGCGTTGATCGCCCGCACCTCACTCCCGGCGATTTCGCGCAAGATGCGTCCGATGCGCAGGCAGGTCGTGCTCGGACTCGGTCTGGCCCTGGTCCTCGGTTGCACGCCGACGACGCCGACGGCCGGGCCGTCGGTCGGTGTCGAAGGCACACCGGAGCTGAGCGCCCCGCCCGCCTCCCTCGAGGCCATACCGTCGCCGGCTTCGACCGCCGCGGTCGGGTTCGCCTTCGACCCCGAGTCGATCGTGGGGTACTACCTTGGACTCGGCTACACCTGTACCGACCCAGGGCCGAGCGCGCAGGCCGAGGGCTACCTCTACCGATCCTGCCGGCTCGTGGATGCCGACGGCCGGACCCGCATCGTCGGCCTCGTCACTGACCCGGCGGACGACCTCGCCGACGCGTTTGCGAGCATCCAGGGGAAGGAGGGCGAGAGCGTTCTCGACCCGAGCGTCGCGCTCGAGCCGCTTGCCGCCTTCCTAGGCGCAACACTGGGGCCCAGCCAGGGTGAGGCACTGTTGCCGTGGCTCGCGGGCCACCTCGGCGACGCCTACTCCAAGACCAGCTTCGCCGACTTGACCATCGCGACGTACACGCCGACCGCCGACGACCACTCGAAGCTCTCGGTCGAGATCGCGAACCAGGCGTACCTCAACGCGCCGGGGCCGAGCACGTCGCCGTAGGGCGGGCCGCGCTCGGAAAACGTCAACGTCGT
>Ga0070707_100007148_pt1 | contig 10351 bp, 10 predicted proteins | sample KBSK5502metaG_FD_65468 | JGI IMG/M metagenome (GOLD analysis project Ga0070707, IMG submission 65468) | Corn, switchgrass and miscanthus rhizosphere microbial communities from Kellogg Biological Station, Michigan, USA - KBS K5-50-2 metaG | ecosystem: Host-associated > Plants > Roots >... | reverse complement strand
CTTTGCGATCACGAGTCCCAATCCCGGCTCGGCGGGCTGCAAATTGCCGTCGAGCGTCCGCGAGCCTTCCGGAAAAACCAGTGCGCCGTTCCCGGACTTGAGAACACGAATCAAGGCTTTAAGCGCGCTGCGGTCGATCCCTTCTTGATTAACTGGGATTACGTTCAGTTTGGGCAACAGCCAGCCAAGCAACGGTACTTCCATCAAGGTTCGCCGCGCCAGAAAATAAATCCCGCGATCGCATGTAATGCCGGCAAGCGGTGGATCGAGATAACTCTGGTGGTTCATCGCGAGAATTACCGGACCGCTTTGAATCATGCGCTCCCGATGAATTACACGAAGACGAAAAAACAACCGGCCAACGAGGCGAGAAAAATGGTAACCGAGCCAGTAATAGAAATTCATCGTTGGAGCGGCGAAGCGCTGGAGTCAGGCAGAGACCTTGAGACCCATTTCTTTTAGTCGTGCAACGACCTCGCTGACGACTCCTTCGATCGTAAGATGCGACGTGTCGATAACATGGGCATCTTTCGCGAGCACGAGCGGTGAGACAAGGCGTGAAGAATCAGCATGGTCACGCATGGTAATCTCGTCGCGCTGCCCTTGCGCGGCGCGACGCCGCAGACGCACTTCACGCGAAGCAACGATATAAAACTTGTAGGGTGTGTCTGGAAAAACGACCGAGCCGATGTCCCGGCCTTCCATAACCACGTCGTGACTGCGCGCGTACTCACGCGTTTTATGCTCAACAATTCGGCGGACTCGCGGGACGCTGCTAACGCGGGAGACACTTTCGTTCACGCGATCCTCACGCAAGTAATCGGTTGGATCGACATTATCGATGAAGATGCGCGCTTCGTTGTCTTGGAGGTAGCAAGTGATCTCGGCAGACTCGGCAGTTTGGGTGACCCGGTCGCTGTCTCCCGCATCTATCCCCTTTTGCAATATATGCCAGGTGATCGCTCGATAAATCGCACCCGAATTGACATGGGCGAAGCCGAGTCGCTGGGCAAGCTCTCGCGCGACACTGCTTTTTCCGGAGGCAGCCGGGCCATCAATAGCAACGACCCGATGAAAAGATTGCCGATTCGAAGACATAAATACGACGCGGATCAACTGTAGCCGTCGCCCTGAGGGCGACGCAAACCGGTGTTGCTTGATCAGTTCAGCGCCGCGCTTCGCCCTGCCTTCTCCCGCAGTCGCGGGATCTAGCGCGGCAGGCAGCGAAGCGGCTACCATGGATCATGTTTCCTTGACCGGAGTCGGAGTGAGTGAACCAATGACCGGCGTGCTTATTTGCATCCGTTTCGGATTGGTGAACTCGTTCAACACGGTTCCAAATCCCGGATAAGATTGACGAATGCACTCGGCATCCTGAACAATGGTTTCACCTTCAGCGAACAGACCTGCGATGGCAAACGCCATCGCGATGCGATGATCGCCGAAGCTCGCCACACGCGCCCCATGCAGAGGCGCCGGACCATGAACTTCGAGGCCATCATTCGTTTCCGTGACCTGTGCACCCATAGTGCGCAAATTGTGCGCGATCGCGGCAATGCGATCGGTTTCTTTCACGCGCAATTCCTGGGCATGGCGAATAATCGTTTTGCCATTTGCCAGGACGCCTGCGACTGCGAGGATCGGCAGTTCGTCAATAAGCTGCGGCACTTCTCTCCCCTGAATAACGGTGCCTTTGAGCGGGAACCCCGTGACCTCCACGACTCCCCGCGGCTCAAGTTGATCGACATCTTCGATGGCCTCGCGCACTTGTGCACCCATTCGCAGCAACACGCCAAGTAACGCCGTTCGCGTATGGTTTAGACCAACCTCGCGCACCAGCAAATGACCTCGCGGCTGTGCCGCCGCGGCAACTAGCCAAAAAGCTGCCGAGGAAATATCGCCCGGAATTGTAAAGTCGCGTGACTCTGGAACTTGATCGCCGAAGACAGTGACGCTCCCCTCGCCATCCGTTGCCGTGCGCACAAGAAAATAATTAAACAACACCTCTGTATGATTTCGGGTCGGCAATGGCTCGTCGACAGTGGTCCTGCCCTTGGCAAAAAGACCCGCCAGCAGCAAGGCACTTTTAACCTGTGCGCTCGCAATGGGCAGACGATGGTGAATTCCACGCAAGGAGCCGCCACGGATGCGGAGCGGTGGCGTGTGTTCCGGCCCTTCTGCAAGAATATTTGCACCCATCTTACTAAGCGGCGCGATCACGCGATCCATCGGACGTCGCGAGAGCCCCGCATCGCCGACGAGGCGGCTCTCAAATGTCTGCCCGGCAAGCAGACCAGCGAGAAGCCGCATGGTCGTGCCCGAATTTCCGCAATCGATTTCCTTTTCGGGCGGTGTAAGAACGCGCTTTTTCCCATGGACGATCAGTGTGTCCCGCTGGGGTTCTTCGATCTTAATACCTAGAGCGCGCATGGCGTTCACCGTATGCATGCAATCGTCGCTAGGGAGAAAACCATGCAGTGTGCATGCACCATTTGACAAAGCAGCAATGATTACCGCACGATGCGAAATGCTTTTGTCGCCCGGTACGGTGATTTCGATATCGATTCGAGGTGCTCGTTTGATCCGTAATTCCATAGACGAATTGTGAAATCTTTTGCAAAGCGAGCGCGTCAGGCGCGCGTGACGATCAGCATCGGATATACGACGTAGTTGTCCAACGTTGCTCCGCTGAGGCAAAATCCCGCAGACTCCTCGGGTCAATCTTGCCAGCCGCAACCGGCGCCCGCAAAATTACGGAACGAGAAAGATCTTGTCGGTGTACGGGTCCTTCACTTCCGTTCCCGGAGGGAATCCTTCCACATCGACGTATTTGCCAGGCGAATAAGGACTTTCCACCAAGTGAGGTTTGCCGGGAACAGGAATTCCGTACGGATAATCTCCCTTTGCGACTTTTGTGGGCGCAGCCGTTGGAGGAGGTGAGGCTGCAGTCTCCACCGGCGGCGTCCCCGTGGGCTGAACGGGTCCATTTGGATTGAATGGCTGTTGGGGCGGCGGATATTCCGCGGCCCCGGCTCCCGGATAATTCGCGACGCGCTGGCGGGTGGGTTGCGGGGGCGGCTCTTCACTGCATGCGGCGATAAAGAAGGCGGTGAGTAGGGCAAGCGACAGTGAGAATTTCATAAGTGAGAATACTGTCACAAACTTATCCGCAGTCCGACTCGTTGCCAATCACTAAATCGTCTTTCTCTTCAAACCCGCGATGCTTTGACAAAGATCGACATGAATACAATGGCCGGCCGCTTTTCATCCGAATCCAAAGAGAAGATGTCAAATAACCCGCGTGCAAAGATTTTGGTCGTAGACGATGACGCCATGAGTCGCAAGATCCTGGCGCAGTTGCTGGCGTCCGCGGGTTACGCCTGCCGCGAGTGTGAGGGCGGAGCCCAAGCGTTACAAATAATTCACGCCGAACTGCCTTCACTTCTTCTGCTTGATTTCGATATGCCGGAGCTAAACGGCGCTGAGGTGCTTAAGCGCCTTCGCTCGGACTACGATCCGGCCATCGCGCAGATTCCGGTGATTATGCTGACTGGGCACGGGAGTGAAGAAAGCGAGGTATGTTGTTTGCAGGCTGGCGCAGATGATTTTGTGACCAAGCCAATCAATTCCGCAGTGTTGCGGGCACGAATTGAGACCCAGCTTCGCCTGCGCTCCATGCGACGCCAATTAGAGCGGCAAAACGATGAGCTCGAAGAATGGCGTCGCAATCTTGAGCGCGATCTGGCCGCCGCCCGCTTGACGCAACAATCGCTGATCCCGCAAAAGCCGCCGGTGCTGCCCGGTTGGCAAGTTGCCGCGTGTTATCGTCCCGTAATCCAGGTAGGCGGTGACATCTACGGTTGGCTGCGTATGAAAGACGGCCGGATTTTGTTTTGGATTGCAGATGGCACCGGCCACGGGGCCGCTGCTGCGCTGCTTACCACTCTGGCAAAACTTCTTTTCCATCATGGCAGCGTGGAACACGACGCGCCAGCGACGGTAATGGAAAGGGTGAACAGTGATTTCCGCAGTATTTTTGGCGCACGCTCCTTTATGACGGCGATGTGTGTCGCGCTTGATCCCGCAAGCGGACACGCGACTGTGGTGGGCGCGGGTCACCCTCCGCTCCTGGTCGTACGCCACAGCGGTGCGACGGAGTCAATCGCCTCGATCGCGCCCCCCTTGGGTTTAATCGAGCATCCAGAATTTACAGAATGCACGACCGACTTTGAATCAGGGGACGCTTTTCTTCTCTATACGGACGGGTTGTTTGGCGGGCCGAAAGGCGAACGGCGCCGTCTGACTCCAGAGTGCTTGGAGAAAATGCTGGATCACTCTGCGCCCAGCGCCGACGCGCTGCTCAAGGGGATATTAACTCAAGCAGCGCCAGATAACCCCAAGGATGCTTTGCCAGACGATATGGCGGTCGTGGCCGTCCGTCGGGTGGCCTAGCAATATTTTTTTTCGTTTGCTCAAAATTAGTATTGCTCTCTGGCGAGCGAAACGTTAATCAGCCTCCATGCCGAAAACCAAAAAGAAAACTTCCAAGCGCAAACCGAATCCCGCCTTCATGAGACCGGTCCAACCTGACGATAAGCTTGCTGCCATTGTCGGGTCGCAGCCGCTACCACGCTCCGAGCTTACCAAAAAGCTTTGGAACTACATCAAGAGGCACGGTTGTCAGGATAAAAAGAAAAGAACCATGATCAACGCGGACGACTCACTCAGGCCGGTATTTAATGGTAAGAGCCAGGTGAGCATGTTCGAGATGACCAAGCTCGTCTCGAAGCATCTGCGCTAGATCTCAAATCCGTTTATAGCCCGGCGTTTCCGCGCCGGGCTATCTGCGGCGCTGCGAGAAGAATAATTCCCGCACCGACGGTGCGTCTGTACCGTTCTTGCGCCGAGCCGCAATCCGGTTCAAGATGGTGGCGTGAAAAACCATCGTTTGATTCTTTTCGCAGCCGCAGCGTGCGTTTTCCTCCCGGCGCCGCTCGCTCGCGCCGAGTCTGACTGGCTAAATGATTACAAGAAAGCGCAGCAAGAGGCTAAGGCGGCCAACAAGATTCTTCTGCTCAATTTCACCGGTTCGGACTGGTGTGGCTGGTGTATTAAGTTCGATAAAGAGGTTCTGTCGCAACCGCAGTTTAAAGATTATGCACGCAATAATCTGGTGCTCGTAGAGCTCGATTTTCCCCGGCGGAAGCCCCAGAGTGCCGAGGTGAAAAAGCAGAATCTGGAACTGGCGCAGCAGTACGAGGTTTTCGGGTTTCCCACGATCGTCGTGCTCAATAGCGACGGACAGAAGCTGTGGCACTTCGACGGTTACTTCCCTGGTGGTCCCGAGGCATTCATCGCGCAACTAGAGAAATTGCGCAAAGGTTGAGGACGCATTGATTGTCCTGCGGCAACGCAGAATCCGCGGCAATTTCACCAGTCCGACGTCCTCGGCTGTGCGTGTTGCGTAACTGGCCGTCTCTGTTAGATACACGCACTCAGTTCGCCAAATTCGCGCTCATGTCTGTTTACCGTTTGCTGCTCTTTTGTTTCGCAGGACTGATCGCCGCGCATGAGCTTCGAGCGGAGTCCACGGTTGCAGAGGGTGACAGTCGGAGCGCCCCCACGGAATCGAGTGTCGCGTTCAGCTCAGTACACGTCAATGGCCCTTACATCGCGATGACATTTGACGATGGGCCGAGCGCGACGCTCACCCCGAAGCTGCTGGACTTGCTTGCCGCTCACCACATCAAAGCAACTTTCTTCGTGATCGGCGAAAACGTCGCGGAACATCCCGACATCGTCGCGCGGGCTGCCAGGGAAGGCCACGAAATTGGAAATCACAGCTGGTCGCATCCCAATTTCGCCAAGATGTCGGAGGAAGGTGTTCGCAGTCAATTGCGGCGAACCGATGACGCAATTAAAAGCGCCACTGGTATGCGTCCGAATTTGCTACGGCCGCCTTACGGGTCGATCACGGCACGCGAAAAACGTTGGATCCATGATGAATTCGGATATCAGATCATCCTTTGGGACGTCGATCCGAATGACTGGAAGCGGCCCGGCCCGGCCGTGGTTCGCAATCGCATTCTTAAAGAAACTCAGCCTGGCTCGATCGTGTTGTCCCACGACATTCACCCAGGAACCATCGAAGCCATGCCTTCTACTTTCGATGCGCTCGAGGCGAAGGGGTTCAAATTCGTTACCGTATCGGAACTGATTCGCATGGCCATCCCGCAAGCCTCCCATGCCCCGCAGACGGGCGGGAGCGCGGCAGCCAACTCTCCATCGTCCACTCCGATTCAGAGGCCGTCGCCGCCAGGCGGCTAGCCAAGGTCATTCGAGCTTCGGAATTAATTCCTCATTCGGATTTCGCCTGCCGCGCCGCCTGCTCGCGAAAATCTTCAGAGTATTCCAGCGAAGGCGTGATTTCGTCATTGATTCGGTTTCTTTCTGCTTTTGAGCAGTCCGTCTTCCGGAGATGATTATGGTTTCAAGCGCTCGTGAAGAAGGTTACTTCTTCGAGGCGCCGAAGCTTCGTTCAGCCAAAGGCTGCCCGGTCTGGCGGCGCGCAATAACGAAGTGATTATTTTCGCCGTAGCTACGCCACGGACCAGGAGGCACATCGCGCACTTCTACAAATTGCCAATTGGTCACGTCGGTTGGTGCGAGTCCGAGATAATCGCGCACGGCTGGAGAAACATCCAGACCAGCTCCCCGGTTCAGATTTGGTTTTGGCCGTTCATTTTGGAAAACGTACTGGAAATGATCGGTGCGAAATGGGCCGCAATCCTCCCATTGCGCATAGCAAGTCCGATTGCCTTTTCGAATAGCGATCCAGTGATGCTGGCAGACCGACTGACCTGGCCCGGTATAGGCCTGTTTGAACCATGGAATAACGAGCGGTGCCTCCGGTTTGAACTGACCGTGCGTGACATCATTGTACGGTAGAGCACAGTAGAAGGGGTTTTGGTGCGGGACAAATGCCACCGGGATATAATTCCGCCGGGCCGATGAATCGGGATTATCGAAGCCGCCGTAACTGCTCGTCCAATTCGCGTCCCAGGAACTCCTGAAATTGGGCACCGGATTATTACCTCCGGCTTGCTCTCCAATCCAAAAAACTGTGGTCACGATGTTCGTTTTCCACGGGAAGCGCTGGATCGCCGGGTGCGAACTTGTAGGGACAAAAACTTGCGGCTCAACTTTAAGCAGCGCCTGCTCGCGCAGCTTCATTGCATATTTGGCAAAATCCGCCGAGGTCGCATACGGCGAAGTGGATTGTTCGTCGGCTTTAGCCAGGCCAGCAATCGCTAGACTCAAACAAGCCGCTAAAAGTCTGTTCATGCGAAATTACCGCCACCCTTTTATCCGATCACGTCCTTGTAGGCAAGGCGAATTTTCTGTTTCCGGCGGTGTCGAGCACATATTACCGCCCTTGGTTCAACCGCGGCTAAGCAGGGTCTCGCGCTTGAATTGTCGATCTTCCGTCCCGAGATAATCCAGTGTGTAATGGAGGCCACGGCTCTCTTTTCGACTCAACGCCGAATCGACAATCAAAGCTGCCACCGTCGTGAGATTGCGCAGCTCCAGCAGGTCCACGGATATTTTGAAATTCCAATAGAACTCACGGATTTCGCGCTGGAGATTTCGCAACCGTGCGCTTGCGCGCTGTAGCCGCTTGTCGGTGCGCACAATTCCTACGTAATCCCACATCAGGCGTCTGATCTCATCCCAGTTATGATAAATCACCACGAGTTCATCAATATCCTGCACATTTCCCGATTTCCATTCGGGCAGCGAAATTCTTTGTCTTGAACTCGATCGCGCGCGCGTGCAGGCGGCCGCTGCGCGATGTGCCACCACCAGACCTTCCAGCAGCGAATTGCTGGCAAGCCGATTTGCTCCGTGCAACCCGGTGCAAGCCACCTCGCCGATCGCATATAGCCCGGGCAAACTCGTCGCGCCGTTCACGTCCGTCCTAATTCCACCGCATTGATAATGCGCTGCCGGCACGACCGGAATCGGCTGCTTCGACATGTCGATCCCAAACCGCAGGCATGTCTCATAAATATGCGGGAATCGCTCGCGAATAAATTCCGGCGATTTGTGCGTGATATCTAAAAACACGCACTTCGCACCGGAGCGCTTGATCTCCGCGTCGATCGCGCGCGCCACGATATCGCGCGGCGCGAGCGAGCCGCGCGGGTCATAGCGCTTCATGAAATCTTCGCCCCAATTGTTGCGCAAGATTCCGCCTTCGCCGCGCACCGCTTCCGAAATTAGAAATGATTTTGCCTGGGCGTGAAAAAGACAGGTTGGATGAAATTGGATGAATTCCATGTTTGCGATTTCGGCGCCCGCTCGCCACGCCATCGCCACGCCATCTCCGGTCGCGATATCTGGATTCGTCGTGTACAAATAGACTTTGCCGCAACCGCCGGTGGCGAGCACGATTCGATCCGAACGGATCATTTCTACTTCTCCTTTTTTCTCGTCCAGAACGTAAACGCCAAGGCAGCGGTCTTCTGCGGCAAACCCGAGCTTTGCTGCGGTGATCAAATCCACCGCCATGTGATTTTCTAAAAGCTCGACCTGTGACTGCCGACCCAGCTCGCGCAGCAAAGTCCCCTCAATCTCCTTCCCTGTCGCGTCTCGCACATGCAAAACGCGGCGCTTCGAATGGCCGCCCTCCCGGCCAAGATCGAACTCACGATGTCCGCAAACATCTCGCTCATCGAACTGCAACCCGAGTTCCATCAGTTCGCGGATACGCTCCGGACCTTCGGTCACAACCGTGCGCACGATCGCTTCGTCGCAGAGGCCCGCGCCAGCTTCGAGCGTGTCGCGCACATGTAGCCCGAATGAATCTTCATCGCTGGTCACGCACGCGATTCCGCCTTGCGCCCAGGCAGTATTGGTATCGGCGCCTTTGCGTTTCGTGATTACAGCAACCGAACCATGCTTTGCTACTTTCAACGCAAAACTCAGCCCAGCGATGCCGCTGCCGATTACAACAAAATCGTACTCCTTCATGGCAGGCGGATATTGTCGATCAAACGAGTTTTGCCGAAAAAAACGGCCAGTGCGAGCAGCGAGTTCGCTCCGACCGTTTCAACCGGCTGCAAAGTTTCCGCATCAACAAGCTCTACATAATCGATCTGCGCCAACGGCGCTTCGTTGATCACCTTACGCGCAACATCGACAACGTCGCTCGCGGATTTTTTGCCGGCATTTGCCGCGGCGACTAACGCTTTATGCAAAACTGCTGCCTGTTTCCTTTCTTCCAAGTTCAAATAGTGATTGCGCGAGCTGCAAGCCAGCCCGTCCTCTTCGCGCACCGTTGGCACACCAATGATTTCGATCTCGAAATTTAGGTCGCGCACCATACGGCGAACGATCGCCAGTTGCTGAAAATCTTTCTCGCCGAACACTGCTGCGTCCGGCGCAACAATGTTGAAAAGTTTCGCGACCACCGTGCAGACGCCACGGAAATGTCCTGGGCGCGATTTCCCCTCAAGCACACTCGACAAAGAAGTTTCCTCTACAAATGTGGAGCGATCGTCAAAATACATTTCCCCAAGCGGCGGCCTGAATAAAAGATCGACGCCGGCGTCCTGGCAAAAATCTTCATCGGCTTTTTCCGGACGTGGATATCGTTGGTAATCGCTTCCCGGTTCAAATTGGAGCGGGTTTACAAAGATGCTCACCACCACTTGGCCATCGCGGCCGGCGTGCTCACGCGCTATCCGAATCAACTCCAAATGCGCCTCGTGCAAAGCCCCCATCGTTGGAACGAGCACGCGAGGTTTGCTTTTTGCTAGTGACCTGGCACTCGCGACGGTAGTGAGAATTTCCACGCCGCCAGCATTACCTAATCGCCTGCAATCCGCGAATGACGAAATGTATCTAGGGCGACAAGACCCAAATCAAAGGAAGAGGATAAATAAACCAGTCGCGGTCAACGCGAGCATCCAGAACAAATCGACGTTGAACCAGGCGCGCCGCAACATTCCGACACCGAACTTCTCGTAGACCAACATCGCTACCACGCCAGTTACCAAAAGATAGCCCAAGGTATGGACGGCAACCGAACTCGCCAGCAGCGAAGGAGTGTTGAAGTTAGCGAATCCGAGGCCGCAAGTCGAGTGCGTGTGTAAGGCCATTGGACCGGTGTGTGGCGCAAGCGTCTGCGGGGCTGATTTCAGAAATAAGGGGATTAGCATTAAGCCCGCGCCATGGGCCGATGCCATAACAAAAGACCAAAGAGTTAAATCGCCGAAACCAACCCGCATGCCTACCCAGTTCGGGTGACGTGAGCGAAAGAGGCGATACAATCCAAAAGCAAATAGGA
>Ga0070707_100007147_pt1 | contig 10351 bp, 10 predicted proteins | sample KBSK5502metaG_FD_65468 | JGI IMG/M metagenome (GOLD analysis project Ga0070707, IMG submission 65468) | Corn, switchgrass and miscanthus rhizosphere microbial communities from Kellogg Biological Station, Michigan, USA - KBS K5-50-2 metaG | ecosystem: Host-associated > Plants > Roots >... | reverse complement strand
TACGTAGCTGCGGCCGATCCCGGCACGGTCGTTCTCAGGCCCGGCACCGGGCCAGCCGAGGCGCTTGGCGCGCGCGGCGCTACTCAGCTGGTGTACCTGCTGCGCCCGCTGCCCGCCGCGCCGACGGCCGCGGTAGTGCGCTGGGCTCGCGGCGCGGACGGAGAGGCAGCCGTACAGGTAGCCGCACAGCTGTCGGTGGCGAGCGGGCTCGATCTCGTGGTCACGCCGGCCGGCCGGCCGGCCAATTCGGTGGTCGCGGACCTCAGGAAGCGCGGGCTGCCCGCCAGGTCGGGAACGGGACCGGCCGGCGGAATCGTCGTGGCCCCGGTCAGCGGCCTCGAGCATGCTGACGGCCATGAGCCACGGGCCGCGGGCAGCCCTGCCAGCGACGTGCATCTCGCCGTCGTCGCTGGCACGAACGAAGCCAGCGACGACATCGATCAGTGGGTTCAGGCCCTGGACTTGCCGCACCGTCCTGAGGGCGGCGAGCACATTCGCGACAGCCTCATTGCAAACAGCAGCCAGCAGGAAGCAGACATCCGTGAACAGTACTGATGCACGTCTCGCGGCCGACCGGGCCGGCATCGCCGACTACCGCTTCGTCCGGCATCTCGGCGCGGGTAACCACGGCGTCTTCTATCTCGCCTATCGGCCGGAACGGCTGCACATCGATGCCGAGTTCGTGGCGGTGAAGGTCCTGACCGGCTCCAACAGCCAAGATACCTTCCGCCGTGCGACCCGCGAGCTTGCCGCTTTCGCGGCCGTCAGGTCGCCCTACCTGGTGACGCTGTACGACGCTGGGCAGCAGGGCGATGACCTGTACTACTCGATGGAGTACCTGCCTGCTGGCTCGCTCGCTGACGCGATCGGCTCGATGCGGCCCGGCCAGGTTCTGGCCGCGGTCGCGGACGCCGCCAGGGCCGCGCACGCGCTGCACGAGGCGGGGATCGCGCACAACGACATCAAGCCAGGCAATATCATGCTGCACGACAGCCACGCGATGCTGAGCGATCTGGGCCTCAGCCAGCTCCTGGCCCCGGGGCTCACCATTACCGGGCTCGGCTCCACCGGCTCGGTAGAGTATCTCGATCCCGCGATCATCCGCGGTGAGATGCCGGGACGTGCGACCGACATCTTCGCCCTCGGCGCGACCCTGCACCGCGCCCTCACCGGGATCGGCCTGTACGGCGAACTGCCAACTAACAACACGATGCTGGCGATGCGACGGGTGCTCTCTCACACTCCAGAGATCTCGCCGAACCTTCCCGCCGGCGTCCGGGAGGTGATCGCGTCCGCGATCGACCCGAACCAGGCAGCGCGGCCGGCCACAGCCGCCGACCTGGCCGCGAGCATCGATGCCCTCGCCGAGGACGTGCGCTGAGGCTGAGGGGTCAGCTGCGCGAGAGGGGCACGGGTTTCCCGCGGCTGCGAGCAGCCGGAATACCTGGCCCGGTCCTTACCGGCACGGCGGCGCTCGGCCGAAGCAACATAAAGGCCGCCGGGATCCACAGCGCTGCGAACAGGAGGCTGGCCAGCACATCGGTCGGGTGGTGCTCGCCGCGGTACATCCGGGACGCGGCGACAAGAACGGGAAGGACGATCGCGGGGATTACGAACAGCCACCGCCACCAGCCTTTGGCCTGCGCGATGACCAGGACGGCCAATCCGATGTAGACGCAGCAGGTCGCCGCGACATGGCCGGACGGGTAGGCCGACGTGGGCAGGTGGTGGTCCAGATGCGAGACGGTCGGCCTCGGCCGCTTGACCATGGCGGCGGCGGTAAGAAATATGGCGAGCTCGCCGATCATGAGCGTTACGACGAACACGGCCGGCCGCCAGCGCCTCGTGATGCCCACGAATACGAGGCAGATCACCGCGGCTGCGCTCACGATCGCTACGGTTCCGCCGAGCGTGGTGAAGACGAGGCTCCAGCGAGTCAGGGCTGGCGTGCGATGCGCAGCGAGCCAGTGCGGCACCGTGGTGTCGCCGAGGACGTTGCCGTGGTTGCCCTTCGTGACCAGCTCGCCGATTCCGGCGATGATGCCGAGGATGAGAACCCAAGCCACCACGAGCCCGGCTGCCGCTCGCAAAGGTCCGGGCGGCGTGCCAGCCGCGCGCCCCGAGTTCGTGGCCGCCGACTCTGGTTCGGCCGGCTTCAGGTCGGCGCTTGCCTCAGGCTCGAGCCCCTCGCTGACTGGATGGCTGACCCGCTTGCCCGCAGCCCGCCTTGTCAGCTCGAATGCGAACGAGGTGAGACCGAGCCAGGCGATCCCGATCGCCCATCCGCCGAGAACGTCGGAAATGTAATGCACACCGAGCAGAATCCGGCTGATCCCGATCAGGGCGACGAGGACCGCGATCGCGACGCCGAGCCACTTGCGCCAGCGCTCCGGAACGGCGGGCAAGAACACCAAGAACAGCGCGCCATAGCAGACGATCGAGCCGAACGCATGCCCACTGGGAAAGCTGTTCCCAGGCGCGTGCGCGACAGGATGGGCCACGACCGGACGGAGCCGGCCGACGAGGCCCTTGAGCACAGGGTCGAGCACAAGCGCGCCGGCTCCGGTCACAACCAGGTAGCAGGCCAGCCGCCAGCGGCGCCGCAGCGCGAGCAGGAGCGCGGCGGCCGCGATGACGGCCGACAGGACGATGGTGCTGCCGAGCAACGTGATATCCCTGACCACCGTGACGAGCGCGCCCTGCCCGGCGATGAGGCTGTTGATGCTGGCGGCCGCGCCATGGTCGACGGACACCAGCGGCCGCCACCGCATGCGGACCAGGACCAGCAGGGTCGTAAAGACCAGCGCGGCGATAGTGACAATGGCCACTCGCGATAGGCCGCTGCGCCGCTGCTGGAGTGCGCTTACTGACATGCGCCCAAGCTGCCCGCCATGCCGTCGTTCACACGGCCTGGGTCTCCGCGCGAATGGCGGCCGTCGTTCGGGGAATCTGGCTGGACGCTGATCGCCCTGATCTTGCCGGGTAGCGGTCGGCGACGAGCGGAGGGATGACATGTGTACGGTCGCAGTGGTGGCGCACGCAGGGAAGAGCCTCGGGGGCGGCCTGCCCGAGCTGAGGGACGTACTGGCCAAGGAAGGGTTCGCCCAACCACTGTGGTACGAGGTGAACAAGAGCAGGAAGGCGCCGAAACGCACGCGGCGAGCTCTGGCTGAAGGTGCCGACCTCATCTTCGTCTGGGGTGGCGACGGCATGGTTCAGCGCTGCGTGGACGCGGTGGCAGAGCGGGAGGCGGCGCTGGCGATCATCCCGGCGGGCACTGCCAATCTGCTGGCGAGGAACCTGGCCATTCCAGCGGATCTCGCCGCAGCGGTGCGGGTTGGCCTGCATGGCGAACAGCGAACGATCGACACCGGCAAAGTGAACGGCGAGCATTTCGCCGTCATGGCCGGCGCCGGACTCGTTGCACTGATGATCTCCGGCGCCAGTCGTCAGATGAAGAACCGCTTCGGGCGCCTCGCTTACCTCTATACCGGGGCGAGCAGCCTTGCTGCCCGCAGAATGAAGGCCGCGGTCGAGGTTGATGGCAGAGCGTTCTTCCGTGGACGGCTGTCGTGCGTGCTGGTCGGCAATGTCGGCAAGATCCTGGGCGGAATCGAGGTCTTCAGCGGCGCCCGGCCGGACGACGGGCTTCTCGAGGTCGGCTTGGTTACAGCCAAGAATCCGGTCCAGTGGGCGCGGACGCTCGGGCGGGTCGCGGCAGGCCGCCCGGGGAAGTCCCCGTTCGTGCTCACCACCCGCGGCCGCCGGATCCGGGTCCGGTTCAATCGCCCGTCCAAATACGAGATCGATGGCGGTGCCCGCAACGAGGCCGGCAAGCTGCGGATCAAGGTCCACCCCGCGTCGCTGAGGATCTGCGTTCCATCCGGGGCCCAATCGGTGGCGTCAGCTACCATGACGCGGATGAACTCTGAGACTGGCTTCCCGAAGGGCGTCGGTGCGCCGGCAATCCGGGCGCTGAATGGAGCGGGCTACACCGAGCTCAGACAGCTTGCCGGGGTGCCAGTAGCGGATCTGAAGCGATTGCACGGCATGGGCCCGAAGGCACTGCGGCTCCTTACCGAAGCCCTTGCGGACCAGCGACTGTCCCTGCGCTCCTAGGTCCGCTTGCCGTTGACGGTGAGCGCGATGGCGATGAGGTAAACGGCGGTGGCGACCGCCAGGATGCCGAAACTCGGCGGGATCTTGGGAGCCGCGTAGGCGATCACCAGCCCGGCCCAGACCGAGAAGATCGCAATTGCCGCCGAGAGCCAGAGCCCGCGGAACGGCCGGGCGGTAAGCCGCTGGGCCGCTCCAGCGGGTGCGGCCAGCAGGCCAAGCAGCAGCAGGGCACCGACGGCCTGCGTCGCGGCGGCAGCTGTGACGCCGACCAGGCCGAGGAACACGCTTCCGAGCGCCCTGACCGGGACCCGCCGGGCGCTGGCGACGGCCTCGTCGATTGTGGCGAAGAGCAACGGCCTGGCGATGACGACCAGCGCCGCGCATACGCAGGCTGCGACGGCCGCGTCGGTGACAGCCTGAGTGCCTGAGAGCCCGAAGATCGTGCCGAACAGAACGTTTACGCCGGATGTTCCGTTCGGCGCCGACGTGCTGTAGATGGACAAGAACAGCGCGCCGAGTCCCAGAATCCAGGCGAACACGTTGCCGATCACGGTGTCATCTGCCTGGCCGCGGTGACCGAGCGCTGCCATCGCGAGCGCGACGATGACGCAGGCGCCATAGAGGCCGACGAGCAGGTTGGCCCCGGCGGCGAGAGCGGCGAGCGCTCCGGTGAAGGCCACGTGGCTGAGCGCGTCGCCGGTGAATACCTGCGAGCGCAGCACCACGAAATAGCCGGTGAGGCCGGACGCCGCGGCGATGAAGGCGCCCGCGATGAAGGCATAGCGCAGGAATGGCTGGCCGAGCAGGCCCGCCAGGCTGCTCATGCGTGTACCGCCGCGGCGGGCTGGCGTATGGTCCGCAGAAATGCACGCCCGGCCGCCGCGAGAACGTACCCGGTGAACCCGAAGGTCGTGATGAAGAAGCCGACCGGATAGAGCGAGAAGTACGAGGCGGCCAGGCCGAGCCAGACGGTGACAAGCCCGAGTCCGATCGTGAGCGCGAAGCTGACCATCGGCCGGGCCGTGATCTGCTGTGCCGTAGCGGCGGGCATCACCAGCAGCGCGAAGACCAGGAGCGCCCCGGTGATCTGGCTGACCTCGGCGGCGGCGCAGCCGAGCAGCACGAGGAAGACCGCGCCGAGCAGCCGGACCGGGACGCCGCGCGCCGCCGCCACGTCAGGATCCACCGTGGCGAAGAACAGCGGCCGCGCGATCAGTGCCAGCACTGCGAGGGCCGCGGTCGCCACGATGAGCAAGGCCAGCACCTGGCTGGCTGAAATGCCAAGGAAAGATCCGAACAGCAGCCCGGTGAGCCCGTTGAGGAAGCCGCCGTAAAGGCTCACGAACAGCGCTCCGCACGCCAGCGCGAAGGCCTGGACCGTCCCGATGATGGCTGACTCGCTGCTCCTGGCCCGGCCGCCGATCGACCGCGGCACGGCAGCGATCACCAGGGCAGCGCCGACCGACGCGGCGAAGTAGCCCGTGAGCGCACTGAGGCCGGCCAGGATGGCGCCGGACGCGCCAGGGAAGGACACGATGGCGAGCGTGTGCCCGGCGAAGGACTGCCTGCGCAGCACCATGAACCAGCCAAGCGCTCCCGCGGCCACGGCAACGATCGTCCCAGCCCGCAGCGCGTTCACCATGAAGGGGAACTGCAGCATTTGGCGCAGATCGGCGACGATATTCCAGCTGAGGCCCGTGCCGGTGACGGTCGCGCCGGTCATGACGTGCTCAGCCTCACCGTACCGCCGCATCGGCATGCCGGTCGGCGTGCATGGCCGGTGGCTCCGGCTCGCCGACGACGACGAGCCTGCCGTCCGACGCACGCAGGACCTCGATCGGGGTCCGGTACAATGCCGTCAGCGTCTCGGACGTAATAACCGACTCTGGCGGGCCGCAGACCGCGCTGCCCGCGGCGATGTAGGCGACGCAGTCGAGATATGGCAGGATCGGGTTTACGTCGTGCGCCACTAGCATGACGGTTACTTTCTGCGTGCGGCAGATCCTGGCGATCAGCGCTGCGACGGAGGCCTGGCTCGGCAGGTCGAGGCTGTCGAGCGGCTCGTCGAGCACGAGCAACCGCGGCTGCCTGACCAGGGCCTGGGCGATCAGCAGCCGCTGCTGCTCGCCACCGGAGATCTGGCCGATCGGCTGGGAGGCGAAAGCGGTGGCGCCGACCAGGTCGATGGCCTCGCGCACCCGGTCGCTGGCCGCCCGCCTGGCGGGAAAGAACCTGTCCCCCCAGGGCAGCGGAACGCCCCAGCGCTCCCCGTCGCAGCCGAGGCCCACGATGTCGACCCCGCGCACGCGCAGCCCGGCGTCGAAGCTGCGCCGCTGCGGCAGATATCCGACCTCTTTCCCCGCCTGCCCTGCGGGCCTGCCCAGCACGGTTACCGATCCCGCCGACAGTCCGACCAATCCGAGGGCTGCCTTGACCAGCGTCGATTTGCCAACGCCGTTGGGTCCGAGAACCGCCATGAACTGGCCGCCAGTGACCTCGAGGTTCACGTCGGACCAGATGGTCCGGCCAGCCACCCGCACGGCGGCGTGCTCGAATCGCACCGCGGCCTCCGGCCATCTTGGCTCGCCCATCGGCGCTCCCTCCCGGGCCCGGACTACATTGCGAAATCCTCGGTGGCGAACGTATATGAAAACCGTTTTCATTACAACTTAGCAGAACGATGCTCAGAAACGAGAGCACTGCTCTTGACAATCACTCGCAATTAAGTATGCTGCTCTTTATAGAGAGCGGTGCTCACACGTCGTGCGAAGGGATTAGCTATGCCGAACCAGGATCCGGCCCCCAGGTACGTCAAGCCCACCACGGTCGCTGGGCGCCTGAGCGCCGACTTCTTCAACTCGTCTGTGGCCTGGCTGACCAGGCGCGGCTTCAGCGTTCTGGGCAGCCGGATGCTGTACGTGCGCGGCAGGACGAGCGGCCAGTGGCGATCCAATCCGGTGAACGTGCTGACCCATGAGGGCCGCCGCTACCTGGTGGCGCCAAGGGGGCACACGCAATGGGTACGCAACCTGCGGGCGGCTGGCGGCGGCGAGCTGCGGCTGGGCAGGAAGGTAGAGAAGTTCACAGCAACCGAGCTGACCGACTCCCAGAAGCCGGACATCCTGCGTGCTTACCTCAGGCGGTGGAAGATTGAGATCGGCGTTTTCTTTGATGGCGTCGGCGCTGATGCGCCCGACGCGAAGCTGCTCGATATGGCTCCCGGCTACCCGGTGTTCCTGATCAACTAAGCGCGTCACCCGACTAGCTCCGTGCCTTGACCTGGCGCCAGCCGCCTGCCCGGTTGTTCGCGATGATCTGCCTGAACATGGCGGTGAGGGCCGGAGCGTTGACCTGCTCGCCCTGCTTGATTCCCACCGTCCTGGCCGTCTTGTTGTCGTGACCGGCCGTGATGATGCCCTCGGGATCCGGGACGATGCCGCCATCGTATAGGAACACGTTGACGTGGTCTTTCGCGGCGAGCAGCGCGCAGATGTTCCCCTGCAGCACGAAATACGGCTGCCTGGTCCGCTTGATCGTCTCGATGACCTCGGGGTCGGCGGCATGGACGATGTCCCTGACCTGACGGCAGATCGCTTGCTGCCAGCCAGGAAGGGCATCAATATAGGCGTCGACACGCGGATCAGCGCTGGAGGACATCGAGCCACGATAGCCTGTTCGCTGCACGCCAAGCAGCGTCAGGAGCGTACTCGGCGTCCTGATCATCCGGCAAGACGGCGAACGGGATGATCGCCAGGAACAGCCAGTCGGAGGTCAGGCGGAGGAAGAACCGGACCGTCCGGGGGGCGGGAGCCGTGAAGTTAGAGCGCAATGTGATCGCGTCGAGGCGCTCGAATAGCCAGCCTTCCGCCGCCAGCGTGGCTTCCAGCGTTTCGTCGGCGAGCGCTACTTCTCTGTGGTATCCGCGGACGGAGCGCGAGTCAAGAAGACTACGACGCCCGAATGCCCGCGCGAACGCCCAGGTCAGCGTAGGCAACCAGCACAACTCGCGTGATCGGTGGGTCTCCCCTTTGCACAGGGCCGGGCACCGGCAGCGGCGCCTCGAGGGCGGAGCGAAAGACGGGCCGCCCGAGCCTGAACTAGGCTACGGGCGGCCCGGAGGGCGGGGCCGAAAAGGGACCGTCCTGAGCGGACGGAACCTGGTCAGGCTCTCTTGGGTGCGGCCCGTGATGCGGGCGGCATCGATGGCGAGGGTGCCGGGATCATGAGGACGGAGACGAGGACGGCGGGGGCGAGGGCGACGGGGCGGGACACGCTACCCAGAACACCTTGTGCTTGGCGCTGCCGTGTTCGCCGGCGAAGGTCCAGAAGAGCTTGTAGTGTCCGTTCGGCAGCGTCATATTGCCGGTGTGGCCGTCGCCGTTGCTGTCCAAGGTCAGGGCACCCGACGCGACGACTGAGCGGTTGCCGGTCGGCGGCCAGGACTTGATCTGCCAGGAAACTGACTGCGCCGCGTCGAAGCCGAAGGCGTCGAGGTAGAAGACGCACACGTGCGGCTCGTTGCGCCGGTCCGTCACCGGAGTGGTGGAGCGATGGATCTTGACGGTGCCATTGTCACCGCTGGTCGTGGCCGGGGCGTTAGCACCCGCGGCGTCAGCAGCAACATTCATGGCAGGCGCGGCCGCGCTGGTCCCAGCCAGCGTCAAGCCGGTCGCGGCAGCCGCGGCGCCGGTAGCGAGGGCGAGCATCGCCTGCCATTTCCTGATGGCCATGAGGAAGGCCTTTCTCTTGGAGCGGATGGGACATGGTTACGGTAGTCCTCACGTTGCCAGCATGCTGGCATTTACATCTGGATTTTGCTGTTCCGATACCTATGCCGTTCCGCGACGAGTTCGCCTGGCAGGCGAGGCATTCCGTGTCCCCGCCGCCAGGCTGGGCGGCGGGTGCCGTCCGCGGTGTCGCGGGAGGTAGCCGGGAACGGCGGTCGGCGGTTACCGGGCGTGGCAGGCTCATCAGCGGGCCCGGCAGCGGGCTTGTCGCTCCCAGGTTCCCAAGCTGGCAATGCCAGCGGCTGGCCGCTCAACTCACCGACTGGCTGGAGGCATGGTGGTTGCCGCGGGAAATCTCCCACCGGTTGCGGATCGAGTAAGCATGCGATCCCACGATGCGGGTTAGCCACGAGACGATCGACCAGGCGCTGTTCGTCCAGGACCGCGGCGAGGACCAGCCCTCGCACCATCACCATGAGGTGGCCGTCGCGCTCAAGAGAGCCGGTCTCGGCTGTGAGCACCCAGGGAAACCGCCGCCTGCCACCCGACCGGGGTCATCGCGTCGAACCGCAGCATCGTGGCCTGGCCAGGGTCGGTCGAGGCGGCCGCGCCCTGCACCGCTGCCACGCTCAGCCACGCGAGGTTCAACTCACACGCTCCAGCGCAGCGCGCGGCATCGCTAAGCGCCTCGCGTCGGCGGAATGCCGGGTGCCGCGCTGAGTAGGGCGGATCGCCCGGACGGGCGAGCCGCGAATGAAGCTCCTTTTTGCAGAGGCAACAGCGCGGCAGCCGCCGGCGTTACTTCTCGAAAGCCAGTACGATCTCGGGTAGCTCTCTCGTGACGCCGTTGGCGGTCCATGTATCGATCGTCGAATCGGTGTAGATAATCGCTGCCTTGCCGGACAGCGGATCCTCCGCGACCTCAAACAGATCCAGGAGCTCCCGGTTGACGTTATTAACGCATCCCGAGCCTTCCATGCAGACCGCGCCAACCCGGTTCGGCGTGTTGCTGACCTGCTTGACCGCCCACGCCCCATTGGAGAACTGGGAGTCGTACACATTCCAGACCGCGGTCGTGTCATCGGTCGACGCGGCGGTCGAGCCGTAGTAGACGACATCGACCTTGCCGTTCCGTGCGGCAATCCACGGCATCACCGTCGTGTTGATGGTCGACACGTTGGCCGCAGGGGACCACGTGATGCCTCCGTCGGTGGACTGCGACACGGCGATGCCATGCTGATCGGTCCACGCGGTGTAGACCACATGCGTGATCGGGTCGACTGCGAGCGTCGGCCAGAAATTGTTCAGCCTGGTGAACCGCGGGGCGTGGAACACGAGCGTGGATGTCCAGTGCATGCCGCCGTCGGTCGACCTCGACACGTAGATGTTGTTGAAGTTCGCGCTGGTTGCCTTCGTCTGCGGCTCACCCGCGGCATATGACTCATACACAACGCCGGTTCCCGGGTCAGCCACGATCGGGCCGATCGAGTTGTTGAACGTCGCGT
>Ga0070707_100007144_pt1 | contig 10351 bp, 9 predicted proteins | sample KBSK5502metaG_FD_65468 | JGI IMG/M metagenome (GOLD analysis project Ga0070707, IMG submission 65468) | Corn, switchgrass and miscanthus rhizosphere microbial communities from Kellogg Biological Station, Michigan, USA - KBS K5-50-2 metaG | ecosystem: Host-associated > Plants > Roots >... | reverse complement strand
ATCTGGGACAGATCACGAGTGGCGGACCTGGCGCCGCGATCTGAAGCACTTTGCACCGAGGCTCTTCTAAGAACACTACATGGCAAGTCGTCGGACCGTTTACTTTCCGATCCGTCGGCCTTGCTTGAGCAAGCGTTTGCTCGTCGTGCGTCCTTATTGAGGATGGACGTGGCATGGGTTAGACCGTCGTCGGAGGCCAAAGATGAAAATGTTACTGCCGCGAATGTCTGTTGCGATTGCTGCGTGGTTGGGTGCGGGATGTTTGTTTGCCCAGAACCTCGAACGACCTGCCTACAGGAATCCTGCTCTGCCTCCACAACAGCGGGCCGAGGACTTGGTTCACCGCATGACGGTCGAAGAAAAAGTCACACAACTCGTGAACCAATCGCGGGCGGTGCCGCGTCTGAATGTGCCGGATTATGACTGGTGGAGCGAGTCGCTGCATGGCGTGGCTCGCGATGGAACCACCGAGTTTCCCGAGCCGGTCGGCTTGGCCGCAACTTTCGACACCGATGCGATCCATCGCATGGCGATAGTGATCGGCACCGAAGGGCGAGCCAGTTATGTTCGAGGTATGCGCGATGGGAACAGCGACATCTTTGAAGGGCTGGACTTCTGGGCGCCGAACATCAACATTTTTCGCGATCCGCGATGGGGACGCGGTCAGGAAACTTACGGCGAAGATCCATTTCTGACTGCGCGCATGGGCGTGGCGTTTGTCACGGGCATGCAGGGCGACGATCCAAAATACTATCGTGTCATTTCGACTCCCAAGCACTACGCGGTACACAGCGGCCCCGAGTCGACCCGGCACATGGCTGACGTGAAAGTCAGCAAGCATGACGAATTGGACACTTACCTGCCGGCGTTCCGTGCGACGGTAACGGAGGGGAAGGCCGGCTCGGTGATGTGCGCCTACAACAGCATTAACGGGCAGCCGGCTTGCGTAAACGAATTTCTGCTGCAGGATCAGTTGCGCGGCAAGTGGGGGTTTCAGGGATATGTGGTTTCGGATTGCGACGCCGTGATCAACATTTTCCGGGATCATCACTTCACCAAGAGCCAGCCTGAAGCCTCTGCCCTGGCTGTGCAGCGTGGCATGGATAACGAGTGCATTGACTTCGCAAAGGTAAAGGACGATCACGACTACAAGCCTTACCCCGACGCATATAAGCAAGGAATCTTGAAAGAAAGCGAGATTGACACCGCGCTGGTTCGGTTGTTCACGGCGCGAGTGAAGCTGGGTATGTTCGATCCGCCGGAGATGGTTCCATACTCGACGATTGACGAGAAAGAACTCGATACTCCCGAGCATCGGGCGCTGGCGCACGCTCTCGCCAATGAAGCGATGGTGCTGCTTAAGAATGATGGCACGCTTCCTCTGAAGCCGGGACCTCTGAAAATCGCATTGGTTGGGCCGCTCGCAGATCAGACCAAATATCTGCTTGGGAACTACAACGGAGTTCCCACGCACACAGTTTCCGTGCTGGAAGGACTCAAGGCAGAATTCCCTGAAGCGCAGATCAGCTTTGTTCCGGGGACGCAATTCCTGCGCCACGATGGCGACCCGACTCCGGCATCGGCGTTCACCACGAGCGACGGGCAGCCGGGCCTCAAACTGGAATTTGCCACGGGGGAGATATTCGGCGGGAAATCGACCATTCTCGCCACGCGCGACGTAACGACTGTTGATTTGAAGGAGGACGACATTCCCCAAGAGGCCACAGGCAAGTATCCGGTGCGCGCTGAGTGGAATGGCTTTCTAACGCCCACGGAGACCGGCGAATATAGCATCGGCGTGCGCTTTCAAGCGGGGTTCGCGAGAGTCTTGGTGAACGAGAAACCCGTCGCTCAAGGGTGGGCGGGTGCCGACGACGTCGGGGAAACAAGAGTCGGGCACATCGGTCTTGAGCAGGGGAAAAAGGTCTCGCTCAAGGTGGAATACTCGAAACCCAACGCGGGTCCGATACGAGCGCAGCTGATCTGGTCGAAGTACGATCCCAAGCCCACTTCTGAAGCGATTGCGGCGGCCAAAGCCGCGGATGTTGTCGTAGCAGTGTTGGGAATCACCAGCGAGCTCGAGGGCGAAGAAATGCCGGTCAGCGAGGAAGGGTTCAAGGGTGGCGACCGCACCAGTATCGATCTGCCGAAACCCGAAGAGGAGTTGCTCGAAGCGTTGACCGCGACGGGAAAGCCTGTAGTTCTGGTACTCGCCAACGGCAGCGCGCTCGCTGTGAACTGGGCCAGGGAACACGCCAACGCAATTCTCGAGTCCTGGTATGCGGGCGAGGAAGGCGGCGCGGCCATAGCGGAGACTCTGTCCGGCAAGAACAATCCAGCCGGACGCCTTCCAGTCACGTTCTACACCGGCGTCGAACAGCTGCCGCCCTTCGAAGATTACGCAATGAAAGGGCGTACGTATCGCTATTTCGAGGGCAAGCCGCTGTATCCATTTGGATATGGCCTGAGCTACACGACGTTTTCCTACAGTGGGTTGACACTATCGAAGAGCGCAATCAAGGCTGGTGAGCCTCTCAACGCGGAAGTGACGGTTACCAACACCGGCAAACGAGAGGGAGATGAGGTAGCGCAGCTATATCTCGCATTCCCACACGTCGCGGGTGCGCCATTGCGTGCGCTACGTGGATTCAAGCGAGTTCATCTGAAGGCTGGCGAGTCGCAGACAGTGCAATTTGATCTGAGAGATCGCGACTTGAGCATGGTTACCGAAGCCGGTGCACCGATCGTTGCGGAAGGGAAGTATTCGGTGTCAATCGGCGGCGGTCAGCCGAATACAGAAGCGCCGTCGGTCTCGGGGACGTTTCAAGTGAAAGGAACCAAGACGCTCCCCGAGTAAGCAATGCTGAGAACTGCATGGTTAGGGAGCTCTGGATTCGCGGGCGCTTTTGCGAGTCCGGCACGGTACTTCATTGCAGTTCGGTATAGGGCAACAAGCCTAGATCGACCAGGAGGAGATCATGAGGTTGCATCAACTGTTCTCATCGTTATTGATTCGTTGGTTCGGCGGTATCGTGTTGGTTTCTTCCGCGTTCTCCGTCGTGTACGCTCAAAGCCCAACGGCTCCCACCGCTTCGGAGGAACCGGCGAAGATTGATCACATCTGGCAGAAGGCTAGTAGCAAGTATGACGCCGAGCGAGCATCTCTCCTGAAGGAAGTTGATGCCATTGCTGACCAAGGCCCGTTCCGGCCCGACTGGGAATCATTGCAGAAATATGAGGCTCCTGAGTGGTACCAGCACGCGAAGTTCGGCATTTTCATTCATTGGGGAGCCTATTCGGTTCCGGCTTTTAGCAGCGAATGGTATCCGCGAAATATGTATGAGCCCGGGTTCGAAGCGTACAAGCACCACATTGCTACGTACGGGCCGCAGGACAAGTTCGGCTACAAAGATTTCATCCCCATGTTCAAGGCCGAGCGCTTCGATCCCTCTGCATGGGCCGAGCTGTTCAAAAAAGCGGGCGCAACATACGTCGTGCCGGTCGCAGAACATCACGATGGTTTTGCCATGTACGATAGCGGGCTGAGCGACTGGACGGCGGCCAAGATGGGACCGCATCGCGATGTGATTGGCGATCTAGCCAAGGCCGTACGAGCACAGGGACTGCATTTTGGCGTGTCGTCTCATCGTGTGGAACACGATTTCTTCATGGGCGTGGGCCGCAAGATCCCATCGGACGTTAATGACTCGCAATACGCCGCCTTCTATGGTCCGGCACAAGTGGGGGTCATCAACTGGGGAACCCCCGTCGGCAATGATTTCACCTATGTTTCGTCGGCGTGGACCGACGACTGGCTCGCTAGGGGCGCCGAACTCGTCGAGAAATATCATCCCGATATCGTGTACTTCGACTGGTGGATCGGCCAGGCATCGATCCGGCCGAATCTGACCCGCTTTGCTGCGTTCTATTACAACCGTTCCCTGAAGTATGGAGATCACGTCGGAGTCATCAACTACAAGGACTACGCTATGCAGGAGCACTCGGCGGTGCTTGACTTGGAGCGTGGCCAACTCGGTGACATTCGCCCACTCTATTGGCAGACCGATACGTCGGTGAGCAACAAGTCTTGGGGCTATATCAAGGACGACACCTTCAAGTCGCCCGAATTCGTCGTTCACCAACTGATTGATATCGTCAGCAAGAACGGAAACCTTTTGCTGAACATCGGCCCGCGCTCTGACGGGACCATACCGGAGGAGGTACAACAAGTCCTGTTGGATGTTGGCACATGGTTGAATGTCAACGGAGACGCCATCTACGGCACTCGCCCCTGGAGAATCTATGGCGAGGGACCGACAAAGGTAGCGGCTGGTTCCTTTCACGACACAGACACCGCGCACTACACGGCTGAAGATTTTCGCTTTACCACCAAGCGCCACGCGCTCTATGCCATCGGACTCGCGTGGCCGCCGAATGGAGAGGCGGTGATCCGCTCGCTCGCGAGCACCGCGGGAAGTCAATCCGTACAAAGCGTGTCACTGTTGGGCAGCGATGCAAAACCAGAATTCCAGCAGCGCCCCGATGGACTGCACGTGCAACTGCCCGCGCAGCCACCGGCCAAGTATGCGTACGTGCTCCGTTTAACGTTTTGATAGCGAACTATGCGAACCTAGGTCTGTTCATGAGCGGAATCGCCAGGCTCCCAAGTTCGTAGTGCGCGCCCAAAAAACGAAATCAAGAACATTTGTTGCTAGATCTCGAAAGGCATATCGATGATAAGGGCAGGGGTATTTCGGGCGATAGGCGTTCTGAGAGTTTTCGGTCACAGACTATTCAGCGTCAGAAGCTTCTTCCTTCTGGCGATCTACTGTCTCCTGTGGAGTCCAACGGATGCACGGGCTCAGCTGTGGGACACGCCCCCACTGCCTGCCGTGAAGTATGCGGCAGCCGCGGATGGTATGACTGTCTCGGTAGGAGCAGAGCAGGTTCATATTTCCGTTTGCCGTTCCGCCGTTATACATTTTGTCGCCAATCCTGAGCCGTCCAACGCGATCCGACAGAACCAGGCATGGGTACTTGATTCGAAGGAGTCGTGTCCGGGGGCAAAGTTCCAGACATCACAGACTGCGGATGAAGTGATCCTCACAACCGACACGCTGAAGATTGTCGTGATTGGGAATCACTCGTGATTTTGGGCGCGAACGAAGAGAAATCAAGGCGAAGTGGTCAGAGTGATCTTTGTCGAGACCAAGACTGGGTCAGACGATTCCGGATTGTTGATGTTCATGGCTAAGCCGACGCTAGGCGAACATCGGCGCTGGTCACAGAATGGTCACAAAACGGCGGCCACTCTGCAGAGTTAAGTTGTTGAAGGCCAAGGGGGATAGATCGGTAGTACGCACTGAAAAGGCTGGCGTCGGCGGTTCAACTCCGTCCCTGGCCACCATTCTAACCTCTTTATTTTAATATCAATAGAATGGTGTTTCTAGATTTGTCTTGCATTTGATTTGCCATCAATATATGCTCCGTTCGTGATTGAGGTCATCGTTTACCGCCGCCACAGCCCAAACTGCGGGCACAAAGCCGCAAAAGACCAGAAACGATCCTGCGACTGCAAGGTCTGGGTCTCGTGGAATCGAAATGGCCAGCAGGTTCAAAAATCAGCCAAGACCCGTTCGTGGAACCTTGCCGCTGAATATGCCCACCAGCTTGAAACTCAATTCAACAACGCAGAATTAGGCAAAGAGCCTGCCCCTGGAGCCGCTAAGACGGTCGAGGATGCAATCAATCTGTTCCTTAATGCCAAACGCAGCGAAGGGCTGTCGCCCGATACGGTTTATCGGCACGAGCAGATCACAAGACTCCTACTTGATTTCTGCAATCGTGAAGGGGTTCTGTTTATCAAGGATTTGACCCTTGCTCACCTGACAACGTGGCAGGCGCAATGGACGCTGAAGGCTCCGCAGGCCCGCCGTTCACGGCAGGAGAAGGTGAAAAATTTTCTAAAATATTGCCTGTCTTCAGGAATGATCCTGACGAGCCCTGCTGTGAACTGGAAAAGCGTTAAGGTCAAATTCAGCGATCAGAACATCCGTGCCCTTGAGCCGCAGGAGTACGACAAAATTCTATCGAGTATCGCATTGACGAAAATGACGGGCGTAAACAAAGCACGGATCAGGGCACTGATGGAATTGCAGCGATGGTCTGGACTGTCCCTCGTTGATGCTGTCTGTTTATCGAAAGATGAATTGCGGCGGGAAGGCAAAACGTTTCGTGTGGTCACGGATCGGCAGAAGACGGGAATGTTCATCAACAACATCATTCCGACTTGGCTGGGCGAAGAACTTCTGAAAGTCAAGAACGGCAATCCCAAATTCTTCTTTTGGAGCGGGACCACAACGGCTGAAGATGCGCCGTCATATTTCCAGAAACTTTATCGCAAGGTCTTCAGAGCAGCGGGCATTGAAGAATCGAGCCATGCGTTCCGCCATACTTACGCCATTGAACTGTTGAAGTCGGGCGTAGATGTCCGAAGCGTTCAGCGGGCACTGGGCCATTCTTCCGTAGCGATCACAGAGCGGTTTTATGGCCGCTGGTGTAGAAATCAACAGAATAATTTGGACGAAACACTGAAGAGCGCGTTAGGAAACGTTCCCTGAAGGCAGACAGGACCGCTTGGACTCGCTGGTAGTAAACACGATTTAAGCCGCCGCTTCGATTTCCAACAATAGTTGCGATGGAAGCCGAATCTTGATTGTGAATTGCTTTTCGAGTGTCTCACGCTTGTTGATGAAATGAGGCTCATCCCGTGTGAGGAAGACATCAAGAGGAAAGCCGCACGATGATTGCGCCTGTTCTTGCGGCATGTGGATATTTCTGGGCGGCTTGAGTCTACAATACTTTTTACGTGTTTGTCCGTCTCAGCTTGGCGACGGTCTATTGCGGGAAAGGCACCCTGGCCAAACTAACAAGGAACATTCTGCTGAATTCTCTGATCTTTCCAATCAACAGACGAAGGCCCTGACCGATGCGATTTTCGTCGGCATGACCGCAAGGAATGGTCCGAATACGACAATCGACACGCCCGCATTTTGGAGGTTTTGCGAGGAGATGGGCAGGGTTGAAAGTTCCTTAACCTAGGCCCCGGCTAAGTTAGGGCAGATAGAAGCGGAGGGAGGTGTAGACCACGACGTCGCTGCCTTGGGGCGTTCTACCTATACCGCTCCATAGGTTGCGATGTATGTACACGACCTGGTTTCCCTGTTCGATCCTGCCGGACTCGCCTCGATAGAGGCGATACCAGTAACCCACCGTCGCCTCATAGATGTTGCGATTCGCCCCGCCGCAGGCATTCAGCGCAACCTCGTTCGTGCAGCCTGTGTAACTGACCAGAGGAGAACCGTAGCCCGCGGTCCTCCCAGTAGGTGAGATAAATGCATAGCGGCCCGCGTATTCATCTCCGCCATATGTGTACAAATCGAGACGGCTAGTGGGATGATAGACAAGCCCCCTCCCATGATCCTAGCTTCGCGCAATGGACGCAGCTCCCCAGTTATTGGATTTAAATCGCATCCGGCAGTCCGGAAGAGCCATAGCGTCCGATGCCTTGCCCTAGAAAGCCTTCCAGCGATAGGTCCAATTTTTTGTTCGCAAACGGCATTCGCGCACCGAAGCCAACACCATAGCTTTCGGTGGTGTTTGTATGGCCATTCGTGGTTGCAGTTGATGCGATTCGATCGCGGAAGAAACGGCCCAACGCTTTGATCTCGAAGTGTCCCCAGCCTGGTTCAAACGCGAACTTCGCCAAAAGATCAGGGGCTAACTCTGTGGAGTTGCTGCAATTGGGCAGAAAGGGCAGAAGGTTAACACCTGTTGCAGCATTCTCGCTGGTGTTCAGCCCCATGATGTTCGCAGGCACGAGCGCCGCCGAATATGTAGTCTCTGGATTCTCAACCGCAAAAGCTGTCCAGACCTTGTTGTTGAAGTTCTTCGTTACGCGAAAGGTTCCCTGCCGCGTCCAGGTGAAGCCCACGACATACTGACCATCCTCCGTACCTGGCCTTAGCTCTGCTAAGGTCGCAATGCCTTGCTGGTTCGTAGTGAGAAGCGACCACGTCTGACCGGCGGTGATAGTCCATCCTGAAGGCCTATCGAGTTGAAAACCCACGTTCTCGCGCGGCGGCTGGGGCTCGAGGTAGGTAACACAACAATCATGAACCTCGGATTTCGGTGGGCATCGTGTTCACCTTACGGCCGTCTGAATTTTCATTGGCGCGTCATTCTGTTGCCACCTGCAATGATTTCTTACTTGGTCCTGCACGAGTTGTGTCACCTGATCGAGCACAACCATACCCAACGATTCTGCGTCAGAGTTAAGGCAGGAGTGAGGCTCTGGCATCGCACCAAGAGATCGCAAAAACCGCCTCAGCACGAGGATCAATGCACTATGGTGCCGCTTTTCTTTCCGTCGTATGGGAGTACCTGATCTCCTAGTGCCGCGCTAGCAAGCGCTCGATCTGCCCAAGATGGTCGAGGTCGCGCCCGCGCCATCATCTAGGTGATGCGGTGGATGCTCTCTCAGCCGCGCTCGGCGTGCACGCCGAATTGCTTCCACTGCTCCCGTTTCAGTCTTCGCAAAAGCACGAGCTTGCATTCGCGCACCGAGCGGAAGACGTGCAGAGACAACGCGGGATACTGCTTGGCGTAATCTTCCGCCGCCCAGCGGTCCTGATCGAAAGCCGGGATGGGCGAGCCGGGCGCGCCGAGGACCCTGCGCATGCGATGGCCGGCGACGAGCTCCGCATCGGAGAGATGTGCGAGGATCTCTGACACCGACCACTTGTCTGGCGCCGGACGCCTGGCGAGTTTCGCCCGCTTCGCGCCTTTGATGAGATGGGCGATGGCGCACCGGCGTGTGCCCTGGATGCGCAGCGGGTCCTGATTGCCCAAATATCCCATGATGCGGTGCTTGTACTGCTCGACGGTCTCCGGAGACAACTCACATGAAGGCGGACCGGTTGCCTTGTGCTATAGCGGCGGCGCGCATCCCCGCGGTCCATCGCGTCTGTGGCTTGGAGCTGTGCGAGGCAAATGTCGAGGTCGCTCGACGCAACGTCGCAGCCAACGCGATGCAAGAAAAAAGTCCCCTTTCTGCATGCAGACGGCTATAAACCTTGTACGCTTCGAGGTTTCGTTGGTTCTTCATCGTTCAGCAATTGAACCTGCATCTTGGGCGCTTTACCCACGGAACGGCTTCCGAAGGCGCGACATATTCGCTTACCTTCTCCTTCGAATACCCCATCAAGCCAGCGATCCCTATCAATACCAATACGCAACCCAGTCGTTTTATTTCGATAATGCGGTCCAGGTCATAGGCGGGCGCCTGAAGCCGGATTTAAACAACCTCTGCGCAATCGGACCGCCCATGTAGCCGACTCCGACAAATCCGAGCTTGTTTTTTGGGGACGTGATTGGATTCATATCAAATTATCTTTGCGCTGAGGGATGAACGTTCCACCGCTCGTAGTCGGCGTTTAGTTTCCGTTATTTGGAAACTCAACGTAATTGGCAGCTTCAATCCTAGGCGGCGACAGTGTTTCTTGCCGGCGGGGCCATGAATTCGGGACCAATCGGATTGGCGATCGTCTGCTGCAGAATCTGATCAATCGCCGCGCGCGTATCCGCGTCGAGGTCCCAGTCAAGGGCACCCGATACAGCGTCCAGTTCTGCAGGATGGCGCGCCCCCCACAGCGCCGCGGTGATTCCAGGCTGGTCCAGCACCCAACGCACGGCAAGATCCATCACGTGTTTTCCGTATCTTTTTTGCGCCAGATCACCCAGTTGCTGAACCGCATTCAGATATTGCGCGAAGCGTGGCGGCTGGAATTTCGGATCGGACTGGCGGAGATCGTCGCCGGTGAACTTCGTGTCCGGCTGCATTGTCCCGGTCAAGAGCCCCCGGCAGAGAGGCCCGTAGGCAAAAGCGCTCAGCTTCTTTTCGCGCACATAAGGCAGCACGTCGCGATCAATTTGCCGCTCAAAGAGGTTATAAGGAGGCTGGACGGTGTGCAACTCAGAGACGGACATAAACTGGTTCATCTGTTCCGGTGAATAATTGCTCACACCGATCGCACGGATTAGGCCCTCCTTAAAGAGGGCTTGCATGGTCCGGGCGGTTTCTTCGATCGGGACGGCCAAATCGGGCCAATGGACTTGGTAGATGTCGATGTAGTCCGTGCGAAGTCGACGGAGCGAATCTTGGACTTCCTTGCGGATGCGATCGCGCGAGGAATTTCGCGAAACCGAGCCGTTGTGCCACTCGAGTCCAACTTTGGTCGCGATGAAAACCTTTTCCCGATGTCCTCTCTCCTCAATTGCCTTTCCGACGATT
>Ga0070707_100007143_pt1 | contig 10354 bp, 8 predicted proteins | sample KBSK5502metaG_FD_65468 | JGI IMG/M metagenome (GOLD analysis project Ga0070707, IMG submission 65468) | Corn, switchgrass and miscanthus rhizosphere microbial communities from Kellogg Biological Station, Michigan, USA - KBS K5-50-2 metaG | ecosystem: Host-associated > Plants > Roots >... | reverse complement strand
ACCCGGCGCCGCACCTCCTGCGGCGCCGTTCGGGTGTCGTAGCCGAGCACCCCGACCGAGCCCGCGTCGGGCGCGAGCAGCGTGCAGATCACGCGCAGCGTGGTCGTTTTGCCGGCGCCGTTTGGTCCGAGGAGGCCGAAGATCTCGCCCGCACCCGCTTCGAACGAGATGCCGCGGAGCACCTTGTTGGTCTGCAGGGTCTTTTCGAGGCGATCGACCTTGACCGCCGGATCGGTCACTTTTTCTTGGTGACTCGCCTCGTCGCCGTTGACGTCGGTTTGCCGCCTCTGACCGCCGGTTTGGCTGTGGCCTTCTTGGCGGGTGCGCGCTTGAGCTTGGCCGCAGCCTTGGCCTTGACCGGAGTGGCTTCCGGGACCGGCGCCTCCGCTTTGACCGGCTCCTCGGCCGCCGCGGGTTCGGCCGACGCGACGCCGACCGAGCTGGAGAGCGTCCGGTGGCAGGTCTCGCACGTGATGATGCTTCGCACCAGCGTGCCGAGCTGGTGCTCTTCGCGCCGCAGGTTGCGAGGCCGGCCGCAGAACGAGCAGTAGCCCGTTTCGATCGTGACCCTTACTTGCCCCGGTCGCTTGTTCATCGCCCGCCTAAGTTACCGGTTGTTGATAGACTTTCGCGCAAGGTCCTTTAAGTCCGGGCCAGTGAGCCTGGGAAGGAGGTTTTTTCATGGCCGTCACGTCGCGACTCCGGCACGTGATCGAGAGTCAGCAGTTTTCGCGAGCCCTCCTCGAAGAGCTCTTCGCGCGCTCGGAAGAGATGAAGCGCGAGCCTCACCGTTTCATCGGCCGACTCGCGGGCCAGGTGATGGCTGCGCTCTTCTACGAACCGTCCACCAGGACACGACTGTCGTTCGAGGCCGCGATGCTGCGTCTCGGCGGGACCGCGATGGGCACGGACAACGCGCGCGAGTTTTCGTCCGCGGCCAAGGGTGAGACGCTCGAGGACACGATCCGCATCGTCAGCGGGTACGCCGACGTGATCGTGATGAGGCACAACGAGGAGGGCGCGGCCAGACGTGCGGCCGCCGTGAGCACGGTCCCGGTCATCAACGCCGGTGACGGGCCCGGCCAGCATCCTACCCAGGCGCTGCTGGACCTCTACACGATCCGCGATGAGCTGAGCAGGATCGACGGCGTCCGCGTGGCCATGGTCGGCGACCTTGCGAACGGTCGCACGGTTCGCTCGTTGACGTACTTGCTCAGCAAGTTCAAGGACATCAAGCTCTGGTTTGTCGCTCCGCCCCAGGTCGCGATGCGCGACGACTTGAAGGCGCATCTCGACGAGCACCATGTGCCCTGGGTCGAGACGCAGGACCTCGAGGCGGTGCTGCCAGAGGTTGACGTCGTATACATGACCCGGATCCAGAAAGAGCGCTTTACCGAACCCGACGCGTACAACGCGGTGAAAGGCGTCTACCGGATTGACAAGAGCTCGCTGGCGCTCATGCGCAAGTACGCGATCCTCATGCACCCGCTGCCGCGAGTCGACGAGATCGCGCCCGAGGTGGATGAGGATCCGCGGGCGGCCTATTTCCGCCAGGCCCGCAACGGGCTGCACATCCGCATGGCGCTGCTGGACAAATTGCTGGCATGAGCGTCACCGAAGGGCGTCTCAAAGCGACGGTCATGGACGCGGACCAGATCCGTCGCTCGCTGTCGCGAATCGCCCATGAGATTGTGGAGCGCAACCGCGGCGTGGACGGCGTCGTGCTCGTCGGCGTGGTCAGCAAGGGCGACATCCTCGCTCGTCGGTTGGCTGAGATCCTGACCACCCTCGAAAAGAGCTCGGTCCCCTTCGCCCGGCTCGACGTGACGCAACACCGCGACGACCTTCACCTGCGGCCGCAGGATGGGCACCGGCCGGCCAGCAACCTGCCCGACATCGGCGGCAAGGTGGTGGTTTTGGTGGACGACGTGATCCATCACGGCCGCACCGCGCGGGCGGCTATGGACGCGCTGATGGACTTCGGGCGTCCCCGGGCGATCCAGCTCGCGGTGCTGGTCGACCGCGGCCACCGCGAGCTGCCGATCCGGCCTGACTACGTCGGCAAGAACGTGCCGACCGCCGATTCCGAGCGAATCGAGGTCCTCATGGCAGAGGAAGACGGCGTGGACCAGGCGGTGATCGTTGCGGGCTGAGAAACCTGTCGCGGCGTTGGTTCTCGAAGACGGGCGCTCGTTTGTGGGCGTGCCTTTGGGAGCCGACGTGGTCGGCGAGGGGGAGGTCGTCTTCAACACAGCGATGACCGGCTACCAGGAGGTGCTGACCGATCCCTCGTACGCGGGTCAGATGGTCTGTATGACGTACCCGCTGCAGGGCAACTACGGCGTGCGCGAAAGCGATGCTGAGTCGGCGCGTCCCCGGGTGCGCGCGCTGATCGTGCGCTGGGCGTGCCCCGTCCCCAGCCATCACTCCAGCGAGGCGTCGCTGGACGAGTACCTCCGGACCTGGAATGTGCCCGCCATCACTGACATCGACACCCGCGCCCTGACGCGCCACATCCGCACGCACGGTGCGCTGCGGGCGGTGCTGGTCCATGAGCCGACCGCGCCGTCACAGGCACGGCTCGCCGCGCTCGTGGCAGCCGCGACTCGCGTGACGCCGCTCGCGGAGCAGGACCTGGTCGCCGAGGCGTCGCGCACGGCGAAGGAAGAGTGGCTGGAGGCGCTGCCTCCTGAGCTGCGGATCCGCAGGCGGAGCGACGGAGCCGGCCTGGTCATTGCGGTCGTCGACTATGGCGTCAAGGCCAACATCCTCCGCTCGCTGCGCGAGCGGGGGTGCGATGTGGTCGTGCTGCCGCACACCGCGACGTGGGCTGACGTGCAGGTGACCGGCGCCGACGGCCTGGTGTTGACAAACGGACCTGGAGATCCGGCCGTGCTGGACGGTCCCGTGGAGCTGGCCCGCGAGACGCTCGGCCAAATTCCGATGTTCGGCATCTGCCTGGGCCACCAGATCATGGGCCGCGCCGCGGGCGCGACCACGTCCCGCCTCCCATACGGCCATCACGGCGCGAACCATCCCGTCAAGGATCTCGACACCGGCCGCGTCCACATCACCAGCCAGAACCACGAGTTCCAGGTCGATGCAGCGTCGATCCCGGCCGGCGACTTCTACGTGTCCCAGCGCAACCTCAACGACGGGTCGGTCGAGGGCCTGGGCCACCGGCGGCTACCGGCTTTCAGCGTGCAGTACCACCCTGAAGGGTGTCCCGGTCCCCAGGACAACCAGCACCTATACGACCGGTTCATCGACATGGTGCGAAGCGGCGTTCCCGTCGTGAAGGCGGTCGCGGGCATGAAGGAGCCGCGGCGCCCGCGCAAAGTCCTGATCCTCGGCTCCGGGCCGATCGTGATCGGCCAGGCGGCGGAATTCGACTACGCCGGCACGCAGGCGTGCAAGGCCCTGCGCGAGGAAGGCATTGAGACGGTGCTCGTCAACTCCAACCCCGCCACGATCATGACCGACGAGGATGTCGCCGACCGCGTGTACCTCGAGCCGCTCACGGTCGAGGTGGTGGAGCGCATCATCGCGCGCGAGCAGCCCGACGCTCTGCTTCCGACGCTGGGTGGGCAGACGGGACTCAACCTCGCCACGGACCTGGCCAACGCCGGAGTCCTCGACCGCCATGGGGTCCGCCTCCTGGGCGCGACCATCGACACGATTCGTAAGGCCGAGGACCGTCTGGCCTTCAAGCAGATGCTGGAAGAGATCGGCGAGCCCGTCCCGCTCTCGCGGGTGTGCGAGTCGATGGAGGAGGTCGCGCGTTTCGCGGCCGTCAACGGCCTCCCCCTGGTTATCCGACCCGCATACACGCTGGGCGGAACCGGTGGCGGTTTCGTCACCACCGAAGCCGACCTCGAGCGCGTCGCGGCGCGAGGCCTTGCCGCTTCCCCGATCCACCAGGTGCTCATCGAGCGCTCGCTGTGGGGTTGGAAGGAGATCGAATACGAGGTGATGCGCGACGGCGCGGACACCTGCATCACCGTCTGCAACATGGAAAACCTCGACCCAATGGGCGTGCACACAGGTGACTCCATCGTGGTCGCTCCCGCGCAGACGCTGTCCGACCGCGACCACCAGATGCTGCGCTCGTCGGCGATTCGCATCATCCGCGCGCTCGGCATCGAAGGCGGCTGCAACATCCAGTTCGCGCTCGACCCAAAGAGCTCGCAGTACTACGTGATCGAGGTCAATCCTCGGGTGAGCCGTTCGTCCGCCCTTGCTTCCAAGGCCACGGGCTATCCCATCGCCCGAGTGGCCGCGAAGGTCGCGGTCGGCAGGCGGCTCGAGGAGATCCGCAACGAGATCACGGGCCGGACGTTCGCGGCGTTCGAGCCCGCGCTCGACTACTGCGTCGTAAAGATTCCGCGCTGGCCGTTCGACAAGTTCCCGGCGGGCGACCGCCGGCTGGGCACGCAGATGGCCTCGACCGGCGAGGTGATGGCTCTCGAGCGCACTTTCGAGGCCGCGCTCATCAAGGCGATGCGGTCCTTGGAGCAGAAGCCACCGGCGGCTTGGGAGCTCGGCCCCGAGACCATCGACCAACCCAACGACCGCCGCCTGTTCGCGCTGCTCGACGCGCTGCGCAACGGCGCTGACCCCGGATCGCTGGCCGAAAGAAGCGGCATCGACCGGTGGTTCATCGACCGGCTGGCCGGCATCGCGCGACTGGAGGTCGAAGGCGATGTCCGCGAGCTCAGGCGCGCGGGATTCTCCGACTCGATGATCACCTCCCTTCGCGGCGATACGGTGCGGCCCGAGCTGCCCACCTACAAGCTCGTCGACACCTGCGCCGGCGAGTTCGAAGCGGCAACGCCCTACTACTACTCGTGCTGGGAAGAGGAGACCGAATCCAGCCCGCTTGATGCCCGCACGGAGATCGTCATCGGTTCAGGACCCATCCGCATCGGCCAGGGCATCGAGTTCGATTACTGCTCCGTCCACGCCGCCTGGGCGCTTCGCGACGCGGGGGTGCGGGCGGTGCTCGTGAACTCGAATCCGGAGACGGTCTCGACCGACTTCGACACGTCCGACCGCCTTTACTTCGAACCGCTCGACCTCGACGGCGCGCTGAACGTCGCCAGGACCGAACGTGTGGCCGGGGCGCTCGTCCAGTTCGGCGGCCAGACGGCGATCAACCTGGCCGAGCCGCTCGACCAGCACGGGATTGCGATCATGGGCTCGAGCGTCGAGGCCATTGACCTCGCGGAAGACCGCCGAGCATTCGCGCGCTCGCTCGACGCGATCGGAGTCCCACAGCCCATGGGCGGCACGACCACGACCGTCGAAGAGGCGGAAGCAATCGCCGACCGCGCCGGCTACCCGGTGTTGGTCCGGCCAAGCTATGTGCTCGGCGGGCGCGCGATGGAGATCGTGCGCAACCGCGACGAGCTGCGCCGCTACATGGTGTGGGCGATCAGCGCCATGCCGCGCGGCCAGGTGCTGGTCGACAAGTACCTGCAGGGCACCGAGGTGGAGGTCGACGCGATCTCCGACGGCGACACTGTCGTCATCCCGGGCGTGATGCAGCATGTCGAGCGAGCCGGCGTTCATTCGGGAGACTCCTACGCGGTCTATCCGGCGCAAGGCCTGGAGTCGGCCGAGCTCGACCACATTGTCGACTACACGGTTCGCATCGCGCGCCACCTCCGCCTGCGCGGCCTCGTCAACGTGCAGTACGTCGTGCATAGGGGCCACGTCTACGTGCTCGAGGTCAACCCCCGCGCGTCGCGCACGGTGCCGTTCCTCTCCAAGGTCACCGGCGTGCCGATGGTGAAGCTCGCGACCGGCGTGATGCTGGGCGACAAGCTGTCGGATCTTGGTTGGGCGACCGGGCTCGTGCCGCCGCGCGACCTGGTCGCGGTCAAGGCCCCCGTCTTCTCGATGAACAAGCTGCCGGCCGTGGACTCCTACCTCGGCCCCGAGATGAAATCGACAGGCGAGGCGATCGGCATCGCCGGCACTTTGAACGAGGCGCTGCGGAAGGCATTTGCCGCGTCGGGCATGCACGTCGAGCGCGGAAGCGCCGCGCTGTTGACGATCGCCGATGCGGACAAGCCCGAGCTGTTCCCGATCGTGTCACGCCTGATCCAGCTCGGGTGTCCTTTGGTCGCGACCGACGGCACCGCGAGAGCGCTGCGCGCAGCAGGCTTCTCACCTCGCGTCGTCGCAAAGATTGGCGAGGAAGGGCCGACCGTCGTGGACGTGATCGTGCGCGGCGAGGTGCAGCTCGTCATCAACACGATGTCCAACATCTACGAAGACCCTGGCGAAGGCAACCCGGTCTTCAAGGATGGCTTCGAGATCCGCCGCGCGGCCGTCGAGCGGCGCATCCCGTGCCTCACCTCGCTGGACACCGCGACCGCGCTGCTCGAGTCCGCAGTCGCCCCGCCTGACGAGCTCGAGGTTCGAACGATCGACGAATGGCGCACGGGGAGGACCAACCCTGTACGTGCTTGACGCGCCGGTGACCGGCAAGCGCCAGGTCGCGCGCGGCATGTTCGTGATCGGGCTGCACGCGCCGGAGATTGCGGCCTCGGTGCGCGCTGGTCAGTTCGTCAACCTCGGCTGGGAGGCAGGTCCGCTCCTGCGCCGCCCGTTCTCGGTTTTCCGCGCGGAGCGCGAGCACATTGAGGTCGTCTTGAAAGCTGTCGGTTCGGGCACCGCTCAAATGCTCGCGATGCAGGTCGGCGACCGGCTCAGCTGCCTCGGCCCGCTTGGCCGTGGGTTCGATTTCGGGAGCGGCGCCCGGGAGGCCCTGCTGGTAAGCGGCGGCCTCGGCGTCGCTCCGATGCTGCTCGCGGCCAGGGAAGCAAGGGTGGCGGGCATGAAGGTCACGTGGGTGCACGGCGCGCGCACGGCCGCCGAGCTCTGCGCCGAGCACGACGGAGACGTTGTGGTCTGGGCCACCGACGACGGCTCGCAGGGGACCCACGGCACCGCGGTCGCCGCCGCGCCCGACACCGACCTCGTGCTCGCATGCGGCCCGAACCGCATGCTCGCGGCGGTGGCCGAGCGCTGGCCGAACGCGCAGGTGGCGGTCGAGACCTACATGGGCTGCGGGACTGGCGTTTGTCTGGGTTGCGCGGTCCCGCTCAGGCGCGGCGGCTACGACCGAGCGTGCAAGGAAGGTCCGGTGTATCGCGCCGCCGACATCGATTGGAGCGCGCTGCCATCACACCTGCCGTACGCGGTGGTCGCGTGAGCGTCACTATGTCGGTTGCGATCGGCGCGATGCGGCTGCGCGGCCCGGTGCTGGCCGCCTCGGGCACGTTCGGCTACGGCACCGAGGTGCCTCTGCTGGAGCGGGGCGCCCTGGGCGCGATGGTTTCGAAAGGCATTTTTCTTCGCGCGCGCGAGGGCACCGCTCCACCACGCATCGCCGAAACCCCGAGCGGAATGCTCAACGCGATCGGCCTGCAGGGGCCCGGCGCGGAGGCGGTGGTCCGCGACTACGCGCCGCTGTGGGCGGAGTGGGATTTCCCGGTGCTCGTCAACATCAACGGCGAGTCAGCGTCCGAGTACGGAGAGCTGACCGCCCGCCTTGACGGTGTGCCCGGTATAGCTGGCTTCGAGATCAACATCTCGTGCCCGAACGTCGAGCAGGGAGGCATGTTCTTTGGCAACGATCCCCGCGCCGCGGCCACCGTGACAGAGGCGGTTCGCAGACGAACGAAGCTGCCAGTCTGGGTGAAGCTCACGCCGATGGTCAGCGATATCGGCGTCGTCGCGCGCGCGGTCGAGTCGGCGGGCGCGGACGCGCTGTGCGCGATCAACACGTTTGTCGGCATGTCGATCGACCTCAACGTCTACCGTCCACGGTTGAGCTTTCGCACCGGCGGCCTTTCGGGACCTGCGATCCGACCTCTCGCGGTGCACCTCGCCCACCAGGCTGCTCGCGCAGTGCGCATTCCCGTGATTGGAATTGGCGGGATCGCACGGCCCGAGGACGCGCTCGAATTCCTGGTCGCGGGCTGCAGCGCGGTTCAGGTTGGAACCGCCACGTTTGTCAACCCGAAGGCGATCGCCGAAGTTCATGACGGGATCGCCGCTTTCCTGGAAGCCAGGGGCTTCCCCTCTCTCGCCGATCTGCCCCGGTATCTTCCTCGCGACTAGATGTCCACTGAGACACCGCCGACTCGGCAGACATCGGAAGCGCTGCAGATCCTGGCCACCGAGCACTGGAGCCTGCTTGCGACTCGCGCCCTGACATATCAGGAGTCGCTAGGCCGTGTGAACATGTTCCTGACCGTCCTTTCAGGCGCAGTGATCGCGCTGGCACTGGTAGCGCAGGCGGATCACTTTGGCGCTGCGTTCATTTCGATCGCGATCTTCATGCTCTCGGTGGTGTTCGTCGTCGGTGTTTTCACCGTGGCGCGCCTGATGGCGCTGAACCGAGACGACTTCCGCTGGGTGCTGGGCATGAACCGCTTGCGAAACGCGTACCTCGACCTGCACCCGGAGCTCGAGCCGCACTTCACGACAAGCCCGTATGACGACCTACCCGGCGCCCTCCAGACCCTTGGCATCGAGCCGATCGGAGCGAATCGAATTGGGTCGCTGTTCCACGGGTTGCAGACACTGCCGGGAATGCTCTCAGTGATCGTTGCGTCTGTGGCCGGCGCGATCGGCGGCCTGGTTGCTGTGGGCTTTGGCGCCCCACCCGTGGTCGTGCTTCTGTCGGGTTTCGCCATGTTCCTCGCTGCAGCGGTCCTAATGGGGTTCTGGCTCAGCCGCTCGTGGAGAGGCACGAGCCCGGGACTGCAGCCGCGATTTCCCTCGCCGCCTAAACCGCCAACTTAGAGGGGTAGGCCCGTCACAATCCAGTAGCCCATGCTGGAAGTCGAAGGCCTCGCCAAGAGCTACGGCGATGTGCTCGCGCTCAAAGACCTGACCGTCAACGTCGAGGAAGGCCAGTGCCTGGTCCTGCTCGGCCGCAACGGCGCCGGGAAGACGACCGCCCTGCGCTGCATGGCGGGCGTGCTGCTGCCGACCGCCGGCATGGTCAAGGTCGACGGCATCGACGCGGCCGACGACCCCGCGGCTGTGCGCGCGCGCGTCGGCCTCATGCCCGAGGTCCCGGGCCTCTACGAGCGCATGTCGGTCAGGGCGTACCTGGATTACTTCGGCGCGATCTACGACGTCGAGCCTTCGATCCGCGGGCAGCGGATCGACGAGCTGCTCGAGCTCTTCGAGCTCACCGACGCCGGCGACCGATGGATGGGCACCTTCTCCAAGGGGATGCGGCAAAAGGTCGCCCTGATCCGCGCCACGCTCCATCGACCGAAGCTCGTTCTCGCCGACGAACCGACATCGGCTCTGGATCCGGACAGCGCACGACGCGCCTGGATCTACCTCAAAGACCTGCAGAGGGAGGGCTGCGCGCTCGTCATCTGCACGCACAGCATGGAAGAGGCCGAGCACCTGGCGGGCGATATAGGAATCATGTCCGGCGGCCGTGCTCTCGCGATCGGCAATCTTGTCGAGCTGCGCCGCCGCTCGGGCTTGAAGATGCGCCAGGAGGTGCGCGAGCTGCCGACGCTGCAGGACATCTACCTCGCGATTGTGGACAACCACCGTGACCTGGCCGAAGCTCGAACGGCGTAAGGCTGCTCTCGTCGCGACGCGCGACCTGCGCGACGCGGTGAGCGAGCTGCGTCTCATCCTGGCGATGGTCGGGTTGACGCTGGCGATCCCCATCGCCGCCGCGACGGGCGTGCGCGCGCTCGCGGTGTTCGGCGGAGGCACCGCGGTCGTGAACCGCCTTTCGCTCGTCGGCGCGTTTTTTGTGGTCTTCATCCCGGCCAGCTTCTCGCTGGTGCTTGCGCTGGAGTCATTTGTCGGCGAGCGCGAACGCACAACTCTCGAGGTTTTGCTTTCGACTCCTCTTCGCGAGGCGGAGATCTATGCGGGCAAGGTGGTGGCGGTGCTCACCGTCTCGCTGACGCTCTGCTACGGCGGCCTGCTCGTCTACGGCCTGGTTGCGTTTCCGGGGCTCGGCTACTTCCCGCTCGGCATCCTGCTGGCGCTGGCTCTCTCGACGATCTGCCAGGTGGCCGCGATGGTCGCCGGCGCGGTGATCATCAGCCTCAACGCCCGGACGATGCGCGCGGCCAACGTGATGGCGTCTTTCATCATCCTGCCGATGTCCGTCGTACTCCAGGTCGAGGCGGCGCTCATCCTGCTCGGCCGCGCCGAGTTCCTGTGGTGTTTCGCGTTGCTGATGATCGTCGTCGCCATTGTTCTGCTGCGCATGGGCTTCAACGGTTTCTCGCGCGAGGCACTTCTGGCAAGAGACGTGGGGCTGAGGCATCCGGTCAGGCGCGCGCTGGCCGCC
>Ga0070707_100007140_pt1 | contig 10358 bp, 10 predicted proteins | sample KBSK5502metaG_FD_65468 | JGI IMG/M metagenome (GOLD analysis project Ga0070707, IMG submission 65468) | Corn, switchgrass and miscanthus rhizosphere microbial communities from Kellogg Biological Station, Michigan, USA - KBS K5-50-2 metaG | ecosystem: Host-associated > Plants > Roots >... | reverse complement strand
GTGCTGGTGCACGTCAAAGGATATGTGCTGTCGGCGGCGGGCGTGATCAACATGTTTCCACATACCTCGCACGTCGAATCGATCGCGGTATTTGACCGGCAATGAGCGACCGGCAATAAAAAAGGGCATCCGCAGATGCCCTTTTTGCTTAGTGAAGCAAGATCGCCGTCAGTCGCGATTTCCGGTAAAGGCCATCAGCAGCTGCAGCAGGCTCGTAAACAGGTTGTAGATACTCATGTAAAGCGTCAGGGTGGCGGAGACGTAGTTCGTTTCGCCGCCGTGCACGATCTGGCTGACCTGCCACAGGATCAGGATGGAACTGAATAATACGAATACCGCGCAGATCGTCAAATACAGAGCAGGACTCGCGAAGAAAATATTGGCGACGACGGCCAGCATAAGGACGATACCGCCCACTGCCAGGAAGTTACCCATGAAACCGAAGTCCTTGCGGGTGACGGTGGCGATACCGGCCATCGCGAAGAACACGGTCGCAGTGCCGCCGGCGGCAAGCGCAATCAGCTGTCCTCCGTTACGCAGACCGAGCGCAACCTGGAGTAGCGGTCCCAGGATGATGCCGAGAAAGAACGTCAGTCCCAGCAGCAACGCCACACCCAGTCCGCTGTCGCGATTTTTCTCGATCGCAAAAAACATGCCGTAAATGACAGCGAGCAACACGAGCGACGACACGATCGGACTCGCACGCATGAAGCCGAAGTTCATGTTGATACCAAGCAGCGCGCCGATTCCCGTAGGGATCAGCGACAGCGCGAGCAGCAGGTAAGTGTTACGCAGTACGCGCTGCTGCTGCGACGCGACTTCGTTTACCGCAACCGGCGTCTGATAAGAATTCTGGCTGGACTGCAGTTCGGGTTGCATAGTTTTTAGCTCCTCGTAAGGCCGGAGTTCCGGCTCGTGCTTAAGACTACCCAAAGCGGCATAAAGTTTCAATTGCTAAAGTGATGTCCTCACAGCGCTCCTTTTCGCAAGCGGTTGATAATAGCTGGTATTATTAATGATGAACGCAAACTTGCTGCGTTTGGAAGGTTGGCAGAGCGGTTGAATGCACCGGTCTTGAAAACCGGCAGGGCTGCAAGGCCCTCGTGAGTTCGAATCTCACACCTTCCGCCAATCCTGATTTTCTCCGCGCACCGCATCCGCCCAGCAATTCGGTGTTTCGTAAATTCTGACTCGTTCGATACGTATGCGCTCGCCGTAGGCGCCGGCAAACGCGCGCTCGAGTATGCGAAACGCGGCGAGCGCTAAATGTTCAGCAGTCGGCGGCGCATCGAACACGATCGTGCGGTGGCCGGGGATCGAGCGCAGAAAATCGACGATGACTTCGTCTTTGGCGTAAGCAAGAAACGCGTGGTCCCACGAGGCAACGACGTGTTGCTGCATCAGTGATTTGACGCTGGCAAAATCGGTGACCATGCCTTGTTCGGCGTCGCCATCGACGGTGACCATGTCGCCGCTGACAGTGACTTCGATCGCATAGCGGTGGCCGTGCAGATGCCGGCACTCGCTGTTGTGATTGGGAATCCGGTGACCGGCGTCGAATTCGAGCCTGCGGGTAATGCGCATCAGAAGGCAGCGCTGGCACGGAAAAACGCGAAGTATAACATCGCGCTGCGCAGCGCCGCAGGCCCGCCAGATTCAGCGCGTGCCGCGGCTGGTTTTGGAACGGGCTTCGTGCCTGATGCGTTGATATAGTGTCGGGTTGGTGCTGCGCAAATGGTCGGCGATCACGAAATGTTCACCGCGTGCGCGCGCTACGTCGATGCCTTCGATGTGCACCAGACGCACCAGCTCGCGTACCGGTTTCGGCATGCTGCGCCCGGTCTCGTAACGCGAACCGCCGCTTTGGGTGACGCCGACTGCAGACCAGAATTCCTGCTGGTTGAGTCCGAGGCGCTGACGTAGGTGGCGGGGCTTGAAAGTCTTGCCGGCAAGTCTCATTGCAGTGTCCTCGAGAAATCAGATATTCAGTTGACATAAAAACTGCCATTAAGTTTCCGTGCTGTTACAAACTGTCACAGACAGCGCGCAGGCCGGAGCCGAACCTCGTTTTTTCATCCGAAATACGATAAAATTCAACGTTTTTTGGTTGCCCGTGTAAGCGCATGTCTTTAATCGTTCAAAAATACGGCGGCACATCAGTCAGCAGTCCAGAACGCATCAAGAACGTTGCCCGTAGGATCGCGCGCTGGAATCGTGCGGGCCATCAACTGGTGGTAGTGGTGTCCGCGATGAGCGGCGAGACCAATCGTTTGATCGCCCTCGCCAAGGAAATTCAGACGCAGCCCAATGCGCGCGAGCTCGATGTGATCGTATCGACGGGAGAGCAGGTCACGATTGCGCTGCTATCGATGGCGTTGTTGGATCTGGGGCTGAAAGCACGCAGCTATACCGGTGCCCAGGTCAAAATCCTGACCGACAGCGCGCATAACCGTGCGCGCATCGTCAGCATCGACGAAAGCAAGCTGCGCGGGGATTTGAAGGAGGGCTATGTCGTCGTCGTCGCCGGCTTCCAGGGCATCGACGGTGCCGGCAGCATCACTACGCTTGGACGGGGCGGCTCGGACACCACCGGGGTGGCCCTAGCCGCGGCGCTTAAAGCCGACGAATGTCAGATTTATACCGATGTCGACGGTGTTTACACCACCGATCCGCGTATCGTGCCCGAAGCGCGTCGGTTAACTACCGTTACGTTTGAGGAAATGCTGGAAATGGCGAGCCTTGGCACCAAGGTGTTGCAGATCCGTTCGGTCGAGTTTGCGGGAAAATTCCGGGTCAAATTGCGCGTGCTGTCGAGCTTCGAGGAGGAAGGCGAGGGCACGCTGATTACGTATGAGGAAGACACGAAAATGGAGCAGGCAACAATTTCAGGCATCGCGTTTAACCGCGACGAAGCCAAAATCACGATACTCGGAGTGCCCGACCGTCCGGGCATTGCGTACCAGATTCTCGGGCCGATTGGCGATGCCAATATCGATGTCGATATGATCGTGCAGAATGTCGGGCACGATGGGCTCACCGATTTCTCGTTCACCGTTCACCGCAACGATTATCACCGGGCGCTCGAAATTCTGAAGCCGGTCGCCGCGCACATCAAGGCGCGCGAAGTACAGGGCGGCGACAAGATTGCGAAGGTGTCCGTCGTCGGCGTCGGCATGCGTTCGCACGCCGGCATCGCGAGCACAGCATTCCGCACGCTCGCGGAAGAAGGCATCAATATCCAGATGATTTCGACCTCCGAGATCAAGATCTCAATCGTGATCGACGAAAAGTATATGGAATTGGCTGTGCGCGTACTGCACAAGGCATTCGGACTGGAACAAGCGTCGTGAAGCAACCGCTGTGATATCCTAGGCACCGTCCGGATTGATACGCCGGTCGCGTGAGAAAACAAATCACGGAGAGGTGGCCGAGTGGCCGAAGGCGCGCCCCTGCTAAGGGCGTATAGGGCAAAACCCTATCGTGGGTTCGAATCCCACTCTCTCCGCCAGCGATAGATTTACAGACATCCAAGAGCATCCAAGATATAGACACAATCTGTGTACTTTAGCCCCGCGAGCAGGCAAAGCACTCCGAGTGTTGCGCTATCGGCGCGCGTTAATTGTGTACGAAGCCCGTCGTCTTGACTATGCGCTCCCATTTTGCCACTTCATTTTTGACGTAGGCAGCAGCTTCCGCGTGCGAGCCGCTACGCGTATCAAAGCCGAGGAGGGCGAGACGTTCCCGGACATTCGGTTTACGCAAGACGTTATTGATTTCGGTATTTAGCAAAGAAACGACCGAGGCAGGCACCTTGGCTGGCGCAAAGAACGCAATCCAAGTCATGTTTTCAAAATCGGCGAAACCCGCTTCCGCAAGCGTAGGGACCTCGGGCAGGGATGAGATGCGCTTGTGGCTCGCCACGGCAAGGGCGCGCAACCTGCCATCCTTTATAAAAGACATGGCACTTGGCACGGGCGTCGTCACGAGATCCACCTGCTGGCCGAGGACGGCGGTAACAGCCGCGCCACCACCCGGATAGGGCACATGCGTAGCAGCGAGCCCCGGTATCGCCTTGAATATGTATTCCGACGTCAGATGTTCTGCGGTACCGATGCCAGCAGTCGAATAGGTGAAATGCCCATCTTTCATGCTGCGCAAGTAATCCATCAGATTGTTGGCGGTGATCGCGCGGTTCGCAGCGAAGATCGTCGGCGCGCTCGCGGCGACCGCAACGGTTGTCACCTGGTTGCGGGGATCGACGCCTTCCTTGGAGGTCACCGCGTTTATTACTACTGCTCCGGTTATGACGAGCAATGTATAACCGTCGGATGGCGCGGCGGCCACCAGCTTCGCAGCCACGATGCCTCCCGCACCTGCCCTGTTGTCCACGACGACCGGCTGACCAAAACGCTCGTTTAACTGCTGGCCGACCAAGCGTCCGACTGTATCTGCGACGCCGCCTGGACCAAAAGCAACAATGAGGCGTAATGGCTTGCTGGGAAAAGCCGTTTGACCCGCGACCGGCACTGGCGACGCGATAGCGATCGCAAACCCGATCGACAACCCAAACGATATCTTGCGGGACCGAAACGCATCGATTAATGCGGATATCGTTTTCGACACGTTAACGTCCTTTGGCTTTTTTCAGCGGTCGAATAGCGGAATCCAGCTCGGGATCGCGGCCAAGCGAAACGGTGTACTGATAACGGTCGGGCGGATACAGCGCGACTAAATACTCGACCGCCTGGTCGTATTCGCCGAATACGGTGCGTGTAATTTTCAATAAGGCCGAGCCCACCTCAACCTCCAGCGGCGGCGCATTCACTTCGTCCGCCAACGTTGCCGTTATGTTCTCTTCCGCGCGACTGATCTTAACTCCGCTGTCTTCGAGCAGCCCAACGAGAGTTTTGGTTTCTAAATCCTTGCGGCGCCAGCGCCGACCGAGCGTCGCAGGCACGAAAGTCGACAGATGATTGAAGGGCCCCGCTTCGGCGTACCAGACTCGCGTAGCGCGTTGCACTTCGTCGCCGCGGGCGATCCGCAATTTTTCAGCGACCGCCTCCGGCGCAGCGACATATTCAAAATCGAGCAGCCGCACACGCGAGCTGCCCTTGGCGTGCAGGCTGTGGACAAGACCATCCAGGCTCGCACGAACCGAAATGCTGCGCGGTCTTATGCAAACGCGCGTACCCCGACCCTGTTCGCGCACCGCAAGTCCCGCCGCGGCGATCTCATCGAGCGCCCGTTTTGCGGTAATGCGCGAAACGCCGAAGGACGCGGCCACTTCCTGCTCACCTGGCAGGAACGAATCCAACTTGTAGTCACCGCGATAAATCTTGTCGCGCAGCAGAACGAAAATCTGGTGATAGAGTGGCGTTGGCGAACTCGGGTCAACGCCCGGCGCGGTTAGACCATCGGCAGCGACCGCACCACCCTTTGCTACTGGCTCGATACTCATATCCCGACCCGGAACGCTTCCATATCATGATTTCCCTGCTACATTGCCGAGAAAACCAGGTACCGACAAAGATCAACTTGCCATGTCATAGTATATGTTGATATATTGACCGCTCACCTGTCATTAAGCGGCGTAGAGTATGCCATCTGCCCTATGTTGGCAACGAGTTTTCGCGCGCTGAAAATAGGCGATTCCAACGTGATAAACGTCCAAAGGAGTCTGAAATGAAAACACTTATTTTGGAGACAACGGCGCCCTTCCAGGGCCTGCCGGAACTGGTTGCTTATGATGAAGGCTTGTTCGAGAAAGAAGGCGTAAAGGTCAAGTGGGCCGACCGCAAGGTGCGCGCCAACAGAAAAGCGCAGACTGACATCGAAAGCCCCAAAGGGCTCGACCCATTTGCGAGCCACGGCATACTTTTCGAGAAAGGTGCGGCAGACATGTACAACGCCTGCGAGTGGGGCAATATGTGCCGCGTCCAGGATACTCGCGTCGGCAGCCGCCAAATCGGGCGTCGCGCAATCATAGCTTATGCGGCGATCGTGGTGCGACCCGATTCGCCGGTCTACACGCCACAGCAGCTCGCGAATCGCAGCGTCGGCGTTCCATTTTACTTTGGCACTCACTACCTAGCGCTGCACCTGCTCGAGGGCTTTCTCACGCGCGACCAAATCAAAGTCTGCAGCGTGCCGCACGGCTCGGACTACCGTTTCGATCTGCTGATGAAAGGCGAAGTCGAGGCGACCACGTTGACGGAACCCTACGTGACGCTGGCGGAGAAAAAGGGCTGCCGCGCAGTGTGCTCGGGTCTTTTCCACGGCACGGAAGTCGCGTCAGACCGAGTCGACGCGGACACTTACGCCGCTTTCAACCGTGCAGTGCGAGAAGCGGTGCGCCGCATCAATGCAAACAAGCGCAAGTACCTCCATTATTTCATCGACTATCACAAGGCCGAAAATCCCGATCTCGCGCGCCTGAAGCCGGAAGACATTCCGGAAGGGCGACTGGTCGTGTGTGATCCTGCGCCGATTCCGGCCGACGAGGCGCAGCGCACTTACGAGTGGCTCAGGAGCTGGGGCATGCTCGAGCAGACCGCATCACCGGTCCAGCTCGTGAACACAGAAGTACAGCAGCACGCCCACGCGGCTTCACATTAAGACGGGTTCCCTTGACGTCAGGTGCATTCGCGCTTCCCAAAGCGCGGTGTGCCGAGTCGATTCATGGCAAGCATAAGCACTCTTAGAGAGGAACGAAGCACATGAAAGTCGTGGACCTGAGCATGACCGTATCCGATTGGGACAAGAATTCGTTCGCGCCCGAGGAAACGTACTTCAAATTGCGGCCGATCGTAAAGTGGGAAGAAAAAGGATTTGTATCGAACATGGTAGAAATGACCGTCCATGCAGGCACGCACATCGATTCGCCGCATCATTTCTATCGCGACCTGCCTTCCATCGAGCAGATACCCATCGAGACTTTTATAGGCGACGCGATCGTAATCGATCTCACTTTCAAAGGACTGGCCAATGCGCGCATCACGCCCGAGGATTTAGAACAGGCGGAAAAAGCGCTTGCGGGCGCCGGTATCGAAATTAAACCGGGCGCCATCTTGTTACTGCGTACGGATTGGCCTAAATCACACTCGCCGTTCGATCCTTCGTGGTGGGACGAATCGCCTTGCCTCACCAAGGCGGCAGCCGAGTGGGTTGTGTCCAAAGCGCCGCGTGGCGTGGGATTCGACTTCGCGCAAGAGGAGAAAGGTGGCAGCTTCGAGTACGAACAGGCCGACGAGATTCTGAAAGGCAGCATGCGCGTGCATCGCGCGATGTTGAACCGGATCCAATTTCAGATCGAGAACCTGATCAACCTCGATCTGCTGCCGTCGAAGGTGAAGCTCGTCGCTTTGCCTGCGAAATGGAAAAGCGAGTCAGCGCCTGCACGAGTGATCGGAATCATCGAGAACTAGTTGATGAAAGCGGTGCGCGTCCATGAGTTCGGGCCAGCCGAGGTTCTACACTACGAGGACGTTCCCGATCCGGACCCCGGGCCGGGCGAAGCACTGGTAAAGATCGCCGCCGCCGGCGTCAACTATCTCGACGTTTACTATCGAACCGGTTTTCACTGGGGCGGGCACCACCAGCGTCCATTGCCTTATATTCCCGGAGCTGAGGCGGCCGGAACGGTAATCAAGCTCGGGCCGGGCGTCACCAACGTGCAAGTCGGGAATCGCGTTGCTTACGGAATCTCGAATGGTTACGGGTCCTACGCCGAGCTGTATTCGGTTCCGCACTGGCATTTGCACAAACTGCCGCCTTCCATAAGCTTCGAAACCGCAGCGGCCACAATGCAGCAAGGCATGACCGCGCACTATCTGACGCACGACACTTATGCTCTGAAACCGGGCGACACCGCGCTGGTGCACGCCGCGGCGGGAGGCACCGGCCTCTTGCTCGTGCAAATCGCGAAAATGCTCGGCGCCCGCGTGTTCGGCACCGTCTCCACGCCTGAAAAAGCGCAGCTTGTATCGAAAGCGGGCGCCGACGCAGTCATCAATTACGTCGAGCAGGATTTCGCCGCTGAGATCAGGAAATTGACCGGCGGCGCAGGCGTAAACGTCGTCTACGATTCGGTCGGAAAGGCGACTTTCGAAAAGGACCTCGATTGTCTTGCTCCGCGCGGCGCCCTCGTCATATTCGGTCAGGCGAGCGGGCCGGTCCCGCCGTTCGACACCGCTGTGCTGAACGCCAGGGGCTCGCTGTCGCTGATGCGTCCGAGCCTGACCCACTATGTGGCGAACAGCGCCGATGTACTCCGCCGCGCGGGCGATCTGTTGAAGTGGATCGAGGACGGAAAGCTCAAGATCACGATCGGCAAGGTCTTTTGGTTGGCCGATGCGGCGCAAGCACACCGCACGCTGGAGAGTCGTCAAAGCGTTGGCAAGATCGTGCTCATTCCGTGAGGAGAAATCGATGTACGGATGGCGCGCGAAAATAGGCCGCATCTCGCCTTCTCCGGAAACGGTTGGAGCCGAGGAGTGGCGCCGCGCGATGCCAGAAGGCGTATGTCTCGTCGAGACACGCACAATGATCCAGGACGTGAGCGCGGAAGGGCTCGCCGAAGCAGTCACGCAGGTGGAGCGCGCAGCACGCGAGCTCGCGTCGGCGGAAGTCGACGTCATCTTGCAGGCCGGCACTGCGATCGCGTTCTTCCGCGGCGTTGGGCACGACAGTGAATTGTGCCGGCGCATCACGGCGGCTACAGGGATCAAATCGACGACATCATTCACTGCAGTTGCCGCAGCCATGAATGCCCTGGGTATCAAAAAGCCCGCGATCGCCACAACCTATATCGCCGACATCGATGCAAGACTTGCGCACGTACTGAACGAGTCCGGATTCGACGTCGCCGTTATTCGCGGAATGGGACTCAAACGAAGTCCCGAGATGGGAAGAGTGCCGATCGCTGAGACCTATCGTTTTGCAAAGGAGAGCGCGCGCGCCGCGCCCCAGGCCGACGGTATTTTCATTTCATGCGGCAATCTGCGCACTTTTGAGGCGATCGAGCCCCTTGAAGCCGATACCGGCTTACCCGTCGTGACGAGCAATCAGGCTGGATTGTGGCATGCGTTACGTCTGGCAGGCATTTCCGAGCACCTTCCAAACCTCGGACGCTTGTTGCGGGCCCACTAACCTGGTCTGTTGCGTGGTACTCATGCCGAACGGACTCGCCCGCGCAAAAAGTCCTTACCTGCGCCAGCACGAATTCAATCCCGTGCAGTGGTTGCCTTGGGGCGAGGAAGCCTTGGAGCGCGCGCAGCGCGAAAGCAAGCCGATATTGCTAAGCATTGGTTATGCCGCCTGCCACTGGTGCCATGTCATGGCGCGGGAAAGCTTCGAAGACCCGGACACCGCCGCTCTGATGAATCGACACTTCGTCAATATCAAGGTCGATCGGGAGGAACGGCCCGACGTCGACGCAGTTTATCTGCGTGCACTGCAAGCGATGGGAAAACGCGCAGGCTGGCCGCTGACGATGTTTCTGACGCCGACCGGCAAGCCTTTCTGGGGGGGCACATATTTTCCGCGCGTTCCAAGAGGCCAGCAGCTCGCGTTTCGCGACGTGCTCGTGCAAATCAGCGACGCCTATTACTCCGCGCCGGGTGCGGCCGAAGCGAAAGCTGCAGCAGTCATCGCTGCCCTGATCGAAACTACGCAAGCCAGCGGCAAACGAACCGAGCTCTCGCCCGAGCAAATCATCGCAGCCGTAAAAGAGCTCCTGCGAAATATCGACAGAGAAAATGGCGGACTACAGGGTACGCCAAAGTTTCCGTATTCCGCATTGTTGCGGTTCTTATGGAATATGGGCTGTCGAACGCGAAATGAAGAGATGAAGGCTGCCGTCGTACTGACGCTAAACAGGATGATCGACGGGGGAATATTCGATCATCTTGGCGGAGGCTTTGCCCGTTATTCGATCGATGCGCGATGGCTGGTCCCGCATTTCGAGAAGATGCTCTACGACAACGCGCTGTTAGTTCACTTGCTGACGGATGTGTGGCGCGCAAAACCGGTTGACGCTTTCCGCGACATCGTGGATCGGACCGTCGGCTGGCTGCTTCGCGAAATGACGCTCCCGACCGGTGCATTCGCTTGCAGCCTCGACGCCGAGAGTGGAGACGAGGAAGGCGGATTCTACCTGTGGGACGATAAAGAAATCGATCGCCTGCTGGGTCCGGATAGCCTTCTCTTCAAACGCGTTTACGGCATCACGCGCGAAGGAAATTTCGAGCACCGCAATGTCCTGAATCGGCTTTCTGCGCCCGCGGATTTGACCGTTACTGAAGAGGTTCAGCTTGCGCGCTGCCGTGCGGTGCTTTTCCGCGCACGCAGTGAGCGGCGCG
>Ga0070707_100007137_pt1 | contig 10359 bp, 14 predicted proteins | sample KBSK5502metaG_FD_65468 | JGI IMG/M metagenome (GOLD analysis project Ga0070707, IMG submission 65468) | Corn, switchgrass and miscanthus rhizosphere microbial communities from Kellogg Biological Station, Michigan, USA - KBS K5-50-2 metaG | ecosystem: Host-associated > Plants > Roots >... | reverse complement strand
CAGGCCAAGCCGGTCGAGCAGGTCGACAGCGTCATCGTCCGCTTCGCGGGCGACTCCGGCGACGGCATGCAGCTGACGGGCGGGCGTTTCACGAGCGAGACGGCAGTGCTCGGGAACGACCTCTCGACCTTGCCCGATTTCCCGGCCGAGATCCGGGCACCCGCCGGCTCGCTGCCGGGCGTCTCCGGCTTCCAGGTCCACTTCGCCGACCACGACATCCTGACGCCGGGCGACGCGCCGAACGTGCTCGTCGCGATGAATCCGGCGGCGCTGAAGACGAACCTCCGCGACGTGCCGCGCGGCGCGACACTGATCGTCGACCAAGACACGTTCACCGAGCGGAACCTGACCAAGGCGGGCTACGACGCGAACCCGCTAGAGGACGGCACGCTCGACGGCTACGCCCTTCACACCGTGCCGCTGACGACGATGACGCTCGAGGCGACGAAGGTGGTCGAGGGCGTCACGAAGCGTGAGGCCGAACGCGCGAAGAACATGTTCGCGCTGGGGCTGATGTCGTGGCTGTACCACCGCCCGACCGAGCACACCGTTGCCTTCCTCGAGCGCAAGTTCGCGAAGCGGCCGGAGATCGCCGAGACGAACAAGCGAGCCTTCCAGGCCGGCTACGCGTTCGGTGAGACGACCGAGGATTTCGCGGTCTCCTACGAGGTCAAGCCGGCCAAGCTCCGGCCTGGCACGTACCGGAACATCACCGGCAACCAGGCGCTCGCCTACGGGCTGATCGCCGCAAGCGTCAAGTCCGGACTGCCGCTCTTCCTAGGCGCGTATCCGATCACGCCCGCGAGCTCGATTCTCGAGGAGCTCGCGCGCCACAAGAACTTTGGCGTTCGCACCTTCCAGGCCGAGGACGAGATCGCGGCCGTCGGCGCGGCGCTCGGCGCCAGCTTCGGCGGCTCGCTTGGAGTCTCGACCTCGGCCGGGCCCGGCGTCGTGCTCAAGAGCGAGACGGTCGGCCTCGCGGTCGCGCTCGAGCTGCCGCTGCTGATCCTCGACATTCAGCGTGCAGGCCCCTCGACCGGGATGCCGACCAAGCCCGAGCAGGCCGACCTGTTGATGGTCCTGTTCGGCCGCAACTCCGAGTCGCCGGTCCCGGTCGTCGCCGCTTCGACGCCGGCGCAGTGCTTCGAGGCCGCGATCGAGGCGGCCCGAATCGCGCTCAAGTACCGGACGCCGGTCTACCTGCTCTCCGACGCCTACCTCGCCAACGGCTCCGAGCCGTGGCTGCTCCCGGACGTGAATGCGATCGCCGAGATCGACGCGGGCCTCCTGACCGAGGCGCCCACGGACGGCGAATTCCTGCCCTACGTCCGCGACGACGAGACACTCGCGCGGCCGTGGGCGATCCCCGGCACGCCTGGGCTCGAGCACCGGATCGGCGGGCTCGAGAAGCAGGACCTGACCGGCAACGTTTCCTACGACCCGGAAAACCACGACCTGATGACCCGCCTGCGCGCGGAGAAGATCGCCGGGATCGCCTCCGATATCCCTGAGCTGGAGGTCGACGACCCGGACGGCGCCGACCTGCTCGTCCTCTCCTGGGGCGGCACGTACGGGCCGGTCGCGGCCGGCGTCCGCCGCGTGCGTGGCGACGGCGGGAAGGTCGCGCACGCTCATCTGCACTACCTGAACCCGTTCCCCCGCAACACCGGCGAGGTGGTCGGCGCCTACGAGAAGGTGCTGATCCCGGAGATCAACCTCGGCCAGCTGCGCAAGCTGATCCGCGCCGAGTTCCTCGTCGACGCTGCCGCGTTCAACCTCGTCCGGGGCCTGCCGTTTCGTGCCGGCGAGGTACAAGAGGCGATCGAGGCCATGCTGTGAGCGGGACGGAGCGCGCCTGGTCGTTCGGTGGGAGCCGCTGGTCGGTTCTCGCTGTGCTCGCCCTCGCCGGCGTTCTGGTGTCGGCGATCGGCGGAATGTGGCTCGAGGCCGCTCTCTTCCTTGTCGCCGCAGTCGTGCTCGCGGCGGTGGCGCTGAGGACGGCGAGGAGGTAGTGATGCTCGAGAAGCTCTTGGAAAAACTGCGTGGCAGCTCGCGGGAGCCCGACGACCTCGCGCTGGGAACGACCCGCCCCGGCGACTTCGCGGAGGAGCCCGACGTCAAGCCGAACCCGCACGACGAGGAGGTAGACGATGCTCAGCCTTCGTAACCTCCTCCGGCGGCTGCGATCAGTGCAGTCCGGAGAAGAAGAAGGGCTCCGCCGCGGTGCCGACAACGTCGACGCGCTGGCGGCGACCCATTCAAGCGGTTCGGATCCAAGCAGCGGCATGCCCGCAGGGATCCCGCCGAACTACATCAAGACCTACGACGAGGGGCGGCCTCGGCATTGAGCGAACCGAACGGCAACGGCGCGCAGCCCAAGCTGACAGCCAAGGACTACAAGACCGACCAGGAAGTCCGCTGGTGCCCGGGCTGCGGCGACTACGCGATCCTCGCGGCGCTCCAGGGCTTCATGCCGGAGCTCCAGATTCCGAAGGAGCGGATCGTCTTCGTCTCCGGAATCGGCTGCGCGGCACGCTTCCCGTACTACATGGAGACCTACGGGATCCACTCGATTCACGGCCGCGCGCCGGCGATCGCAACGGGACTTTCGGTCTCGCGCCCGGACCTCTCGGTCTGGGTGGTGACCGGCGACGGTGACGCGCTCTCGATCGGCGGCAACCACCTGATCCACGCGCTGCGCCGCAACGTGAACATCAAGATCCTGCTCTTCAACAACGAGATCTACGGGCTGACGAAAGGCCAGTATTCGCCGACGAGCCCGCGCGGCACGGTGACGAAATCGACGCCGATGGGATCGCTGGACTGGCCGTTCAATCCGATCTCGCTCGCGATCGGTGCGGAGGCGTCCTTCGTAGCGCGCGCAATCGACACCGACCGGGCCCAGCTGACCGAGGTGCTCCGCGCCGCCGCCCACCACAAGGGCAGCGCCTTCGTCGAGATCTTCCAGAACTGCAACATCTTCAACGACAACGCCTTCGACTTCGTGCGTGAGGACAAGGAGAATCGGATCTACCTTCAGCATGGGGAGCCGGTGCGCTTCGGCCCATCCGGCGAGCGCGGCGTGCGGCTTCGCGGGGACGGCTCGGCCGAGGTCTACGAAGGCGACGGCGACGCGCTCGTCTGGGACGCGCACCACCCCGAGGCTTCGCCTGCCTTTGCCCTCTCGCGGCTGACGCGAGACACCGTCGGCGCGACGCCGATCGGCGTCTTCAGGGACGTCGAGCGGCCTGTCTACGACGAGCTGATGCAGGAGCAGCTCGCGAACGCGCGCGAGCAGAAGGAAGGCGAGCTCGGGGCTCTCCTCGCGGGCGGTGACACGTGGACGATCTCGTAGTCGTCGAAACGGTCCCGACCGCGATGGAAGCCGGCTTGGTCTGTGGGATCCTCCGTAACGTGGGGATCCGGTGCCTCGACCGGCCGACGAACTTCTCCGCCGGCGCGAACGACGGTTGGCCTTCGGGCGGCTGGCGCGAGATCGTGGTCAGCGGCGAGGACGCCGACGAGGCCCGCGAGGTTCTTGCCGCTCAGCGGGCTGATCCCGGCGGCCGGAAGTAGAAAGAAGGCACCGACAGGAATAAGGTCGAGGGGGTCACGCGTTTCTAGCGTGTTCTGCCCCCCACCGCAGGAGGACCCCATGGCGACCAATGCCGTGTCCGCTCCCGACACGATCGTCCTCGTCCACGGCCTCTGGCTGACGCCGCTCTGCTGGGAGAAGTGGATCGAGCGCTACAAGAGCAAGGGCTTCAACATGCTGGCGCCGGCGTGGCCGGGAATGGAAGGCGACATCGAGCAGGTCAGGGGCAACACCAAGCCCTACGAGAACCTCGGCATCCGCGAGATCGCCGACCACTACGAGCGGATCATCCGCGAGCTCGACAAGCCGCCGATCATCATGGGCCACTCCTTCGGCGGCCTGATCACCGAGGTCTTGCTCGACCGCGGCCTCGGCGCGGTCGGCGTTGGGATCTCACCCGCGCCGATCAAAGGCATCCTGGCGCTGCCCTTCTCGAGCCTGAAGGTCGCGTCGGTCGCGCTCAAGAACCCGGCCAACCGGCACAAGGCTGTGACGCTCACGCCGGACGAGTTCCGCTACGGGTTCGGAAACCTGCTCAGCGTGGAGGAGTCGAAGCGGGCCTACGACCGGTTGGCGATCCCGGGCCCGGGACGCGTCCTCTTCCAGGCCGCCTTCTCTAACTTCACCCCAAGTTCTCCGGCCGCCGTGCATCCGAAGGACGGCAACCGCGCGCCGCTGCTGCTGATGGCCAACGGCAAGGATCACACGGTGCCCGCGGCCGTGACGAAGAACGCCTTCAAGATCCAGCAGAAGGCGAGCTCGCCGACCGAGCTGAAGGAATACCCGGATCGTTCGCACTACACCTTCGCCCAGGACGGCTGGGAGGGCGTGGCCGACGACGCGCTTGAGTGGGCGACGAAGCACGCGAGGGTGCCGGCCGCGGCCTGATCTCCGACTAACCGTTCGCCGCGAGCCAGTCGGCGACGAGCTCGACGAGGGCGGGCCCGCCATCCACGAGGACGTCGTGGCTCGCTCCCTCGGCTCTGTGGATCTGGGCCTGGGGAACGTCGGCTGCGAACCGGGCGAAATCATCTTCGGACGCATCCTCCGAGGCGACGAGGAGCACGGGCAGGCCGATCGCGGCGAGTGCCGGTCGCGCCGACGAGGGGAAAGCCTCGGCCATGCCGTGCTCGACCGCGGCGGTGACGGACGGGGAGCCGCTTCGGACGAGCCGGCCTTCCTCCTCTCGCCAGGCTGCCCGCCAGGCCTCCTCGATCGAAGGGGTCCAGCGGTGGAAACGCTTTCGGGTAGTAGCAAGCGCGGCCTCCCAGGAAGGCTCGCTTGCCTCTTCCCAGAACCGCTCGTTCTCCTCGAGGTAGGTCTCGAAGGGCTGTGAGGGATCGAACGGCGGATCCTTGTATCCGGCGTCGAGGATCACGAGCGCGGTCAGCCGCTCCGGATGTCTGGCGGCGAGGTGGACACCGACGTCGCCGCCCACGAGAAGCCCATGAACGCAACGCGCTCGAAGTCCAGCGCGTCCAGCAACCACGGCACGAGGTCGGCGAGCGCGTGCGGGAGGTAAGCCTCGCGCTCGAGCGGAGGTGGCTTGCCGAAGCCGGGAGCATCCAGCGCGAGTACGTGGAAGCCTCGGTCGGCGAGCACCGGGCCGGCCGGGCTCAGAGTGAGGCTCGCTCGCGCCGTGAGGCTGACGCCGTGCAAGTAGAGAACCGGCCGCGCGGCCGCCTTGCCCCAGCTGCGAATGAAGAGCCGGATTCCGTCGACGTCGACCTACCGCTCGTCCACTCGGCGATTATCTGGCCATGGAGACCTGGCGGGTCGTGATCATCTCGCAGGTCGGCGATGCGGCCGCGAACATCGACCGCGTCCTGCGCGAGTCGGGCCACGAACCGGTGGCCGTAATGACCGCGCGGCCGGTGGACGACGGGCCCGAGCGGCAGCAGTTCTTCCTGCGGGTCTTCAGCGAGTCGCCGCGCGACCTCGACATCCTCGTGCCGGCCAACAGCAAGCGGATCGCGCCGTTGATCGCGCCGTACGAACCCGATCTCGTGGTCTGCTGCGGCTTCCCTTGGCTGATCCCGCCGGAGGCGCTGGCCGTGCCGCTGCTTGGGGCGATCAACATGCATCCTTCGCTGCTGCCACGCTGGCGCGGGCCATTTCCGGTCGCGTGGGCGATTCGGTGCGGGGAGGACCTCGGCTCGACCGTGCACCGGATGGACGAGACCCTCGACACCGGGCCGATCCTGGCGCAGGGCAGCGTGCCATTCGAGGACGAGTGGAGTTGGCAAGAGCTCGGCCCGAAGCTGGGGGCGCTTGAAGCAGAGCTTCTGCGGCAAGCGCTTGAGCGGATCGCCGCCGGCGACGCGGGCGAGACTCAGCCGGCGACCGGCGATCCGTACGCACACGATTTCGAGGACGACTACGTCTGGGTCGACTGGAGCAAGCCAGTGGAGGAGGTGTTGCGGCAAATCCGAGCGTGGCAGTTCGTCGGCTTCACGCCCGGCCAAGAGCGAGGGCCGCTCGCGGAGATCGGCGGCGAGACGGTGCGGATCTTGCGCGGGAGTCGTGATCCGGCGGATGGTCCGGAGATCGAATGCGGTGATGGCGCAATCCGGCTCTCAGCGACCGAGCCGGCGAGTTCAGGATTTACAGACCTGGCCTGATCGTCAGCCGAGCGTCGGCAGCTTCGCCGGATCGGCCACCAGATCGATCTCGGTGATGCGGCCATCGGCGACGCTGAAGCTGACGACCGCGATCGGCTTCTTGCCGGGGACGACGATGACGCCGGCATTGCCGTTGACGATGGCGGGCCGTGCATGCGGGGCGAAGCGGGCGCCGCGCGCCAGGATCGTTTCGGCGACCTCCGCGGCGCCGGTGATCGGCATTCGGTCTCCTCGCGGGCCCCTGTCGGCTCGGAAGACGACGTCCGGGTCCAGCACCTTCACCAGCGCCTCGAAGTCGCCGGCTCTCGCGGCTGCCAGGAACGCCTCGACGACCCGCCGCTGCTCGCGCAGGTCCGGATCCGTGCGCGGCGTCGCGCCGCGGACTCGGCGGCGAGCCCGGCTCGCGAGTTGACGCGTCGCGGCTTCTGAGCGGTCCAGGATCGTCGCGATCTCGTCGAACGCAACGCCGAACATGTCGTGCAGAACGAAGGCGAGCCGCTCGGCCGGGGTCAGCGTGTCGAGCACGACCAACAACGCTAGCCCGACCGAATCCGCCAGCACGGCCTCGTCTTCCGGCCCGTTCTCGATCGTGACGTTCGGCTCTGGCAGCGCGACGTAGTCCTCGCGGCGCGCTCGGTGGGAGCGCAGCATGTCCAGGGAGACGCGGGCGACCACCGTAGTCAGCCAGGCGGCGAGGTTCTCGACCGCCTCGGTGTCGGAGCGCGAGAGCCGCAGCCAGGCCTCCTGCACTGCGTCTTCGGCTTCGCTTGCCGAGCCGAGCATCCGGTACGCGACCGACTGCAGGTGCTGCCGGTTGCGCTCGAACTCTTCGGTCTGCCAGTCGCTTTGGGTCATGTCACATCTCCGCGTTCGTATCCGTCATCTCCCTGACGAACGAAACGCGGCAGTTGTGACTGCCCGAAGGGAGCGCCATGAACGCAATCGAAGTGACCAAGCTCAGCAAGACCTACCCCGGCGGTGTCGAGGCCGTGAAGGGCATCGACTTCGAGGTCGCGGCCGGCGAGGTTTTCGGTCTGCTCGGCCCGAACGGGGCCGGGAAGTCGACCACGGTCGGGATGTTGACGACGACGATCGCGCCAACCGCCGGCAGCGCCCGGCTCGCCGGCTTCGACGTCGCGGAGGAGCCGCTCGCCGCCCGCCGGGTGAGCAGCGTCGTCTTCCAGGAGCCGGTGGTCGACCGCTCGCTGACCGGCCGCCGGAACCTCGAGATCCACGCTCGGCTCTGGGGCGTCGAGCCGCGCGAGGCCCAGGCAAGGATCGACGAGCTCGCCGGGACGTTTGGCCTCGCGGATCTGATCGACCGGCCCGCAGACACCTTCAGCGGCGGCCAGCGCCGGCGGCTCGAGCTTGCCCGTGCGCTCGTCTCGCATCCGCGTGTGCTCTTCCTCGACGAGCCAACGGTCGGCCTCGACCCCCGCATTCGGGCCGAGCTGCTCGAGGTGATCGCCGCCCTGCGCAGCCGCAGCGAGCTGACCGTCCTGCTGACGACCCACTACCTCGAAGAGGCGGAGCGGCTCTGCGATCGCGTTGCGATCATCCACGCCGGCCGGATCGTCGCCCTCGACACCCCGGCGGCGCTGCTCGCGGGCCTCGGCCGTCAGCTGGTCGAGCTCCACGTCGACGGCAGCGTCACCTCTGCGCTTGCGTCCCTGCGCGAGCGTGGCGTCGCCGGCCCAGACGCATTCGCGGTCGGCTCGCGCGTGACGGTGCCGCTGCACCGGCACAGCTCGGGCGAGGCGATCGCAGCCATCCACAAGCTCGGGCTCGCCGGCGCGATCAGCGCCCGCGAGCCGACCCTCGACGACGTCTACCTGCGGCTCACCGGCGACTCGCTCGGCGCGGCCGCCTAAAAGGAGAGAAATGTCCACTGCTGAAATCACAATTCCAATCCCCAAGGCGCGCACGCGTGCCGTCGGCCCGCTCGCAACGCTCGCGCGGCGGCGCTTCCAGCTGACCGCGCGCACTCCGCGCGAGCTGTTCGTCCCGCTCTTGACGCCGATCATGTTCGCGCTCGTGATCGCGCCGGCGCTGAAGACGGCGCTGCACACCAGCACGAGCTACGAGTCCTTCGTCGCGATCGGGACGGTCGGGCTGTTGATCCCGCTGAACACGATGTTCTCCGGGCTGAGCGTGATCGTCGACCGGATCAGCGGCGCGCAGCCCGAGCTCCTCACCGCGCCGATTCCACGCGGGTTGCTCGTGATCGGGAACCTGCTCGTCGCGCTCGCGATCACGGCGCTCCAGGTCGGCGTCCTGATCGCGGTCGCGCTTGCACGCGGGATTCACTTCAATGCGACCGGGACTGGCGTCCTCTGGTTCTTGGGCGCCGGCATCCTGTTCACGGTCGGCATGTACGGGCTGGCCGAGATCCTCGCGAGCCGCGTGCCGCGGCAGGAGGAGTACATCGCGCGGGTGCCGGCGATCGCGATCCTGCCGTGGTTCCTGGCCGGCGCGCTCTTCCCGATCGTCGCGCTGCCGAGCTTCCTTACCTGGGTCGCGAAGTTCCTGCCGCTCACGCACGGGCTGGCGCTGATGCGCTACGGGCTATTGCAGGACAGCACCGGCCTGCACGCGATCTGGGGCCTGAGCGACCCTACGGCGATGGCCGGGCTCAGCCTCGCGGTCGTCGGCGGGTTCGCGCTACTGCTTACGGCGGCGTCGATCCGAGTCTTCAGCCGGTCGGCGGTTCGCTAAACCGCCGCTCAGCGCGTCCAGAGGCGCTCGCGCGCGGCTTCCGCCGCCGACGGAAACTCGCGCACGGCGGCCGCGTCTCGGGAGCCGAACCAGGCAATCGCCGCGAGCCACGGAAGAGTGCCGAGCAATGGCAGCCAGCTTCCGAAGGCTGCGCTGCCCGCGACGGTTACCGCGAGTAGGAGCAGGGGCGCACCGAAGCGGGGTTTGCTGGGCCTGTCCATGCACTCAGTGTGCAGGTTGCGGGCGCTTGCCGTCCAGCCGTTTCCGCTTCGTTACATTTGCCGAGCCGCTACGAAGTCGGGCCGAGCGGCGGCGCCGAGTCGGCGTGGTTCTTGAGCCAAGCGGTCCGCAACTCGCGCGTTCGCTGTTCCAGGCCCGCGAGGAGCGGGCGCGCCTCCTCGAGCTCGCGGGACAGGGTCTCGACGCGGCGGATCTCGGTCGCCATCTCGCCGAGCTCGCTCGCCGGGTCGGCGTTCAGCCTCGCCAGCCGCCGCTCGGCGGCTCGGAGCTGGGCCTCGGTCGCGCGAGCCCAGCCGCCGGCTTGGTCGGCGAGCATGCGCAGCTCGCTCTCGGTCGCCGGCCGGCCGCCGACGACCTCGCGTAGGCGCTTGACGAGCGCGAGATCGAGCTTGTCGGGCAGGGAAGCCATGGGCGCCGGCCGAGCTTGCCAGATTGTCTCGCTAGCCGCCGAACGGAAAGCTGTCGCGAACCCGCATGCGGTCGAGCTCGTACTCCTCCATCAGCGTCGCTTCCCCGACGACACAGCGCGCCGGCAGCAGCGGCTCGACCCGCCGTCTGGCCCGCTCGAACGTGATCGGGGTCGGCCCCACGTAGCGGCCGAGGGTCGCGTGGGGCGGTGGATCGAAGCCGCGCCGTCGGTAAGGCGGACACTGCGGATAGAGAGCCCAGAGCGCACGCATCGTCGCGCGCAGGTCGTCGTCCGGTTCCGGCACGGCGTACGCGACCAGGCTGGGGAACTCGGCCACGTGAGTGAGCTCGAACTCGAGCGGCGGACGTTCGGCGAAGAACGACCGGAGCTGCTCGGCGTCGGTCGGGGCGACGTCCGCGGCCGGAAGCCACGGGTAGAGAAGCGTCAGCGAGAACGGGATGTTCTCCTCGATCCGCTCCGGATAGAGCTCGCGGTGCGCGTGCGACAACGGCGGATCGCAGCCTTCGAGCACGAGCGTGATCAGAGTCTCGAGCGGCCTCTCTGCCATCCGTCAGTCCGAGGTCTCCGCAGCGACGACGAGCCGCTCGCGCCTCGGCGTCACGAGCACGGCGGCGACGGCGCCCACGAACGCGGCGGCAGCAGCGATTGCGAACGCGACCTCGTAACCGCGCGCCGACGGGACGTTCGTGCCGTGGATCAGGTGTGCGGTCAGGATCGCGGCGCCGACCTCACCGCCGATGACGCCGCCGACCGTGCGC
>Ga0070707_100007136_pt1 | contig 10360 bp, 9 predicted proteins | sample KBSK5502metaG_FD_65468 | JGI IMG/M metagenome (GOLD analysis project Ga0070707, IMG submission 65468) | Corn, switchgrass and miscanthus rhizosphere microbial communities from Kellogg Biological Station, Michigan, USA - KBS K5-50-2 metaG | ecosystem: Host-associated > Plants > Roots >... | reverse complement strand
GCGCTTTCCCGTGGCTCCCACCCCGCTGTCCCGCGTGTATTATATTACGTAGCATACTATATTGCAATGCCATCCCCCAACGATGATACCCGCCAGCAGATTGCATCAAGCGAAGGATTAATCGGTATTGATTAACGAAAACAAGATCGCGGCCCGGGCGGGCCGGCCCCGCAGCCCGAGGGTCGACGGCGCCCTGCTCGACGCTGCCCTGGACGTTTTCCTGGAGCGCGGCTACCACAACGCGAGCCTGAGCGAGATCGCGCGGCGGGCCGGCGTCGGCACCCCCGCGATCTACCGGCGCTGGCGAACCAAGGTCGACGTTGGCGTCGACGTCGTCCGCCGGCAGGCGGAGCCGGCTCCCATCCCCAACACCGGTTCGATCCGCAGGGACCTGGTGACCTTCATACGTCAGCGGATCAAGATGTTCGGCGGCAGGTTGTTCCACTACTTGCTTTTTCCGGTGTTGACAGACCCGGGGCTGTCGCCAACTGTGCAGGCCAGCTTCCTCGACTACCGGCAGCCGCTGGAGACTCGGATTCGGGCCGCGATCGAGTCCGGGGAGCTCAGGCCGGACACGGACCCGGGCCGCCTCATCGACATGCTGATGGGCTCGATCGTCATGCCACTCCTCTTCTCCGCCCCGTTCCCGTCCCGTTCGGACGCCGAGTCGATCGTCGACCAGGCCCTGGAAGGATTCGCGGAGCGCGGCGCCACACCTCGGGCGAGTCGATCGCGAACCAGAGGGTCAGCTCATGGTCGCTGAGCGAGGCGTTGTCCTCATCGTCGAGGACTCGCCTGAGCTGGCCGAGCTGATGTCCGCGATCGTGGAGCGCGAGGGCTTCACAGGGGTCGCCGCCGGCAGCGCCGCCGCGGCGCGCGCCGCCTATCACAGTTACCGGCCCGTGGCGGTTCTGCTCGACTGGGTGCTGCCCGACGCCCCCGGCACCGAGGTGTGCCGCGAACTGCGGGCGCAGGATCCGGAGCTGACCATCATCTTCGTCAGCGGGCGCAACGACGAGACGAGCATGGCCCGCGGACTCGACGCCGGCGCCGACGATTACGTCGCCAAGCCCGTGCGTGAAGGCGAGCTCATCGCCAGGCTTGACGCGCAGCTGCGGAAGACCGCCCGCTTGCGGGGCGCGTTCGGGTCGCTCGCGCAAACGCCCGAGCGGAAGCTGCGATTCGGCGAGGTGGAGGTCGACACCCTCGGTCGGGGGGTCAGCGTGAGCGGTCGATCGGTCAAGCTCGGTCCGCTCGAGTACCGGCTCTTCGAGTACCTCGCTCGCAATGCAGGCGTCGCCGTCTCGCGCGACCAGATCCTCAGCGAGGTCTACGGGATCGACGCCGACATCGGGACCGAGCGCGTCGACCTTCTCGTCAGGCGCTTGCGCCTGAAGCTCGGGGACTACCCGGATATCGGAGGTCATATCATCGCCCACCCTGGTTATGGCTACCTGCTGGAGCGGCGAGGCTCAGCGGGCTGAGATCAACGTCCGCCGGCTCCTGCATCACGCGCGACAGGAAGAGTCGCACCAGAGCGGGGTTCCACTGCCTGCCCGAACCGCGTCGCAGCTCCGCGATCGCATCCGCGGACGACATTGCATGGCGGTACGGCCGGTCGCTCGTCATCGCGTCGTACGCGTCGCAGATCGAAACGATCATGGCCGCCTGCGGTATGTCCGGGCCGGCAAGGCCGTCGGGGTAACCGGTCCCGTCGAAACGCTCGTGGTGATGCTTGATGATCGGCACGACGTTGCAAGCCGACCTCAGCTGACTCGCGATCTCGACGCCAATCGAGACGTGGCGGCGCATCAGCTCGACCTCGCGCCCGCCGAGCGGACCCGGCTTGAGCAGCACCGAGTCCGCCACCCCGACCTTGCCGATGTCGTGAACGATGCCGCCGAAGTAGATCGCGTCGAGCGCGATCTCCGAAAGCCCCGCCGCTTCGCCCAGTGCCCGCGCACCGCGCGCCACCCGCTCCACATGAGCCTCCGTGCCGCCGTCCTTGGCCTCGACGATCTTGGCGAACGCCGCCATCACGTGCTCCGCATCGTCGAGCTTGTCGTAGACCTCCTTCGTCTTGATCAGCGTCACCACCCGCGCCATGAGCTCGTTCCTGTCTATCGGCTTGGCGAGGAAGTCGTCGGCGCCCAGCTGCAAGGCGCGGACGCGGTCCTCGACGGTGTTGAGGGAGGTCACCAGCACCACAGGCAGGAGCCGGTTCGCGGGGTCGGACTTGATGCGCCGGCATACCTCGAATCCGTCCATGCCAGGCATCACCACGTCCAGCAGGACCAGGTCGGGGCGGCCGGCGCCGATCGCATCAAGCGCCTCGAACCCGTTGTGCGCCAGGACGAGGTCGCACCCGGTGCCGCTCAGGTAGGCCGCCAGCAGCTCGAGGTTCAGCTCCTGGTCGTCGACGGCGAGCACCCGAGCCATCGCAGGGAATTGCAGCAGGGCGGCTTTTCGCCTCGCTGTCGCGGCACCGTCATTCCTGCGTCATACCGATGTCACCCGCCCATTGCGGGCTTCCAGGACTACGTCGCTACGTGGCAGGCGGCCTCGTGCGCGGGGCGCAGCGGGCGCAGCAGCGGGGTCTCCTGGGAGCATCGCTCGATCGCGTAAGGGCATCGGTAGCGGAAGCGGCAGCCTTCGCCGGGGTCGATCACGCGCGGCGGCTCTGCCACATCGGACGTGGCGGGCAGCGAGATCGGCGCACGTGGATCCGGCACCGCGGACAGCAGCAGCTGCGTGTATGGGTGCTTGGGGTTGGCCAGCACGTCCTCGACCGGACCGCTCTCTGCGATGCGGCCCGCGTACATGACGATGATTCGGTCGGCTACGTACCTCGCGCTCGCGATGTCGTGCGTGATGTAGAGGAAGGAGATGCCTTCGTTGCGCCGCAGGTCGGCCATCAGGTTCAGGACGCCGATGCGAACGGACACGTCGAGCATCGACACAGGCTCGTCGGCGAGGATCAGCTCCGGCCGGCACGCCAACGCCTGAGCAAAACCGATGCGCTGGCGTTGTCCGCCGCTGAGCTGGTGCGGGTACTTGTTCAGGAACTCCCGCGGGGGCTGGAGACCGACCGACTTGAGGATCCGCTCGGCCTCCTGCTCACGGTCGCTCGCCGTCAGCTCCGGCCGGTGCAGCTTGAGCGCACGCATCACACCGTGCGACACGCGGTAGACCGGGCTCAGTGACCCGTACGGATCCTGGAACACCATCGGCACGCGCGCGGCATAACCGAGTCGCTGCTTGCGCGACGTCATCGCCGAAAGGGAGCGGCCGTGGTAGACGATGTCGCCGCGCGTCGGTTTGTACGTGCGCGCCAGCAGCCGCGCCACCGTGCTCTTGCCGCTGCCGCTCTCGCCAACGAGCGCGACGATCTCGTTGGGCAGAATCATCAGGTCGACGTCGTCGACCGCGTGCAGGAACCTGCGAGAAAGCGGACCGCCGATCCGGAAGTGTCGAGTGAGCCCTGTCGTTTCGATGATCGGCTCCGCCGTCACCACAGACGGGACCTCGGCGCGTTCAGTCGCCATCGGCGTAGAGGTGACAGCGCACCTGGACTCCCTCGCGCTCGTGGAAGCGCGGCTCGATCGTCCTGCAGTGGGACATGACCTTCGGGCACCGCGGGTGGAAGCGGCAGCCCGACGGCGGATGCGCAAGATCGGGCGGGGTGCCCGGGATTCCCTGCAGCGGCAGCCGCTCGCCTTTGATCGAGGGGAACGAGCTCAGAAGCCCCAACGAGTAGGGATGCCTGGGTTCGCCGAAAACGGTGTGGGTCGGGCCGATCTCCATCACCTGCCCGGCGTACATCACCGCGAGCCGGTCCGAGAAATGGCTCACGAGCGACATGTCATGCGTGACGAAGATCGCGGCGAAGCCGATCTTCCTCTGGAGCTCCTTGATCTGCAACATCAAGGACCGCTGCGCCACGACGTCGAGCGCTGACGTCGGCTCGTCCATGATCACGAGCTCGGGCGTGAAGACCAGCGCCATCGCGATCATCGAGCGCTGGCGCATGCCGCCACTTAGCTGATGCGGAAAGCTCTTGAGGTGCACGGGGTCGATGCCGACGAGCCGCATCACCTCTTCCGACCGCGCGAGCACCGCGCGCTGAGGCAGCCGCTGATGGGCGAGGATCGCATCGCTCAGCTGGGCGCCGATCGTCATCACCGGGTTGAGCGCGTTCATCGCGCTCTGCATGACCAGCGAGTAGTTCTGCCAGCGGATGTGGCGCAGGTCGTCCTCGCCCATGGTCACCATGTCGTCGCCACGAAAACGAATGGAGCCGGAAGCGATCTCGGCCGGTGGTCCGAGAAGGCGGGCGATGGCGTACAGCAGCGTCGACTTTCCGCAGCCGGACTCGCCGACGATGCCGAGGAACTCTCCCGGCGCGACGCTCAGCGAGACCCGGTCGACTGCGCGCACGGCACCTTTTTCGGTCACGTAGTCGACGCACAGGTCGTTCACCTCGAGAAGAGGTGCGGTTGCGATCATGCTTTCTTCCGCCGCACCGGCCTGAGCGCGGGGTTGCTGAGCTCATCGAACGCGTAGTTCAGCAGCGCGAATGCGGCACCAAGGAGCGCGATGCAGATGCCCGGCGCCAGCACCCAGATGGGAGAGCCGGCCAGCAGCGCGCCATTGGCCTGAGCCCAGTACAGCATCGTGCCCCAGCTGAGGTCGTTGGGATCACCAAGGCCGATGAACTGCAAGCCCGCCGCCGCCAGCACCGCGTAGAGGGCCGCGCCGAGAAAGATGGCGACGATGAGCGAGGTCATGTTGGGCAGGACCTCGAACACGATGATGTAGGGGCTGCGCTCGCCCCGCACGCGCGCGGCCTCGAGGAACTCGCGGTTGCGGAGAGAAAGCGCCTGCGACCGAAGCTGGCGCGCGCCATAGGACCAGCCTGTGAGGACGATCACAGCGATGAGCACCGCCACGCCGCCGCTCCCCGCGTACGCCGCGACGACGATCATCAGCGGCAGCGTCGGGATGACCAGGAACACGTCGGTGAAGAGGTTCAGCACGTGGTCCCACAGCCCGCCGAGGTATGCGGCCGACACGCCCACGATCACGGAGATCAGCGTTGCCACCAGGCCCGCGACGATGGCGAGCACCAGCGACTGCCTCGTGCTCCAGACGAGCTGCGAGAAGATGTCCTGCCCAAAGGACGTGGTGCCTAGCAGGTGCTGCGCCGAAGGCCCGAGGATCGGATCGAACTGCAGCGCATGCGGGTCGTACGGCGCGATGACCGGCGCGAGAACAGCCACCAGCGAGAAGAACGCAAGCATCGCGACGCCGAACATGGCCTTGCGGCTTCTGAGAAGCGCCAGCCCCACGGCGCCGAGGACGCCGGCGCGCGTTGAGGCCGGCGGCGCCTCCATCGGCGCGACATCGATGACGACGCGAACAGCCATCGCCTTACGACGCCTCGCGGGTGCGCGGATCGAGCCAGGCGGTCAGGATGTCCGCGGCAAGGACCGCGATGAGGACCGCCAGCGTGATCATCAGGAAGAGCGTTTGCATCAGCGCGAAATCCTCGCTGTGCACCGCCTGCAGAAGGGTGAATCCGAGGCCGGGGTAGTTGAAGACGATCTCGACCAGGATGGCTCCGCTGATCACGAACCCAAGCGACATCGCAAAGCCTGTGAGGTTGGGAAGGATGGCGTTGCGGCCGGCGTACATGAACATGATCCGCACCGGCGAGAGGCCCTTGGCCCTCGCCATCTTCACGTAGTCCTCGGCCAGGGTCGTGATCATCGTGTTGCGCATGGTCAGGATCCAGCCGCCGATGGACGTGATCACGATCGTGAGCGCCGGCAGGAATCCATGCGATATCACCTGGCCGACGAAGGACCACGAAAGCTCGATCGAGCCGGTGATGTCGTAGGCGAATCCAAGTGGAAACCAGCCCAGGGTGAGGGACAGGACGAGCAAGACGATCAGGCCGAGCCAGAAATAAGGAAATGCTGAGGTGACGATGAACACCGGGGGCAGGATCGCGTCGAGGAAGCCTCCGCGGCGCCACGCGCTGAGCATGCCGATGACAGTGCCGAGCGCGAACGCGATGACGGTCGACATTCCGACGAGGCCGAGCGTCCACGGCAGGCCCTGCTTCACGATGTCGCCGACAGACGATGGAAAGAAGGTGACCGAGGTACCGAAGTTGCCGGTCAGCGTGTTGCCGAGGTACTGGAGGTACTGCTGGAAGATCGGCTGGTGATTGTTCAGCCCTAGCGCCACCTCCAGCGTGTGGATGGTCTGCGGGCTCACCCGGCCGTGGTAGCGCACGAGCATCGCCTGCGCGGGATTGCCCGGCATCACGCGCGGCAGGATGAAGTTGATGGTCAGCGCGGCCCACAGCGTTATGAAGAAGAACTCGAGCCGCCGAACCAGGTAGCTCATTCCGGCTTCAGCCTAGTGTGGGAGAAGGAGGGCGGATGCACGCATCTCGCCCTCCCCTCCGCTCCCTGCCTAGCCAGTCTTGTAGAGGTGCGACAGCGTGATTCCCCAGTCGGGGAGGTTCCACGGTGCCGGCGCCGCGTAAGGATCGTCCTTGGTTGGCCACCCGCCGAAGTCCTTGGTCGAGTACTGGTACCACGCGACGCCCTCGGTAACGGGGATGACTGGCACGTCCTCCAGCATCGCGGCCTCGACCTGCTTGATGATGTCGTGCTGCTTGGCCGAGTCGGATGTCGCGCCGAACGAGTCGAGCAGCGTGTCGACCGCCGGGTTCTTGTAGCGCTCGTAGTCGCCGGCCGCCGGCTGGCCGATCGCCGCGGTGGTTCCGCTGTGCAGCGTGTTGCGCAGCTCGTAGTAGGGAGTTGGGCCCGGCGACGTGCTCAGCGAGCCGTAGGCCAGCTGGAAGTCGCCGTTGTACAGCTTGGCGAAGTAGGCCTGGGCGTCGAGGTTGACGTCCTTCAGCTCGATGCCCACCTGCTTGAGGTTGTCCTTGATGACCGCCACGGACGCGACCCAGTCGGTGTAGCCGGCGATGTTGATGATCGAGAACGACAGCTTCTTGCCCGATGAGTCGGCGTAGATGCCGTCGCTGCCCTTTGTGAAGCCGGCCTGCTGCAGCAGGCTGGCGGCCTTGGTGGGGTTGAACTTGTAGGCGTACTTGTCGGCCTGTGACTTGTCGATCCAGCTGTCAAAAGTCGGGGAGAGCACGCCTGTCTGGTTGCCGGCCGGCTCGTAGCCCGACTCGCCCTTCTTGGAAACAGAGTCGCGGTCGATGCTGTAGGCGAACGCCTGGCGGACGAGCTTGTTGTTCAACGGCGCGATCGTGGTGTTGAACCAGATGTTGATGTTGTTGATGGGCGGGAACCAGTAGTGGTTGTGCTGAGGGTCCTTGGCGACGTAGTACGTGTCGATGTTGGGGATGTACTGACCCCCCCACTGCGCCTGGCCGGCCGCGAGGAATGCATTCGCAGGGTCGTTGTCCAGGAACGCGGGGTAGTTGACGGTCTGCAGGTGCGGCAGACCCTTCTGCCAGTAGCTCGGGTTGCGTGTGAACTGGATGTTCTGACCGGTGCACGCGCTCATCGTGAAGGGGCCCGTGCCGACCGGTTTGTCCACCTTCTGCGTCCCGGGGTCGGAGTACGAGGTCCAGATGTGCTGCGGCACGATCGCGGTCTGGCCCGCGATCTGGTAGAAGTTCGGCACCGCCGGCTGGCTGAAGGTCATGACGACCTTGTCCGAGCCGGACGGCTGCACATCCGACAGCACCGTCCAGTCCGCCTGCAGGTCGAGCTCGGGGTGCTGCTTCAAAAGGTTGAACGAGTACACGACGTCCGCCGCGCTGAACGGCTGCCCGTCGCTCCAGGTGACCCCTGAGCGGATCGTGAACGTGAGCGTCTTGTTGTCGCTGCTCCACTTGTAGTCGCTCGCGAGCATCGGCGTCTTCCGATCGTTGAGGAGGTTGTCGTAGACGAGCGTCTCATAGAGGACCCCGAAGGACTGCCCGTTGACCGCCCCGTTGTATGGGTTGAAGTCGCACTGCCACAACGCACCGCTTTCGTTGTCGATGGTCAGGACGCCGCCGACCGCGATTTGAGCGTTGCCGCTCGACGACGTGCCACACGCGCTGACGGCGAGCGTCAACGCCCCCAGCGTGCTTGCCCAGACCCGCAGAGTTCTTTTCATCAACCGATTACCTCCCGCTTGCTGTTCATGTCCTTCTCTCCCTGGTTGGTTGTCGTCATCCCTCACCCCACCTCCTGGGCTGTACGTCCCGGCGCGCGATGAAAAACCCTCTCCTGTGCCACCTCGAGCGCGGTCGCGATCGCGCCCTGGAGGACCGCGTCCTCACCGAGGGCCGACACAACGACGCGCGGGCGGAACGGGAGCAGCTGGCGCAGCTCGTGCTCGATGGGCTCGAGCAGCAGGTCGCCGTTGCGGCCGATGCCACCGCCGAGGATCACGAGCTCCGGGTCGAGCACCGGCGTGATCGTGGCGATGGCCATGGCCAGGAGCTGTGCCTCCTTGAGCACGACCTTGCCCGCCCTGGCATCGCCACGCTTGGCCGCGTTGAAGATCTTCTCGGCGGTGGTGCCGGAGGTGAAGCCGAGCTTCCTGGCGATGCGAACGACCCCGGCCGCGGCGGCCGCCTCCTCGAATGCGCCTCGGCGCCTGTTCGACGGGTCGCGCGGGTCGCCCATGCCCAGAGGCAGGTACGCGACCTCGCCGGCGGCACCGTGCGCGCCGCGGTAGAGGTTGCCGTCGATCACGAGAGCCATGCCGATGCCGGTGCCGACGGCGAGAAAAACAAAGCTGCCGGCGTTGCGTCCGTGACCGTGCTCACGCTCCCCGAGGGCGGCCAGGTTCACGTCGTTCTCGAACGTGACGTTCGTGCCCAGCTCCTCCCGCACCGCCTCCACCAACCCGTGCCGTCCCCATCCAGGCAGGTTCGGGGCCATCGCGACGTAACCGTGCACAGGGTCGAAAACACCGGGGCTGCCGAGCACTGCCTGCGTCACGTCGGGCCACCGGACTCCCGCCTCGCCGGCCAGGCGCCGGGCGATGGCGCCGACCTGGCCGATGAGCGCCTTGGCGCTGCCCACCCGCGCGCGCTCGTCGCGACGCGCCACCACGGTGCCCGCGATGTTGGCGATGGCGGCCCGCACCCAGACCCGTCCCACGTCGATGCCCGCGACCCAGCCGGCGTTGGGGTTGAGCTCGTATAGAAGAGCGCTCGGACCTCGCTCGCCGCGCGACCGCCCGACCTCGCGCACGAGCTGCGCATCGAGAAGGCCGGTCAGCGCCAGCGAAACCGTGGGTTTGGACAGGCCGCTGACGCGAGCCACCTGCGCCCGGGACAGCGGCCCACGCCGGTGGATGAGCTCCAGCACCGAGCGCTGGTTGATCGCGCGAAGCAGGCTCGGCGTTCCGGCCGTGATCCGGCCGTCCCCGTGGGGGGGCCGGAGAGATGGGCGTGACGGGCGATACCTGCTGACCACGTCCATAGTTAGGAAGAATTCCTTACAGAACCTTAACCGCGCCTGGGAGCGCCGTCAAGCGAAGAGTTTGGTTACCCCCGGGCGAAGAAGCGGGGCAGGTGCCGGCGATTGGCCTCCAGCAATGCGTCGAGCAGGGCCACGGCCACGTTCCACCGGCCGACTAGCGGGTTGGCCAGCAGAGCTTTCAGTGCGGCCGCCCGATCGCCATGGATCGCGGCCTGCACGGCCAGCCGTTCGTACGCCTTCACGTGCTGGACCAGCCCGAGCAGCTCAGGGGACAACGGCTCCAGCCGATCCGCGTGGGCGCCGGTCGAGTCGATGCGCGCCGGGATCTCCACCACCGCGTCGTCCGGGAGGTCCGGGAGAGCGCCGTCATTGCGGATGTCGACGACCTGCGTGTCGCCCGTTCCCGCGTAAAGCGAGGCGATCAGCTGAGCCGCGGCCTCGCTGTAGTAGGCGCCGCCGCGCTTCTCGAGCAGCTGGGGCTTCTCTGCCAGCTCTGGGTCGCGGTACATCTGCAGAAGCGTCTTCTCGATGGCCAACACCTCTTCCGCGCGCGACTTCTTCGACCCAGACAGCTGCTCGGCGAGCACTGCGTCGGTGAAGTAGAAGTAGCGCAGGTAGTAGGAAGGGATGGCCGCCAGCAGGCGGATCACCGGCGCTGGGCTGCCGATGTCGGCGCCGATCTCGTCGGCGGCAGACTCGATCAGGTCAGGCAGCCGATCGACGCCGTCCACGCGAACGGCGCGCTCCCAGGTGAGGTGGTTCAGGCCGACGTGGTCGAGCGCCACCCGCTCGGGTGCCACTCCAAGGCGGCTCGCGAACCGGCGCTGAAAGCCGATGGCCACGTTGCACAGGCCGATCGCGCGATGGCCCTCGTCGAGCAGAGCCTG
>Ga0070707_100007134_pt1 | contig 10361 bp, 11 predicted proteins | sample KBSK5502metaG_FD_65468 | JGI IMG/M metagenome (GOLD analysis project Ga0070707, IMG submission 65468) | Corn, switchgrass and miscanthus rhizosphere microbial communities from Kellogg Biological Station, Michigan, USA - KBS K5-50-2 metaG | ecosystem: Host-associated > Plants > Roots >... | reverse complement strand
CCCGTGGAGGCGAGATTCCTCCGCCGTTCTTCCTGGGATTGATAATGCGCTTTCACGGAAGTGCGCATCGAAGAAGGTCCGCCAGTTACCCATACAACGATCTTTCCTTTCAAATCCAGCCCGGCGAAGTCGTTGTATTTTTCCTCCGGAATATTCAGTCCATAACCGACAAAAACCGCGGGCGCTTCGACCGGTGCCGAATTCGAGGTTGGAATCAGGAAGCCTTCTTCGCCGAACTGAATTGCTTCCGCTTTTCCGTCGCGCACGAGCGCCACGGAAGAATTCGTTTCGTCGAGCTGCAGAACATTGAATTCAACAGACTGAACGTATCCATGAACGCCGGCTGGTTGTAGCCCCGCCTTGTGAAATTGGTCGGTCACGTACGCCGCGGCCGCGGCAAAGCCTTCCGTCCCCGTGCCGCGACCTTCAAACCTGTCATCCGCCAGGTATTGAATGTGCGCCCACCACGCCTTGCCCCGAGCATTCCAATCCTGAGCCGCGGCCACGCCCGCAATCGCGAGGACGCACAGAAATACTTTTGCTGCGACTTTCAACCTTTCCTTCATGATTCGGGCCCTCATTCCTTGTTGTCAGCAGAAGCCAAGCCTTTTAATTGCGCCACTTCCCGCACCGTCAGCGGGCGAATTTTTCCTGGTGGCACGTCGAGCTTAAGCGGCCCCAGTTGCACGCGTTGGATTTTTTCCACCAGGAATCCGACGTGCTGAAACATCCGCCGGATCTGGCGATTGCGGCCCTCGATCAAAATAACTTCGTACCACGGATTTGGCGCGTCCTCGACCAGCCGAATTTGTGCGGGAGAAGTCTTCACGCGCTGGCCATCCTCAAGCGTAATTGTTATGCCCCGCCGCAAACGTTCGATTCCCTTTTCATCCGGGCGGCCACTGATCTTGACCAGATATGTCTTGGGAACGTGCGAGCCGGCCTTCGTGAGTTTCTGAGCGAGTTCTCCATCGTTCGTCATCAGGAGAAGACCTTCGCTTGCATAATCGAGACGACCGACGGGGTACAAACGCTCCTTGCGATACGAAACAAATTCCATCACCGTTGGGCGGCCCTCCGGATCGCTGACCGTAGTCACGTAACCTTTCGGCTTGTTCAGCATGAAATACAGGAGCCGCTCGGCACGTTTCAGCGGTTGGCCATCCACTGAAATCTGATCCACTTCCGGATCGGCTTTTGTGCCCTGCCCCGTGACGACTTTTCCATTCAGGGTCACGCGACCGGCGGCGATGATATCTTCTGCCTTGCGCCGCGAGGCAATTCCGGCTGCCGCCATAATTTTTTGCAAACGTTCCGCAGCCATGAGAAGAAAACTCCCGGCAGAGTCACAGGGCAGATAAACGAACCTTCAGTGGCTCTTTTTTTCTTTGTGGCCCTTTGAGCTCGCTCTTCAAAAGATCCGCTTCTTTGTTTGAAAGCAGCCGGTAACGTCCGCGCGGAATTCCTTCGACTGTGAGCGGTCCCAAGGCAACGCGCTTCACTTTTTCGACCGGATGCTTTTCCTTGAACAGTACCTTCCGCATCTCTTCTTTTTTCGAGCTGCGCATCCGCACTTCGTACCAGTAGTTCGCGGCGTGGCCGCGTGTTGCATCCGGCTGACGAAGCGTTTGCATCTTCGCGCCGATTTCCTTTCCCAAGCGCTCGAGATCGGGACGAGTTAACATTCCTTTTACTTTGACGTGATAGACCTGCTCGATATTTCCCCAATTCTTCAACATCGCAGCGGCATAGTCGCCGTCGTTGGTCAGAAAGACCAGACCGGAGGCTGAGTACTCCAAATTGCCGACCGGGTACACGCGCTCCGGAAATCCGCGCAGCAGATTTCGCAGCGTTTTGCGGCCTTCCGGATCGGCGAGGCTCGAGACAATTTCCGGCGGCTTGTTGAGCAACAAATAGACGCGTCGTTCCTCGGCGTCGATTTTTCGGCCTGAGACTTCGATCTTGTCGCTCGCGGCGTCGGCTTTGGAGCCGAGTTCGCGGATGGTAGCTCCGTTTACGCGAACCTGCCCGCTGAGGATGAGTTGCTCGGCGTGGCGGCGGGAAGCAATGCCTGCGCGCGCGATTATTTTTTGAAGGCGTTCTTGCATGGGTGACTATGGTAGCTGAATTTGCGAGGCGAGGCGAAAGAGCAAGAGTTCGCCACAGAGGAACTGAGACGCAGAGGACATCGAGGATTCCCGTACGGAGTGTTTGGCATCGTTAACCAAGGCTTGCCGAAGCAAAGCAACAGCGAAGATGTCCACCTTAAGGTGGTCGATACGAAAGCAAAACCAAGACGGCGAAAACCTGCTTGCACGGCAGGCCGCCGCTACAAAGAAATCGGGACGATGACCGTGGATCGGTTATTCGCCGGCGGAGGCAGAGTCGGCTTTTGGCGGTTCTTCGTCGAGCTCGCCACTGGGCATGCCTTCGGCCGTCGATTCGACTTCGCGTTCGCGCAGGAATTCGTCCTCAGAGGGTGACGCGGAAGACCCAGGTGCAATACCGGCACATGAGGCGCCCGCACCCGGAGCTGCGAATTCGGTGGGGACGAGTTGGTTGTTATCGGCTAAGTCCGCGGTGAGCGGATTGGAAGAATCGAGGGGCGCACCGGAGTGCCCAGAGATCGGAGACTGAGCGGGGGCCAGATTTTCCAGTGTGTCGGCGGTAGGCTCAGCAAGCATCGCTTCTTCGTTTGTCGGCGCAATACCAACGTCGCTGCCGAGCGCTTCGCGAGCGAGCGCTTCAAATTCCTTGAGGCTTGGGAGCTCCTGCAAATCGCTTAGCCCGAAGCGCATCAGGAATTCTTTAGAGGACTTGTACAGAATCGGCCGGCCCATCACTTCTTTGCGACCAGCGGTGGTGATCAAACGCTTATCGAGGAGCGTCGCGATGACACCGGAACTGTTCACACCGCGAATTTCTGAAATTTCGGGGCCCGTGACTGGCTGCTTGTAAGCAATGACGGCAAGCGTTTCGAGCGCCGGCATCGAGAGGCGCAGCGGCGGGCGCAGGCTCTTGATGAAACGGCGGACCACGTCGTGATGCTGCGGTTTGGTGTACATCTTGTAGCCGCCGGCGACGGGACGGATTTCGACGCCGCGGTCTTCCGTGGCATAGCTTGCCACGAGCTCGTCGAGAGAAGTCTGTACAATGATTTTATCTTCACCGAGCGCGGCAGCGAGCTGTTCGATGGTGGCAGGCTCGTCAGCGGCGTAGATGATGGCTTCGAGAGCTGCTTTGCGTTCTTCGTTGGTCATGAGAACAGTTTACAGTTTACAGTTCACAGTTTACAGTTAAAAGCTAAACACAAAGATTTGCGTGCGAATCTTACTTGTATTCCTCATCAATGAGCCGCATTTCGCCTTTTTCGTCAAAAACCGTGTCGAACGCTTTGCCCTTGCGCAGCAGAATTTCACCAAACTGTTTTTCCTGGACGATGGCGACGGCTTGCAGCTTAACCATTTCGAGGACTGCGAGAAATGCCACGATCATAGCGTGGCGCGATGGACATGCTTCGAAAAAGCTGACGAGATTCGCGCTCGAATCATCACTGGCCAGAATTTGTCCGCGGAGCTGTGCGATCATCTGCGCGACGGTGAATTGTTCGTGCTGCAGTTCGATACGCGCGACTTCTTTGCGGCGTTCAAGCACCTGCTGGAAAACCTTCACCAGGTCCACGAGCGAGACGACGAGTTCGCCTTCTGTGCCTTCATCGTTGTAGAGCGATTTGTCCGGTTTCGACCAGACGTGCTCTTCGATTTGTTGTTTCTGATAGAGAAGCTGCGCTGCGTTTTTGAATTTTTCGTGTTCGATCAGGCGCTGGACTAATTCCTCGCGAGGATCGGCGGCTTGTTCCTCGGTCGAGGCAAGCGGATCGGGCGGCAGCAGCATTTTCGACTTGATATAAATCAGAGACGCCGCCATGTAGATGAATTCCGAAGAGACATCGACGTTGAGCTCTTCGAGCTTGTGCAGGTAATCGAGATACTGCGAAGTGATTTTGGAAATTTGAATGTCGTGGATGCTCATCTCCTGCTTCTTGATGAGGTCAAGAAGCAGGTCGAGGGGACCTTCGTACATCGGGATGTTGATGTTGTAGGGCGTGGCCATTTTTTAGTGATTAGTGATCAGACTTCAGTCCCCAGTAAAACCGCCGGGCTGAAGCCCGGCCTCTACTAAATCAAGACAGCGGGGTAGACCCGCTGCCACAGATTCGGCGCAGTGCTCGGTAGGGGGCGATATATCGTGGCCCTACGTTTGCAAATGCACTCCGCCCGATCCGAGAAAATCAACCGCGTCGATTTCGATGCGCTTCCTTTTCCAGCCGAAGACGGCTTCGCGGACGCGTTCCATCGTGACTGTGGCGACTTCGCGGGCGCGCTTCGAACCGATGTCGATCACTTCCAGAACGCGCGCGGGATGTTTTTCATACTCGACGCGGCGCTCGCGAACTGGCGCGATCCACTGGATCAGGTGATCAGCCATCTTTGCTTTGCACTCGAGGCATCCAATGCCCGCGGTGCGGCAGCCTTCCGCCGCCCATTGTAGCGTTTCCGGGGACGAGAACAGTTTATGCCAATCGTAGACCGGACACACGTCCGGATTTCCGGGATCAGTGCGGCGTTTGCGGGCTGGGTCGGTAACCATCACTTTGGTTTTTTTGCGGATGTCGTCGTCGGATTCGCTAAGCGTGATGGCGTTGCCGTAGGACTTGGACATTTTACGGCCGTCCAGCCCAGGGATGCGGGGGGTGTTAGTGAGCATCACTTGTGGCTGGGTGACTACTTCTTCGAACACAATGAAATGTGCAACAGCAGGATTTCGCTCAACAAAATTCTCTCGACCACTCTCAAGAATTCGTTCACGCAATCCGCTTTCGATCTTCAGAATGTCGTCCGTAGATGGGTATGCGGCGCTCGAAGGCGAAAATGGGCCGACTAACGGCCTCTCCATTACGCGCCATGCCTGGTAATTTTCTGGACTGTAGAGCGCACGATCGAAACTCACTCCGAAGTACGTATCAAACCGGCGAACGATCTCGCGGCTGATTTCGACGTGGGAGACTTGGTCTTCGCCGACGGGGACGAAGAGCGGGGTGCCGGGTTCCGAGTACATGACGATGTCGGCGGTTTGCAGACAGGGGTAGCCGAGGAAGCCGTAGGTGTGGAGATCTTTGTCCTTCACGTTCTCGAAGGCTTCTTTGTAGGTAGGAACGCGTTCGAGCCAGCTGAGCGGCGTGACCATGCCGAGGAGGAGATGAAGCTCGGCATGTTCGGGGATGAGCGATTGCTGGAAGATCACCGATTTTTGTGGGTCGAGCCCGGCGGCGAGATAGTCGGTGACAATTTCAATTGTGTTTTGCGCGACGGCGGATGTGTCGGCGTAATCGCTCGTGAGCGCGTGCCAGTCCGCGATGAAGTAGAAACATTCGTATGCAGGATCGTTCTGAAGGCGGACCCAGTTTTGCAGCGCGCCAAAATAGTGGCCGATGTGGAGTTTGCCGGTCGGCCGCATTCCGCTGAGGACTCGATTTCTTGCTTTCGGAGTATTCGACAAGTTTTTCCCGTGAAAGATTTGAGTTGTAAGTTCTAAGTTATAGGTTTTTCGAGAAAGAGGCCAGCCACACGTTGGAATCTCATCCAACGTTGACATCGAGCTGAGATTCTTCGACTGCACAGGTCGGCCTTCGCGACGAAGAAAAACGGCCTGTTTCGCTCACAATGACAATCTCCCTACTTGCCCAGCAAATCGCGCGCGATGATCATGCGCTGTACTTCGCTGGTACCTTCGTAAATGGTGATGACGCGGGCGTCGCGATACATGCGCTCGACATCGGTCTCACGAGAATACCCGACGCTGCCGTGAATTTGCACAGCTTTGTACACGACGCGATTCACCATTTCGCTGGCGTAAAGTTTGGCTTTGGATGCAGCGGAGCCCATCCCTTTTCCAGAATCTTTTAGCCAAGCCGCGTGGTAAGTCAGGCCACGCGCGGCTTCGAGTTCGGTTTGCATGTCGGCGATCATCCACTGGATGGCTTGAAATTCGCTGATGGATTTGCCGAAGGCGCGCCGCTGCCTTGCATATTTGATGGATTCATCGAGAGCGCCTTGCGCGAGGCCGACGGCTTGCGCGGCGATGCCGATGCGGCCACCGTCGAGCGCGCTGAGAGCGATCTTGAGTCCCTGGCCTTCTTCGCCTAGGCGGTTGGCCGCGGGCACTTCGCAATCGATCAACAAAATTTCGACGGAGGGCGAGGAGCGTTGCCCCATTTTGTCCTCGTGGCGGCCGATTTTGAATCCCTTAAAGGAAGGATCGACCAGGAAGGCCGTGATGCCCTTTGACCCGGCTCCTGGATTCGTTTTTGCAAAAATGATGAAGACACCGGCGACGCTGCCGTTTGTTACCCAAGTTTTGGCACCGTTCAGCCGGTAGATTTCCTGAGAGCCAGAAGCCGGGCTAAAGCCCGGCACAACATGTTTGGTAGCTGTGGCTTGAATTCCGGCGGCATCGGAGCCAGCCGCGGCTTCTGTCAAACAGAACGAGCCGAGGATTTCGCCGCTGGCGAGGCGCTTCAGATATTTCTGTTTCTGCGCTTCGGTGCCAAATTGCAGCAGTGGCGCTTGAACAGCGGAATTTGTGACGCCGAGCGCCGTAGCCATCGCGGTATAAACGCGCGCGACTTCTTCCAGCATCAGCACATAAGAAACCGTGTCGAGACCTGGCCCGCCCCACTCTTCCAGAGTGAGCATGCCGCAACAGCCCATTTCGCCGATTTTTTTCAGGATTTCCAGCGGAAAACGCTCTTCGCGCTCCAGTTCCTTGACGAGGGGACGAACTTCCGTCTCCATGAACTGCCGGACGGTGTCGCGAATCAACTTTTGGTGGTCAGTGAGCGAAAAATCCATCGCGTGTGCTTACAGCAAATGCTAACACGACCGTCCAGCATTCCCAACGTTGCTGTAGGACCGTCGTAGAGACCATCAAACGCAACCAACCTTCACATCAGTTTGATAGAAGGTTAGCAGAGTCGAGGCTGAAGGTCTGCAATTTCAGGATCACAAGCGTCTTCCCACGGATGGTAGCCGCCCTTATCAGGCCAGAAGCATTGCCAGACCGGAAAATCATTATTTTCATAAAACCACTGTGACCAGCATACGTACTCGCTGTATTGACTTATGTGAATGGAGCGAAATCTGCACTTTAGGTTGTCGTCAAAGACATCGTCATAATCAGTGTCAAGCTCAAATTTTCGGCCACCTTTCACCACGTTGCCTATTTCGTTGATGATTGCAGTTCCGGTGTCCTGGTCCAATCCGAGCACGATAATCTCGGGATGTCTAAAGCGCGCATAGATTCCTGTTGAATAGGCAAACCACTCTTGCTTGTCGGTCGAGTCTACTCGAGGAACCACGCTCATCACGTGCCAGCCATGCTTGTCAATGATCTCCAGAAACTTCGCGTCACCACGTCTCCTAACGCATTCCGGTCCGTAAACTCGTCAGAGTTTAAATAGTTCGCGCAGTCGTTTGGTTTGTTGGCGGCTGACGGGGACTTCCGTTTTGTTCTTGTCGTTCATTTTTAGCATGTAGGTAGATTTGAACCACGGCACAACTTCCTTGATGTGATGGATGTTGACGAGGAAAGAGCGGTGTGCGCGCCAGAAGGAATCGGATGCGAGCGCGTCTTCCAGTTCATCCAGCGTGCGGTAGTTCGATGTGCCTTCCATATCGCGCGAAATGATGGAGATCAGTCCATCGGAGATGGTGGCGAAGATCATGTCTTCGGCATCGACGAGCAAGAGGCGCTGCTGCGCATTGACGAGAATTTTTGAAGGCGCAGTCGCGGACGGCTTCCCTGCTCCGATTTGCGCGGCGCCGAGGCGACTGACAAGTTGTTCGAGACGATCGGTCGGCGAAGTTTCCGATTCGATTTCGCGTCGTGCGCGCTGAATCGCCTTTGCGATGCGTGCTTTGTCGAACGGCTTCAGCACGTAATCGACGGCGTTCACATCGAACGCCTGCACGGCGTAGTGATCAAACGCCGTCGCGAACACCACATGTGGAACTTCGATCTTGCGCTCGACGAGCCTCTGCAAAACGCCGAAGCCGTCGAGGCCCGGCATCTGCACGTCAAGGAAAACCAGGTCCGGCGAATGTTCCTTGATTAGATTTACCGCTTCGAGCCCGTTTTTTCCCTGCGCGATCACGTGGATGTCGGGAAACGCCTTCAGGAGAAAAACCAGCTCTTCGCGAGCGGGCTTTTCGTCGTCCACGATGAGCGTATTGATGGTCATGGAGAATTCGCGAGTCCAAGTATAGGCGCGCTCGGAGCGGGGCCGCAATTGTGGATAGATTTATCTGCGCAAAACAGGAAGCGCCGGGCCCAGCGTGAGCCAGACCCGGCGCTGCAGAGTTTTTTTCGAACACGCGGCTTAAGCCTTACTGACCGCCGTCCTTGTGACCATGATCCTTCTGGCTAAAGTTAAACAGGTCAAAAAGGTCGCCAATCGCGGGCGAGTTTTTGGGAACGTAGGGATTGCCTTCGCTGGCCATGGGGTTAGGCAAATTGTCGCGGCCGCGTCCACTGATGGTACCGAGGCTCCAGTTGCGCTCGATGAACTTAATATTAATCGACGCATGGTCGGTAAGACGCATTGCAGTCCAACTGCTGCCACATTTGGTAGAAGCGGTGTACTGGGCTTGCGGCGCAAGTGTCATACGGAAAGGATGATGAAGTCAGCTGAAACGGGCCTGGAGGCAAATGGTTGACGCTCGGAATGCGGACGTCGGGAACGCGGCCCGCCTGTCCAGTTCCGCCGGTCAGCAAATACTGATAGTAGTCATCGGGGAGTCCGTTTTCAGAGCTCGTCGCATCAGCCAACGAGCAGGTGCCGTTGTCCTTGCAAACATCCGATGGGCCGCCAGTGAGCGGAGCTGGAAGCGGGCTGTAGAGCGTTTTGTTGGAGGGGCTGAGGTTCGAATGTCGTCTCGTGTGAGACGTCGGCCGAATACTGCCAAGCGTTCTTGAATTTCGGGCCGGGCGTTCCGTCCTCGTTCACGATTCCCTTCGCGAGCAGGTTATCCACGCTCTCGCCCTTCTTCGGCTTGTACGTAGCGAAAATATGATCGAAAGTGCGATTTTCGCCCACGATAATGATCACGTGCTTGACCGGGGAGTTCGTAACGAGTTCTTGGTCTTGTGGTGTTGCGTTTGCCAGAGTTCCGACTAATGAAAACAGCAGACTTACGAGGATTGCCACTCCGACCCGCGCAGTATGCGCGAATCTTTTTAGCACACGGTTAGCGGACATCGTCTCTCCTTGTGATGGGCGTGAGGATTCGCTGGGGGACGAAGTATTCCTTTCCGTGTATTGCAGAATGGTTGGCGAAAAATGAAAATCGAAAATCTTACTGGCAACACTGTATCCTCGTGTTTCGCGGGGCTCGCGACAGGATGACTTATCATCGACGTGTCCTTTGAAGTGCAAATTCCAGCAACGGGAGCAGAAATGGGAAAAGAAAAGGTGACGCAGCCGAACAAGAAGGCGAAAGTTTTGAAGAGCGAAATTATTTATGAAGGCAAAGCGTTCGGCGTGCGCCGCGATGAACTAATAGAGCCCACCGGAGTTCACACAATTCGCGAGGTTGTGACGCATCCGGGTTCGGTCGTGATCCTTCCGGTGCTGCCCGACGGGAAAATTGTCATGGTGCGTCAGTATCGCCACGCCGCCCGGCAATATCTGTGGGAACTGGTCGCCGGGCGAATGGAGCACGACGAAAATCCAAAAAAGGGAGCGCAGCGCGAGCTCCTTGAAGAGACCGGCTACCGCGCCAAGAAGTTTTCCATTTTTCTGGACGTGTTTCCTACACCGGGATTTCTTGAAGAGCGGATGTTTCTGTTGCTGGCAGAAGGGCTAAGCGCCGGAGAAGCTCAGCCGGAAGAGGACGAGAAAATCATCGTGGCTTCTTACACAAGAAAGCAATTAGAAGAAATGATGAGAACGCGGAAGTTAAGAGATGCGAAGTCAATTGCAGGGCTGCTGTTCTATTTTTCATTGCTTGGAAAAAGAAGCAGCCCGGGCAAAAAATGATGAGTTGAAACGATTTTATGTTGCGAAAAAACCTTACAGAAAACTTACAAAGTTGGCGGGAGTTCTATTGACTGGCAGTTCCGTTCTGCTACACTCCGCCCATTCCAGTCGTGTTCGATTTGGTTTGATACGCTACCGTACCAAGTCTTCCGCGGCCTGGAATCATTTGTGCCATTCGTTTTAATTCAGGGAGGACGAACGAGGTGCAAGGTACGGTGAAATGGTTCAACAATTCGAAAGGCTACGGTTTCATCGGTCGCGCGGA
>Ga0070707_100007133_pt1 | contig 10363 bp, 11 predicted proteins | sample KBSK5502metaG_FD_65468 | JGI IMG/M metagenome (GOLD analysis project Ga0070707, IMG submission 65468) | Corn, switchgrass and miscanthus rhizosphere microbial communities from Kellogg Biological Station, Michigan, USA - KBS K5-50-2 metaG | ecosystem: Host-associated > Plants > Roots >... | reverse complement strand
GCGGCATTCGCCGCGTCATCTTAGGAACAATCGCTCTGCGCGATCCCGATCTGGTGAAGGACGCCTGCCGCAGATTTCCCGGCCGCATCGCCGTCGGTATCGATGCCAAGGGCGGCAAGGTGGCGGTCGAAGGCTGGGCCGAGACATCAGAATTGTCCGCCATCGACCTGGCGCGCCGCTTCGCGGATGCCGGCGTCGCCGCCATCATCTTCACCGATGTCGATCGCGATGGCGTGCTGAAGGGTCTCAATATCGAGGCGACATTGGCGCTGGCCAAAGCGGTGAAGATTCCGGTGATCGCCTCGGGCGGGCTTGCCTCGCTTGCCGACATCAGGCGCCTGCTCGAGCCTGATTGCGCCATCCTCGAAGGCGCCATTTCGGGCCGCGCCCTCTATGACGGCCGTCTCGATGCCGGCGAAGCCCTGAAACTCATTGCCGAGGCGGCGTGATGCTGAAAGCCCGCATCATTCCCTGCCTCGATGTGAAGGATGGCCGCGTCGTCAAGGGCGTCAATTTCGTCAATCTGCGCGATGCCGGCGATCCGGTCGAGATCGCCAAGGCCTATGACAAAGCCGGCGCCGATGAATTGTGCTTCCTCGACATCACCGCCACCCATGAGAATCGCGGCATCATCTTCGATGTGGTGAAGCGGACGGCGGAAGCCTGCTTCATGCCACTCACCGTCGGTGGCGGCGTGCGCACCACCGATGACATCCGCAAGCTCCTGCTCGCCGGCGCCGACAAGGTGTCGATCAACACGGCAGCGGTTAAGGATCGCGACTTCGTACGCCAGGCAGCGGAGAAATTCGGCAGCCAGTGCATCGTCGTCGCCATCGATGCGAAGCAGGTATCGCCTGGAAAGTGGGAGATCTTCACCCATGGCGGGCGGAACCCGACCGGCATCGACGCGATCGCTTTTGCTGAAGAGGTTGTAAGACTGGGGGCGGGGGAACTGCTCGTCACCTCGATGGACCGCGACGGCACCGGCAAGGGCTTCGACATTCCGCTGATGCGCGCCATCACGGACAAGGTCAGGGTCCCGGTCATCGCTTCGGGAGGTGTGGGGACGCTCGATCACCTGGTCGAGGGGGTCAAGGACGGCCATGCCACGGCGGTCTTGGCTGCCTCGATCTTCCATTTCGGCACATTCACCATTTCCGAGGCTAAAAATCATATGGCCGAACGGGGAATTCCCATGCGGCTCGCATAGAGCAAATCCCGCCAAAGTTGAAGACTTTGGCGATAAGGATTTGCTCCAACATATTGATTTGGCGGTTCCTTTTCGGCGAAGGATTCCACTTCGCCGGGAAGCGCGCTAGGTGTTAAGACTGTGGAAGGGGCAGGAACATGACCGATATTTTACGCCACAGGCTCGAAGTCCTGGCCGAGCTCGCCGACACGGTGACCGCCCGCAAGGGGGCGTCGCCGGAAATCTCCTATACGGCAAAACTCCTCTCCCAGGGCATCGAGAAATGCGCCAAGAAAGTCGGCGAGGAAGCCATCGAGGCCGCCCTTGCCGCGGTCAAGGGTGACCGCAATCACCTCAAGCTCGAAGCCGCCGATCTTTTCTATCATTTGATCGTGCTGCTCGAAGTGTCGGGCCTGCCTCTGTCCGAAGTGATGGGCGAGCTCGAAAAGCGGGTTGGCACCTCAGGCATCGCCGAGAAGGCCGGCCGCAAGCAGGTGTAATTATGGACTCCCTGCGCGACGAGATCTCGCCCTATCGCCATTTCGAGCGCAATGCCTGGGCCAAATTGCGCGCCGACACGCCGATGACGCTCGATCAGGCCGATATCGATGAATTGCGCGGCCTCAATGACCGCATCGATCTCGCCGAAGTGGTGGCGATCTATCTGCCGCTGTCGCGCCTGCTCAATCTCTATGTGGCGGCGACCCAGGAGCTGTTCCGCGCCACCGGCAGGTTCCTTCATGCCGAAGGCACCAAGGTGCCCTACATCATCGGCATGGCCGGCAGCGTCGCCGTCGGCAAGAGCACCACGGCGCGTATCCTGCAGCGGCTGCTGGCGCGCTGGCCCAACCATCCCAAGGTCGATCTCGTCACCACTGACGGTTTCCTGCTGCCCAATGAGATTCTCGAGCGCGAAGGCATCATGAATCGGAAGGGTTTCCCGGAAAGCTACGATCTGCCGGCGCTGCTGCACTTCCTCTCCGACATCAAGGCGGGCAAGCGTAAGGTCACCGCGCCCGTCTATTCGCATCTCACTTACAATGTCATGCCGGAGAAGCGCATCACCATCGACCGTCCGGATATCCTGATCGTCGAGGGATTGAATGTATTGCAGACCGGCCGGCCGCCGCGCGATGGCAAGATCATTCCCTTCATTTCCGACTTCTTCGATTTCTCGATCTATCTCGATGCGGCCGAGGATGTCATCCGCGACTGGTATGTGACGCGTTTCTTCTCATTGCGCGACACCGCCTTCCGCGATCCCAAATCCTATTTTCATCGCTATGCCTCGCTCACCGACAAGGAAGCGAACGCCACTGCCAACCGCATCTGGGAGACGATCAATCTGGTGAATCTGCGCGAGAATGTCGTGCCGACCCGCCAGCGCGCCGATCTCATCTTGCGCAAAGGCGCCGATCACATCATCCACAGCGTGTGGCTGAGGAAGCTATAGCTACACCCTTAAAAGGGTTTCCCCTTCTCCCGCTTGCGGGAGAAGGTGGCGCGAAGCGACGGATGAGGGTGTCTTCTAAGCTTTTGCATGGCCGCAAGTTTAAGACGATGAAGGTTGTGTTTTGCTCTCGGGAACAGCTGTAGCAAGCTGAACCAACACCCTCATCCGCCCTATCGGGCACCTTCTCCCGCAAGCGGGAGAAGGGGGAAATGATGGCGAAGGGATTCGACTAAGCCCTCGATTGGACATTCTCCAAATCGAACGGGCTGCTGCCAGGTTCAACTCCTGGGTTTCAGGTTTTCCGGATCGTAGAGCGGCTTGTAGCCGACGCTCATCACCTCGACCGGGTAGGTCTCGGCAAAATACTCGACATTCAGCTTTCGGCCCTCCTGGCAATAGGCCCACGGCAGGTAGGCGAGCGCGATGTTCTTGCCGATGGTCGGGCCGAAGGCGATGGAGGTCGTGTAGGAGCGACGGCCGAGCTCATCGACCAGCACGTCGCCGGTTTGCGTATCCATGACCGGCAGGCTGCCCACGGGATAGCGCCTCACACCGTTCTTGTCGGTGTTCTCCGTCATCACCAGGGTGCAGAGCATGGCCGGCTGGTGCGCGCGCGCTTTGTATTCCATATGCTTCGCCTTGCCGCGAAAGTCGGCTTCCTTGACCTTCGGGCGGGCGAGGTCGGCCTCGATGAGATTGTACTGGGTGATGAGATCCGCGTTCTGCAGGCGCAGGCTCTTTTCCATCCGGCGCGAATTCGCATAGGTCTCGACGCCGAAGGCCATCACACCAGTCGCGCGCAGCGCATCCCAGACGGCGAGGCCGTCCTCATATTTCATATGTAGTTCCCAACCCTGCTCACCGACATAGGATATGCGGAAGGCGGTGACCGGCTTGCCGGCGATCTCGATCTGCTTGATCGCGGCGAAGGGGAAGTTTTCCTTATCGAGGGCGGCCGGATCGGCGACGGCCTTCTTCAGCGTCGCGCGCGCGTTCGGACCCCAGATGCCGATGGTGACATATTTTTCTGAAGTATCCGTGATGGTGACGTCGAGGCCACGGTCCTCCGCGACACGGCGCATATAGTGGAAGTCGCGCGGGCCAGCATCGGCGCCGTTCACGAGGCGGCAGCGGTCGGCCAGGCGGAAGACGGTGAAGTCGGCGCGCACCATGCCCTCGTCATCGAGGAAGTGGGTATAGATGCCCTTGCCGATATTGCCGTCGCCGCCGATCTTGGCGGCGCAGAGCCATTCGAGAAGCTCGACATGGTCCGGCCCTTCAATGTCCACCATGTGGAAGTGCGAGAGGTTCACGATGCCGCAGTCCTCGCTCATCGCGAGATGCTCGGCGTTGGAGACGCGCCAGAAGTGGCGGCTGTCCCACTCGTTCTCGCGTTGAGGCACGCGGTTGTCATACTTTTTCAGGAGGTGCTCGTTGGCGGCATAGCCATGCGCGCGCTCCCAGCCGCCGAGCTCCATGAAATAGCCGCCGAGCTCCTTCTCGCGCTCATAGAACGGCGAACGCTTGACGTTGCGGCCCGTCGCATAGGGCTCGCGGGTATGCACGGCCGGATAGTAGATCTTCTGGGCGGCCTCGAAGGCGCGGCCCTCGATGAATTTTTCCTCGAGCTGGTGCGGATAGAAACGGGCGTAGTCGATCGACGCATGGTCGATCCCGGTACGGCCGTCGGTCATCCAGTCGGCGATCAGCTTGCCGTAGCCGGGGCCGTCCTTCACCCAGATGGCGACGCAATACCACAAGCCGCGCACCTTCTGGCTCTCCCCGCATGACGGGCCGCCGGCGGCCGACACCTGCAAGAGGCCGTTGAAGGAATGGCTTTCATTATAGCCAAGCTCACCGAGGATCGGCGTCAGCTCCATGGCGCGCTCGAGTGGCTCGAGGATCTGGTCCATGTCGAGATCGCGCTGCGAGGGCGACAGGCGCGCCTCGTGCTTTTCGAGAATGTCGCGCGGATGGCAGAGGCGCGGATGGGTCTGCTCGTAGTAGCCCCATTCGATCTGGCCGCCTTCGGCGGTCTTGGGATCGCCGGTGTCGCGCATATAGGCGGAGTTGCCCTGGTCGCGCAGCAGCGGATAGCCGATTTCCTTGCCCGTCCCTTCGAACTGGTTGAAGGGGCCGAAGAAGGACAGCGGATGGTCGACCGGCATCACCGGCAGGTCCTCGCCGGCCATTGCGGCGATCAGGCGGCCCCAGATTCCGGCGCAGACGACGACATGGTCGGCCATGATCGTGCCGCGATGGGTGACGACGCCCTTGATGCGGCCGTTCTCGACGATGAGCGAGGTCGCCGGCGTATTGCCGAAGACCGCAAGCTTGCCGGATTTTTCCCCCGCATCGATGAGCTTTCCGGCCACGGTCTGCGAGCGCGGAATGACGAGACCGGCGTCGGGATCGAACATGCCGCCCATCACCTGATCTTCCTCGATCAGCGGGAACAGCTTCTTGATTTCGGCGGGCGAGACATAGTGCGCGCGGGTGCCGAACGCCTTGGCCGAGGAGAGCTTGCGCTTGATCTCCTCCATCCAGATATCGTCGCCGGTGCGCGCAACTTCCAGCCCGCCGATACGGGAGTAGTGTCCCATCCTTTCATAGAAGTCGATGGAGTACTGCGTCGTCCAGACCGAAAGATAGTCGTGGCTCGTCGTGTAGCAGAAGTCGGAAGCATGCGCTGTCGAACCGATGTCGGTGGGGACGCCCGACTTGTCGATGCCTACGATGTCGTCCCAGCCGCGCTCGATCAGGTGATGGGCGATGGAGGCTCCAACGATGCCGCCTAGCCCTATGATGACAACCCTCGCCTTTTCGGGGAACGCCGACATGATGACTCCTCGATACATCCCTTCGATCCGATTGGGGCACATTAGTGAGGTGAGTTCAACGGTCGTGAGATGGAGCGACCACAGGACGGCGGAATCCGACAAAATCCATTTCGTCATCCCGGCCAAAGCCGGGAGGGGCAAGCGCTATCCCTTGAACCCGCCGGCCGCGAGGAAGGCCAGCTCTTCCATCGTCGATTTCCGTCCCAATATGGCGTTGCGGTGGGGAAAGCGCCCGAAGCGGGCGATGATGTCGAGATGGAGCTGGCCCCAATGGGTCATGTCGCCCGGATCGCGCACCGAGAACAGCGCCACGCAGCGCCTTTGCGCATCGAGATCCTCGGCATGTTCGAAGGGCATGATGATCCACATGGCGATGGGTGCCGGAAAGCTCAAATGATCGCCGCGCGCTACCGCCCTTTTGGCAAGGCTCAGCGCCTTCTTGTCGCCGGCGAAAGCCAAAGGCGTGCCGCGATGGATATTGCGCGAGAACTGGTCGAGCAGGAGGATGAGCGCCAGCATGCCCTTGGGCGTCTCCGCCCACTGATCGTAGGTGCCGTCGCGCGCTTGCGCCAGTGCCGCCGTGAAGCGCACCGATAATTGCCCATCGAAGGCCGGGTTTTTTGTAAACCAGCGCTCTTCCCCGGCGGCGAGCCAGAAATCGATCACATCGTCGGGCGTCATCTGTTGTCGAGCCTCATATGAGTGATGATGAAATCGGCAAGCGCTTCCACATGATCGCGGTCGAAGACCGGCACCGGCGCATCGGCGATTTCGCCATTGGCGGCAATCGCCACGATGGTCGGATCATCGCCGGCGAGATTCGGATGATCGAACGCGAGATTGCGCACTTCGATCTTCTGGTGCTCGCCATGCTTGTAACCCTCGACGATCACCAGGTCGCAAGGGGCGAGCTTGGCCAGGATCGCCGCGAAGGAGGGCTCGTCCTCGCCGCGCAATTCATGGATGATCGCCCAGCGCTGGCCCGATATGACGGCGACTTCGCTGGCGCCGGCCTGGCGGTGACGGAAACTGTCGCGGCCCTCGTGATCGATATCGAAGGAGTGATGCGCATGCTTGACGGTCGTAATGCGATAGCCGCGCACCGTCAATTCGCGTACCAGCTTCTCGATCAGCGTGGTCTTGCCGGCATTCTTGAACCCGGCGACGCCGATGACTTTCTGGGTCACGGCTGGATCTCCGCCAGGATGCGCAAGGCCGCCTCCCTGTCTGCCGGATTGTTGATATTGAAGAACGGATCATAGGGCAGGGTCGGCCAGTCGGCGATGCCGGCGTCATGAAGCGCCACCCATTGCCGAGCCGAGCGCAAGCCATTTTCGATCTGCTGTTCCAGCTCAAGGGCAAGCTCGGCCTTCCACAGGCCGAAGACCGGATGCATCAGGCCGCCTGATGAAGCGCAGGCCAGCTCCTTGTCCTGTGCGGCCTCTGCCAATCTGCGCGTGAGGTCGCGCGGGAAGAATGGTGTGTCGACGGCGACGGTGGCGATCCAGGCGATGTCATTCTTCTCGGCCCAGCGCAGAGCGGCAAGGATGCCGGCCAGCGGGCCCTGATGATCGCCGGCCGGATCCGTCACCACTGGCAGCCCATAGATGCCGAAATCCGCCGAGCCGTCATGCGCATTGATGATAAGGGAGGCGACCTGGGGCTTCAGTCTTTCGATGGCATGAGCGACGAGCGGCATGCCGCCAAGCTCGAGCACCGCCTTGTCCTCGCCCATGCGGCGCGACTCACCGCCCGCGATGATGCAGCCGGCGATGGCGGAGAGCCGGGTCACCGGGCTTCCGTGCCATAGAGGCGCTGTGGCGGAATCCAGATGGTGATGGCATCGGCGAGGCCGATATGACCTTCACGCTCGACCCAGGCAGTGATGCCGCGCTTGTGCTTCGCCGCCTTAACGAAGCCCACCTTCTGCTGCGGGTTGTGGCGCTCGATGATTTCGGCCGGATAGCGGCAGGGCTCGTTTTCCATGTCGACGACGATGGTGGCGCCGGAGGGGAATTGCAGCCGCGATGAGGGCGGCAGCAGCGTCAGGTCGGGGATGCCGGACGTCACGACATTGGCGCCGATCCATTCCGGCTTCACGTGCGGAATCGCCATGACGGCGGCGATTTCGGCAAGCTCTTCGACCGAGAGCAAGGTGAGCTGGCGGACATTGCGGATCGGCGTATCGCGCGCATATTGGCGTATGGTGCGCACATCGGCCTTGCGCGTCAGCCCGCTGTGGCAGTCGCCCTCGATGCCCTCGAAACGCAAAGTGAAGCCGTCGACGCGGGATTTCTCCAGGCCCGTCTGTCGGTCGCCGTTCTTGAGCAGCGCCTCAACACGGCCGGTGAAATCGAGCTTGGTCAGAAGCGGCATTCCCATCTCCCATCAGGCGCATCGCAATAGCAGGTCGCGAATGGGCCCGCTATAGTGGCGCCATGACCGAACATGAACTCGACGCCGCCGGCCTGCTCTGTCCGCTTCCCGTGCTGAAGGCCCGCAAGCGGCTGGAAAACCTCAAATCCGGCGAGACTTTGAAGCTCATTGCCACTGACCCCGCTTCCGTCATAGACGTTCCGCACTTCTGCAATGAACAGGGCCATGTGCTCGTCTCGCACGAGGTGGCGAATGGCCTCTATATTTTCAGGATCAGGCACAAATGAGCTTTGATTTCGGCAGCTTCAACAATTGGGGATCGCTCAGGAAGGTCGCTTTGCGCCCGCCGGCGACCGCCTTCAACAGCGAGGTGCGGCTCGATGCCGAATGGCAGTCGCTTAATTATCATGCGAGGCCCGATCTCGCCGAGGCGAACCGCGAATTCGCCCGGGTCGAAGAGATTCTGGAGGCTGCCGGTGCCGATGTCATCCGTTTGCCCGATGGCGAGGGGCTGACGCTCGATTCGCTCTATACGCATGATGCGCTGATCGTGACGCCGAAAGGCTTGGTGCGCCCCTTCATGGGCAAGCCGCAGCGTCGCCGTGAAGCGGCAGTAAACGGCGCCCATCTCGAGACCTTGGGTTTTCCGATCGCCGGCGAGATTGTCGGCCCGGGATCGGTCGAGGGCGGCGATCTGGTCTGGATCGATCGCCACATGCTTCTGGCCGGTATCGGCTACCGCACCAATCGCGACGGCATCACGCAATTGCGCAAGCTCGCTGGCTCAGATGTCGAGATCGTCGAATTCGACCTGCCGCATTACAAGGGCAGGAGCGATGTGTTCCATCTGATGTCGGTCCTGAGCCCGCTCGATAAGGACCTGGCGGTCGTCTATTTGCCGCTGATGCCGGTCAGGCTCGTCCAGTTCCTCGAAAGCCGCGGCATCCGCTTTGTCGAGGTTCCGAACGAGGAATTCGACTCGATGGGCTGCAATGTGCTGGCGCTCGGACCGCGCCACGCCATGATGGTGGCGGGCAATCCCGAAACCGAGAGCCGCATGAGGGCGCAAGGTGTCAGGGTCGAGGTCATCAAGGCCGATGAGATCTGCCGCAAGGGCGAGGGCGGCCCGACCTGCATGACGAGGCCGCTGGTGAGAGCGTAACGCACTCCCTCAAAAATCCATCCCCCGGCTTTCGCCGGGGTGACGGAAATATGAGTGATGTAGTTCCACTCTACCCGATAAACCCCTTCACCTTGTCGGAGAAGCCGACAGTCACCGACCCGTCTCTGTGCTCGATAAGCGGCCGGCGGATGAGCGAGGGGTTCTTCATTGCCAGCGTCACCGCCTTGGCTTCGGTGAGGTTTTCGGTTTCGGCCGCCGGCAGGCCGCGCCAGGTATAGCCTGCACGGTTGATCATCTTCTCCCAGCCGCCGAGCGCCTTCGACCACTTCGTGACCTGTTCTTTCGAGAGCTTGTCTTCCTTCACATCGCTGAAGTCGTAAGCCGTCTTCTTCTTGTCGAGATAATCCATCGCCTTCTGGCAGGTGGTGCATTTACGCAGGCCGAACAGTTTCAGCATCTTCAGGTCTCCGGTCTTAGCCAAGGGAAAGGGACTTGTCGGTGTGGAAGGCGCCGGCCCCTGCGATCTGGTCGGTGAAGGCCTTGAACAGGTCCTCGATCAGGCGCTTTTCGATATCCTTGACGATGAACACCATGCGCGTGCGTTCATCGCCGTCGGGCCAGGCCTGCAGGCGCACCGGCGGATGATAGATATGCTGCACGCCATGCAGCACGATCGGGCGCGCCGGATCGTCGGCGACTTTCACGATCCCCTTCATGCGCAGCATATTGGCGCCGTGGTAGGACTGCAGCAGGCCTAAGAACATGTCGAGGCCGGCGGCGCTGATGGCGCGATCATCGGAAAAGGTGAAGGAGCGGATATGATCGTCATGGCGCGATATGTCGTGATGATCATGGTCGTGATCATGCCCGTGATGGCGATGCCGGCGGCGTTTCTCGGAAGTCGCATAGGCTTCGGCATTGAGCCAGTTCCGCGCGTCGATCGACTTGGTCTGCGGGTCATAGAGACCGCTATTGAACAGGCGCGCCGCCGTCGCTTCGCCCCGATGGGTGGTCAGGATGCGCGCCGCCGGATTGAGCGCCCGCAGCCGGCCGATCAAGGAGTGGAGGGCATCTTCGCCGGCGCGTCCGGTGAGGAGATCGAGCTTAGTCAGGACCAGGCGGTCGGCGACGGCGGCCTGCTTCACGGCTTCCGCATGGGCATCGAGCGTCGCCTCGCCCTGAACGCCGTCAATGACGGTGACGACGCTTTCGAGCCGGCAGCGCCGCAGCAGCTCGGGCTCGCTCATCACCGTATGCAGCACCGGGGCCGGATCGGCGAGGCCGGTCGTCTCGATGACGATGCGGTCGAAAGCCTTGAGCTCACCTGAATCGCGCCTGGCGATGAGCTTGAGCATGGTGTCGATGAGATCGCCGCGAATGGT
>Ga0070707_100007131_pt1 | contig 10365 bp, 10 predicted proteins | sample KBSK5502metaG_FD_65468 | JGI IMG/M metagenome (GOLD analysis project Ga0070707, IMG submission 65468) | Corn, switchgrass and miscanthus rhizosphere microbial communities from Kellogg Biological Station, Michigan, USA - KBS K5-50-2 metaG | ecosystem: Host-associated > Plants > Roots >... | reverse complement strand
CGGTCGCCGAGCGCGGCACGCCTGGGCTCGAGATCGCGGGTGAATGAGAGCCGGGCGGCGGTCGCGAGCTCTGCGTTGAGCGCGGGCACGAGCAGGTCCCAGGCGCCGAGACCGAGGCCGCCACCGATCACGACGCGATCGAGGTCGAGGAGCGCCGCGGCCGACGCGATGCCCCGCGCGAGCGCGCGACCGGCGTTGCCGAAGAGCTCGAGGGCCGTCGCGTCGCCCGCTCGGGCGCGCTCGGCGAGCGTCGCCGCGTCCGCACCTCCGCGGCGCGCGAGCGCGGTTCCCGAGGCGATCGCCTCGACGCATCCGATCGCGCCGCAGTCGCAGACCGGCGCGTCGTGCCCGCGGCCGACGAGCACGTGACCGATGTGTCCGGCCTGGCCGCTCGCGCCGTGCACGAGCCGTCCGCCGACCATGATGCCCCCGCCGACGCCGGTCGAGACGATGACCCCGAGCAGCGCCCCCGCGCCCTGGCCTGCGCCGAGCCAGTGCTCGCCGAGCGTGAAGGCCTTCGCGTCGTTGTCGACCACGCACGGTGCACCGATCTCGGCGCTGAGCCGGCCGCGCAGCGGGAAGTCGCGCCAGGCCGGGATGTGCAGCGGCGACACGATGCCCTCGGGTGAGCGCATCGGTCCACCGCAGCCGACACCGATCGCGTTGATCGGGGCACCACTCTCGCGCAGCGAGGCGCGAGCGAGAGCCGTCACCTCGGCGAAGAGCGTCTCGGGGTCGCCGGTGCGCGGCGTTGTCGCGCGAGACTCCGCGCTGATCGAGCCATCCGATGCGACGATGGCGCAGGCGAGCGTCGTGCCGCCGACATCCACGGCGAGCACGCGCCTCACTCGATCACTCGGGCCGGAAGCGCTCGTCCGCCACCGCCGCGATCGCGTGGAGGATCGCGATGTGCGCCGCTTGGATCGCCGCCGTGGAGGTACCTGGTGCGCGCAGCGCGACGCCTGCAGCCTCCGCGAGCGGACCGTCGGATCCGGTGATCGCGACGGTCAGCGCGCCGGCGGGCGCGGCCGCGACAGCGCGCAGAACTGAAGGCGAGCGGCCACTTGTGCTGATCGCGACCAGCACATCGCCATCTCTCACGAGCGCTGCGATCTGGCGGGCGAAGACCTCCTCGTACGCGAAGTCGTTGGCGATCGCCGTCACGACGGCACCCGCGCCGGCGAGCGCCACCGCGCGGAGCGGCGGCCGTGCCGGATCGCCGAGTCGGCCGACGAGCTCGGCGACGAAGTGTTCGGCATCGGCGGCGCTCCCGCCGTTGCCGAAGGCGATCACGGCGTGTCCGGCCGCGAGCGCATCGCAGATCCGCGTCGCGACATCTGCGATCGCCTCGTCGAGGACCTCTGTCGCCGCAACGGCACGGGCGCTCTCGCCGAGGACCGCGCGCACGATGGCGCGCGGATCGTTCATCGCTCGCGAAGCCACAACGGGTTGGTAAGCGCGAGGACGTTCCCGCGCGCGTCCACGAGCTGCGCGCGCACGTAGCGCGCATCGTGGGGAATTGCCAGCGCGACCTCGCTGTCGCGCGACGCTATCGCCGCGCCTGATGCGACGACGCCATCGGCCACGAGAGCGACGAACACGCCGGCGCCGTCCACCGCGCGGACGCACGCGTCGTCCCCGCTGCGCTCGAGGTACAGCTGCGGGCCGGCAGGCGACGCGGAGACGAAGGACTCACCGCGCCGCAGCGCGCCAAGGACCGAGGCCGCGTCGACATCGCCATCGAGGCGCACCCATGTCGTCGGCGAACCCAGCTTCGCGTGATGCTCGGCGCGCAGCTGGTGCGTGTCGCTTCCGCCGAGCGCGACGATCCGCTCGCCCGCGCAGAGCCGCGATTCCCAGAACGCGAGCGAGGTCGCGTTCAGTCGCTCCCATGGACCGTTCCACACCTCGATCGCGGGAAAGCCGCGCACGTCCTCGTATTCCCATGGCGGCCCGAATGGCTTCGGGTGGCACACGCTGACGAACGCGCCCGCCGCGACGGCCTCGCGCATCGCCGACGACACGCCCGCGTCCGTCGGCTCGCGGAACTCGTACCACCGGTCGGTGCCCCAGGCGTTCCAGTGGCCGTGGTACGTCGTCACCTCGACGCCCGGAACGACGACCGGATACGCCCCGCCGCCCGTTCCGTACTCGGGATGGTGGGCCACGCTGTTGTGGTCGGTGACGCCGAGGAACTCGAGCCCGGCCTCCACCGCGGCGTGGAGCATCTCCGCCGGCCATGAGTCGCCATCGGAGAAGAGCGTGTGGCAGTGGAGATCGCCACGGACCCAACCGCGCTCCGCGGCGCCGGGAAGGGATGGCCGCGTCGGCGTGCCGCTGCGACGAATGACGCGCTCCTCGCGCGGGCGATCCGCGTTGAACGTGACCTCCACGCGGAACTCGAGTCCCTGGGGCGCGATCTTGTACGGCCCGAGCATGACGTGCCATGTTCCGCCGCCGATCGGTCCGGGCCGGTAGGGCGGTGTCGCCCATTCCGTGTCGACCGTGAACTCGAGCTTCTCGCTGCCGCTCCATCCGCGATAGCCGCGCGAGCCGGGGGCGATGCCACGCTCGTCGAAGAGCCCAATGTCCAGTGTGTTGCCTCCGGTGATGAGTGGATCGCTATCGATCTGGTCGTTGTACGAGTACCGAACGTGGAGCTGCCGGATGCCGCGGGGGACCTCGAACGGGAGGTGGAAGTAGCGCTTGCGATCCTTTTCTTCGAACCGTCCCGTGAGAACGACGTTCGCGCTCACAGAAGCGCATCACCGCTCTGCGGATCGAAGACCCGGATGGCGTGCGGATCGACGCGGAGGTGAACGTGAACGCCCGGCTCGGGCCGGACCTCGGCTGCGGCGCGCACCTTCACGAGCGCCGCGCCGATCTTCACGTCGACGATGGTCTCGCTCCCGAGCGGTTCGGACACGAGCACCTCCGCCTCATGTGTCTCCGCCGATGCGGCGCTGAGGACGATCGCCTCCGGGCGGATGCCCACGCGCGCCTTCCCGGCCGCGACGCGCCCCGGGAGCGGCAGGCGCCAGACGCCCTCGGCGACGAGCGCGCCGTCACGCACCTCCGCGTCGAGCACGTTCATCGGTGGGCTGCCGATGAATTGGGCGACGAACACGTTCGCCGGCCGCTGGTAGAGATCGTCTGGGTCGCCAAGCTGGAGGAGCTTCCCCTTGTCGAGGACCGCGATGCGGTGCGCGAGCGTCATCGCCTCGGCCTGGTCGTGCGTGACGAAGATCGTGGTGGTGCCGAGCTCGCTCTGCAGCGCCTTCAGCTCGGTGCGCGTGTGCGTGCGCAGCTTCGCGTCGAGGTTCGAGAGCGGCTCGTCCATGAGGAACACGCGCGGCTCGCGCACGATCGCACGCGCCAGCGCAACACGCTGCTGCTCGCCGCCCGAGAGACGCGCCGGCCGGCGGTCGAGGAGCGGGGTGAGCGACAGCATTGCGGCGACGCGCGCGACCCGCTCGTTGCGTTCGGCGGCCGGCATGTGCCGCACGAGGAGCGGGTAGCGGATGTTCTCCCGCGCGGTCATATGCGGATAGAGCGCGTAGCTCTGGAAGACCAGCGCGACGTCGCGGTCCTTCGGCTCGAGCCGTACGACGCTCTTCCCGTCGATGCGGATGTCGCCGGTATCAGGCTGCTCGAGGCCGGCGAGCATGCGCAGCGCGGTCGTCTTCCCGCAGCCGGAGGGGCCGAGCAGGACGAGGAGCTCATGGTCGGCGATGTCCAGCGAAAGATCATCCACCGCGGCGCGATCGCCGCCGGTGAAGCACTTCGTGACGTGGTCGTATTCGACGCGCGCCACTAGAGGCCTCGCGAGGTCGAGAGGAGACCTCGGACCATCATCCGCCGCGTCGCGAAGAAGATCGCCATGACCGGCAGCGTATAGAGGACGGCCATGGCAGCGACCAGGCCGTACTGCACCTCCGTGTAGCCGCCCTGCGTGCGGAACGTCTCGTAGAACGCGAGTGGGACGGTCTTCAGGTCCTGCTTGTCGACGAGGATGATGACCATGAGCACCTCGGCCCACGCTGCGAGGAAGGCGAGCCCTGCGACGACGCCGATGCCGCTGCGCGCCACGGGGAGGACCACCTCGACGAGCGCGCGGAGCTTCGAGCGCCCGTCCAGCCACGAGGCCTCCTCGAGCTGGCGCGGGACCGTGTCGAAGAAGCCCTTCATGAGCCAGATGAGGAAAGGCAGCTCGATCGCTGCGTGGATCAGGACGAGCCCGACATATGAGTTGCGCAGGCTGAGCGCCCGCGCGAGCCCGTAGATCGGGACCATCGTCGCGGAGAGTGGCATGGTCTGCAGCAGGAGGATCCCGTACATGATCCAGGACTTGAAGCGCAGGTCCAGACGCGAGAGCGAGTACCCGGCGAGCGACACGGCGACGATGTCGAGGGTGGTCGTGAGCCCCGCGACGATGAACGAGTTGAGGAGGGCGTGACCAAACTCGTGCTCGGTGAAGATACGAACGAAGTTGTCGAGCGTCGGCACCGACGGGATGCGGATGTACGCCTTCGCGTCGGCGTCGAACGCCGCGGTGAAGAGCCACACGAACGGCGCGATGAAGAACACGATCACGAGGGCGAACACGAGATGGACGAGCACAGCCTCGAGCACGCTGCCCTCCCGCCGTCGAACGGCGGCGCTGCCGGCCGCGGCGGCGCGGGCCGTCATGCGCGCGCCCTCGACCAGCGCAGGTAGAACGTCGCGAAGATGAGGTTGAGCGTGAGCATCACGAGCGCGATCGCCGAGCCATAGCCGATGGCGTAGGACTGGAACGCGGTGTGGAACGCGTAGAGCGCGATGACCTCGGTCCTCGTCCCCGGACCGCCGTTCGTGAGGGTCTGGATGACGATGAACGTGCCGAAGGTCGACATCGTGATCGAGAGGAGCGTGAGCGCCGCGATCGGACGGAGGCTCGGGAGCGTGTGGTCCCAGAAGCGCCGCCACGCGGCCGCGCCGTCGACCCGTGCGGCCTCGTAGATGTCCGGCGGGATGGTCTTCAGCGCGCCGAGGAAGATGATCATCGTGAAAGCCGTGCCCCGCCAGACGTTCGCGACGATGACCGCCGGCATCGGGAAAGTGCCGAGCCAGTCCACCGGACCGAGGCCGAGCGCCTGCAGCGCGGTGTTCAGCGAGCCGTAGTAGAAGTCGAACATCGCGACCCAGAGGAATCCCGCGATGAGCGTCGGATTCACCCACGCCAGGAGCACCGCGGCGTACGCCACTGTGGCGAAGCGCCAGCCGCGCCGCTCGGCGTGGTCGATGAGGAGCGCGAGCGCGAAGCCGAGGACGAACTGGCCGACGATCGCCGATCCGAACACGAAGACGACGGAGTTCCGGATGACCGTCCAGAAGTCGGGATCGCTGGCGAGGCGGAGGTAGTTGTCGAGGCCGACGAAGCGCGGATTCGCGGCGTCGATCCCGACGAGCGCGAGATTGGTCAGGCTCGTCCCCGCGGCCCAGAGCGCGGGCGCGATGAAGAAGACCGCGAGCAGGAGCGCGGCGGGCGTGAGGCCGAGGAGATACGGCGAGTTGCGGGCCACGGTCACGCCACCGGGCCGACCGCGGCGCCGGGCCGGACCGCGATGCCCGTCGCGAACGACTCGATGCCCGCGAGCGCCGCCGCGACGGCCGCGCGTCCATCGGCGCCGCTCACCGCCGGCGGCCGCCGCTCGCGCGCGCTCGCGACGAAGTCGGTGAGCTCGAGGAGGTAGGCGTCGGCAAAGCGCTCGAGGAAGCCCTGGAAGAGATCGTGCCGCGCGCCGTCAGCGGTGTACACGCCGAGACGCGAGCGCTGCGGATGGCCGATCATCGCCGTGCCTTCCGCGCAGACGACCTCGGTGCGCACGTCGTACGCGTACCGCGCTCCCCAGTAGGTCTCGATGTCGGCCAGAGCACCGTGTGTGAAACGGACCGTGTTCAACGCGGCGTTCGGCGCATGTCCGTGCTCGCCGCCCCTGTGGCAGAGCGCCGCGGCCGAGGTGGTGACCAAGGCGATATCGTCGGCGAGGAGGAAGCGCGAAAGGTCGAAGTCGTGGATCGTCGACTCGAACATGATGTCGCGCACGCCCGCTGCGGACGGACGATCGCTCGCGTCACGATCGCGATGTACGGCCCGCACGAGGCGCGGCGTGCCGAGGACGCCGCTCGCGATGCGCTCCTTCGCCTCCGCGTAGGCGGGATCGTACCGGCGCATGAACCCGATCTGCAGCATCGTGCGCGCGGCCTCGGCCGCGGCGAGCATGCGATCGCAGTCCGCGAGCGTATGCGCCATCGGCTTCTCTACCAGGACGTCCTTCCCGGCCTCGAGCGCGGCGACGGTGTGCTCCGCGTGGTAGCGCGACGGTGACGCGACGACGACGGCGTGGACGTCGCGACGCGCGAGCAGCGCGTCGATCGACGGCGACGGCTCCGCGTTGAGCTCGGCGGCGACCCGCCGCGCGACATCGCTCGCCTCGTCGTACACCGCCACCAGCGCCGCGCCCGGGATCCGCGAGGCGGCGTTCTCGGCGTGCCGCCGACCCATGAGCCCGACGCCGATGACCGCGACCCCGATGCGGCTCACGCGGGTGCCGTCACCCCCAGCTCCTGCGCGATGAACGCATAGCTCGCCGCGGCATCGTGCTTCGGATCGCGGTCCGAGCCTGGCGCGATGCGGATGTCCTGCTCGACGATGAGCCAGCCGTCGAACCCGCTGTCGCGCAGCGTCGCGAGCACGCCCGTCATGTCGATCGCGCCCGCGCCGATCGGCACGAACACGTCCTCGCCGACGGCGGCGGTGAAGTCGAGCGCGCGCGCGAGCGCGCTCTCGTACCGCGCGAAGCGGACGTCCTTCAGGTGCACGTGACGGACGCGTGCGGGATCGCGACGAAGGAGCGACAGCGGATCGCCGCCGCCGTAATACACGTGACCGGTGTCCAGGCAGAGCCTGACGAGCGCCGGGTCGGTGCGGCGCAAGAGCTCGACGATCTCGCCCGGCGCCTCGACGTACGTGCCAGCGTGCGGATGGAACGCCGTGACGAGACCGAGCCCCTTCGCGCGGCGCGCGATCTCGTTCGTGCCTTCGGCGAGGCGCTTCCAGTCCTCGTTCGAGAAGCGTCGATGAGCCGGACCGACGCGTCCCGCGACGCGCGCGCGGTCGCGGTCACCGGCCTCGGCGAGAACGAGAACGGGCGCGCCGAGGTCGGCGAGGAGCCGCGCCGTGTCCATCGCGTACTCGAGCTGTTCGTCGTAGCGCGCCGGATCGTGGAGCGTCACCGGGCAGAACGCGCCGGCGAGCGCGAGCCCGCGTGTTCGCAGCTCCGTCCCTAGCGCCGCCGCGTCCTTCGGCAGGTAGCCCCACGGCCCGAGCTCGGTGCCCGCGTAGCCGAGCGCCGCCATCTCGTCGAGCACACGCTCGGCGGAGAGCACGGCACCCCATTCGGGGAGGTCGCACACGCCCCAGCTGATCGGAGCGGTGCCGACCTTCATCGAAGTTCCGTTCGTCGCCACTGGCTCGCATTCTGACGCGAGTGGGCAAGAAGAGAGGGGGCTCGCGCCCCCTCTCTGTGCGTGCCGGGAGCGGAACGGCTACTGATCGATGACGAGGCCCGCGCCGAGCGCCTGCTTCAGGTCCGCGGAGTACTGCTTCATCGCGTCGTCGACGCCCATCTCCGCGCTCGCGACGCGGCCGGTCACCTTCTGCATCGCGGTGATGACCTTGCCAAAGTTCGGGTCCGCCGGCACGAACTTCGCCTTCTCGAGCGCCTTGGTCGAGTCGACGAGGTACTTCTGCGCCTTGAACTCCGCGACGTCGGCGGAGTCGGACCGTGCGACCGGGTGCGGGTCGTCGACGTTCAGCTTCGCGACGGTGTCCTTGTTGTTCCAGGTCCTGATGAACTCCCAGGCGAGATCCTTGCTCTTCGACTTCGCGGTGATGAACCAGCACGTCCCGAGGCCACCGATGGTGAACGACGGGCCTCCGGTCTCAGTGGGATGCAGGACGTAGCCGACGTTCTTCTCCGTCGCAGCCTGATCCTTCGTCGCCCAGCCGCCGTACACCCACCCGCCCTCGAAGAGGAGCGCAAGCTGGCCGTTGCCGAGCTTCTCGCGCATCGATGTCCACGGCTTCGTGGTGGTGAGTATCTCCTTCGGGCTGAGGCCCTGGCTGTACACCTTCTGGTAATACGTGAGCGCCTTCTTGATCGCGGCGCTCGTGCCGACCCACTTGCCGTCGGGCGTCACGACCTCGCCGCCGTACGCCCACACGAGCGGGATGAACGCGTGATTGGCGGTGCCGGTGTCGCCGGAGGCGCCCGCGTAGAGCGCGTATGGGAGAACGTCGGGCGCCTTCGCCTTCACCGCCGCGGCGGCGTCGACGACGTCATCGAGCTTCTTCGGTGTCCAGTCCGCGGGCAGCCCCGCCTTCTGCAGGTCGTCCTTGCGGAAATAGAGCCAGCGCATGTCGAGGCCGTACGGGATCGCCCACACCTTGCCCTTGTACGTCGCGCCTTTCTTGATCGCGTCCGGGTAGAACTTCCAGTCGTCCCAGGACTTCAGGTAGTTGTCGAGAGGCTCGATGTATCCTGCGTCCGCCAGCTCGCCGATGCGGTCGCCACCGACGTGTGTGACGTCCGGCGGGTCACCACCCTGGAGCGCGAGCAGCAGCTTCGTGTAGTAATCGCCGCTCGAGATCTTCTGGAGGTCGACGTTCACCTTGGCGCTGGAGTTCGCGGACATGACCGCCTGCGCGGCCTTCTCGACGTACGGCGGTTTCTTGCCGAGCTCGTCGGGATACGAAACGACGATCGTGCCGGAGAGACCCTTGGCCGCGGTCGCACCCGGCGACGCGCCGCCCGGTTGCGCGGCGGGTCCGCATGCGGCCACGAGGCCGGTCGCGGCCGCGACTTTGATGAACGTGCGACGCGAGTACTTGGACATGGCCGCCTCCCCTTCTTGACCTTGCCGGCGCCCGATTATGCGCCCCCGGGCGTGCGGGTGGCGGACCGCGCAGTGATGGCCGCGTGAGCGCTTCGCGCTCCGACGCCCTCCGCGTCGCCGCCGAGTGCCGGCGGGTCCTCGCGGGGAACCGTCAGGAGGGCATCTCCGCCTGGGACGGCAAGCAATACAGCTTCACCTGCCATCGCCGACGACCTACCCCTTCCAGTGGTGGTGGGATTCGGCCTTAATCGCCATCGCCTTGCTGCACGTCGATCCGGAGCTCGCGAAGCAGGAGGTGCGCTGCCTCCTCCAGGGCGTCCAGCCAGATGGCTTCATGCCGCACATGCTCCTTTGGGAGAAGAGTGCGCACGACCGCGCGCTCGCGGAGTATTCGATCCGCCTCGCGCACCCCTTCTACACCGCGACGATCCAGCCACCCGTCATCGGCCGCACCGTCGAGCGCATCTGGGACGCGACGCACGACGTCGCGTTCGCGCGCGAGGTCCTGCCGCCGCTCCTGCGGCACTTCGACTGGCTCGACGAGGTGCGCGACCCGGACCGCGACGGTCTCATCGCCATCATCCAGCCCGACGAGTCCGGCCTGGACGCATCCCCGAAGTACGACGCCGCGATGGGTGTGCCCTACGACCCGCCGTCTGAGACGCTGCCCACGCTCCAGCGTTCGATGGAGCGTCTCTTCCGCACGTACGAACCGCTCTCCCTGAAGGACCAGCCGCTCGCTGATGCGTTCCTCTTCGAGGACGTGATGGTGAACGTGATCTACGCCGACGCATTGCGCGCGCTCGCGCGTGTCGTGCGTGAGACCGGCGGCGACACGAACCTGGCCGCCGGGCTCGAGGTGCGGCGGAAAGCCGCCGCGCGCGCGCTCGTCGAGAAATGCTGGGACGAGATCGCCGGCGCGTTCTGGGATCTCTCCGGCGCGAGAGAAGAGCGCGTGAAAGTCCTCACGTTCTCCAGCCTCTTCCCGCTCGTCCTTCCTGAGCTCGACCGCGGCATCGCGGAGCGGCTCGTGCGGGAGCACCTCCTGAACGAGCGCGAGTTCTGGACGGCGTACCCGATCCCGAGCACGGCAGCAAGCGAGCCGGCGTTCGATCCCGCCTGGCACACGAACACGACGTGGCGCGGCCCGACGTGGATGAACGTGAACTGGTATCTCTACTGGGGACTCCGCGCGCACGGCTTCGCGGACATCGCGCGGGAGCTCGCACGCCGTTCCGTCGCCGTCGTCACGAAGTCGGGGTGCGCGAGTTCTTCGATCCGCTCACCGGCGCGGGCCAGGGCGCCCGTGACTTTGCGTGGACGACGCTGGTCCTCGATCTCATCGCCGCGGAGCGGATGACGGGAGAGGACGACATCCGCGCAGCCGCGGCCGAGGTACCTGGATAGGCCGCGGGCACGGTAGGTGCC
>Ga0070707_100007129_pt1 | contig 10365 bp, 7 predicted proteins | sample KBSK5502metaG_FD_65468 | JGI IMG/M metagenome (GOLD analysis project Ga0070707, IMG submission 65468) | Corn, switchgrass and miscanthus rhizosphere microbial communities from Kellogg Biological Station, Michigan, USA - KBS K5-50-2 metaG | ecosystem: Host-associated > Plants > Roots >... | reverse complement strand
AACATCACCATCTACACCGTGGGCCTATCCACCACCGCCGCCGAGCTCCGCGCGCCGCCCAAGCAGGCCGGTCCGCCACAAATCTCCCCGCCGGGAACGTTTCCGCTTCCGCCCATGCCCGGCACGCCGCAGACACCCACCAGCGAGCAGCAGCGCTACGGGAACATCGACCTGATGGCGCTGGCGGTGTGGGTCGTGCAGCACGTCACCTATGCGGTGCACGACCATGCGCTCGAGGTCGCCACGACCGCCACCGGCGGGATGCACCTCGCTACCTTCCGCGACCGCTCGATTGAGAAGGCCATTGACCAGATCGGCGGGGAGCTGCACGCCCAATACTCGCTCAGCTATCGGCCGAGCGGCACTGACCCGATCGGCTACCACGAGATCAAAGTTCGAGTGGCACGACGCGGCGTGAAGGTGCGTTCGCGGCCCGGCTACTACCTCGCCCCGCCGGAGGGCTAAACGCGGCGGGAAATATAGCGCCGGGCTTGAACCGGCAGGGTGCTTACCCAGCTAAAGCTGGCTAGACGAGCCCTCTTCCTTTGCCATTATTTTCCCGGCCAGGAGCCTTGCGCCTGTGGTCCGCTGACGCTGACCTCGGCGCCCTCCGAGTCCACAAACTCCGCCAGCAGGACGCCGAACTGCATTGTGGGCGGCAGGGTGAACTGGATGCCCTTCGCGGTCATCTCCTGGTAGAAGGCTTGCAGGTCCGGTACGCGCAGTCCCAGGCGCACCGCGCCGGCCGGGTGATCGGCGTCGGCAGCATGCAGGGCCAGCGTGGTCTCGCCGGTGAGGAATTCGCTCCAGCCCGGCGACTGGAACTTAAGTGCCAGGCCCAGCGTATCGCGGTAGAAACTGACGGCGCGGTCCATGTCCGGAACAAACTTGATGACGTAGCTCAGTTGGTTCGCCATCTCCCCCTCCGCACATCCACGTAGCCCCTTATCGCCAGAGGCCGCTACACCCAGGATTCCATGCTGATCCGATACTTCTCGCCGGATCAATTCTTGGCCGGCTCTTTTTCGCCGTTTTGGTCTTCGAGGATAGCTCGCTTCTGGGGCGGTTGCAAATCTCAGCAAAATATACTTGATTTAGAAGTCATAAGTGTGGAAAATCTGCCCCATTGGTCGAGGCTGATCCGACCGGGACGGCTATGTACGTCGGAAGAAAGCTCATGTGCGCGCCGAAGATTTGTCTGGCCGCCGTGTGGTGCATTCCGCTTGTTGTCCACCTCCTTGGTGCGAGCGCGAACGCACAGACCATCCAGAATGTAAGAGTGTTCCGGGCCACCGACACACCTGGAGGGGACGCGTCTTTCTACGTAGAGATCACCGGGCAGAACTTTCCCGACAGGGCAGACCTGCGTGTGTTTGTAGCGCCGCAACGCGGTCTCAGCAACCAGCCGCAGATTGTCTCGGCGACAAATTCCTTAATCGGCGTGAGATTCACCGCCACAATGACTTACTTCCCAGCGACGGTGGGGGTTGCGGGCCCGAATAGCGCAGTTTCAACGTTTGACGTGCCTACCAGCTCCATGCCCAATTCCGACGAGCCCCGAATCGATGATGTGGAACTGCTCAGTCTGGATCGGGAAAAAGGAATGGCACGAATTAAGATCGATGGAGTAAGATTCGGCAACGACCCGGGCAAAATCAAAGTGGTGATCGTCCCACACAATCCCAAGCTGGCCGTGACCGCGCCAGTAGTACCCACGCCGAAGGAGGCCTGCCCCACCCAGACTGATATTTGGCCTGCGATCCGAGTGGCGAACGACAGGCTGATCATCGCAGAGTTTTCTTTTCCTTGCGGCGGTGGGTACACCCAACCATTCCGAATCGCGCGTGTCCTTGTGACCGTCCAGAAGACCACCCTAGCCGTTCAGGGCGAACAGTCGTTTTCTGGTTCCTATGAAATGGTTCCCCGCCGGGACAAGAATCTCGTGTATCGTTACACGGTTTTGAGCACTGAACAGGCGCGGTCGCGTTTCGGCGGAGGCATCGCCAAGAATTTCTACGCGGTTCAGCTTTCGATCATCAACAACGGGTCCGTCAAAGTGCAAGTGCCGCGGTCCTCGATCCAGGCGGAGGTCGAATGGACAGCAGGGCAAGATAGGAACACGAAGCCGCCGACCACTTTTGTAGAGGGACCCTCAACCGTCTCTCCGGTTCCTTTGGACGGGGCCGTCAGTTTTTTCTCACACGACCGGAAAGCTTCCGGCCGACGCGCGTGGTTCTTCAACACCTTACAGGGGTTAACCACGATTGGTAGCGCCATCCAGTTGTTCTTTGGTCGAGGTTTTGCCCAGGGGGTTGGGATCGCAGGGGGAGGCTTCCGGAACGGTCTGCAGGCCATTTTTCCAGACCTGTCGGAAGAACAACTCGCGAATCTGACCTCACAAAGTTTTGAATCGGTGGAGACCATCAGTGGGAACGGAGGTTCCATCGAGAAGGTCATCTTCATCCAGAGAGGACGAGAGGTCTTCGAGTCTTTCAACGAGAAGATATCGAAGGTCCGGAGGCTCGTCACCAATATTCTAGGTTTTGAAATCATCGGCTACGAAGTACCGGAGACAAGCGCCAAGGCGGCAATGCCTCAAGAGTAATGGCACCTTTCAAATAACAGGAGGAGCAGCATGGCGCGAGGAAAGCCGGGCCCTGATGGAGGGAACAAACCGGGACCAAAGCCAGGGCCAAAACCGGGGCCGAAGCCCCGCGCCAGGACAAGAAAGAGCGATCGAACCCGAACTCGGCGGAGGAGGTAAAGATGGCGATCGGAAAACCAGGTCCAGATCCCCAGCCAAAACCAGGGCCGGTGCCCGAGCCCAAGCCTGGGCCAGAGCAGTTAGCGGAGAAGCCCGGGCCAGAGCCGCGGCCAAAACCCGGACCGGGCGGGAAAGAGCTCCTGGCAAAAGCGGGGAGTAAGAAAGCTGCGGAGGCGCAGTAGGAAATCGCGGGCAGTGCGTCGTCAGTCTTTGACTCGGAGGAATTTCTTCAAAGTCTGAAGGCGAAGCCTCATTGCATATGCATCGTTGGGCGTCTGTGTAAGGCGGTCGAACTCCAGTAAGTCGTAGTCTGCCTTTGTTATGTCCCTCTGCGCTCTCTCCCGGTTTTCGGCCCGCGCCCTTTCAAACCTTTCGAGCGCCGCACGGCTAATCTTTCGCCGCCAGTCTCTCTTGATTCCGTCTTTGAAAAGAAGGAAGTACAGGACAATCACCCCCGGCGACCTTAATAGCTTATCTCTTCTGACAAAAACTTTGTCCATCGCGGAAAGAGCTTTCCTCACTTCCCGAACTAACGGGCGCACTCTTGAATGGGACGAGTTTCTATACCTCTTTACGAACTCGTCCAAATAAACCTTCTTGGTGTCGGCCTCTTTGCCTGCATCGGCGAGATAAAGAAGCTTCGCAGCCAACTCCCGGTGTTGATAGCGCTTGTTCGACACGTACACTCGGCGTTTGAAGAAAGGGAATTTTGCGACCCTCCGAATCGCCTCGGGGACCGGACCCCCTAAAGCGTTTCTCCTTTCGGCCGCGTTGAGGGGCACAGCTTCATTCAACCTCGAAAACATCTCCTCTATAAGATCAAGGTCGGCTGTACGAACCACGATGACCGATATCGTGGTCGCATCAAAGAGTGCTTTCAATTGCGGGTATCTATCGCCCAGTTCTCGATAGGTAAGGCTAGCAGCTTTGACCGTCGGGTCGTTGAGGTACAAGAAGTCATCAGCCAGTGGATAGTCACCATCAATGAAGGACCAGACGCTCTCCAGTCTTTGGCGTCCGTCGATTATGGCGTACTTATACCGTTTGTTAGCAGCGGACCCTGGGAGTTCGTGGAAATAGATCTTGGTATATCGAATTCGTTGAGAATGGAGTCTATCAGAAGCTGGCGCTTATCTAGCGTCCAGACATCACCCATTCTTTGATACTCCGGGTCAATCTCAATCTTGTCCTTTGTCGAATAGATGTACAAGACAGAGCTCTGAACAAGCTGAGTCACACTGAACGTCGTCATTTGAGGATCTCCTGGGCGTGGATACCGACGTTACCGAGCTCTGGAAAGAGCGTGAGCCGCGTGATATGAAGGCGCCTCAGCTCGTTGCAAATTTTCGCTTTTGCTGCTGGCGGTATGACGTACCGCCATACGTGACGGCCGTCGCCGATTTGTTCAATCGGTGTCAGGTCACGGTGGGTGATAGTGAATGTCGCTAGCTGTGCTTGGCTTCGGGATGTGTTACGAGGGGCGTTCAATGCAACTGTTCTCAGGCTGGACTATCGCTCCCTCGCAAGAGCGGAGGGTAGATAGTTTTTAAGAAACTCATCTTCGTCGAATGCAGGGATATCATCTGGGATGAGAGTCGGCGCATTGGCCTCCCGATTGAGTTCGATTGGCAGCAGGACCCAGAGAGCTCCCGCGGAACGTGAGCGCTGGTTGACGGCGAAATAGATGCCGACAAGTGGACTCTCAGTCCAATCTAACAGCCGCGTCGGCACCCCATGATGCTGCATCACGAAGAGCCACTCCCATTCCGATTGCGGCCTCTGGGAAAGAAGGAGGAAGGCGTCTTGTTTGAACCGCTTAGCTAGTGACTGCTCGCGTTTGAGTCCACCAGGCTTCCGCGCTAGAAATGGCTTGAGATTCCACGATGCTTTGGCCTGCCCACGAAACCAGACGGGCTCAGGCCCATGCTGATGGCTACCTAGGACGCGCAACAGATCTGGTAGTGACCTGATTTTTTGGTCTGGATATTTCACGTATCCGCGCCCCCTCCTGAGCTAATTCTTCGGCGGTTCTTTTTCGCCGTTTTCGTCTTCCAGGATGGCGGCGGCTGCCGCGACCGAGTCGTCTGCTTCCAGCCGCAGCAGGCGCACGCCCTGGGTGGAGCGGCCGGCCTCGCGGATCTCGTTGGCGTGGACGCGGATGACCTTGCCGTATTCGGTGATGATCATCACGTCGGACTCTTCGGTCACCTGGAGCGTGGCCACCACCTTGCCGTTGCGCTCGGTGGTCTTCAGGTTGATGACGCCCTTGCCCCCGCGGGAGGTGATGCGGTACTCGGCGAGCGGCGTGCGCTTGCCATAGCCTTTTTCGGCGACGGTCAGCATCAGCGAGGCGAGCGAATCGCGGATGGCGTCTCCATCGAGTTCGTCCAGGTCCTCGGTGGTTTTGTTGTGCTCCTTGCGGATGATCTCGAAATCGGGCTGGACGGCATCCATGCTCACCACATAGTCGCCCTTGGCCAGGTCCATGCCGATCACCCCGCCGGCCTGCCGGCCCATCGCCCGCACCTCGGTTTCGCGGAACAAGATGGCCTGGCCATCGTGGCTGGCGAGGAAGATCATCTGCTTGCCGTCGGTGAGCTTGGCGCCAATCAGCTCGTCGTCGGCGTCGAGGTTGATGGCAATGATGCCCGACGGGCGCGGGTTGCTGAACTCGGCGAGCTCGGTTTTCTTCACCGTGCCGCTGCGGGTGGCGAGGAAAACGTGCCGCCCGGCCTCTTCCAGGTTGCGCGCCGAGACCACCGCCGTCAGCTTTTCCCCTTCCTGGAACTTCACCAGGTTGGCGATGGCTTTGCCGCGAGTGGCCGCGGCAGCCTCCGGGATCTCGTACACCTTCAGCCAATAGACGCGGCCCTTCGAGCTGAACAGCAGGATGTAGCTGTGCGCCGAGGCGATGAACAAGTGCTCGACGAAGTCCTCCTCGCGAGTCTTCGCCCCGATGCGTCCTTTGCCGCCGCGGGACTGATGGCGGTAGACGTCCACCGGGGTGCGCTTGATGTAGCCGGCGTGGCTGACGGTGATGGCCATGTCCACGTCGGCGATCAGGTCCTCGAGCTTGATTTCCTCGACGCGCTCGACGATCTGCGTGCGCCGTTCGTCTCCGTACGCTTTCTGCACCTCACGCAGCTCGGCGATGATCACTCCCCTCAGCTTCTTTTCGCTCGCCAGGATCTCCTTCAGCTCGGCGATCTTCGCCTGGATCTCCTTCAGCTCTTCGAGGATCTTTTCGCGCTCCATCTGGGTCAAACGGTGGAGCTGCAGATCGAGGATGGCCTGGGCCTGGCGCTCGGTGAACTTCCACCGCTCGATCAGGCCTTCTTTGGCCTCCTTGGGCGACTTGCTGCGGCGGATGAGCTTGATCACCTCGTCGAGGTACTCGAGCGCCTTCTTGAAGCCCAGCAGAATGTGCTCGCGCTCTTCGGCCTTGCGCAGCTCGTAGGCCGAGCGGCGGCGCACGACCTCGACGCGGTGCTCGATGAACAGCCGCAGAAGCGCCAGCAGGCCCAACTCCCGCGGCTGCCCGCCTACAATCGCCAGCAGGATCATCCCGAACGACTCCTGCATCTGCGTGAACTTGAAGAGGTTGTTCAGGATCAGCTTGGGCTCTTCGCCGCGCTTGACCTCGATGACGATGCGCATGCCGTCGCGGTCGGATTCGTCGCGGACGTCGGCAATGCCCTCGAGTTTCTTGGTCTGCACCAGCTCGGCGATGCGCTCGATCAGCCTGGCCTTGTTCACCTGGTAGGGGATCTCCGTGATGACGATGTTCTCGCGGTCCTTGCCTGCCTGCTCGATGGCTGCCTTGGCGCGCATCTGGAAGCTGCCGCGGCCCGTCTTGTAGGCCTGCTCGATGCCCTCACGGCCGGAGATATAACCGCCGGTGGGGAAGTCCGGCCCGGGGACGTGCTTCATCACTTCTTTGAGCGAGGTGTCGGGCTTTTCGATCAGCAGCACGGCGGCGTCGATCACTTCCCGCAGGTTGTGCGGAGGGATGTTGGTGGCCATACCGACGGCGATGCCGGAGGCGCCGTTGACCAGCAGGTTCGGGATCTTCGTCGGCAGGACCGTCGGTTCCTGCGTGGTCTCGTCGAAGTTGGGAAGGAAATCGACGGTTTCCTTTTCGATGTCGGCGAGCACCTCCTCGGCGATCTTCGCCAGGCGCGCTTCGGTGTAGCGCATCGCCGCGGGCGGGTCGCCATCCACCGAACCGAAATTGCCCTGGCCGTCCACCAGCGGGTAGCGCATGTTGAAGCTCTGCGCCAGCCGCACCAGGGCGTCGTACACAGGCACGTCACCGTGGGGGTGGAATTTGCCGAGGACTTCGCCGACGATCTTGGCGCACTTGCGGTAGGGCTTGGTGGAGGTCAGCCCCAGCTCGTACATCCCGTAGAGGATGCGGCGGTGCACCGGCTTGAGGCCGTCGCGCACATCGGGCAGCGCGCGCCCGATGATCACGCTCATGGCATAGTCGAGATACGACTTCCGCATCTCGGCTTCGATATCCACCGGTACCATCAACGATTGCGTTGTCTCGTCCGCCATCCGCTCCTCTCAGCGTTCAGCCGTCAGGTGTAGGGGCGCAGGATGCTGCGCCCGCGGTGTCATGCTGAGCGCAGCGAAGCATCCCTCCGGAGGGATTCTTCGTCCGCCAAGGCGGACTCAGAATGACACTGCTCTTCAATTTTGCGCAGCGGCCCAGTCGAGTACGTAGGCCTTCACCGCCTCAAATGCTGCAGCGTTGTTCGAGTACCGCTGCGGGCCGAACTGCTCCTCCAGGTGCTGCAGCAGCGCGTCGCGCTCCGCCTCGGAGCCCAGCTCGAGCGCCACGCCCCGTTCGTTGTCCGGTGCGTCGGTGGCAGTGGCCTGAAACTCCGAACAGGAAAGCCCCCGCAGCCCCGGCAGGATCTTCCAGCTCAGTTGGTAGATCATCCGCCTCACGCCGCCCTAAATATCCAGGTTCACGACGTCAAGGGCGTTTTCCTCGATGAATTTCCGCCGCTCTTCGACGTTTTCCCCCATCAGGGTGGTGAAGATGCGGTCGGCCTCGACCAGGTCCTCGAGCTTCACCTGGAGCAGCGTGCGCGTCTCGGCGTTCATCGTGGTTTCCCAGAGCTGGCTGGGGTTCATCTCGCCCAAACCCTTGAAGCGCGTGATGGTGAACTCCTTCTTGGCGTCTGCGAGCACATAGGCGAGCACGTCGGCAGCGCGCTCCTTCACCACCTTGTCGCCATTGCGCGTCACGGTGAAAGGCGGCCGGTCCGACTGGGAAATGGCGCGGGCGAGCGCGCGCAAGCGCTTGTACTCGGCCGTGGAGGCCAGCGCCCAATTGATCTTGCGCGCGCCGGAGCCGCCCGCCAGCGCGATTTCATACAGGCTGTGCTCCTCGTCGAAGGCGATTTTGCCTTCGATTTTGAGCTTTTCTTTCTCGATGGCCTTCAGCAGCCGCTCGAGCGCTTTGCTGTCGGCGAAGTCGGATTTCTTCTCGAGTTCGCTGTGCGCCAGCAACTCGACGAGCTGCGGCTCGCGCAGCCGGCGGGCCAAGCGGGCGGCGACCTGGTCATACTCCTGCACGTTGAGCAGGAACTGCGTCAGCCCGCCGCCCTGCAAGTCAACGCCGTCCTTGCCCTTGACGACGTGGTCCTCGGTGGCGCGCTTCATCAGTTCGCGGTTGAAGTCGCGCTCGTCGCGGATGTAGCGCTCCATTTTGCCGCGCTTGACCCGGTAGAGCGGCGGCTGGGCGATATAGACGTGGCCGCGCTCGATCAGCTCGCGCATGTGGCGGAAGAAAAACGTCAGCAGGAGCGTGCGGATGTGACTGCCATCCACGTCGGCGTCGGTCATCAGGATGATCTTGTGGTAGCGGAGCTTGGCCGGGTCGAAGTCGTCTTTCCCGATGCCGGTGCCGAGCGCGGTGATGATAATGCGAAGCTCTTCGTGGCCAAGCATCTTGTCGTAGCGCGCCTTCTCCACGTTCAGGATCTTGCCCTTGAGCGGGAGGATGGCCTGATAGCGGCGGTCGCGGCCCATCTTGGCCGAACCGCCGGCCGAGGGGCCTTCGACGATGAACAGCTCGCAGCGCGCCGGGTCGCGCTCCTGGCAGTCGGCCAGCTTGCCGGGCAGGCCGCTCGAGTCCATCGCCGACTTGCGCCGGGTGAGCTCGCGAGCCTTGCGGGCGGCTTCGCGGGCGCGCGCCGCGTCAATGCACTTGCCGATGATGCGCCGCGCCACGGTCGTATGCTTGTCGAAGTATTCGCCGAGCTTTTCGTTCACCAGCTGCTCGACGCGCCCCTTGATGTCGCTATTGAGCTTGCCCTTGGTCTGCCCCTCGAACTGCGGCTGCGGCAGCTTCACCGATACGACCGCCACCAGGCCCTCGCGCACGTCGTCGCCGGTGATGGAGATTTCGTCCTTCTGCTCCTTCAGCAGGCCGAACGAGCCGGCGTAGGAGTTGATGGTGCGGGAAAGCGCCGAGCGGAAGCCCGAAAGGTGCGTGCCGCCGTCCACGGTGTTGATCGTATTGGCGAAGGAGAAGACGTTTTCCGTGTAGGCGTCGTTGTACTGCAGCGCGATCTCCATCTCGACCGTGTCGCGCTTGCCCTCCATGTAGATGGGCGAATCGTGGAGCGTCTGCTTGCCGTGGTTCAGGTGCTTGACGAATTCGGCGATGCCTCCGGTAAAGCGGAATTCGGCGGTTTTGTCGCTGCGCTCGTCGGTGAGCGTGATCTTCAGGCCCTTGTTCAGGAAGGCCAGCTCGCGCAGCCGCTGCGCCAGAATGTCATGGCTGTAGTTGATCTTCTCGAAGATTTTCTCGTCGGGATGAAAGGTCAGCTTGGTGCCGGTTTTTTTAGTCTTGCCGGTGACCTTGAGCTTTCCGGTCGGGTCGCCGCGCTCGTAAGACTGCTCCCAAACCTCGCCGTCGCGCCAGATCTCGAGATCCAGCCAGTCCGACAGCGCATTGACCACCGAGACGCCCACACCGTGCAGTCCGCCCGAAACCTTGTAGCTCTCGTCATCGAACTTGCCGCCCGCGTGGAGCACCGTCATCACCACCTCGGCAGCGGGCTTCTTCTCGGTCGCGTGCATATCCACGGGAATGCCCCGGCCGTTGTCCACCACGGTGACGCTGTTGTCTTCGTGCACTTCGACGTTGATCTCGTCGCAATAGCCCGCCAGGGCCTCGTCCACCGAGTTGTCCACGACTTCCCAGACCAGGTGGTGCAGTCCCTGCTCGCCGGTCGAGCCGATGTACATCGCCGGGCGCTTGCGCACCGCTTCCAAGTCGCCCAGCACTTTGATTGACGTGGCGTCGTACCGGTGCCCCGGGCTTTTGCCGATCACCGTCTCTTTCTCGCCCATGTTGTGCACTTCTCCTTGCTGGCGTAGGAGGGAAGGCTGTCACGGAAACGCTTGCCGTGAACGAAAAGGCCCGACACTCGCCTTACCCTGTGGCTCCGGTGTCTCGGATCCCGAATCTTCCGGGACCGGGCTTTGTCCGGAACTCGAAGGGTTTCTGCTCCATCCCGTCCGCCACGGGCGGACGCGGCGAAGACTGCTTTCTTCCAGGCTCTCGCGCCCTGCTTGCT
>Ga0070707_100007128_pt1 | contig 10365 bp, 7 predicted proteins | sample KBSK5502metaG_FD_65468 | JGI IMG/M metagenome (GOLD analysis project Ga0070707, IMG submission 65468) | Corn, switchgrass and miscanthus rhizosphere microbial communities from Kellogg Biological Station, Michigan, USA - KBS K5-50-2 metaG | ecosystem: Host-associated > Plants > Roots >... | reverse complement strand
GTCCAGCGCCACCTCACGCGTGAACCCCTCGTTGAGCCGGGTGAGCTGCTGCTCCTTCGTACCGTCGATCCTGGCGATGGAAATGTCCGACGGCGATTCCATCTTTCCCACGCTGAACGCCACCTTCGTCATGCCGCGATCGAAGGAGAACCCGGCCAGCCTTCGCTCCCCCTTGGTAACCTGCTCCACCGGGCCACCCGTCACCGGAACCCGGAAGAGGTGGTTGGTTCCGCCGATCCCGCCGTTGAAATAGACGTATTTGCCGTCGGGACTGAACCGCGCCCCCGCGGGGAGATAGTCCCAGTCCGCGGTCAGGAGGCGCTCCGCCCCCCCGTCGGCGGGCATCACGGCAAGATCGGTGGGGCCGCCATTGTCCATCCGGCGGGTTATGACCGCATCGGTCGAGATCTGTTTGGTATAGAGAATCCAGCGCCCGTCGGGGGAGTAGCTCGCATCGCTGTAGTCGTAGTCGAGATCGGTGGAGAGGCGCCTGGCCGTGCCGTCGAACGTCACCGACCAGATCTGGCCGTGCTCGTAGCTCCGCTCGTTTCGGTAGGACGAGTCGGCGGTGAAGAGCAGCGCCATGCCATCGGGGCGCCATTCGGTGCCCGAAGGCCTGAGCCCGAGCCGGGTCAGCTGGCGCTCGCTACCGGCTCCCGAAATGAAGATCTCCTGCGGAGGGGTGACGTAGGGGTCGGCGGAGTTGGGGACCGGATAGTTGGCCCCGTCGCGCTGAAACCGGAGCCAGTCGAACTGGCGTCCCCTGAAGCGGTCTTCGTGGCGTTTCTCGAAATCGGACGCGAAGACGCGGGGACGCGGAGTCGCGGGCACGTCACGAACGGACGCGACCCACTTGCCGTCGGGACTGGGCAGGTCGGCGGGGCGTTCGCTTCGTGCGCGCAGTGAATCCGGCCCGCGCTCGGTCACCACGACCGCCGTTACCGAATCCGGCGTCTCGGCCCGCACCGTCCACTCCCTTCCGCCGGAGGTGTAGCGGAGGCGGCCGTCGTCCCTCCAGCGCGGCGCGGTGGCGTTCATGCCCATCGGGCTGATCTGTCGCGCCGCCGCCTCTCCGTCCGCCGGCACCAGCCAGACCGCGCTGCTGTCGACGTTGGTGGTCTCGGTTCGCCGGCTCACCGTGAATGCCACCCATTTCCCGTCGGGAGAAAGCATCGGAGCGCCGACCGTCTGGATGCGGTAGTAGTCCTCGATAGCAAGGCGACGTGAAGGCGCGGAGGACGCCGGTGCTCCGCTCTGCGCGGGCGCGGCAGACGCGAGAGTCGCGAACATCCCGAACGCGATGACGAGTCCTCTCATGCGGCATGCTCCTTCTCCTCGACCGGAAGGCCGAGCTCGAGATAACGTTTCCATCCGCCGACCAGCGCACGCGCCCCCGGCCATCCCGCTTTCCTGAGCTCTCGCGTCACCCGGACGCTTGTGTGCTCGTCCATTCAGGCGCAGTACGCGAGCAGCCACGCCTCCCGCGGCAACGCAAGGCTCGCGGCGTTTTCCACCGGGTGCTCGGGCGAGAGCCGGATCGCTCCCTGTGCCTTGAGGGGAGAAAGCTCGTACCCGCGACTGGTGCGCACATCGAGGAGGACCAGCGGCGCCTTCGCGGCGCGAAGCCGCTCCAGCTCTTCGAAGGTAATGACCTCGGGATGCCCGACGATCTCCGCCCCGGGAATCCCGCGCGACGGGTCATCTTCGACTCGCTCGGCTCGCGCCTTGAGCCAATGAGTGGACCAGGCCAGCATCGCCCCGTGTCCGGCGACCGACAGCAGTACGACCAGCGCCGTCACCGGGAACAGCCGCTCGGCGCCGGGAATTCCCGCGATGACCGGCAGCAGCACGAGGAGCAGCGAAGAAAGTGCCCGGGGTCCGAACCAGATGATGAGCCGGCGCGCCACCGGATCGAGACCCCGTCTCGGCAGGAGGAGCCAGAGGACCAGCGGACGCCCCAGCAGCGCCACCCCCGCGAGCAGGAGCGTGGGCCCATCGAGCACATCGAATCCGGTCCAGATCAGCGAGGCGCCGAACGCGGTGAAGCTCAGCAGGAGGAACATCTCTGCGGTCGCTTCGCCGTAGTCCTTGAAGCAGTCGCAGAGCTCGACATCGGCCGACGAGACGGTGAGCCCCGCCGCGAATGCCGCCATGAATCCGCTGGCGTGGAAGGACTCGGCCACCGCGTACGCGGTAAAGGCGATGCCCAGGACGTAGAGCGATTCGTAATCGCGGCGCATCCCGATCCATCCGCGGGCAAAGACCATTGCGCGCACGGCGATGAAGGCCACTACGACGCCGGCAAGCGGGCCGAGCAGGAAGACGTCGAGCCCCACCTGTGCCACCGACCGCTGCTGCTCGCCGCCCGGGGCGAGAAAGACCATCGCGATCAGCACGATCGGCAGCACGACGACGTCGTTGAGCCCGCTCTCGATGCGGAGAGGAATGCGCGCGGCGGCCGGCACCTCGGGGAGGCGGAGCAGCCCCCGCATCATCACCGGATCGGTGGAGGAGAGGGCGGCGCCGAGGATCGCGGCGGCGGCGGGCGGAAGGCCAAGGAATTTCCAGGCGGCAAGGGCGGTGAGCCCCGCGGCGAGGAGGGTGCCGGGACCGAGCACGATGCCGGCGACCAGGGCGTGTTGCCGCACCGACTTGAGGTTCACCGACACGGCGTCGGTAAAGAGCACCAGGACGAGAGAGAGGATCGCGATCGTCATCAACGCCGGCGAGCGAATGCCGAAGTCGATGAGGCCGAGGCCGTGGGGGCCGAGCAGGGTGCCGAGACCAAGGAAAACGGCGACGGCGGGGAGGCCGAGCCGCTCGATTACGCCGGAGGCGAGGCCGGCCACCAGGACGAGAAGCCCGATCAGCGCGATGAGCGCCGTGAAGCCTGCCGGATCGAAGGTGTTCATGCTAAACTCCCTACTGCCATTTTGACATTTTCATACACCTCGGGTCCTGTGGCTCCGAAGCGCGACTTTCTTGCGGTCTCCGATCTCAGCCGGGACGAGCTGACATCACTGATTTCCACCGCCGGGGATCTTAAACGGTCCGGGGGGGTGGAGCGCGCGCTGGCGGGGAAGAGCATCGGGCTCCTCTTTGCCAAGAGCTCGACCCGGACCCGGGTCTCCTTCGAGGTCGGCGCTTACCAGCTCGGAGCGCATGCCGCCTTCCTTTCCCTTCGCGACATCCAGCTGGGCCGGGGCGAGCCGATGCGCGACACGGCCCGGGTGCTCTCGCGCTACCTCGACGCCCTGGTGATCCGGACCCACGGCCACGAGGAGGCGCTCGAGCTGGCGCGCTGGGCGACGGTGCCGGTCATCAACGGTCTTACCAATCTGCTGCACCCCTGCCAGGTGCTCGCCGACCTCCTCACCGTGCAGGAGGCGATCGGGGGGTGGGAAGGGAAGATCGTCGCATGGGTCGGCGATGGGAATAACGTAGCGAACGCCTGGATCGACGCCGCCGGGGTGCTCGGCTTCGAGCTGCGGCTGGCCTGTCCGGAGGGGTACGAGCCCGACCGTGGGCTGTTCGAGAAGAACGAGAAGCTCACCCGGCTCACGATTACGGAAGAGCCGGAGGAAGCGGTCGAAGGGGCGCACGTCGTCACCACCGACGTCTGGGCCTCGATGGGGCAGGAGGACGACGCGGAGCGGCGCCGGGCGGCGTTCCAGGGATATATGGTCACCACCGCGCTGATGGAGCGCGCCGATCCGCGGGGAATCTTCCTTCATTGTCTCCCCGCGCACCGGGGCGAAGAGGTGGAGGAGGCGGTGCTCGAGGGGCCGCGGAGCCGGGTGTGGGATGAGGCGGAAAACCGACTCCACGTTCAGAAAGCATTGTTGTTGAAACTCGTCAACGGTCAACGGTCAACGGTCAACGGGACAAGCCCATGAGCGAAGAGCTGAAACGTACGCCGCTGGCCGAGCATCACCGCGCACTCGGCGGAAAGATGGTTCCATTCGCCGGATGGGAGATGCCGGTGCAGTACCCGACCGGGATCATGGCGGAGCACCAGGCGGTGCGCAGCGGCACCGGAATCTTCGACGTCTCCCACATGGGGGAATTCGAGGTCACCGGTCCCGACCGGAACGCCTTCGTCAACCGGGTCACCTGCAACGACGTCTCGGCGCTCGATCCGGGCGCGGTGCAGTACTCGGGGATCCTCACCCCCGAGGGCACCTTCGTGGACGACTGCACGGTGTATCGCTTCGACGACCGGCTCATGCTGGTGGTGAACGCCTCCAACCGCGCGAAGGCGTGGGAGCACATCGTCGACCAGAAGCAGGCCGGAGGCGCCAACATCCGGCTGCGCGACATCTCCGACGACACCGGATTGCTCGCGGTGCAGGGGCCGAAGGCCGAAGCGCTGCTGCAGCCGCATTCCAGCATCAATCTCTCGAACATCGGCTACTACAAGTGCGCGATGGGCCAGCTCGCCGGGGTCGGCTGCTTCATCTCCCGCACCGGGTACACCGGCGAAGACGGCTTCGAGATCTACTGCCGCTGGAAGGACACCGTCGCGCTCTGGGAGGCATTCACCAAGTCGGGCGCGGTGCCGATCGGGCTGGGTGCCCGCGATTCGCTCCGGCTGGAAATGGGCTACGCCCTCTACGGCCAGGAGATCGACGACACCATCACGCCGCTCGAGGCCGGGTTAGGGTGGATCGTCAAGCTCGATAAGGGCGCGCCGTTCATCGGGCTCCCCGCGCTCCGGGCCCAGAAGGAACGAGGCGTCACCCGGAAGACGGTGGGGTTCAAGCTGCTGGGGCGGGGGATCGCCCGGCACGGCTACCCGGTGTGGCTCGACGGCAAGCAGGTGGACATCGTGCGAAGCGGAGGCCAGAGCCCCTCGCTCGGCTACTCGATCGGCACGACGATGCTGCCGGCGGCGGCGGCGAAGATCGGGACCGCGTTCGAGGTCGAGTGCCGCGGCGAGCGGATCCCGGCGGAGGTGGTGAAGAAGCCGTTTTACACGAAGGGGAGCGTCAAGAAGTGATGCGAGGGCGCAAAGGCGCAACGGCGCAAAGGCGCAAAACAACGACGCAACGGCGCACGGGCGCAACGTGCGCGTAGGCGTCCTCACGGTTTCGGACGCGGGTGCGCGGGGCGAGCGTGCCGACACCTCGGGTGACGCGATCGCCGCGTGGGTATCCGAGCGCTGCTACACCCTCGCGGCGCGGACGCTGGTCCCCGACGACACGGTGGAGATCGTCCGGACGCTGCTCGAATGGGCCGATGGGGGAGCGACCGACCTCATCCTCACCACCGGCGGCACCGGACTCACCCCGCGTGACGTCACCCCCGAGGCGACGAAGGTGGTGCTGGAGCGCGAGGCGCCGGGCATTGCCGAAGCGATCAGGAACAGCGTGTTAGGAAAATTCCCCCGCGCCGCCCTCTCCCGCGGGCTGGCCGGCGTCCGCGGCCGCACCCTCATCGTCAATCTTCCCGGGAGTCCGGGGGGCGTGGCCGACGGGCTCAAGGTGCTGGAGCAGTGGGTGGAGCACGCGGTGGCGCTGGTGCGGGGGGAGAACACGGAGCATAGTCCAACGGTGAACGGTGAACGGTGAACGGTGAACGGTGAACGGTGAACGGTGAGAGGTGAGACGTGAGACGTGAGAGGGGAATCCCTATACTGGCCGCCCTCCTCTGCCTGGGGGGCGTCTCGACCGCCGTCGCGCAGGCCAGGCCGCTCACCGATTCCGCCGCGATGGCCCGCGCCTCGGCCGACTCGCTCCGATTTCCCTACACCGCCGCCGACATCCGCTTCATGTCGGGGATGATCGGCCATCACGCCCAGGCGATCGCGATGTCGGAGTGGGCGCCCACCCACGGCGCCGGCCCGTCGGTGCGGGTGCTGGCGTCGCGGATCATCAACGCCCAGCAGGACGAGATTGCCAGCATTCAGCACTGGCTCGCCGACCGGCGGCAGCCGGTGCCCCCCGCGGACCCCAAAGGCCTCACCATGGAAATGGGCGGCACGCCGCACACCATGCTGATGCCGGGCATGCTCACCGAGGCAGAAATGGCGCAGCTCGACGCGTCACGAGGCCCCGAGTTCGACCGCCGCTTCCTGGTGTTCATGATCCGGCACCACAAGGGCGCCATCACGATGGTGAACGAGCTGCTCGGCAGCTATGGCGCGGGGCAGGACCAGGCGGTGTTCAAATTTGCCTCCGACGTCAACATCGATCAGACCACCGAAATCGAGCGGATGGAGCGCATGCTCGCCGCCCTCATCACCTCTCCCGACCAGGGCTGAACCCCATGTCACGTATCGTCCCCCGCACCTTCGCGCTCGCGGCCCTCTCCCTGTTCGCGTTCTCCGGCTACCTCTCGGCGCAGGCGCCCAAGCCCGATCCCAGGGTCGGGCTCCGCGGAGGCCCTCACGCCGCCCAGGCGGTGTGGAACCTCAAAGTCCTCTCCACCACGCCGCCGTCGCCCAAATTCGTGGGCAGCTGGAACACCGACCTCGCCTTCCGCGGCAAGTTCGTGATCCAGGGCAACTACAACGGCTACCAGGTCTGGGACATCTCCGAGCCGTGGCGGCCCGAGCTCGAGGTGAGCAACTACTGCCCCGCGTCGCAGAGCGACGTGTCGGTCTACCGGAACCTCCTCTTCGTCTCCGCCGAGGGGAACACCGGGCGGATCGACTGCGGGGACCAGGGGGTCAAGGACACGGTGAGCGCGGAGCGGATCAAGGGGATCCGGATCTTCGACATCAGCGACATTGCCAATCCCCGGCACGTGGTGAACGTGCAGACCTGCCGGGGAAGCCACACCCATTCCCTGCTGATCGACCCCAAGGACAAGGCCAACGTCTACGTCTACATCTCCGGCTCGGCCCCGACCCGGCCGGCGGGGGAGCTGGCGGGGTGCATCGCCGACAAGGACGATCCTAACACGGCGGAGTTCCGGCTCGAGGTGATCAAGGTGCCGCTGGCGCACCCGGAGCAGGCGGCGGTGGTGAGCTCCCCCCGGATCTTCAACCAGCTCGCTCTGGTCACGGCGCACGGGCGGTCGCAGTCGGACATCGACGCGGTGGCGGACGCAAAGGCCCACAACGGATTCGTGGTGACGCTGCGCGGGGTGGAGCAGGTGCTCAACCCCTACCGGACCCAGCTGATGCTCGACAGCATCTCCAAATCGCACGGGCGGACGGTGTGGACCGCGGCGGACAGCGCCGAGCTGCGCGCCGGGCTCCCCGCCTGGGTCACCATGATGACGGGCCATGAGGAAGCTCCCAACCCCAACCGCCCCGCGGTGACCAGCTGTCACGACATCACCCTCTACCCGGCCATCGGCATGGCCGCGGGAGCGTGCGAGGGGTACGGCCTGTTGGTGGATATCAGGGATCCAGCGCACCCGGTGCGGATCGGCGCGGTGTCCGACTCCAACTTCTCCTACTGGCATTCGGCGACCTTCAACAATGACGGCAGCAAGGTCCTCTTCTCCGACGAGTGGGGCGGGGGGATGCAGCCGAAGTGCCGGGTGCGGGACCCGAAGGAGTGGGGAGCCGACGCGCTTTTCACCGTCTCCGGCGGGAAGATGCAGTTCCAGGGGTACTACAAGGTGCCGGTGGTGCAGACGCCGGAGGAGAACTGCGTGGCCCATAACGGCTCGCTGATCCCGATTCCGGGGCGGGATGTGATGGCGCAGTCCTGGTACCAGGCGGGGATCTCGGTGTTCGACTGGACCGACGCGGCCCATCCGAAGGAGATCGCCTATTTCGACCGGGGTCCGGTGGACACCACCCGCATGGTGCTGGGAGGCACCTGGTCGGTGTACTGGTACAACGGGGTGCTGGTGAGCTCGGAGATCACCCGCGGGCTCGACATCTTCGCGCTCACGCCGAGTGCGTACCTCACCCAGAACGAGATCGACGCCGCCAAGACGGTGCCGTACGACTATCTCAATACCCAGGGGCAGCAGCAGATGGTCTGGCCGCCGAGCTATGCGCTGGCGGGAGCGTACCTGGATCAGCTCGCGCGGATCGGGGATATCCCCCCGGAGCGGATCGCCCGGGTGCGCCGGGGACTGTTCAGCGCCCAGCGGGCTTCCCCGGGCGGACGGCGCCGGGCGCTGGTCAAGCTGTCGGGGGAAATCCCCCCATATCTCGCGGCCTCGCGTGACAAGAAAAAGGTGGAGCTGCTGGCCCGCGCGGTGGGAGATCTGGCGAAGTAGCGGTGAACGGTGAACGGCAAGAGACGTGAGAGGTGAGAGGTGAGAAGTGAGAGGTAAGAACACTCCCTTGCTGGTGGCGCTTTGCCTGGCCGCGACTGGTCGCGCCGAGGCGCAGGCGCCGGCCCGGCTGCGGGAGCTGGCCCACTCGTATTACGCCTGGCGCGATTCGACCAATCCGGTGGCGACCAGCGACGCCGGCGGCCACCAATGGGATGACCGGCTCGCCGACTACCGGATGCGCGCGGTCACTGCCCGCCGGCTTCACACCAGGGCACTGCTCGCCCGCGTCAAGGCACTGCCCACCGAGGGCTGGAGCAGGGACGACCGGGTGGACTGGTTGCTCTTCCGATCCCAGCTCGAGCGCGACGATTTTTTCAGTCGGGTGCTGCTGCCCCATGAATCCGATCCGCAGCTCTATCTCAATGAAGCAGCGAACGGCGTCTTCAGCCTGCTCAAGAAGGAGTACGCCCCGCGCCGCACCCGCGCGCTCGCGGCGGCCGCCCGGCTCGAGCGAGTGCCCGAGCTGCTGCGCGTCGCTCGCGCCAACCTCACCCGGCCGATCAAACTCTTTTCCCAGCTCGCGATCGACGCGGCGCGGGGCGGCGACGACCTCTTTACGACGAGCCTGATGACCCTCGCCGACAGTCTGTCGGGGCCGGAGCGCAGCAGGCTCACGGAGGCGAGAGACGGGGCACTCAAGGCCATCCACGACTTCGCCAACTGGCTGGAGCAGCGCCTGGCCGGGATGCCCGACTGGAAGCCGATGGGCGAAGCGCAGTACAACTACCTGCTCAAGCAGGTGTTGCTCCTGCCGTATGATGCCACCCGCGTCGCCATGCTGGGCGAGGTCGAGCTGGCGCGCTACCGCGGGCTCGAAGCGATGCTCAAGGATCCGAGCTTTGCGTCGCCCGATCCGGCGCGCGCGGCACATGTCCCCCGGGATCAGGAAGAGTTTCTCTCGGCCTACCAGTCGCGGCTCGCCGAGCTGGTCAGCTTCCTCCAGAACAACCGGCTGCTGACCCTCCCGGCGTACCTGGGAACTTTCTCCATCCGCCAGCTGCCCGAGGCGTTCAAGCCGACCAGCCCCGGCGGCTTCATGAACCCTCCGGGTCTCTACGACAAGGACCCCGGCGGCTTCTACTTCATCCCGACCTACAACCCGAAGAGCGGCAACTTCTATATCCGCGCCGCGATCGAAGACCCCCGGCCGATCCTTGGGCACGAGGGGATTCCGGGGCATTTTCTCCAGCTCTCGATCGCAAATCATGTGGAGAGCGAGATCCGCCGGCAGCAGGGGGACAACACCTTCGTCGAGGGCTGGGGCCTGTACGGCGAGGAGATGCTGCTGCGCGAGGGACTCTACCCGGAGAATTCCCCTTCGCACGGCCAGGTGCTCCGGCTCTCCCGCTATCGCGCGGCGCGAATCGGCGTGGACGTGAACCTGCAGACCGGCCGCTGGAGTTTCGAGCAGGCGGTGCAGTATTTCATGGAAGCAGGAGGACTCGACCGCGAGGCCGCGGAGGGCGAAGCGGCCGGCGCGGCGGCCAGTCCGTCGCAGAAGATCGGCTACATGGTGGGCAAGTGGCAGATCATGCGGCTGCTCGGCCGCTACCGCGACAAGCAGGGTGCAGCCTTCCGGCTCGGTGAGTTCCACGACAAGCTGATCAGCTACGGCAGCCTGCCGCTCTCGGTGATCGAGTGGCTGATGCTCGACGACGACTCCGGGGTTCGTCAGGTGCTTCGGTAATGGCGTCGGAGATCCTCATCACCATGGCGGACCTCGAGACCGCCGTCCCATTGAACGCCGCCCTCGAAGCCGCAGGCTTTTCCACCGCGATGGTCTCCCCCCTCGACGACGCGCACGCCGCGATGCGTCGGGAGCATCCCGATCTCCTGATTCTGACCGGCGCCGTGCACGAAGCCGGCGCGCAGCAGCTGCTCCGGCTCGCGCGGGAACAGGAGGTCTTTACCTTGGGCCTCCTCGAGCCCACCGACTCGGAGCGCGCCGAGCGTTCCTCCCGGCTCCCCGCCACGGTGCTGCTGGTCAAGCCGGTTCCCACCGATGAAGCGGTGGCCACCGCGCGCCGCCTGGTGGAGCGCCGCCGGCTCCAGCAGCGCACCGGCATCAGCGGCCAGAGTCCGTCGATTCACGAAGTGCTGGTCAAGATCGAGCAGATGGCG
>Ga0070707_100007127_pt1 | contig 10366 bp, 9 predicted proteins | sample KBSK5502metaG_FD_65468 | JGI IMG/M metagenome (GOLD analysis project Ga0070707, IMG submission 65468) | Corn, switchgrass and miscanthus rhizosphere microbial communities from Kellogg Biological Station, Michigan, USA - KBS K5-50-2 metaG | ecosystem: Host-associated > Plants > Roots >... | reverse complement strand
GGCAGCCTCGTGGTCCAGGTCGCCACGGAGCCGCCCGGCCTCGACCTGACGACCAACCCGTCGTCCGCCATCGCCGCCGTCATCTTTTACAATGTCCAGGAGGCGCTGGTGAAGGTGGACAAGCACGGCAAGCTGGTGCCCTGGCTGGCCGAGCGCTGGTACACCACTGACAGTAAGAACTACACGTTCTTCCTCCGGAAGGGCGTGCGCTTTCACAACGGCCGGGAGGTGAAGGCGGCCGACATCAAGTTCGCTCTGGACCGCGCGGTCAATCCCGAGACCAAGCACCCCTACCGGGTCCAGTACGAAAACATCCAGGACGTCATCGTCAAGGACGACTACACGATCAGCGTGACGCTCAAGCGGCCTGAAGCGAACTTCCTCTGGACCGTGGCCAGACAGGGCTCGGTGATCTATCCTCGGGAGACCGTCGAGTCGCTCAAGACCCAGCCGCTCGGCACCGGGCCATATCTGCTCTCCGAGTGGGTGCGGGGCGACCGCGTCGTGCTCACGCGCAACAAAGACTACTGGCAGAAGGGCCTGCCCCACCTCGACAAGGTCACGTTCCGCTTCATCGCCGACCCCAACTCGGCCCTGGCCGCGCTCAAGTCCGGCGACATCGACGTCTCCGGCTTCGGTCTCGGCCCCGAGAGCGTGGACGAGCTGAAAAAGGACGGCCGCTATCAGATCATCGTCGGCGACACGACCAATGACGTGACGCTCAGCATGAACAACTCCAAGAAGCCCTACTCCGACAAGCGCGTGAGGCTGGCCATCACCCACGCCATCAACAAGGAGGAGGTGCTCAAGGGGGCCATGTTCGGCTACGGGAAGATCCTGGGCTCCAACGTGGACCCGCTCAACCCGTACTACGTGGATGTCTCCAAGCGCGTGCCCTACGATCCCGCCAAGGCCAAGAAGCTCCTGGCGGAGGCTGGCCATCCCAATGGTTTCGATGCCGTGTTCAAGGTGGCGCCCCAGTACTATTACACCGTCCGCAGCGCCGAGGTCATCGTGAACCAGCTCGCCAAGGTGGGCATCCGCGCCAAGATCCAGCAAGTCGAGTGGGGGCAGTGGTTGTCCCAGGTCTTTTGCCTGAAGCCCTGCGAGAACCCCGACTACGACATGTCCATCATCGGCCACGCCGAGGCGTGGGACATCGGTAACTTCGCCAATCCCAAGTACTACTTCCGCTGGGACAATGCCGAGTTCCAGAAGTTGTTCAAGGACTCCGAGAGTGCGGTGGACGATAAGAAGCGGCGGGAGCTCTATGTCAAGATGCAGAACATGCTGGCCGACGAGGCGCCGGCGGTGTGGCTCTATATGCACCCGCGGCTCGTCGTGACCAAGAAGGGCGTGACGGGGATCTGGAAGGATCTGCCGATCCCGTCCTTCGACCTCACCGAGGTCGCCTGGCAGAAGTAGGCCGGCCCAGCGGCGGCCTCCCACCGTGCGCCGCTACATCCTGAGGAGGGTGGCCGCGATGGCGGCCACCCTCGTTTTCGTTTCGGTCCTCGTCTTCGTCGTCATCCGCGTCCTGCCCGGCGACCCCGCGCTGATCATCCTGGGCCTCGAGGCCAGCCCCGACGCCATCACGCGCATCCGCAGCTCGCTCGGTCTCGACCAGCCCGTGCCGGTCCAGTACGTGCGATGGGTGGGCCGCGCGCTGCTGGGCGACCTCGGCCGCTCGATCCAGTACGATGTCTCCGTCTCGAGCCTCATCCTCTCCCGGCTGCACGTCACACTGCCGCTGACGATCCTGGCGGGCGGCTTCATGGTGCTCGCCGCCGTCCCGCTGGGCGTCTTCGCGGCCAAGCGCCACCGCCGCTGGGGCGACTATCTGACCATGGTCCTCTCCCAGCTGGGCATCGCCGTGCCGGGCTTCTGGGCCGGCCTGCTGCTGATCCTGCTGTTCTCGGTCAAGCTCGGCTGGGTTCAGGCGGGCGGCTTCGACGGCTGGGGCCAGGGCGTGTGGCCGGCGCTGCGCTCGCTCCTGCTGCCGGCTGTGGCCCTCGGGCTGTTCCAATTCGCCGTGCTCGCTCGCACCACGCGCTCGGCGGTGCTGGAAGTGCTGAGGGAAGAGTATGTCAAGACGGCGCGAGCCAAGGGCGTAGCGGAGGGCGGAGTCCTCTTCCGCCACGCGCTGAGCAATGCGATGATCCCGGTGCTGACGGTGGCCGGGATTCAGCTCGGGCAGCTCATCGCCGGCAGCATCATTCTCGAGTCGGTTTTCTACCTGCCGGGCCTGGGCCGTCTGGCCCTGGGCGCCATCAATGCCCGCGACCTGCCCGTGGTGCAGGGCGTCGTGCTCTTCGTGGCCTCGCTCATCGTGATAATCAATGTCGCGGTGGACATCCTCTACGGCTTCCTCGATCCCCGCATCCGCTATGAATAGACGGCTGGTGCATCCGTTCCGTCACGTCACGTTCACCATCGGACTCGCGCTCACTCTGGCTCTGGTGGCCACGGCGGCGCTGAGCCTCGTCTACACGCCGCATGACCCGCTGGAGATGTCCATCACGGGCCGCCTGCAGGGGCCGTCGGGCGTGCATCCGCTCGGCACCGACCAATTCGGCCGCGACCTCCTTTCCCGCATCATGACGGGCGCCGTCACGTCCATCCTGGTCGGCATGATCGCCGTCGGGATCGGCATGGGCATCGGCGTGCTCTTCGGCATGCTTTCCGGCTACTTCGGCGGCTGGCTCGACGAGGGGTTCATGCGGCTGATGGACGCGGTCCAGGGCTTCCCGGCCATCCTCTCGGCCCTGCTGCTCACGGCCGTCTTCAGTCCGAGCGTGACCATCAGCATGGTGGCGATCGGCATCGCCTTCCTGCCGATCTTCGCCCGGCTCACGCGGGCGACCTTCCTCGAGTTCCGCGACCGCGAGTTCGTCCAGGCGGCGCGCGCTCTCGGGGCGGGGGATGCCGCGCTGATCCGCCGGCATATCCTGCCCAATACCGTCCCGCCGCTGATCGTCCAGGCCACCATCAGCTTCCCCGTTGCCATTCTGGCCGAGGCCGCGCTCTCCTACCTCGGACTCGGCACCCAGCCGCCGTATCCCTCGTGGGGGCTCATGCTCAAGGAGTCCCAGGCCTTCCTGGGGACCGATCCCTGGTTCGCCATCTTTCCGGGGAGCGCAATCGCGCTAACTGTGCTAGGGTTGAACCTGCTCGGCGATGGGCTCCGGGATCTCCTCGATCCGAAGATGTCGGGCTGACGCCGGTTCCAAGATCACCCTGAAACGGACAGAGTAGAAGGAGACCCACCTGTGCTGAGACCACTGATTGCCGCGCTCGTGACCATCCTGGTGACCCAGGCCGCGGTCATCGCCACCTCGGTGTACCTGCACCGCGGGCTGGCTCATCGAGCCCTCACGCTCCATCCCCTCGCCGACTGGTTCTTCCGCTTCATCCTCTGGTTCAGCACCGGCCAGAACCGTCGCGAGTGGGTGGCCGTCCATCGCAAGCATCACGCTTTCACGGACACGGAGAAGGATCCCCACAGCCCCCTCGTCCACGGGTTCTGGCGCATCCAGCTCTGGAACGTCTACTACTACGTCCGCGAAGCGCGCAATCCGGAAACCATCGCGCGCTGGGCCAAGGACATCCGGGAAGACCTGTGGGATCGGATCGTCTTCAACAAGGGCACGCTGGGCGGAGCGGTGGGCGTGGCGGCGGCCATGCTGGTGCTGGGACCCATGTGGGGCCTGGCCGTGGCCATGACGCACTTTGTCCTGTATGTCTTCGTGCTCGCGCCGTCCATCAACGGCCTGGGCCACTGGTGGGGGCGGAAGAATTTCTTCAACAACTCGGCCACCAATCTGCGGACGCTGGCCTGGCTGACCGGCGGCGAGAGCCTGCACAACAATCACCACGCCTATCCGTCGAGCCCCAAGTTCAGCATGGGGCGCTTCGAATTCGACCCGTCGTGGGTGGTGATCCGGGTGCTCAGCGCGCTGCGGCTCGTTTCTCTGGTGGGCGAGCGGGTGAAGCTCAGGTAGCGCCTGCAGCCGGGTACGCCGCCGCTCTCCCCGTGAACCGTCCGGGAACCGGCCATGACGAGGCGCCGCGCGCGCGCCGGTACGGCTGAGGTGCGATGCTGACGGGCGACAAGCCGAGCGTGGACCTCAGCATCGTGGTGCCGGTCTACAACGCCGAGCAGACCATCGCCGCCCTGACCCAGCAGCTGATCGACGTCTACCGCCACCGCGGCCCGATGCAGATCGTCCTGGTGAATGACGGCAGCGGGGACCGCAGCCACCAGCTGTGTCTCAAGATGTCCGAGAAGTACCCCGACATCGTTTCGTATCTCCGCTTGGCGAAGAACTTCGGCGAGCACAATGCCGTCATGGCGGGACTGCGCCGGACGCTGGGCGCCTATGTCGTGATCATGGACGACGACCTGCAGCACCGCCCCGAAGACGCCATCCGGCTCTTTGAAGAGGCGCGGGCGAAGGGCTTCGACCTGGTCTATTCGTATTTCCCGCGCCGGGAGCACAACTGGCTCCGCCGCCTTGGCAGCCGCTTCAACGGCTGGGTGGCCAACTTCATGCTGGACAAGCCCAAGGATCTCTACCTGTCGAGCTTCAAGTGCATGAGCCGCTGGCTCGTCCGCGAAATCGTCAAGTACCGCGGCCCGTACCCCTACGTGGACGGCCTCGCGCTGCGCTGCACGCGAAACATCGGGCGGGTCGAAGTCGTTCACCAGCAGCGCGAGGTCGGGCGCTCGGGCTATACGCTGCGGAAGCTGATAGGGCTCTGGGGGAGCATGTTCGTCAGCTTCTCGGTCATGCCGCTGCGAGTGAGCACGCTCCTGGGATTCGCGCTCATCGGCCTGAGCGCCGCCGGAAGCATCTGGGTGGCCATCGAGAAACTGGCCGGCCGTCACGTTCCCGAGGGCTGGCCGTTTCTCGCCATCATCACCATGCTCTTCGCGGGGGCCCAGCTGCTGATCCTGGGGATCGTGGGCGAGTATCTCGGCCGGCTCTACCTCGCGATCAACGAGACCCCGCAAGCCGTGGTCCAGGATGCCCACGGCCTCGGCGCGGCGGAGGATCGGACCGGTGACGCCTGACGCGTTCCGCGGGCTCCGGGTCCTCGTCACCGGCGGATTGGGGTTCATCGGGAGCAATCTGGCTCGCCGCCTTCTCACCCTCGGCGCCGCTGAGATCGTCCTCGTCGACTCCCTGATCCCCGAGTACGGCGGCAATCGCTTCAACATCAGCGGCATAGAGAAGGACGTGACGGTGAATATCGCCGACGTCCGCGACGAGCACAGCATGCCCCAGCTCGTCCGAGGCAAGGACGTGCTCTTCAATCTCGCCGGGCAGACGAGCCATGTCGACTCCATGACCGATCCCTACACCGACCTGGAGATCAACTGCCGCGCGCAACTGTTCATCCTGGAGGCCTGCCGTCGCAACAACCCCGCGATTCGCGTCGTCTACGCGAGCACCCGACAGATCTATGGCCGGCCCGAGTATCTCCCGGTGGACGAGCGGCACCTGCTCCGGCCCACCGACGTCAACGGCATCAACAAGATGGCCGGCGAGTGGTACCACATCCTCTACAGCAACGTCTACGGAGTGCGCGCGGTGGCGCTCCGGCTGACCAATACCTACGGCCCGCGCATGCGGATCAAGGACGCGCGGCAGACCTTCCTGGGCGTGTGGATCCGAAACCTCTTGCGTGACGACGAGATCCAGGTCTTCGGTGACGGCTCCCAGCTGCGGGACTTCAACTACGTCGACGACGCCATCGACGCGCTGCTCGCGGCGGCCGTGTCGGACCAGGCCGTGGGGCAGGTCCTCAACCTCGGTGCCGAGCCGCCGATCAGCCTGAAAGAGCTGGCCGAGCTGCTCATCAAGCTGAACGGCTCGGGACGCTGTCGCGTCGTCCCGTTCCCCGAAGACCGCCGCGCCATCGACATCGGCGACTACTATGCGGACTTTAGCCGGGCGGTGAGCGTCCTCGGCTGGAAGCCCCGCGTGGCGCTGGCCGACGGGCTCCAGCGGACGCTCGACTTCTACCGCGAGTTCGGTGAGCACTACGCCTCCTGACGTGGTGCCCTTCCTGGACCTGCGCCGGCGGATCGAGAGCATCCGCCCGCGGCTCGAGGCCGAGGTGGGCCGCGTCTTCGCCCGCGGGCGGTTCATCCTGGGCGACTCGGCCGCCGAGCTCGAGCGCGAGTTCGCCAAGTATTGTGATGTAGCCCACGCGGTGGCCGTGGCGAGCGGGACCGACGCCCTGTGGCTCGCGTTGGAGGCCCTGGGAGTGGGGCCGGGCGATGAGGTCGTCACGGCCGGCAATACCTGCGCGCCGACCATCGCCGCCATCGTGCAGGCCGGCGCGCTCCCGGTGCTGGTCGAGGTGGATCCCGCGACGCTGACCATGGATCCAGCGCAGGCGGAGGCGGCGCTGTCCCCGCGGACCAAGTGCATCCTGCCGGTGCATCTCTACGGGCAGTGCGCCGATCTCGGCGCCCTGCGCAGCCTCGCCGAGCGCCGCGGGCTCTACCTCGTCGAGGACTGCGCTCAGGCCCACGGCGCGGAGTATGAAGGCCGGCGCGCCGGGAGCGTGGGACACGCGGGCTGCTTCAGCTTCTACCCGACCAAGAACCTGGGCGCCCTGGGCGACGGTGGCATGGTGGTCACCCCCGACGGCGCCCTGGCCCAGCGGCTCCGCCTGCTGAGGAATTACGGCTACGGAGAGCCGAACCGCTCGGTGCTCAAGGGCTATAATAGCCGGCTCGACGAGATCCAGGCGGCGGTGCTGCTGGCCGGGCTCGACCGGCTCGACGGCTGGAACGAGCGGCGCCGCGCGATCGCCGCGCGTTACACGGCCGCTTTCCGTGGCGGGCCGGTGACGCCGCCCACAGAAGCCGCCTCGGCCCGGCACGTCTATCACCTCTACGTCGTTCGGAGCCGCGAGCGTGAGCGAGTGCGGGAAGGACTGCAAGCCCGAGGCGTGGAGACCATGATCCACTATCCCGTTCCCGTTCATCGCCAGGAGGGCTATGCCGGTCTGGTCCGGGTGGGGGCGGGCGGGCTCGCATTGACCGATCGGCTGGCCGCCGAAATTTTCAGCCTGCCGATCTATCCCGAGCTGACCGACCGCGAGGTAACCCGGGTCATCGAAGCGGTGACCGCAGCGGCCGCCCCGGCGCGGTGAGCCGCTCCCGCCTGTTCGGACGCACCCCGTGAACCGCGGAGAATACGATGTCATGGCCGCGGCCGAGGACCGCCTCTGGTGGTACCGCGGCCTCCGGCGGCTGGTGGTCTCGAACCTCGAGCGGTTCCTGCCGAAGCGCCCGAGCCCGCTGATCGTGGATATTGGCTGCGGCACCGGCGGGACCTTCCAAGCCGTCCGCGCCGCGTTCCCCGGCATCCGTTACGTGGGACTCGATCCCGAGCCCAAGGCGCTCGAGTACTGCCGGGCGCGCGGGCTGCGGGCGCGCGTGCGCGCGTCTGCCAACGGGGTGCCCTTCAGCGCCGGGACCGCCGAAGCCGTGCTATGTCTGGACGTGCTGTACTACGCGGGCGTGAATCGACCGGCCGCGCTGGCTCGTTTCTTCGAGGTGCTCAAACCGGGAGGTCTGTTGGTTCTGAACCTGCCGGCGTTCGAAGGCCTGCGGGGTCAGCACGACTTGGCCGTGGGCATAGCCAAACGGTTCCGGGCGTCGGAGGTTCGCGCCCTGTGCGAGGGCGCTGGGTTCCAGGTCCTGATCGTGACCTACTGGAACGCCACGCTCCTTCTGCCGCTATTGATCTGGCGGTGGCTGTCCCGGGCAGCCGGAGCGTCACTCGTCCGGTCAGACACAGGCCGCTCGCCCCGCGTGCTCAACTCTCTGCTGAGCGCGGTGGTTCTCATCGAGGTCTGGCTGGCGCGCTGGGTCCGATACCCGGTCGGGTCTTCGGTGTTCGTCGTGGCCCGCCGGCCCGCAGCATGAGGGCACGGACCGTGCCCCTCCTTCGTGTCGCGTTCTTCGTGGCGCTCTTCGCCTACCTGGCGGCTGTCGGGATGGTCGGCCAACCGACCACGCACTCATTCTTCGACGCGCTTGCCATGCGGGACACGGCGACCGTCTTGCCGTCGCTGACGTGGCGTATCCAGGATGGGCGTCACTTTTTCCCTGCGGCCATCCTGGGTCACAATGAGGGACCACTCCAGTTCCTCCTGCTCAACCTGTACGCCTGGATCGTGGGCGATGCCCTGCCATTGAACCCCCGAACCATGCAGGTCCCTGGCATGATCCTGGCCTGCCTCAGCGTCTGGCTCGCGTACGCGCTGGGCCGGCGGGTCCACTCGGAGCGCTTCGGCTATCTGGCCGCCCTCGCCTGCGGTTTGACGCCGTGGATCGCCGTCACCATCCGCTTCCCGTGGGTCTTCAATCTGCTGAGCGTGAGCCTGGAACTGGCCGTGCTGTTTGCCTTCATCGGTCTCTCGGCGGAGCCGGATCGGTGCGCCTGGCGGGTCGCTGCTCCGCTGCTGCTCGCCCTGTATCTGCTGGTCGGGCTGGACTGGCCGTCCTTCCTGCCCGTGCTGGCCCTGTTCCTGGCGCTTGTCGGACGTCTGGGGCTCGCCGCAAAGAATCGATGGAACCTCGTGCCGCTCGGTGTCGTGCTCGTTTACGTGGCTTGGGCAGTCTCGTTATTCGTGTACGGTCGGTATTTCGGCCCGCCCGAGCACGCCGACCTGTGGAAGCGCGCCATGGTCGTCTTCCCCTTCTTCAAGGTCGGGTCAGCGAGCCCGCCGGCCGCAGGCCGGCTTGTGCAGTACGCGTGGGAGACCTTCGGGCTCATCCTTCCGGCGGCCCTGGCGGGGGTGGTCATCGCGCTCAAGTCGCGGGGACTGACGGCCGCCGCCGAGCCGGCGTGGGGCGCCTTGAGGCCCCGACTGCTCGTCACCATGGGCGTCTGGCTGGTGGGCGGGCTGGTGCCCTTGCTGCGGACATCCAATGCCGAATCGTACGGATACGTGATTGCGGTGCCGATGGCCCTGATGGCGGCCTGTTTCCTCTACCGTCTGAGGACGGCAATCATGTTTCTGGTCATCATCGTCGTGATCTTCGTTCAGCTCCTGGCGTTACCACCCCGCATGGTCAGCCGGGACCGCGACGACCTGCGCGTACTGGCGGCCGCCGCCTTCCTCATCGAGCAGCGCCCTGATCTTCTCGCGGCCGGGAAGACGGTATTGCTCCCCGGAGACGAAGCCGCGGCCGTGGGCCAGTATGCGCGGGGGCGGAAGACCAGCCTCGTCATGCCTAGAGACTTTCCGGTCGAGATGTACGTGCACTCGGTGGCTTCGCCGGAAAGGGTGCTCCGGGACTTCGTCGAATCCTACAAGACGCGAGGCGAATTCAAGGCCGACTGGATCGTGCTCTCCTGCGAGATGCTGCTGGAATGCGAGACGCCGGCGGGGGCCACGAAGGCGGTGGAGTTCTACCGAAGGCTGCGGGCGGACCCCCGGATCCGGTGGATCGCGGTGTTCAGGGATCAGCGCGGCCGGGCCCTTTGGATCGGCGAGGTCGCCCAGGGTCTCGCCACGGGGCAGCCGGTCCCGGAAAACGATGTGAAGACCTGGGCGCGGCGGTACGAGCAGAAGTACGATCGCTACAGTTTCCTCAAGCGGGACGCCCGCTACGTCATGCACGAGTGAGCGGCCCCGCTCACTCGATGTCCCGCCCGCCGAAGGCCTTGAGGCAGTAGAGCAGGTCCCCCACACATCCCGTGCAGAGCTTGCCCGTCCGTTCCTTGCCCGCAAGCGGCCAGCGGCCGGCCTGGCAGGCCTCGCGCAGCTCTCCCACCGTGAGGTTCGTGCAGTAGCAGAGGAGCAGCCCGTCGTCGGGCGGGGCGGAGGTCGCGGGAGTCACTTGAAGTAGGTAAACAGGTGGTCGAAGAGGATCAGCTCGCCGTCGGGCTCCCGCCGGCCGACCACATAGCTCGCCAGCCGGAAGGGGGTCTTCAATTCTACACGCTCGATCCGGCGTCCACCGTGCTCGGCCGCCAGGGGGACTTCCGCGTGACATTTGGGGCCGAGGGTGACTTCCTGGTTGTCGCGCGCGCCGCCCTCGTAGTACGCGGTCACCTGGGCCTCGGTCGAGGCGAAGCGCGAGAGATTGCCGGCCAGCACGGAGTAGCGCTCCCGGTGCGGCCTCCGCAGGAAGAGATAGGTCTCGAAGTGGGTGATCCGGCTGGCCCCGATCCGGTCGGGCGCGCCGCCCAGGGCCGAGCTCACCGCGTAGTAGAGCGCCGGGGCGCTCCCTCCTCGCCGGCGGAGATAGGCATAGTGGTGGGGGCGGTAGGGGAAGATGCGCTCGTCGTAGCGGGCGTCGAAGACCACCATGAGACGGGCCGCCGCTCTTACC
>Ga0070707_100007126_pt1 | contig 10369 bp, 10 predicted proteins | sample KBSK5502metaG_FD_65468 | JGI IMG/M metagenome (GOLD analysis project Ga0070707, IMG submission 65468) | Corn, switchgrass and miscanthus rhizosphere microbial communities from Kellogg Biological Station, Michigan, USA - KBS K5-50-2 metaG | ecosystem: Host-associated > Plants > Roots >... | reverse complement strand
CCGCACCGCGTCCAAGCGTGACGGCGGCCCGATGGTCGACGCGATGACCGCGGCCCAGGTGCGGGAGCGAGCCGCGCTGACACCAGCGCAGCTCGTCGATGCCCTCACCGCGGTCGCGCCGCGGGCGGTCCGGGCCCGTCGCCGCGTTCCGGCGCTGGCCCGCTGGGCCGTGCGGATGAGACAAGACCCGCCATTTGACCAAGAGCGGTGGAGGTTCGGCTACCTCGTCGACACCGTTTTCACCCGAGACACCTGGATGCACCGGCTCGACATCTGCCGCGCCGCCGGCCGTGAAATGGCCCTGACCCCCGAGCATGATGGCCGCCTCATCGCCGACGTCGTTGCCGAGTGGGCGCGGCGCCACGGTCAGCCGTTCACCCTCGTCCTGGCCGGGCCAGCCGGCGGTCATTGGCAGAGCGGCGATGCGGGCGACCGGATCGAGCTCGACGCGCTCGAGTTCTGCTGGACCCTAGCCGGGCGAATCCCGGGCGGCGGCCTGCTGACCACGATGGTCCCGTTCTGATCGCCGCGGCAACGTGTCACCACCGCCGCCAGCAAGACCCAGCCCCCACCCCGCCCGCACACCCGATCACAGCAGGAGGATCGATGACCGAGCAGACCCAAGTGCCGGCGGCGCCACGCGTCCTTGGCGCAAGTGACGGGAGGATCGTCCCGGGCATCGGAAGCGTGTCGAACCGTTTCATGATCGACGGCAGCGAGGCCGGTGGCCGCTTCGCCCTCCTCCAGCATCTCTTTGAGCCCAACGCGCTCGCCGCCCCGATGCACCGCCATCACGACGAGGACGAGTACACCTATGTGCTGTCCGGCCGGATCGGCGCAGTGCTTGGCGGCGAGGAGGTCGTCGGCGGGCCAGGCGATCTGATCTTCAAACCGCGGGGGCAATGGCACACCTTCTGGAACGCCGGCGACGAGCCGGCCGCCGTCCTGGAGATCATCTCCCCGGCCGGGCTGGAAGAGCTGTTCCGCTCGTTCGGGGGCTTCAACGCCCCGCCCGACCCGCAGACCCTCGCCCGCATGGCCGCCAAGTACCGCTGCGACCTGGACTTCGATGCCACCTTCCCGATCGTCGAGCGTCACGGCCTCGTGTTCTAGCCGGTAGCCGTGACCGCGGGCGGGCGAACACCAGAAGAGCTGGAGACGCTACTGTCAAAGACCGTGGCCCGAGAGCCCGGTCTCATGCAAGGTCTCTTCACCCCTGGCCACGTCCGTTCACTGGCAGCCTCCCGGGACGCATCCGCACAGGTCATGGACTTCGGCGGCCATGGGTGAACACCGGTCAGCATTATTGGAACGCGGGGGCAACCCCTCAGTCGTTCGAATCCCCTATCCTCCGCCACGCTGACCAGCGACCCTGCGAACATGATGCAGCAGCCCAATACCACCCAGGGGTACTCGCCCGGTTTGGTTCAGGTGCCCGAGGCGGGGAGCAGGGCGGTGATCAGGGCCTGTCCTACGAACTGGCCGTAGCGCTCGGCTGGCCATCTGCGGCGGGTGACGAGCAGCTCATACAGTTCGGGGGAGCTGTAGGTCCACAAGATGTCGGCGGCCTGCTCCAACGGGATGCCGCGCCGGAGGTGGCCGGCATCGGCCAGGCCGCGGGCGTTGAGGGTCATCCGCTCGAGGCGGGCGGCGCTGATCTCGTCCAGGAGAGCGGCGATCTCGGGATCGGTGGCGGCGGCGTCACGGGCCAGCAGCAGGATCGGCGCGGCCCGGGGGGCGATCTCGGCGGTGAAGGCCCCCCAGGCGGTGAGGATCAGGCGGGGATCGGGTTCGGTGTCGCGGATGTGGTCGGATCGCTGCTCGGCGGGTAGCGGGCCCTGTCCCGCCAGGGCCCGCTCGACGATGGCCCGCACCAGCCCGGGCTTGCCGCCGAAGCCCTTGTAGATCGTCTCGACCGAGACGTGCGCGGCCGACGCGATGGCGGTGATCGTGGTGGCGGCGTAGCCGCCGGACAGGAAGAGGTCCTCGGCGGCGCCGACGATCTGGTCGCGGGTCTGCCGGGCGCGTTCCCGGCGGCCGCTGGAGTCGTAGCGCCGCCTGGAGTTGAAAGCAGGCATTTTTTGTTCCATAGTCATGTAACCGTTACAGGATAGTGTATCAAAGATAGGGGTGCGGCGATGGGGAACTTGCGGGAGCCGGGCGAGGCCCTGCTGGAGCGGCTGGCCGGGGCAGCCAGCCGCCACGACCTCGACGCCCTCGAGAGCTGCTTCGCCTCCGGCTACCGTAATGAGACCCCGGCCCACCCCGCCCAGGGGTTCACCGGGCGTGATCAGGTGCGGCGCAACTGGGAGCAGATCTTCACCTTCGTGCCCGACATCACCGCCCGGGTGCTGCGATCCTGCTCAGACGGCGAGGTGGTGTGGTCGGAGTGGGAGATGACCGGCACCCGCCACGACGGAACCAGGCACCAGATGGCCGGGGTGATCGTATTCGGCGTCCGCGACGGACAGTTTTCCTGGGCCCGGTTCTACCTGGAGCCCGTGCAGGCCGGAGGGGCCGACGCCAGCGAGGCGGTGCGCCAGCACGCCCGGGCCGGCGCCGGGCCCCTGCCCGGCACACGGCGATGATCGTCGTCGCCGGGGGCACCGGCACCCTCGGCGCCCGGCTGGTCCCGCGCCTGGCCGGCCAGGGCCTGGCGGTGCGAGTGCTGACCCGCGATCCTGCCCGGGCGGACCACCTGGCTGGCCCAGGGGTGGAGGTGGTCCGCGGTGACGTCCGCGACCCCGGCAGCATCACCCAGGCGCTCCGCGGCGCCGGCACGGTGATCTCCGCGGTGCACGGCTTCGCCGGCCCCGGCGGCGTCTCCCCGGCATCGGTGGACCAGGCCGGCAACGCCCACCTGATCGGCGCCGCCGCCCGCACCAGCGCCGCATTCATTCTCGTCTCGGTCGTCGGGGCATCCCCCGGCCACCCCATCGGCCTGTTCCGGGCCAAGCACGCGGCAGAGGAAACGCTGCGAGCCAGCGGCCTGCCCTGGACCATCGTGCGGGCCACCGCCTTCATGGAAACCTGGGCAACCATCATGGGCCAGCCGCTGCTGGACTCCGGGAAGATCCCGGTGTTCGGAATAGGCGACAATCCGATCAACTTCGTCTCAGCCACCGACGTGGCGGCCCTCGTCAGCTACGCCGCGACCAGCCCCAGCCCGCGCGGCCAGGTACTCGAACTCGGCGGCCCCGAGAACCTGACCTTCAACCAGCTCGCCGCCATCCTGCAAGAAGCCACCGGGCGCGTCGGCACCGTCCGGCACATCCCACGCCCGGCCCTGCTGACAATGGCATGGCTGACCGCCGTCATGAAGCCGGCACTAGCCCGCCAGGCCCGCGCCGCACTCGCCATGGACACCATCGACATGAGCTTCGACCCGGGCCCAGCCCGGCGCGCGTTCCCCAGCGTGCCGAGCACCGACATGCGAGCCGCCCTCAAAGAACTGCTGGCCTGAAAGCGCACGTCAAGGAAATGCTTTCGCGAGCCGTTGGCGGCATTGCGCGGCTGTCGGCTACGGGCACTCGACGGGTGCGCCGGGATTGCGGCCCCATTCGGCCCACGATCCGTCGTAGACCCGGACGTGATCGCGGCCGACCAGATGGGAGAGCGCGAACCAGGCGGTGGCAGCGCGCCCGCCGATGGTGCAGTAGGTGATCAGCTCCCCGCCGCCGTCGAGGTCGACCTGGGAGAAGATACTGCGCAGCTCGGCGGCGGAGCGGAAGGACCCGTCGTCGTTATAGAGGCCGTCGATGGGCTGGTGCACCGCGGACGGGACGTGGCCGGCGCGGCCGCCGGGCTCCATCCCGCCGGAAGGCCAGAAACGCTCCCCCCGGTACTCGGCCGCCGAGCGCACATCCAGCAGCGTGACGCCCGGCTGGCCGATCGCCTCATGTACCGTCATCCGGTCCGCCCGGAGACCAGGGTCGAGCTCGCCCCGGCGGAAGCCGCTGACCGCCGGCTGGCTGGCGGTGGTGCTCCATGGACGGCCTTCGGCCCGCCAGGTGTCGCGCGAGCAGTTGAGGATGCGCACATCCGGATGGCCGTGCAGCTGCATCAGCCACAGGCCCAGGGCGGGCGCGTACCCGTAGAACACCACCGTCGACTCCGGGCCGATCCCCGACCGCGCCACCAGCTGTTGCAGCGCGGCGGTGCCCGCCGGCCGGTAGCCGGGGTCCTTCAGGTCCTGGTAAATGTTCCACAGCACCGCGCCGTCGATGTGCCACTGGTCGTAGGCGGCCGGGCTGACGTCGACTTCGACGACCCGCACGCCCGGGTCAGTCAGGTGAGCGGCCAGCCACTGCTGGTCCACCAGCACGCCATCGCCGGCGCCCGGGCCCGGCCTGGATGCGGCCTTCCGCGTTGCTGTCTTCATCGGAACCTCCCAGCGGTCTTGGCGTCTGCTGGGACAGTTCTACGCCGGCCCGGTTGTCACAACGTTGCGCCAACGTTGGCGAAACCTTGGTGCCCGGACGTCGGCCGTGGCCCCGGCGGCCCGCCCCGAACCCACTGCTGGAACCCCATGGCCCGACCCGGCCACCCGGTGGGTGTCGCGCTCATGGCAACGGCACAGGAGCGACCGTTCAGGTTGCCGCCAGCAGCCGTTCGTACAGTTCGCGGGTTGCCGGGCTGGGCGACACGCCGAGCTGGTCGCGCAGGCACTCGCTGAGCCGGCCGTACACCTCGAGGGCTACGGCCAGGTTGCCCTGCGCGGCGAGGGCCTGCATGAGGTAGCGGTAGCCGCTCTCCCGCAGCGGCGCCAGGCGGATGAGCTGCCGGCCGGCCCGGACCGCGGCGGCCAGCTCGGTTCCGCCGATGCCAAGCGCGGCGGCCGCGTAGCACTCCAGGGCGCGCAGCCGCAGTTCCGTCAGCTGGTAGCGGATCTCCTCGATCCACGTGGCGTCCTCGCCGGGCAGGAAGTCTCGCCCGGCGACGAACAGCGCGGTGAGCGCGGGGCCCCATGCCCTACGCCAGTCGTGCTGGGCGACCGAGGATTCGGCCCGGTGGATGGCCTCGGCGGCGGCTTCGAGGTCGACCCAGGCGTCAGGCAGGCACAGCCGCAGGGTAGAGCGCCCCCGCACCGCGTCGCCGCCGAAAACCCGCCTCAACTTCGACAGCACCGGGTTGAGCCGGGCATCGACGGCGGCCGGGTCGGGCTCGCGCCACAGCGCCTCGGCCAGCTCGTCGCGGGGAACCTGGCGGTGGCGGTTGACGACCAGGTAGGTGAACAGCAGGCGGCCCTGACGCCCAGGCAGCAGCGCATCGAGCCGCCGGCCGTCGCGCTCGATCGCCAGCGGCCCGCAGATCTGAATTCGCACCAGCCGCGGGGACGCCAAGGTCACGGCAACATCTTGGCAATACGATGCCCGTGAAAGCCAGTCAGGTAGGAGGAGGGTGCGATGGCGAAGCTGATCCGATGCGAGTGCGGGTTCATAGCCCGAGGAGACAGCGACGACCAAGTGGTCGGGGTCATCCGGGGCCATATGGCCAGCGACCACCCCGCCCTACTGGACACCGTCAGCCGGGACGACCTGTTCAGCTGGATCGTGGCCGAATAGGCCCGAGCCGAGCAAGCCGACCGCCATCCGCACTGGTGACGGGGTCGTAGTAGTGGGCGTACTGCCAGAGCCCGTCGCGGACTAGCTCGTCGTCGGGCAGCGGGCCGAACCGGCCAGGAGACAGCGCGTCCACGCCGGGTGGCGCGCTGCCGCTCGTGATCCAGGTAGCCATGGCCTCGCCGATCGCCGGCGAGGAGGAGAACCCTGAGCCGTTGCAGCCGCTGGTCACCCACAGGCCGCTGAGGCCCGGCACCGGGCCGACGACGAACAGGCCGTCGGGGCTCATGGTGAACAGCCCGCCGCGGTGCTCGGCGACCGGGGCCGTGGCGGCGGGAGCCTCCGCGGCGATCCGGGCGGCCAGCTCCCGCAGCACGCCAAGATCCAGCGGCACCTCGTCGGTGGTGAACCAGGCCGGCTGGTGCCGCGGGTCGATCGGCAGCGGCGCAGCCTCGAACCCGCCGAACATCAGCCCCCCGCGGGCCGGGCGCAGGTACGCGGCGGCATCGACGACCCTGGTGATCGGGTCACTCGCGTCGATGCCGGCTGCCGGGGCGGTGATCAGCAACTGGTGGCGGACCGGGGCCACCGGCACCCGCGCGCCGGCCAGTTCGGCGACCTGCCGCACCCAGCCGCCCGCCGCGTCCACCACTACCGGCGCCGTGACCGCCCGGCCAGCCGTCTCGACACCGGTCACCCGGCCAGCGGTGACCGAGACGCCGATGACCGGCTCGTTCTCGGCCACCACAACCCCGTGCCGCCGGCATGCCGCCAGATAGGCCTGAACGAGGCTGGCCGGCTCTTCGACATAGACGTCCTCAGGGCACCACAGGGCGAACTCCTGCCCGGCGGCCCGGTAGTAGCTGACCCGGCCAGACAGCAGCGCCGGATCCGCCTCGCGCACGTCAGCGCCCCAGCGCCGCGACTGTGCCAGCTCCCGGCGCAGGTATTCGCGGTGCTGGGCGGTGCGGGCGACCAGGAAGCTGCCCGCCCGGACAACCTCCAGCGGCACCCCCGCCCAGTCGGCGAAGCTAACCGCCTTGGCGATGCTGCGCCGGGCCAGCCGGGTGCGCAGCTCGTCCGCCTGAACAGACTTGAACAAGCCCGCCGCCCGCCCCGACGCCTGCGACCCGGCTGTGCGGCGATCGATCACCGCCACCGACCGGCCAGCCAGCGCACAGTGCAACGCGGTGCTCAAACCGAGCGCACCGGCCCCGATCACCACCACATCGGCATCCACCAGGCCATTGTGCCGCACGCAACCGGCGAGCCGTTCGGCGAAGACGTGCGGTACCGGAATCACCCCTACGATGGGCCGGTCGAGGGCCGCGATGCGGTCATCCGGTCCTGGCGGGGAGAGGACCCAGCGGAGGGAATCACGAAAGGCGGACCGATGGCTGACCTGCACGACATCCTGCAGGCGCACGTTGACAGCGGATCGATTCCTGGAGCAGTGGGCCTGGTCGCGCGCGGCAACGATGCCGAGGTCGCGGTCGTCGGCTCCATCGCCCTAGGCGGCGCGCCGATGGCCAGGAATTCGATCTTCCGTTTCGCTTCGATAACTAAGCCCATCACCGCGGCCGCCGTCATGATGCTGATCGATGACGGCCGGATCTCGCTGGGCGATCCGGTGGACGGGTGGCTGCCCGAACTGGCGGAGCCGTTGGTCGCCCGAACGCCCGCCAGCGCGGTCGACGACGTCGTCCCCGCCGCGCGGCCGATCAGCGTGTTCGACCTGCTCAGCTCGCTCGCCGGGTATGGCTTCGCATCAGATTTCACGCTGCCAGGGGTCCAGCGGCTGTTCGCTGTGCAGAAGGACGGCCGCGAGCCACAGAGCTTCCCAGAGCCCGACGTCTGGATGGCTGAGCTGGCCGGGGTTCCGCTGCTGTATCAGCCGGGCGAGGCCTGGTTGTACGACACCTGCTCCACCCTCCAGGGCGTGCTGGTAGCCAGGGTCTCCGGGCAGCCGCTGCCCGATTTCCTGGCCGAGCGGGTATTCGAGCCGCTGGGCATGGTGGACACCGGCTTCATGGTGCCGGGCGGCAAGCGCGACCGGTTGACCAGCTACTACCGAGCCGGTCCCGACGGCAGCTTGGATCTCGCCGATGGTCCCGGCGGGCAATGGAGCACGCCGCCCGCGTTCGCGCTGGGCAACGGCGGCCTCGCGGGGACGGCCGATGACTGGCTGGCGTTCGGCCGGATGCTGCTGGCCGGGGGCACCGGTCCCGGCGGCCGCCGCCTGCTGGAGGCGGAGTCAGTCCGGCTGATGACCAGCGACCACACGACCCCGGCGCAGCGGAAGACCGGCGAGCTGTTCCTTGACGGCCAGGGCTGGGGCTTCGGCGGCTCGGTCGATATCGCTCCCGTCGATCCGTGGAACGTGCCCGGCCGCTACGGCTGGGTCGGCGGCACCGGCACGTCGGCTCACGTCACGCCGTCCTCAGGCACGGTCGCGATTCTGCTGACCCAGGTCGCGGCGGACAGCCCGGTCCCGCAAGCATGGCTGCCGGACTTCTGGCGGTACGCGTCCCGCACCGCGTGATGCCTCCATAGTCGCGTCGATGCCTCTGACCATGGCCATCGGCGATCGTGGCGGCGGATTCCCGTCAGGCAGGCCCGCCCGCGGCCTTGCCATCGTGGCGAGCGTTCCTCGCCGGGCTGACGTACGGCACGGGAGGCGTGGCCAGGGGCAGCGCGGCTAGCTGCACAAGCAGCAGCACGTTGTCATCGGCGGCCGTGCGGTTCATCCGCAGCCGCCCGCAGTGCGTACAGCGGTGAATCAGCATCCACCGGTGCTCGCCGCGGACGGTGACCGCGATCGGCTCCATGCCGCCAGGGCAGCCGGCCTTCCGGTCACCTGGGGTGTTGCGATCAAGGTGCCTGGACCACAGGCAGCTAGGGCAGTGGTTACGATGCGACGTGCCGGGAGCGTCCAACGAGACGTCCACACCGCAATGTCCGCACTGAAACGAACGAGGAAACGACAAGTCTGGCGACCTTTCAAGTCAGGGCTCAGGAACCGGGCAGACATCTCGCCTCCTCTCGTGCTCGGACGACCTCGCGCCGGCCGATCGGCCGGGCGCTGCGGCCACCATCGTCGGAAGCCTCGCGCCGTTCGTCAAGCAAATTTCCTCACCCCGCCCGCCCGCACCCCGGCCAGCGAGGCGGGAGGGCCAAGAAGTAGCTCCGTCGCTGGCGGCCTGCCTGCCGAGGCGGCCGGCCGGATCGCCGGCGCGTTTGCCAGGATCCGCACCTGAGGCGGATCATGCTTGCGTGTCGGCGAATGGCTCACCCCTGACCGGCGGGAAAGAACTCGAGGTCCGGCTGCTAGGCCCGGTGCGGGCGAGCAGGCGCGGCCGCGAGATCGCGCTGGGTGGACCCAAGCAGCGCGCGGTGCTCGCCCTGCTCTTGCTCGAGGCGGGCCGGGTAGTGCCGACGGCGCGCCTGGTCGACGAGGTCTGGCGGGGCGATCCGCCGCCGGGCGCGGCCAAGACACTGCGCTCGTACGTCTCCCGGCTGCGCGCCCTGCTCGCACCGGAGGTTGATCTCGCGGCGCGCGGCGGCGGCTACGTGCTCTCGGTCGATGGCGGGTTTGTCGACGTCGAGGAATTCGAGCGCCTAGCCGCCGCCGGGCACGCCGCCCTGGGCAACGCCGACCCGGCCGCCGCAACCGGGCGTTTGGCCGAGGCGGTGGGACTGTGGCACGGCCACGCGCTGGCCGATGTCATCGACGTCGAGTCGCTGGCGCTGGAGGCCGCCAGGCTTGAAGAACTTCGGCTGACCGCCGTCGAGGGCCGCATCGAGGCCGACGTTGAACTCGGCCGACACGGGCAGGTGACCGGCGAGCTTGAGCGCCTGGTCGCCGCGTACCCGGTACGCGAGCGGCTGTGGCGGCTGCTGGTCCTGGCGCTGTACAGGGACGAACGGCAAGCCGATGCGCTGGCGGCCTACCGCCGGGCGCGGGACACGCTGGCCGCCGAGCTCGGCCTGGAGCCCGGCGAGGAGCTGCGGCGGCTAGAGCAGGCAGTGCTCCGCCAGGAGGTCCCGGCGGCGCGGCCGCACTCCCGGCATAATCTGCCCGCGCCGTTGACCACCTTCCTCGGCCGCGACCCGGACATGGCCAGGCTGGACAAGCTGCTCGACCAGGCGCGGCTGATCACGCTGACCGGGCCGGGCGGCGCCGGCAAGACCCGGTTGGCTGTCGAGGCGGGGACACGGGTCGTCCAGCGGTTCCCTGACGGGGTCTGGCTGGCCGAACTCGCCGGGATAGCGGATCCCGACCTGGTGGCCGCGCAGGTGATGGCGGCGCTTGGGGTCAGGCAGGAAGGCGACATGCCGGTGACCGAGGCGCTGCGCTACCGGCTGCGGTCGGCGGAGTTGCTGCTGCTGCTCGACAACTGCGAGCACGTCCTCGACGCATGCGCGGAATTGTCTGCCTCGTTGTTGCGCGGCTCGCCGGGGCTCCGCGTGCTGGCCACCAGCCGCGAGCCGCTCGGGCTGCCAGGCGAGGTCGCGTACCAGGTGCGCCCGCTGGCCGTCCCGCCGGAGCACACGGAAGCGGAAGCGGCGACCACGCAGGCGACCGCACCGGCGACCACGCAGGCGACCGCACCGGCGACCGCAGCGACAACTGCACCGGCGACCGCACCCGCGGCCGCCGCGGCGACCGCCCCGGCCGTTGAACTGTTCCTCGACCGAGCTTCGGCGGCGCGCGGCGGCGTTCCGGCCGAGGCAGGACTGGTGGCCGTGGCCGGTCGGATCTGCCGGAGGCTGGACGGGCTGCCGCTGGCGATCGAGCTCGCGGCGGC
>Ga0070707_100007120_pt1 | contig 10372 bp, 7 predicted proteins | sample KBSK5502metaG_FD_65468 | JGI IMG/M metagenome (GOLD analysis project Ga0070707, IMG submission 65468) | Corn, switchgrass and miscanthus rhizosphere microbial communities from Kellogg Biological Station, Michigan, USA - KBS K5-50-2 metaG | ecosystem: Host-associated > Plants > Roots >... | reverse complement strand
GTACTGGAACAACATTGCCTCGCTCAAGCTGCTGTTATCGGTCATCGGGTTGCCGCTGCTCTTCGCGGCACTCTACGTCGCCGGGTTGCGCACGCTGCTCTGGCCGTCGTTCGCCATCCTGGTGCTGTCTGGATACCAACTCCTGCTGCGCAGCACGCTCTATGCCATGCAGCGGCTCGCCTACGAAATCGTCGAGATCGTTCCTGAGGCCGTGATCGTGCTGGTGCTCGCGGTCATCGGCGCACGGCTCCACGCTGACGCCGGGTACTTTCTCTGGGTCTACGCGGCCAGCTACGCGCTCGCCTGCGTGTATTTCGGCGTCGTACTCGTCGCCAAAGGTGTGCTTCGTCCGCACTGGAAGGTCGAGGCCTCGCTGCTGCGCCCATGGCTGCGCGCGGCCATCCCGCTGGGCATCACCTTCGTGATCACGACCGTGTACTTCAAGATCGACGTGCCCATCCTGCAGCGCTACAGACCGTACGACGAAGTCGGCTGGTACACGTTTGCGTACAAACCGTTCGAGTCGCTGCTGTTCATACCCTTCACGCTCCGCGGAGTCGTGTTCCCGCTACTTTCCCTGTACTTCAAACGCTCGCCGGATCGCGTGCTCATCCTCTCCGAGAAATTCTTCAAGGCGCTGGTGATGCTCGGCTGGCCGGTCACCGTCGGCGTGTTCCTCCTCGCTCCGCAGTTCAACGACCTGCTGCAGCTCTACCCCAAGTCAGCCCCCGCGCTGCAAATCCTCTCCCTTGCGATTGTGTTCATGTTCGCCGACAACACGTTCGCGGCGACCCTCAACGCCATCGACAAACAGACAGTGTTCGCGATGGTCGCCGTCGTCGGGCTGGTCGTCAACGTCGGCGTCAACCTGGTGGTGATTCCTCTGTACGGATACATCGGCGCGAGCTGGGCGGTGGTGGCCACCGAGGCCGCGCTGGTGGTGGTCGGCTGGTTCGTGCTGCGGGCGCAGCTCGGTGTGATCCATGTGGTGCGGGCATCGTGGAAGTCGATCGTCGCCGGCCTGGTGATGGGCGTCTTCATCTATTTCGTGCGCCCTGAAGGACGGCTGATGCTGTTCGTCATCGTGCTGGCAGCGGCGGCGATCTACGCCCTGGTGCTGGTGGCGCTTCGCGTCGCCGACGCTGAGGAGATCGCGCTCATCCGCGGCGCGCTTCGAGTCCGACGGAGATGATCCACTCATGACATCGGCACGGCAGCGCGTGTTCACCGGCGCCAGGTGGGAAGACCGCTACGGCTACTCGCGCGCGATCCGAGCCGGCAACGTCATCGCAGTGAGCGGAACCGTCGGGCGCAATCCCGACGGCACTGTCCCGGACGGTGCCTACGCGCAAGCTCGTCGCGCTCTCGAGATAATCGTCGCCGCGCTGGCGGAGCTGGGTGCCGGCCCCGAGCACGTGGTGCGCACGCGCACCTTCGTCACCGCTATTGCCTTCTTCGAAGACGTGGCCCGCGCCCACGCCGCCGTGTTCGGCGAGGTGAAACCCGCCGCGTCGCTGGTGGCGGTGGACGCGCTCGTCGAGCCCGTCTACTTGCTGGAGATCGAAGCCGACGCCATCACCGACTGAGTGCCATTTTTATGGCACGAAAGCAGGAGACAGCACCGCGGTCCCCTGCTTTCGCTGGTCCCGGATGATCGCCATGGCCGCGTTGCGTCCGTTAACAGCGATCACGCTGCCGCCCGGGTGGGTGCAGGCGCCGCACAGGTAGAGCCCCGGCACCCCGGTACGTGGAGCGAACCGCTTGCTCCACATCTGGTCGGGCAGGCATTCACCCTGGAAGATGTGGCCGCCGTGCAACCCCACGTGCGCCTCGATATCGGGTGGTGCCAGCACCTGACGCTGCTCGATGCAGTCGAACACGTCCGGCGCGAACCGAGCGATCTCCCCAATAGCTTGATCGGCCACGGCATCACGCTGCTGGTCCCATGTGCCCTCAGCCAGCGTGTACGGCGCGTACTGAGCGAACACGATCATGGTGTGTTCACCGGGCGGCGCGATGCTCTCGTCATACGCGGTGTGGAAGTACAGTTCCGCCCACCGCGGCGAGGGGACGCCGCGCCGGCTTTGCTCGTACGCGGCCTGCGTGCCGTCGATGCTCCGTGCGATCGTCACCATGGCGCGGTGCGGCGTCACTCCGTCGGCACTGCGCGCGGTGAAACCTGGCAGGCGAGAAAGCGCGCAGTTGATCTTCAACACCGGCCCCTGCATCCGCCACGCTTCGACCCGCGCAGAGAATGCCGCCGGCGCTGCGCCACCAACCAGATCAAGCGTGGTGCGTGGGTCGGCATTCGACACCACAGTGCGTGCGCTGATGCGTGTGCCGTCTTCCAGTTCGACGCCCTGCTCGGGAATGACCGCCGCCACCCGCGCCCGTGTGGCGACGACGGCGCCGGCTTCTTGCGCGGCGCGCGCGATGGCAACCGAGATCAAGCCCATGCCGCCTTTGACGTAACCCCAGCTGCCCGGTCTGCCCTCGAGAATTCCCATCGAGTGCATGGCGTGAATCGCCGCGGTGCCGGGATCGCGTGGCCCAGCCCACGTGCCGATCAATCCCTGGCCGTGCAGCGCCATGCGAATGCGCTCGTCGCGCACGTGTCGTTCGACGACTCCGGCGATGGGCTCGTGAAACAGAACGTCGATGAGCTCGGCGTCGCCGCCGAGCAGCCGCTCGAGCTCGTCACGATCGGGCGCATCGCCGAGCCACGTGTCTCGCGCCGGCGAGCGCAGAGCGCTGCGGATCCTGCCGAAGAGACGCTCGTAGCGTGCGTATCCGTCGACATCTCCCGGAGCTATGGCCGCGATCGCTTGGCGATTGCGCTCCGAGTCGTCCCAGAGCGCGAGCGCGGTGCCGTCGTCGAATGGGCACCAGAGGTGCGGATCGATGAGGTTCACCAGATATCCGTGTCGCTTCAGCTCCAGCTCCTCGACAACCGTGGGATGGAGCAGCCCGACCACGTACGCGCACGGGCTGACCAGAAAGCGCTTGTCGTCAAAGGGACGCTCCAGCTGGCACGCGCCGCCGATACGCTCACGACCCTCGAGCACCAGCACGCGCAACTTCGCTCTGGCCAGATACGCCGCGGCGGTCAAACCGTTGTGTCCGGCGCCGACCACGACGACGTCCCAGCGCTGTCGCTCCAGCCCCGGAGTGAGCTCGCCGAACACCCTGCGCTCGGTGCGCCCGCCGTCCCTCTCGGCTGCGCTCACGTGCGTCGCGGAACGTCCGGGTAGCGGAACGCCAGGTGGCCTTCCAGCGCCGCGATCAAGTCGTTACGAAAGGCCTCTCGAGCCGCCCGGTCCTGATCCTCGCTGAACGCCTCGCCGCGCCGCCGCGACGCGATCCACGGCGGCTCGACAGTGTGCACCAGCGTGCCTTCGACGTATCCAAGCAGCAGCGTGTCTTGGTTTTCGGCGACGCTCAGCGCAATGCGAACGTCGAAGCCCGTGTGCGAAAGCACTTTCCAGTGGCGCGACCAGATGCGGTTGGCGGCATGGCCGGCAGCCTGGATCGGGCTGTCCGTGACCGTCGCGCCAGGGCTGCTGTAATGCTGCAGCAGCGCGCGCACGTCAGCGTCGACGTCACGAGCCACCCAGTTGACCAGCGATGGAGCCCGGTTCTCCAGGTCGGGAAGGCTGCGCAGCCGGTCGGGCGCAGTGCCGACGGCGCGCAGCACCCCGGCGTGACGGCGGCAGTACGGGAGGCCGTCGACGATGGATTGGTGAGCCGGGCACCAGGAAGTCGGGCAGGGCCGCTGTCGGCGATCGACATACGTGCAGGACACGGCGTTGACCGCGTCGCAACCCCTTTCAAAACAATGCTCACCACCGAGCCACGGCGGATCAGACGGTGCAACCCCTCCTCCCGAATCGGTCATGCGGCCTTTGTACTACGAGATCCGGCCGCCCGGGGATGTTGAAGCCTGAGCACCGGTCCACACGTTGCCGTAGCCCGTTGTGTTCGAGAGCTGGCTGAAGTCGATCTGCCAGTCGCCCTCGCCGTCCTCGGCGGTGGCGGCGTAGCCCGTGTTCTGCACCACCACGACGTCACCGACGCGGCTGAAGTTGTAGAAAGTGGTCGCCCGCTCGGGGCTGATGTTGATGCACCCGTGGGAGACGTCCAGCCGCCCCTGCGCCCACACGGACCAGGGCGCCGCGTGGATGAAGTAGCCGGTGGTGGAGATGGCGGTGTCCCAGTAGACGTAGTCCGCGTAGAAGTTCGTGGAGCCCGCGATGCAGTCGGCGCCGCCGAAGGTGGCGCAGGAATCCATATAGACCTTGTAGACCTTGGTGAGCACAATCAGCGTGCCGCCGATCGTTCTGAAGCCGGCTTTGCCCATGCTCACCGGCCAGGTGCTGATCAGCTGGTCGTTGTTGAACACCTGCATCTGGTGCGTGTTGTCGTCGACGATCGAGACATGCTTGTCACCAACGGTGAAGCTCTGCGACCAGTCGCCGAGGCCCCAGACGCCATTGCCGGCGTCGAAGCCTTTGAGGTTTGCGGTGATGGTGACCGTTGCCCCCGCCGGCCAGTAATCGCGGGTGCGGAAGTGCACCGCGGTGTCCGAAAACCAGTGCCACGCGCCCAAAGCCCCGGGCGTCGACTCGACGCGGATGCGCTGCAGCAGTGCGGCGCGGCGATCCGGCGCGATCGGGGTATTGAAGCGCAATCCGATCGGCTCGCCAACCCCGACTGTGCTGCCGTCGCCCGGGGTAACGCTGGTGATCAGCCGGCCGTGAGCGGTCATCGTGCTGAACGATGCGTTGGCCGTGGTGATCGCCCCTGCGGTGCTTGTGGCCCGCGCAGCGATGGTGTAGTGGGCGCCGGGATCGAGCCCCTCGTCGAGCCGCCAGCTCCGGCCGTCGTCCGACAGCGTCCCGGTGGGAGCCGAGGCGACACCGGCTTCCTGGACGGTCACCGAATCGAGCCGTCCGGTGCTGGTGGCGACGGCCACCACAGAGTCGAGTGCGACGTCCTTCGCCTGGTCGTTGGGGGTGATGCTGACTTTCGGAGGCGGCTCGGTCGCCGGCCGACCAGAGCCCACCCGCCCTGTGCCGCCGGCGCCCTGCGTCCCGGGAAGGGTGCACGAGGTGAGCAGGACGGCCATGACTGCGGTGCCCAGCGCCAGACGGGCAGGTCCTGACCGCAGCACGTCAGACATCGATCTCCACCGTACCATTGTTCGATCCAGCCAAAGGCTCTACGAGGGAGCCCGCACCGGTAACGCTCGCGTTCGCCGGCTGGTTTCGACGAACCGGGCACCAGCACTGGGAGCCATGGTAACGCCGCTCATCTCCACTCAAGGGCTCAACGATGCGATGCAGGGCCCGCGACCGCCGTTGGTCCTCGACATCCGCTGGGCTTTGGGGGCGCCGCCCGGCATCGAAGAGTACCGGCGCGGCCACGTCCCCGGGGCTTCGTATGTCGACCTCGACAAGGAGCTGGCCGGCACGCCTGGTCCCGGCCGCCATCCGCTACCCGACGCGGCTGCGTTTCAAGCGGCGATGCGGCGGCACGGCGTGAGTGCGAAACGGCCTGTGGTCGTTTACGACGCCGGCACCAGCACCGCCGCGGCCCGCGCCTGGTGGGACTTGAAGTACTTCGGTCACCCTGACGTGCGCGTTCTCGACGGCGGCTATGCCGCATGGGTCGCTGAGAACCGCCCGATCGCCACCGGTGAGGATGAGACTGCTGCGGATCCTTCTGCCGAAGGCGATTTCGACGCCGCGCCGGGAGGCATGCCGATCTTGAACGCCGAGGGTGCGTCGGGCGTAGCCGCGCAAGGCGTGCTCATTGACGCCCGCGCACCCGAACGCTTTCGGGGTGACGTGGAACCTGTGGACCGGATCGCCGGCCACATCCCCGGTGCGGCAAACCTGCCGACCGCCGGCAACGTCGACTCCACCGGGCATTTCCTCCCCGCCGACGTCCTGCGCTCGCGGTTTGCCGGGTTGGGCGCGAAGCCGGCGGTCCCCGTGGGCACGTACTGCGGCTCCGGCGTGACCGCGGCGCACACCGTGCTCGCGCTGGCGGTGGCGGGTATCGACGCTTCCCTGTACGTGGGCTCGTGGAGCGAGTGGATAACCGACAGCAGCCGGCCGGTTGCCACCGGGACTGAAACTCGCCGTCACTGACCCCGCTGTCACAGAGAACCTGGAAAAAATGGATGGGGCCGGCGCTCCCCCGAACACCGACCCCGAGTGAGGTTCGTTCAGCACGTGCTGCACCGTGGTTCGGCGTGCCCCTCCTCGCGCATCCGCGGCACCCCCGATTGCGATGCGGCATAAACAAGAACGTTGCGCGTCTGGCGTTCTTGCGCCAAATGCCCCGATTGCATTGTATGGGTTCTTCTGTGGCCCGCACAACCGGAAAGATGCGGCTACTGTTTTCGATCGGTGATCCCCGAGCGCTGGCTCCGCGAACTGCACCCCTATCCCGAGCGCGGTATCCGGCTGGTCAGGGGAGAGGGAGTGTTCGTGTGGGACGACGAGGACCGCCGCTACCTCGACCTGGGAGCAAGTGGGGGGACCAACCTGGTGGGTCACGCCAACCCCGCGGTCAACATGGCGATCAGCTCCCAGGTCGAGGCGATCGCCGACCTTCACCCCAGCTTCGAGCTGGACGCGCGCCAAGAGCTGGTCGAAGCGCTCAGCGTGTTCGTGCCCGAGCCGCTGTCGCACATCGTCTTCGCCGACAGCGGCAGCGGAGCGGTGCACATCGCGACGCGCTCCGCCGCGTGGCTGACCGGGCGGGGCAGCGTAGTCCACGACGAGTCATTTGATGACGTCGAGGCGCTGATCGACGCCATCGATGAACATGTTGCCGCCGTTGTCGTCGAGCCGGTGCGCATCGATGCCGGTGGTGCAATACTCCAGCGTGGGGATCTCGAGAAGATCGCAAAACGATGCAGCGCTACGGACGCGCTGCTGGTGGCCGACGAGACACGCACCGCGCTGCGCGCCGGCGCTCATCTGGCGTGCGTGGCCGAAGGCGTGATTCCCGACGTTCTGTGCCTGGGCAGCAACATTGCCAGCGGGCTGCCCATCGGCGTGATGGTGATGAGCGCGGACATCGCGCGGCGCATGAGCAATGCTCAGGTTGACGCCGGTGCAGGAAACGCGGTCGTGTTCGCTGCCGCGGCGGCGACGTTGCAAATCGCAGCCAGCGCGGGCTTGCAAACCCACGCGCGCATCGTCGGTGACCACCTAGTGACGCGGCTTCATGCCCTGCGCCTCCCGGAGATCCGCGATGTGCGCGGCAGCGGGCTTCTCCTCGCAGTCGAGCTGCGCCACAACGCCGCAGCGGTCATTCGCGGGCTCGAGGAGCGTGGCGTGCTGGTGGTCTCTGCCAACGACAACGTGGTGCGGCTGATGCCGCCGCTGATTCTGGAAAAGCGTCAGGCCGATATGGTCGTCGAAGCGCTTGCGTCGGTCGTGCTCGCCGCTCGTCGCGGCCGCAAGCGCGGACACGAGACTGCCGAGGATGAGGTCTCGCTGCCCGGAGTCGCAGCTCGCACTCGAGTACGGCCGAGCGGTGACAACGACCCTGGCTAGCTGAGCCGCTCCACGATCATCGCCATCCCCTGACCGCCGCCCACGCACATCGTCTCCAGGCCGACGGTCTTGTCGGCAGTCTGCAAGTCGTTGAGCAAGGTGCAGAGGATTCGTGCGCCGGTCATGCCGAAGGGGTGGCCGAGGGCGATGGCACCGCCGTGCGGGTTGAACCGATCGTCGAACGGATCGATGCCGATGCCCCGCGCCGCCGGGATCACTTGCGCCGCGAACGCCTCGTTGAGCTCGACGATGTCGATGTCGTCGATGGTCATTCCGGCGCGCTCCAATGCTTGCTTCGACGCCTGGATCGGGCCTAGACCCATGTACTCGGGTTCGAGCGCTGTCAGGCCGGTCGACACCACTCGGGCCAAGGGCGTGATGCCGAGCTCTTTGGCGCGCGTGTCCGACATCACCACCACCGCGGCTGCGCCGTCATTCAGCGGGCACGAGTTGCCCGCGGTGACGCTTCCGCCTTCGCGAAAAGCGGGCTGCAGCGCTGCCAGCTTTTCCAGGCTGGTTTCACGCCGCGGACCGTCGTCTTTGGTGAACATGCCGTCGCCATTCGGCAGCGAGACGGGGATGATCTCGCGGGCGAAGAAGCCGCTGTCCTCCGCGGCAACCGCGCGCTGCTGGCTGCGGAGCGCGAACTGATCCTGCTCCTCACGCGAGATTTCCTCGCGGGCTGCGACGTTCTCGGCGGTGAGACCCATCGTGATGTAGATGTCGGGATAGCCTTCCGGGTTGCCCGGCTTCAACCTTTCGTTCTCGGTGCCGGGGATGTCGCTGGTGCCGTTCATGTATCGCGACACGCATTCGACCCCGACGCTGAGAAAGACATCGCCTTCGCCGGCCTTGATCGCGTGGGTAGCGATGCGCGTCGTCTGCAGCGACGATGCGCAGTAGCGGGTGATCGTCGTCCCCGGCACGTCAAGCCGGCTGAGGATGCTGATGATCCGGCCGAGGTTGAAACCCTGCTCACCGCCGGGGAGGCCGCACCCGCAGATCAGATCCTCGATCTCCGCCCGGTCGAGCTGAGGCACCTTGTCGAGCACCTTCTCGACGACGTAGGCGGCCAGGTCATCCGGCCGGACGTTGACCAGCGAGCCCTTCATCGCTCGGCCTATGGGCGAGCGTCCAGCGGCGACGATGACGGCTTCCGGCATGACGGTTGCTCCTCAAAGTTGACGTACATGTCAATTGTGCGCCGATGACCGGAAGGGCTGCCTCGTTGATCCGTTGGATACGCACACGCGGGGTGGGAAGACACCCGGAGCCGGCCAGCACCCGCGTCGCTTCCCTGTCATCGGATGAACGAGGCAGCCCTTTTGATCTAATTCGGCGACAGTGAAGTACTTCATCACCGGAGCTACCGGATTCATCGGCCGCAATCTGCTGCCGCTCCTGCTCGCCCGCGACGGCGAGGTGGGCATGCTGGTCCGGCCGGGCTCACGGGCGAAATACGCGGCGCTTCGCGACCAGCTGGATCCCGAGGGCAAGCAGCTGGTGGCGATCGCCGGCGACCTGGGCGAGGCTGGACTGGGGCTATCCGATGCAGATCGCCAACGGTTGAGCGGTGCTGAATTCTTTCATCTGGCCGCCGTGTACAACCTGACTGCCTCGGAGGAAGAGTCCCAGAAGGCCAACGTCGACGGTACCCGGCACGTTGTGGAGCTCGCCAATGAGGTTGGCGCGAGCCGCCTGCACTACGTCAGCTCCATCGCCGTCGCGGGCCACTACGACGGGGTCTTCACCGAGGAGATGTTCGCCGAGGGGCAGGAGCTCGAGCACCCCTACTACCGCACCAAGCACGACGCCGAACGAATCGTTCGCGGTGAGGCGAGCGTGCCCTGGCGGGTCTATCGCCCGGGCATCGTCATCGGATCATCTGAGACCGGCGAGGCGGATCGCGTCGACGGTCCGTACTACGCCTTCAAATTGATTCAGCGGCTGCGTGACTCGTTCCCGCAGTGGATGCCGTTCATCGGCCCGGAAGGCGGTCCGCTTAACCTGGTGCCGGTCGACTTCGTCGCCAAAGCCATCGATCACATTGCGAGCCAGCCTGGTCTCGATGGCAGAGCCTTCCACATCGTCGACCCAAGGCCGCTGTCGCTGGGTGACACCATTAATACGTTCTGCCGCGCAGCGCATGCGCCGGAGTTCGCGCTGCGCTTCGACCGGCGCATGGCGCGCATGCTGCCCAAAGGTGCGGTGGCGGCCGCCACGCAGCTGCCGGCGGTGCGTCGCATCGTCGACGAGGTGCTGGACAAGCTCGGCGTGCCCGCGGCGGCGATGGAGTACATCGATTACCGAGCGACCTTCGATGCCGCCGGCGCGCAGCAAGCGCTCGCCGGCAGCGGCATCAGCTGCCCGCCCCTGCACGAATACGCATGGAAGGTATGGGACTACTGGGAGCGGCACCTTGATCCCGAGTTGCCCACGCCGAAGAACATCCGCCGGGTCGCGTCCGGCAAGGTGGTGTTGATCACCGGTGCGTCGAGCGGGATCGGTCGCGCGGTGTGTCAGCACCTGGCCGTCTCGGGAGCAACGCTGATCGGGGTCGCGCGCAGCGAAGACAAGCTCGAGGAGATGCGCAAGGAAGTTGAGTCCGCAGGGGGCAAGGCATTTGTCTACCCGACCGACCTGAGCGACCCCGATGCGTGCCGCGCGCTGGTCGAACGGGTGATCGCTGACCACGGCCGCGTCGACATCCTCATCAACAACGCGGGCCGGTCGATCCGGCGCGGCGTGCTGAATTCGCTCGACCGCTTCCACGACTTCCAGCGCACCATGCAGCTGAACTA
>Ga0070707_100007119_pt1 | contig 10373 bp, 8 predicted proteins | sample KBSK5502metaG_FD_65468 | JGI IMG/M metagenome (GOLD analysis project Ga0070707, IMG submission 65468) | Corn, switchgrass and miscanthus rhizosphere microbial communities from Kellogg Biological Station, Michigan, USA - KBS K5-50-2 metaG | ecosystem: Host-associated > Plants > Roots >... | reverse complement strand
ACTTGGATTTGAACAAAATGGGTTTTCAGTAGATGCGCATGATCTCCAAATTGATCTGCAAGATAGTTATCGATCTAAAGTTCTGGCTACGTGATCTTGTCATCAGGATGACGTGCAAATGTATGGTCCACGTCTTAAGGTATAAATAAAATGGGGATAATATCCATTACAACTACCGAATTGGTTAATTCTTTCATCTAGTTCTGCGCGGATGACTTTTTGGATTACTTTTTAGTTGATCTATAGTACTTCCTATCAGGAACAAATGTCTTACATTGGCATTTATAGATCAAACATTTCATCTTGTCATTGGCGGCAGTTCTATCGTGATCAATCTTTTGATGTTCACACTTTATACATCTGAGAAGTAGATCGGATTCAATATTCATTATTTATATACATTGTAACATTCTATGTTTTATCTGTTTGCTGCAGATGCAGCGGATGTGTTATTTCATTCCTCCCAACTGGACTATGTAGATTTTTGAATCTATATTGCTTACTTGTACATTGATACGACATAATATCATATTATAGAAATTGACATAGACTTCACCTAGGTTGGTTTTCTCATAAATAGTTGGTTTAACTCTAACTGGAAAACGCAATGTAGAGATTGGAGCGGTTAGTCGGGCTAACTTTAGGAGCGGGAACTAAAATAAAATTAATGTATAAAGCATGCCTATATTTTAATCAGCTGAAAGAATATTTGACACTTAAGAAGTTGGTTTAATAGAACATGAATGAGGAACGCCAAGTTTCAGTACAAAAATGAAAAGGATATCTGTATCGTAAATCCAGAACAAAATAGAGGAAATGAGCTCATGCTAAATAAGTCAAATGAAAGATTGTAAGATACCTAACTCCTTATGTTGTCACGTGGAAAATTAGGTTTCGGTCGTATCTGCCAACAACACTATCCTTTATTGAGGGTAACCGTAAAATTATCTAAATATTATACTCCGAAGATTTTACTTAATGCTTGGCCGTGATATACATCCTAAATAGGACTGGGACCCGTCGTACATGAATGTGGGCGGTGTTGTGCCTACAAGATACCCTTGACAGAAGTAACCTTTTCGTTGGCTGGTATATAATGTTTCTCGAGCTCATCTAATCTTCCAATAGAGCCCACATTATTTTGAGTACTGGAATATGACGAATCAAGTCGAATTTTTTGTAAAAATGAGAGAACTTCTTCACTCGTTACGCCGTGCTTCACATCATAGTTTATTTGTCTGCAACAATGTGTTATTGTCCCGTATCGCTTATGCTGTCTTCGTTGCCAGCTAGATGCGTTCTCTGATAATCCTGTTACAAACTTTACAATTGTCTTTTCCATGTGTTCTACATGCCATTCCCTCATGGGAAAACTGTTATTCGCCAAAAAAGTTCACATTTCATAATATGGAGCTTACATATATTGCAACCTATTCTCTATAGAAGGATTAATCGTATAGAGACGATAAGTTCATCTAATAAGCATGTCGACCTATCTACAGGGGGGTCCAAGTCTTGAGTTTGCTAATCGACAAATGCTGTGTTAGTCGGAACTTATGTCTGTATCCAGCAGGCATTATTCAAACAAAAGCTACGCAATGGATATTAGCGTTTCCGATGTCAGAGCGGGCTGATCTTAGGAGATTCAAGATTTTTCAGAGGGCACAGCTCTAGCCAGGTTTACTTCCGTGATCCATTCACATTTTACTCCAGCTTTATTATGATGATTTTCAACTGCTGCGACATCAGGGGCATCCAGTATGCAAAAGCAAACATTTGCCTCCTTATTATACAATAAATTTACATGACTGACGCCGAACTCATCTGTAGGAGCATTGCAAAGCTCCTTTAAATGCTCTTCTGTGAAAGGGACCTTATGAACATCCAGAAATACGGGCAACTAGTCAAATAAAAAACATCTCACTTTTAAACATTTATCCATGCTCACGATCGATGAAGGATCTCTAGGCAAGGATTATTAGCTTACTTTAAACATCCTGACAAGGATTATTAGCTAGCTAACTTTGTCACAGATTGGCATCCCGCTCAAATAGAAATCCAGTATGCTAGCCAAGATATAGCAAGATTACCGTCAGAGATTGTATTACGATTAATTTTGTACATGTACTTAAATGGGCGCGGCCACAGCTACATGATCTGAACAGATCATATCATTGCTTCCCAAAGAAGAAATCTTAAATTGATGATATGCGATGACATGCTAAACATTGTAACACTATCTCATTCTCAGAACGGCTCAGAATGCTAAATTTTTTGGAGCCACAACTTTTACATATCGGACAGTTTCTTGCTTTCACTTTCATCATCTGTTGCTTGTCTTTTAATAATAAGATTCATTCTTCAATCTATTATTGCCACTCAACAACAAGAGAAACTCTAACAATATTCGAATTAGCATACTATAGCTGCGGAGAATGGGCTCAAAATCTTTACATAATAGAATCAATTATAGATAGTGGTAATAACGAATACATTGAAAGCAATGTTAGTCGTGCCAGTAATAGCAGTACTATTAAGCACCGTCGTGTGAAATTCACAAAGTGGATTCGCGCAAGCAACAATGAAGTCTCCAAATGTTCCTAGTCCGCCAACCGCCCCGCCGGTCTCACCTCTTGGGTTAATAGTCTCTACGCTCGGGGCCCACTATGCGAATTGTATTGCTATTATTATAAAGTCTACTCGCCTCAATTTTGTCGGCCGACTTAACAGGCCTAGACGTGAGCCGATATGCTAACAGAACCTAAGATAATAAGCCACATATACGAAACAAGTGAGTAAATAAGTAACTGTAATTATCATAATAGCTACCATTCATCCTGATCGTAAAGAATGCAGGCTTACTGGCGACCTTTAAATATTTAGAAAGACATAATAAGTCAGATAAATTACTTTTGTCGGCCAGGTTATATTTTCGTAACATGTTTTTTATATCCGGACCCATCGTCCTTCTCAATAGAGAAAAAGAGAGTGAGATATACTTATCATGATTGTTGTCACTAAAGTGGAACCTGAATATGCTCTGAGGAATCAACTGATTGGAATTAGACTCAATTTGGAAAATCGTGGAATTGAGGAGAAAAGAGCCGAAATTTTAGTGTACATTTCGGAAAAAAGTCAACGTGTTGCTAATAACATATTCGATAAGAGAGACAGTCTTAATACACTTACAACAGAAGTAATTAGTGCAGATAAGCCTGCTAGTGTATATGTACCATTAAAGAATGGAATATTGGTTGACCGTGGAGTTATATCTTATACTATCGAAATAAAACAACTTTAGGAAAAAGGGGATCCGTCCCTATCAAAAAGGTAGACAGTTGCAATTTTCGATCCCCTACTGGAAACGCTGCTATCAGTTGTGGCTGCATAAGTTATACTGAACTAACATGATGACTGATCCAACATCTACAGTCATCATCATAAAAAAAATGAATCCGAAAGAAGATCTCAACTTTTTCTTTTACACGACAGAATACCACAAAAAAATAGGCTAAGATATAAAACTTGACATAATGTAATTTCACTGGGGTGACAACATCTACATTGTAAATAAGCCAAGAAGTTAAATATCTAGGTACGAGATCGCAAATAGACTCATCAACTGAAAATAGGATATAGAATAATTCGTTCGATAGTTGAGATTTAATGTTTTTATTGATTCTTGGAGGCTAGAAACCTCACAATCCACCAGATAATAACAAGATTAAGAATAGCAACAAGACTAAATCCAATGATGACAACATTATAGCCAGATTAGTATTAGGCCTAATGATGATTTACTATTCGATAGAAAGATAGAAATCGCGGCAGAAGGAATAACACTGGAGTGTTATAGAGCATTCACAAGAATTTGGAGAGAATTCGTTAACTATTGTTGATTTTATAATTGCTCTAAAGGTTATAGCCTCTAAAGGTAAAAGAATGAATTACAAGTAGTGGAAATAATTGTTTTGTCACAAGAAGTCACAAGAAGTACATGGTACCTCTATAAGAGATAATACTGAAAAGTTAGTCTGATCTGAGAATATCGGCTCGGATTAGTCAATTCGATTAATTATCTCCAAAATGCTATTGTTTAGAAATAACTTGACCTTCAACAATTAGCTAACCGAATTTCTTGGAGTTTGAACTTGAAATAATTTCTCCAGTAGTACTATCAAGGAAATAATCATCGTTATTGTATTTTACCTGCCATGCAAAATAATTTCCTGTCGTTATCGTAGGGTTGGTTTTGCCAATATATTTTCCAATTGAATTAGAATTTATATTAGATCCAAAAATGCTGCCATCACCTTTGATATATACATACATAGCTGAGAAATCATTTACATCGTAATTGGTCAGGTTCAGTGTATGTGCTACAATTGATACTGCTTCTTGGCTTGTTATTGGCGCAGAAAAGAATGTAGGAAAGAATAGCGAACCTTCCAATCCCAGATATACAACCACTGTTGCAGCTATCGCGACTGCAATAGAAATAGGTATTTTCTTGTCCACTATCTTATTTTAGTTTTTAGTCCCTTTAATATTATGTCCTGCTCCTATTCAAACACTCAGCTAATGTTATTAGGTTGCTATTCCAATCATCCAAGATCTGTTTTTGACTTCTAGTACTGTACCATACCAAGAGACAACATATTTCAACTTGTACTTGATGACACTCATCAAGCCGAAGCTGTTGCTTCTTATCCTGTAGAAAACAATGTGTATTTTATGTTCAAAACTCAAATCTGATCTTTCCCCAATCAGTGTACATTTAAAAGAGGTCGTTGAATGTGAGAATAACTGGGGGGCTATCGTCTAGCTTGGTCTAGGATACCATCTCACACTGAGTGAGGTACAGGCCTGGGGCGCTGGCGGTCGTGGGTTCAAATCCCACTGGCCCCATAGTGATATCGCTACTTTATTAGGATTCGAGAGAATAAAAAGGTGGAAAATAGTAGTTGGAAATAATAGAAACAGGATCGAATCCTTACTCAATGTTTGTCTACGCGATTAGATCGGCATTGACAAGAGACTATTACTTACGAAGACTTCGAAGGTTTTTTGATTTCATTAATTTGGAAAACGAAAGAACAATTGAAGAACGATGCAATCTATTTGCTGATAAAGCAAAAACAGACCCAAATTGGGCTTTCAATCGAATTATGGGTTTTTTACAGTTTCAAAAGGAGCGGGTTGAAAAAAGAGAAATTACAGGCGCTACCTTACGCAATTTCGTAAAAGCCATTAAGCTATTCTGTGAAATGTCAGATATTCCGGTTCCTCGGAAAAAGATTGCACGTGGATTACCAAAAATAAGGAGATTTGCAGACGACAGGGCACCAACGATTGAAGAAATCCGTAAAGTATCAGAATATCCAGATAGAAGAATTAAAGCAGTTCTATTCACCATGGCATCTTCGGGAATTCGTCTTGGAGCCTGGGATTAGATGGGGTAACGTAAAACCAATTGAAAGAAATGGCAAAGTGGTAGCTGCAAAAATCATTGTCTATGCGGGAGATGAAGAGGAGTATTTCACATTTATCACTTCTGAGGCCTATTCTGAACTAGAGAAGTGGATGACCTACCGTAGTGGCTGCGGTGAACTAATAAATGAAAAGAGTTGGGTAATGAGACATTTATGGAATACCAAGAAAGGTCATATGCAATGTTTCGTGACTGCTCCGAAGAAACTCAAATCTGCGGGAGTAAAAAGGTTGATGGAGGACGCGTTATGGACGCAGGGGATCAGGACTAAGCTGGAATTAGGTAAAAAGCGACATGAATTCCAAGCTGACCATGGATTTCGTAAGTGGTTCAAGACTAGATGTGAACTAGTCGGTATGAAATCAATAAATGTTGAGATACTCATGTCACATTCAATTGGAATTGGAGACTGCTATTATCGAGCTAGCGAGACCGAACTCCTAAATGATTATTTGAAGGCAACCGAATTTTTGACAATAAACGACAAAGAAAAGCTGAAATCAGTAGTTAAGAAATTAGAAACTGACATATCAAATATAAAATCAGTTGAATTCCAATTAATGGTCAAAGCGAATGAAATTCAAATTATGAAGGAGAAGCATGAACAAGAGATAAAGACTATTCGTGAAGAAATGAATCAACAATTCACCCAGATCATGTCGATGATACAGCATGAACCAGTATTAGCATATATTAAGCCAGAAGTATTAAAAGTGAAAGCTAAAGTAAAAACATAGATTGTAACCTCAGAAGTGCAATACGGAAAAGATTTGTAATAGGATAGGATGAATCAAAACTTTAGTTAAATTTTATATTATATCGTTAAAGAAAGTGATCAAAAATCATTGATCAAATTGTAACTGTTCAGTTTTTGGTTTATAGTTTGATTTTGGATTATTTTCTAATACTTTTCTCCAATCTTGAAGTGTTCCATTTTCGCCATATTTCTTAAAGGATGGATCTACTAGGGGTAGGATAGGATAGCTTATCTTCCATAGCAGATCTATCACTGGTTCAGACCAATCACTCAAACCGTATTCTTCAAACGTCTCTAGTATGTGAAGTATGCGTAATTCATCAAACAGAAATGGACTATTATACATGATCTGGGCCACAGTTGATTCAAATTCAGAGTCTGGCCACATTTTAAGTAGTTTGGCATGTATTTGTTTTGTAGTCTTCAAAAATACCGCGAATTTTCTATGTAATGTATCATCATCGAGTGGTCGTTTATGCCAAAGGAATACATCCGATGTAGTATGCAAGATACACAAATACTTATATGGTGCTGTTAGGGCATAAACTAAATTTATGGCCTCTAAAAACCTATTTTCGCTTTTCTGGTGTTTGGATAATAAATCTATTATAATTGGGTTCGCATAATCTAAGAGCTCGCAATAGAAGTACTTAAAGTGGTCCAGATCCTGCTTTAAAGAAGCTATAGTATTTTGGTAATTAACGTATAGGTGATATGTTCTTTTCTTAATTTTGTCTTGTTTTGCTATTATTAGTCCTTTTTCTATCAATTCTTTTGTGGTATCAAGGATAGGAATTCTTGAATAATGGTCTTTTAGATCACTTGCCAACTTTTCTTTATTGATATCGGGATTTTTATTTAGGTGTTCAATAATAATCTGTTCCCTCTTATTTAGATCTTGATACTCGTATATAGCTGGACGGGTATCTATCACAAAATTTTGTTTACCATTTTCCAATAAATAGTCAATATTATCTCTAATTGTCTTTAATCGATTTTTATCTATGAGTATCTTACTCATATATCTGACGTATAGTTTTGTTTGGGTAATATAAATGTGAAGTATATATCAATTATGCTTGCATATACAGACATCGATGAACATGGCTACGGCTGTAAATAGAAAAACGTATGCAACTTCGGTCAAGCGATTCCTCGATACATATGAGGTGACGTCACAATGAACCTAGTGATCTATCCGAGATTAATAGTAACATTATCTGTGAAGCTATAGGGTGCGCTGCAAAAGCTACCGCAAAAGTTGCCGCAAGAGTAGGGCTCAAAGAAACCATCTTTCTGTTCCTTTGCGAAAAGTGTAAACCAAAATTCGCAGGCTGCAAGAGCGATGATTAACACCTCTAAGATCATGCCTGATTACTTGACTGAGCTCGAAGTTGCCTTGTTGAAGCATATGGAGTTCATCGTACGTAATTATCATAGGCCCGTCAGCTTTCTGGACTTTATGCATTTTGAAGTGGAAGGAAAGGAATACACAATGACTCATGGTACTTTTAGGAACAAGATATCCAAACTAAGAGAGTTAGGAATAGTTGAATTCTCATATAACTCGGGGATTGCTTTCTACACTTTAAAGAGTATACACTTTGGAAAGAAAGCAGCCTTGATGGCACCTAACCATATAGGGGTACTCCTACAGCATATACAACATCGAGTACCTAATATCAAGAAACATGTACTTTACAAGCTTCTCAAACATCATCCCTTTGATAAGACTGCTGTACACGATATACATCTTAAGTTCATAGCTATGGGATTATGGTATATTCTTAGTAATAATAGTATGAATAGCAGTAATGTTGATGGCAACAGCAGTGGAAGTGGTAGTGGTAGTAGCAATATTAGTAACCTATCTGTATCACAAACAGATAGGGTTAGCAAAGATATACGTCTAGAGAAACGTGTGATTAATGGTCTAGATATTCTAGTAACAGTCCATCGTACTGACACAGTGACAGTGGTGATTGGCTGCTCTTTTGCTCCAATTATAGTTGACGAATACGGAGTGATCAGATTATCAGAAGCTCTTGCCACGATAGAAGAGGAATTGTCTGTATTGGTTGAGCGATGTCATGATTATTGTGATGGTGATGGTGGTAGTTGTATTCGGGATTCAAATATGGATATCCCAAATCATATGAGCTGGATCGTAACCAGATGGGATTTCGGTGTTGATGGCTTGATAACGTATACTGGAGAGCACTTCTTCTATAGTTGGGGATCCTCACAGAACGTCCTAGTCGTCTTTTACATCAAGAAATGGAGCCAAAACGACTATCGTATAAGAGTCGAATGTCGAGAATCTCCTAATATAGCTCTAGGTAAAGCGTTAAAGGAAAGGATGATTCGTAGAAAGGGATCTTGATTATTGCCTTCGGCTTCTAACAACGTTGCAAGGAACCCCGAGCTAGATACACTCATCAAAGATGTTAAGGCTCAAATCAGGAAATTTCATGGTGGGATTAAAGAACAAATAGAGAGAACAGGAGACTTTCTGAAAGAAAAAAAGCTCGTAAAAGATAGAGACATATGTGTTGAAATAAAGAGCAATTTAAAAGAGGAAATTGAAGATCAGATAATCTCTGAGAGAACCATAGATCGTTGTTGCCCTGAAGAATGGAAGCGCAAGACTAAACCTAAGAAAGAAAGACATTTGTCTTTCTTTGAAGATAAGAATGAACTAGAACAAGGAACAGTAACAAACACGGCAGTCGAGATGTCTTCACAATCTAGAGGGACAACGCTTCTTCTGGGTGTAGGTGATACTAATTCTGATCAGGGGGTTAGCGCCGGAGATCCTGCAGATAGAAAATCTAACAAGATCCACAAGTGTGATAGTTCACATGAAGTGTCAGGAAAACAAAACAAAGAATCTCTTTTGCATTTTAAATTTCTTATCCAACGTAGAGATCTATGGAAAGACATTATTATCCCCTCATCCCGTCAGCGAGGAGAGGACATGATTTGTATTAATGCCGTGCTTGACAAGCGTACCGGAATAGCTACTATAACAATTGAATAACTACGTCATGCTACGACTATTACTCAAAGAGGGGATTATGACTCCTGGTAGTAGGAGAGGTCGATAAACTGCACAATAAGCTAGCAAAAGAGGGTGTAGATGATGTCATTATCGCTCTTGTGGTTGGCAGATGACACCCCCCTTATTGCCGTTTTTACCGGCATCGGACTAAGATTCTCCTGAATCAGCACAACGTAAGATGAAAGTCCATAGCGCGAGCATTACCAAACTGATCCACAAGGTTTGTTTTCTCGATCCCTAAGAGAATAAATCAAAATAAGATAGTCACCTAAATCAACGATTCAGTAATTCACTCTATCTGCTCTTATTTCAGATCGTGGGGTTTCTTGCTATTGATCTTGCTCTTTCTTAATCCTTCTCCTTCCTCTAAATCATCTGTTCCTTTTTCATTCAACGTAAACCTCGTATCGGAATATGGATGATATGGTGAATCTATCATCCTTGCAACTCTAGTTTCGCCAGATTTTCTAAGGTATATTCGGTATGTTGAAGAATGTCCTAATATATTACCACCTGCTGCTTTTGTTGGATCTCCAAAGAATGTATCTGGAGAGGCTTAAACCTGGTTTGTTATAATGATGGCTATGTTGAATATTTCTGCCAGTCTAACCAACCTGTGCAGCATAGAATTCAATCTCTGTTGTCTATCTGCTAATGTACCTCTTCCAGCAAACTCTGCTCTATGTAAAGAAATTATGCTATCAATGATTACTAGCTTCGCTTTGAATTCGTTGACGTATCTACCAAGATCTTTAATTATTAGCTCAAGATGTGAGCTATTGTAGATCTTGCAGACTGAAACACTCCTAAGTACCTGTATGTGATCTAGTCCTCTCGCTTTGGCAATCTGCTCTACTCTTTCAGGTCTGAAAGTGCCTTCTGTGTCTATGTATATAATACCGCCATCTAGGCCACCTGAACCAGCAGGTTGTGCGGCTGTAGCACATAACGTATGACATATCTGCGATTTCCCTGAACCAAACCCTCCATAGAATTCAGTTACTGCCTGTGTTTCTATACCACCTAACAATAGTTCATCAAGGGCCTTAGAACCCGTGGAGCAC
>Ga0070707_100007116_pt1 | contig 10375 bp, 3 predicted proteins | sample KBSK5502metaG_FD_65468 | JGI IMG/M metagenome (GOLD analysis project Ga0070707, IMG submission 65468) | Corn, switchgrass and miscanthus rhizosphere microbial communities from Kellogg Biological Station, Michigan, USA - KBS K5-50-2 metaG | ecosystem: Host-associated > Plants > Roots >... | reverse complement strand
CGATCCCGGCCCGCCGGTCGTCCCGAAACCGGAGCCGGTTCCGCATGGCAAACCGACCGAGGAGCAATTGAAGAAGGCGAGCGGGCGCAAGTTCGATCTGCGGACCCTTCCGCACATCCCGCCGGTGGCGCGCGACCGGAACGAGCTCGAGCCACCTCCCCACACGCCCTCCCTCGTCGGCGGCAACCCTGTCACCGAATCCGCCGGTACCAGGAGCTTCGCGCCGCTTCTTCCGGCAGTGAACGCTCCGGCGCCTCCGCCCAACGCAGTCTACGAAGGACTCGATCGCTTCAACTGGGGCGCCGGAAGCCCTCCTGACACCAACGGCGACGCCGGTCCGACCTACTACATCCAGACCGTCAACACGTCGGTCGGCGTCTTCCGCAAATCCGACGGCTTCCAGGAAGCGGCCTTCAACTTCAACACCTTCATGCAACAGGGCAGCTTCGGAAACCTGTGCGACACGAACAACTTCGGCGATCCCGTCGTCCTCTACGACACCTTCGAGGACCGCTGGATCATCACCGACTTCGCGTTCCTGACCGACATCAGCGCCAACGTTCTCGCCCCCGCGTTCCAGTGCTTCGCCGTGTCGATGAATGGCAATCCGGTCACCGGCGGCTGGAACTTCTACTCGATCCAGATCACCGACAACCTCAACGACTATCCGAAGTTAGGCATCTGGCCGGACGGTCTCTACATGTCGGCGAACATGTTCTCGTTCGGCGCCGGCTCGTCGTTCAAGGGGGCGCGCGCGTGGGCATTCAACAAGGCCCAGATGTATGCCGGCAGCCCGACCGTCAAGGTCGTCTCGTTCGACATCGGCGGCGGCGACTTCACCGTCATCCCCAGCAATGCGCGCCTGCAGACCGGCACGCCGCCGCCGGGACGGCCGAACCTCTTCGTCTCGAGCTGGCAGTTTCTCAACGCGCTCACCGTCTACAAGTTCCATGTCGACTGGAACAACATCTCCCTGTCGACCTTCACCGGCCCCGACGTGCCGATTGCCGCCACGAGCTGGCCCAACGCCGCGGTCGCAAACGCGGCCCAACCTGGCACGGCGACGCTGCTCGACGTCCTGCAGATACGGGCGATGGTGCAGAACCAGTACACGAACTTCGGCGGAACGGAGTCGTTGTGGTTCCCGCACACCGTTCGCCGCGCGAACACCACGGGGTTTGCGTCGCCTCGCTGGTATCAGGTGGACGTCACCGGCGGCACGGTCGCCGCAGCGATCCCGCAAGCCACGACATGGGATCCGGACGGCGCCAACACCAACCATCGCTTCATGCCCAGCCTGGCGCTCGACCGCGCCGGCAACATGGCGATGGGCTACAGCATCTCGAACAGCACGACCTTGTTTCCTTCGCTGAGGTACGCCGGCCGTCTGGCGGCCGATCCGGCCAACTTCTTCAGCCTGACCGAGCAGACCTTCTTCACCGGCACCGCCTCGCAGACCGGCACGACCCGCTGGGGCGACTACAGCTCCATGACGCTCGATCCCGACGGCTGCACGTTCTGGTACACCAGCGAGTACGCGAACCCCGCCGACCAGACCTTCAACCACCGCTGGCTGACGAAGTTCGGCTCGTTTGGACCGTTCCCCGGCTGCACGCCGGTCGGCGCGGGCGGCACCGTCAGCGGCACCGTCACCGTCAATCCGGGTGGCGCGCCGATCGCCGGCGCCACCGTCAACCTCGGCGCGCGCAGCGCGACCACCGACGGCTCCGGCGTCTACAGCTTCCTCAGCATCCCCGCCGGCACCTACCCGACGATCGGCGCCAGCAAGCCGGGATTCTTCCCCTCCTCAGCGTCGAGCATCGTCGTCACCGACGGCGGCACGACGACGCAGAACTTCTCACTGACCGCGGCCCCGGCCAGCGCGTGCATCACCGACACCACGCAGGCTGATTTCCTGACCGGCGTCTTCACCAACACCGACATCAACACCAGTCCGGGCGACGTCATGCTGTCGAACGCGCCCGTCATCGACCAGCAGAACACCGCCGGCACCACCACCGGCACCGGCTTCGGCACTCCCAATTGGACCGGCGAGACCTTCATTCCGGCGGTCACCGGGTTGCTCGCCAAAGCGGATGTCCAGCTCTTTTGCAGTGGTTGCTCAGGCACCACGCCCAATCTCACGCTTTCCGTTCGCGCCACGAGCGGCGGCCTCCCCACCGGTGCGGACCTGGCCAGCGCGACCATCCCCGGCTTTTCCAGCGGCGCAGGCACGTACTACACGGCCACCTTTGGCTCGCCGGCGACTCTCACTTCCGGAACGCAGTACGCGCTGATTTTGCGTCCCGTGGCCGCCCCTTCGGCCGGCGGCTATTTCTGGATTCGCTCCAGCCCGAGCACCTACGCCAATGGTTCGCGAGTCACCTCCACCGACAGCGGCGGAACGTGGGCCACCGATACGACCCGAGACTTTAACTTCCGGGCCTACATGCAGACCGGCTTCGTCGCGTCAGGGAACTTCGTCTCGAGTCCCAAGGATGCCAACCCGTCGGGTGGGCTCACTCCGATCTGGTCGACCTTGAGCTGGAACGCGACAACGCCGGCGAACACCTCGCTCAAATTCCAGGTCGCCGGCTCGAACAACGTCAACGGACCGTTCAACTTCATCGGACCGGACGGCACGGCGGGCACGTTCTTCACCACCTCGCCGACGTCGCTCTCGCAGTTCTACAACTTCCGCTACATCGAGTACAAAGCGATCCTCGCCACCACCGACAGCACGCAGACGCCGACGCTCAACGACGTCACCGCGTGCTTCAACGACGTCGACTGCAGCGCCATACCGGCCATCACGCCGACGCCGGCTCAGGTCTGCACGAATTCGACCGGCAACACCGCCAGCGGACCGGCCGGCGCGACGTCGTACTCCTGGTCGATCACCAACGGCGCCATCACCGGAGGCGGCACCACGCAGACGGTGACGTACACCGCCGGTGCGTCGGGCAACGTCAACCTCGTGCTGAACGTCGTTCTGGCGAACGGCTGCCACCAGACGAATTCGATCAACGTCCCGATCAACCCGATCCCGCCGCAGCCCACCATTACCCCCGGCGGTCCGACGACCTTCTGCGCCGGCGGCAGTGTCACGCTGACGTCGGACGCCGCCAGCGGCAACCAGTGGTCCCTCAACGGCAACCCGATCGGCGGCGAGACGGGGACCTCCACCATCGCCACGCAAGCGGGCAACTACACCGTCATCGTTACACTTTCCGGCTGCAGCAGCCCCGCCTCGGCGGCGACGGCCGTGACCGTCAATCCTCTCCCGCCGACACCGACGATCACGCCGGGCGGCCCGACCACGTTCTGCGCCGGCGGCAGCGTCACACTCACCTCGAGCAGCGTCACCGGCAATCAGTGGAAGCTCAACGGCAGCCCGATCGGCGGCGAGACGAACCCGACCACCGTCGCCAGCGCGTCCGGCAGCTACACCGTCACCGTCACCGACGGCAACAACTGCAGCGCCACCTCGGCCGCCACGGTCGTGACGGTGAATCCGCTTCCGGCCACTCCGACGATCACGCCGGGCGGCCCGACGACGTTCTGCGCCGGCGGCAGCGTCACGCTCACGTCGAGCAGCGGCAGCGGCAACCAGTGGTTCCTCAACGGCAACCCGATCGGCGGCGCGACAAGCAACACCTACGTTGCGACGGCCTCCGGCAACTACACCGTGAAAGTGACGGACGGCAACAACTGCACCAGCGCGGCTTCGGCGGCGACGACCGTGACCGTCAATCCGCTTCCGGCCGCACCGACGATCACTCCGGGAGGCCCGACGACGTTCTGCACTGGCGGCAGCGTCACCCTCACCTCGAGCAGCGGCAGCGGCAACCAGTGGTTCCTCAACGGCAACCCGATCGGCGGCGCGACAAGCAACACCTACGTTGCGACGGCCTCCGGCAACTACACCGTGAAAGTGACGGACGGCAACGGCTGCACCAGCGCGGCTTCTGCCGCGACGAGCGTGACCGTCAATCCTCTCCCGCCGACACCGACGATCACTCCGGGAGGCCCGACGACGTTCTGCACCGGCGGCAGCGTCACCCTCACCTCGAGCAGCGGCAGCGGCAACCAGTGGTTCCTCAACGGCAACCCGATCGGCGGCGCGACGAACAACACCTACATCGCCAACGCGTCCGGCAGCTACACCGTCAAGGTCACCGACGGCAACAACTGCACGAGCGCCGCCTCCGCCGCGACGATTGTGACCGTCAACCCCAATCCGAACGCCACCATCACCGCGCCGGCGAGCGTCGTTCACGGCACGACCGGCAACAGCGCTTCGGTCGCCAACGCCGGCGCCGGAGCGACCTACAACTGGTCGATCACCAACGGCACCATCACCGCGGGCACCGGAACGAACGCGATCACCTTCACCGCCGGCAACGTCGGCACGCTGACGCTCAACGTCACCGTGACCACCTCGGCCGGCTGCTCCGACGCGAAGTCGGCGAACGTCAACGTCACCCTGCCGACCGTCACCGTCACGTCGATCTCGCCGAATCACGGCACGACGATCGGCGGGACCTCGGTCACGATCGGCGGCACCAACTTCGCCGCCGGCGCTGCGGTAACTCTCGGAGGAACGGCCGCGACGAACATCGTCGTCGTCAACAGCACCACCATCACCGCGAAGTCAGCGGCGCACGCCGCCGGAGTGGTGAACGTCGTTGTCACGAACAGCGACACCTCCACCGGCACCCTGACGTCCGGCTACACCTACGACCAGCAGCATTTCGATCCGAACGGCGACAACGTGATCGATCCGGCCGATATCTTCTACCTCGTCAACTACCTCTTCCTCAACGGCCCGGCGCCACAGGGAACGGTCGGCATGTTGTCGGGTGACGCGAACGGCGACGGCATGGTCGATCCGGCCGACATCTTCTTCACCGTCGCCTATCTCTTCAACGGCGGAACGCAGCCGGCCTCGACGCCGGGCCGGCCGGCCACGACGTCCGTCGGCGCGTCACATCTATCCGGTTCCCTCTCCCTCGGCGAGCCGATCGTGCGCAACGGCCGCACCGTCATCCCGGTCATCCTCACCGCCGATGAAGGCTCCGACGTGCCGCAGGCGATCTCGCTGAGCCTCCGCTTCGACGGCCTCGCGGGCGACGCGGTCATTCACCGCTCCGGCATCTCTTCGGCGCTGCAGCCGGCGTTCGAGATCAGCCACCGCACCGGCGGCGGGCTGGCGTGGCTGGTCGCATTCAACGAAGGGACGCTGACCCTCGGTGCCGAGCGCTCCGCGGTCATCGCCGAGGTCGAGTTGCCGTCGCAGGTGCAAAACCTCGCCATCGCCATCGATCCGAAGCTCACCATGCTCACCGACGCCGGCGGTACGCACGCCGCGACCGCCGCCAACGGAACGCTGAAACTTCACGGCGTCGCGATCGGCGGCGGCGACAAGACCCGCACACCGAAAAATGATTCGAAGGGGAACGCACAATGAAGTCACTCCCGGCCATCGTTCGAGCGACGCTCACCATCATTGCGATCTGTTTCGTCCTTCCCGCCGCCGCTCCGGCGGCGGTGCTGCCGCAGGACGTCGTGACGGTCGACACCGTCTTCGGCAGGAACGTCGTCGACGTCCCGGTCTACATTCGCGACGTCTCCGGCACGCCGCTCGGCATCGACCAGCCACCCGGATCGCGCATCCAGGGCTACAGCATCAAGGTGAACTACGCACCGGCCAGTGCCGTGCAGTCGATCACCTTCACCCGGGCCGGCATCACCAGCAGCCTCACGCCGCTCTTCGAGTCCAGCCCTTCCGCGCCCGGCACGGTCTCGCTGCTCGACAGCTTCTCCGAATCGACGAACCTGATCCCCTTCACGTTGAACGCCCCCGCCCCCGGCAATCAGATCGCGCACCTCACCGTCACCCTCGCCCCCGGCGTCGCCGTCGGAACGGTCATCACCTTCACCCTCGACCCGACGCTGACCCAGTTGACGGACCAGAGCGGCTCTGGCGCCACCGCCGAGACCACCACGAACGGGCGCCTCGCACTGGTCAACGGCTCGATCACCGTCCTCCCGCCCATCCCGGTTTTCGGCTCGTGGACCCTCGCACTCCTCGCCGTCGCCCTCGCCGCGATCGCCCTTCGGATGAGAGCGTAAACCAGGAGAGCGGATCTCCCGATCCGCAGTCGTCGGACGTCCACGTCCGACGACTATTCATGCGGCACGGCAGAACGTTCGCCATACGAGCGAATCTCAGCTGAGGAGGCTTGGGGCAACCTACGCAGCCGGCCCAGCCGTATTGACAGCACCGTTCCGCCAACCTACCATCCTTATCTCTCGCTCCCCCTCAGCAAGGAACCAATGAACGGCGATCTTTCCGTCCGACGCGTCGTCTCTTTTCTATTCTTTGTTGTCTCCGTCAATCAGGTATCCGGCGCCGCACTTCCGGCGCGCTCGCTGCCGTCCGGCATCGTGGCGCCCCTTCTGGCCGCGAACGCTGCGCCGGTCACCCTTCGCGACATCCCGCTAGGCCAACCCGAGCTCGATTCGCTGGAGCTCGAGCCATTCAGCCTCTGGGCCGAAGAGCCGCACGTGCTGATCTCCGGCGCGGACGGCAAGCAGGAGCGCGTCGCCGTTCCGGTCGCGCGATTCTTTCGCGGCGTGGTCAAAGGGAGGGACGACTCGGCTGTCTATTTCCGCGTCGGGCCGGCGGGAGAGATCAACGGACTCGTTCTGCTGGGCGAGAAGCGCTTCGCCGTCGGCCGGAGCATGGCGCCAGCGAATCCCCGCAAAGCGGACGAAGAGCCGATGTCCGTCGACAGTCCGCTCGTCATCGCCGAGGTCGACCCGCTGGCCGAGGGCGATCCTTCTGCGACCTGGAGCTGCGCGATCGACCGCAATCCCATGCTCACGAGCCGCCTGACGACGCCCGGGATCGCCGCCGCGCAGTCGCTGAAGCCGATCGCCCTCGGCGGCGGTCTCACCACCACGACGTACAACCTCAAACTCTCCATTCACACCGACTACGAGCTCTACGCCGGCCTCGGCTCCTCCGCCTCCGCGGTGACCACATATGTCGAGAACCTCGTCGGCGCGGCGTCAGCGATTTTCTCTCGCGACGTTCGAACGACGCTGCAAATCGCGGGAACGCCGATCATCGTCACCAGTCCGACGGCACAGGATCAATTGACTACCGCTCCCCCCGATGACGTCAGCCTGGCACTCGCCGAGTTGGGCAAGTACTGGCACGACACCTATCCGAACGTGCAGCGATCCGCCGTGGTAATGGTGAGCGGCAAACTGTTCAACAGCGGTATCGCCTGGGAGAACACCGTCTGCGGCAATGACGTCTATTGCGGCGACGACGGCTCGACCTGCGGCTCGACGGACTTCGCCGGGAAATACATGGGCGCATACGCGTTCTGCGGATCGTCGTTCACGGTTTCGGCGACAGTCCCCGGCAACGTTCCCTACACACTGCCAAACGATGCCAGCTTCTGGATGCTCCTCGCCTTCTGCCACGAAGTCGGCCATCTCTGTAATGGGCCGCATACGAACTGCGTCACTCTCACCGCGGCGGAAAAGAGCACGTACGGCGTGACGCGCGATTACGTCGATCTTTGCGAAGGAGCCGAAACGGAAACGGGGTGTTACTCGGGAACGCCATCCTCCCCGACCGAGCTCGGCACGATCATGAGCGCCTGCCAGAACTTCTTCGGCACCGGCGGCTACCGGCAAAGCCGCTACACCTTCGGCCAGAGCGGCGAGCCGAGCGCGAAGATTCCGCCCTACCTCATCAGCGGGATCGACCAGGCGACGCCGGTAGCCACTATCACGCTCGGCGCCTGTCCGTCGCAGAGTGCCTCGGTCGCCAGTTGCACCGGCTGTACGTACGCGTGGGTGATCTCCTCGGGGACGATCAACAGCGGACAGTCGACAAACTCGATTACGTTCACGGCGACGTTAAGCGGCACCCTCAACGTCACGATCACCAATTCGCACAGCTGCTCGATCAGCAATTCCGTTGCGGTCGGTCCCTGTCTGTCGGCGCCTGCGTCGGTAACGGCCACTCCGATTGCGTCGCAGTCCCCGTGCGGGAATCCCTCGGTGCAGGTCACATGGGCGTCGGTGACGAATGCGACCGGCTACACCCTCCTCCGCTGCGGAATCAACCATTGTGCGAGCACAAGCGACTTCACATTCGCAGGCTCGACCACCGCTCTCTCCTTCACCGACGGCGGATGCAGAACGGATCTCACACCTCCGCTCCCGAACACGGCATACATCTACAAGGTCGTCGCCACTGCCGGGGCGTCGTCCTCTCCGTACAGCACGGGCGACCTAGCCACGACGATCCTCTTCACCGACGACCCGATCACGACCGGCGTCACGGTGGTCAAAGCGGTCCATGTCAGCCAACTGCGGACGGCCGTCGCCGCCGTCTGCACACTGGCCGGCACGACCGCGCCGGGATCTCCGCCGGTCGCAGGCAACCCCATCGCGGCGGCCTACATCAACACCCTTCGCACCCTTCTCGATTCGGCGCGCGCCGCTCTCGGGTTGTCCGCCATGACCTACGCCGACAACCCGCTGAACCCTTCGGGCCAGCACACCATCATCAAGAAGGCGCACATCGTCGATCTGCGAAACGGAGTCCGGTAATGCACAACAAAACTACGTCTGTCATCCCGAGCCCTTCGACTTCGCTCAGGGCAGGCTCCCCGAGGGACCTGGGGGGGCGGGGCGGCGCGAAACTCGAGCAACGATTACTGCTCGCGGTCGCCATCGCCCTTCTGCTTTGCGTCCCTCTCCACGCCGCTCCGCCGGACGCGAACAGCCTGACGCTCACCTTCGGCTCCACGACCGTCACCGCCTCGGGCGCCACACCGGGCGCGGACGTCGTCTTTTTCGCAATCGCCCGGATCGGACACGTTTACGACTATTCAACCGAGCGGTATGTGAAGGTCGTCGCCGCCACGCGCAACGACGGCGTGGCCACGCTCGATCTGCAAAAGCCGGTTCCGGCGCGAAGCATCTGGGCGGCCGTCGATCTCCGCACGGCGCGTTACGCAGTGGCCGGCCCCGCGGGGTTCTTTCTCGAGATTAGTCCCGCGCCGGCGAATCTTCTAAGAAATGGCACGAGCGGAAAAGTCGATACCTTCGCCTTCGACCATCCCGTTCTCGACTTTCTGTACGTCCATCCTGGAATCGGGGCGTGGGCTCTGGCCAAGGCTCAGGATGGTGACTCGCGCACCGATCACGACGGCCCGAACGGCCTGACCACCGTCAGCCTCGAAGATGCCGCCAAAGTGGGTGACGGCCCCGCCCACGCCGAGGAGGTGGTGACGGGAGGGGTGGTCGTCGCCCTCGACTGGTACAAGATGCAGGCGGTCGTCTTCCGCGTCGACGCCGGCGCGATCGGAGGTGCGCATTGAAGGCACTCCGCGCAGTACTGACGATCGCCGCCGCGGCAATCGCAGGCGTCGCCCTCGCCCAGGATCACCCGAACATGGCCCGCGGCTTCAATGCCGAGCACGCCTACGCCTTCAGCGGCAGCGGGAGTGTGAATTCGTTCAATGGCAACTTGACGTACGTGATTCCGATCGGGCCGCAATACCTCGTCAACGGCATGCTGCCGTATCAACTGACGTTGACGTACAACAGCCATTCGTGGGAGTACTCGAGATACACGGGCGATGACACCGCTCTCACCGCAATGCCATTGGCCCGGAGCAACGCCGGAATGGGATGGTCGCTGGCCCTCGGGGGCCGAATTTACCCGCCCGGAGCAACCGAGAATCAGGACACCACTTACTGGCTGTACGTCTCTCCCGATTCGGCAACCCATCTCTTTTTCCCCACGTTGCATGGCGGTACGGCCGACCCGACATATCAATACACGCGCGATTCGTCATACAGCCGGTTTCTGCCTCCGAGTGGTAACACCGCGAAAGTCTATCTCGCCGACGGCCGGATTGAGACTCACATGCTGCTCGATCCGAGGGTGATCGGTACGTGGCCGCCGACCACGGACACGGCACACGGTCAATGGCGGTTGACGAAGTTCGAAGATCGTTTCGGAAATCACGTCGACATCTCCTATAGCAAGGACTCCTCGCATCCCGAAGTCTGGTCGATCACCGACACAACCCGCACGATTACAGTGTCTTTCCAGAGCGATCCTACGAACAAATATAGTGCGCTTGTACAAACAGTTGACTTGCCGAAAGCGCAGGCAGCCGGCACCGTCAGTTATACATTCAATTACGTCACACCGACCGTCGTTCCCGGTTTCGGCGATAACCAGCAGGTTACGTTTCCCGTGCCGCTGCTGTCTTCGATCGATCGCCCGACGGTAGACAGCTATTCGATGACGTACGACACTCCCGATCCGAAC
>Ga0070707_100007115_pt1 | contig 10375 bp, 8 predicted proteins | sample KBSK5502metaG_FD_65468 | JGI IMG/M metagenome (GOLD analysis project Ga0070707, IMG submission 65468) | Corn, switchgrass and miscanthus rhizosphere microbial communities from Kellogg Biological Station, Michigan, USA - KBS K5-50-2 metaG | ecosystem: Host-associated > Plants > Roots >... | reverse complement strand
CAGACGGCCATCACGCTGTTCACGCTGGTCATGGCCGCGCTGATGATCCCGGGCAGCAAGCTGACCGATATCTGGGGGCGCAAAACGTGCTTCATGGCCGGCTTGGCTATTTACGGCGCCGGCGGGTTGATCGCGCTAGCATCCCAGGGCATCACGCTGCTGATCATCGGATACTCGCTGTTCGAGGGCGTGGGCTCGGCGCTGTTGATCCCGCCCATCTACATCCTGATCACGGTCGCGTTCCCCGACGTTAAATCACGCGCCAAGTACTTCGGTGTGGTCAGCGGAGCAGGCGGCCTCGGCGCTGCCGCCGGGCCCCTGATCGGCGGCATTGTTACCAGCGCGGTCAGTTGGCGGGCATCGTTCGGGCTGCAGGTCCTCGTCGTGGCCTGGATAGCTCTGCTCGCACGCAAGATCAGCGACCCAGCGCGACCAGGTCCTAAGCCCCGTTTCGACCTGTCCGGAGCGATCCTCTCGGCGGCCGGGCTGTTCTTCGTCGTACTCGGGCTGCTGCAGTCCAGGACCTACGGCTTCGGGAAGTCGCGGCAGAACCTCACGATTAACGGCACGGTCGTGATCGGCAAGGGCTCGATCTCACCGGTGTGGATCCTGGTAGCGATCGGCGCGCTATTCCTGCTGTGGTTCTTCCTGCACATACGGGTCCGCGAGCGCAAGCACGCCGCCGTGCTGCTGCCGCTCCGGCTCTTCCGGAACAAGATCTCCAACCTGGGTCTGGGCACTCAGCTGATCCAGTGGCTGATCATGCAAGGCTCGTTCTTCGCCGTGTCCGTTTACCTGCAGGAAGTCGACGGCTACAACGCCATCAAGACAGGCCTGATGCTCACGCCGGCCACGATCGGAATCCTGGCCACGTCAGCCGGCGCGGACAGATTTGCCCGGCGTCACCCGCAAAGGTGGCTGATCATCGCCGGATTCACGATCACGGCGATCGGCATGATCTTGCTGCTGAGCCTGGTCAGGGCGCATTCGGCGATCTTCACCTGGGTTCCAGGGCTGCTGCTGTTCGGGGCCGGTGTCGGGGTCATGCTGACCTCGTCGGTCAACGTAGTTCAATCCAGCTTCCCCGCCACGGACCAGGGCGAAATCTCCGGGCTATCCCGGAGCGTCTCCAACCTCGGGTCCTCGCTGGGCACGGCACTGGTCGGCTCGATCCTGGTCGCGGTCAAGCTGCCTGCCGGGAAGCCATTCGCCGCAGCCCTTATCACGATGCTCGTGTTCACGCTCATTGGCTTGCTCCTCGCCGTGCTCATCCCCCGCCAGCCTGCTCGCACCGCGTCACCCACTGAACAGTCGCCGGCGGGACCGTGACCTCACACTCACCCGTTCGTGCAATCGCCCGCGCGGGGTGACGCGGGCATCGCGCCGCGACGGGATGATTGCACAGCAGCCCCGCCCGCGCTGCCAAAGGAGAGCATCATGGACCGGTATCCCAACATCAGTGACCACGGCCTGATCGGTGACCTGCAGACGGCGGCGCTGGTCGCCACGGACGGGACGGTGGACTGGTTCTGCTGCCCGCGGTTCGACTCCCCGAGCATCTTCGCCTCCCTGCTAGATGCCGACAAGGGCGGGTACATGCGGGTTGCTCCGGCCACTGAGAAGTACGTGTCCCGCCAGCTGTACTTCCCTGACAGCGCGATGCTGATCACCCGGTTCCTGACCGAGAACGGCGTCGGCGAGGTCACCGACTTCATGCCCATCGCAGGTCATCAGGCGACCGACCGGCACCGGCTAGTGCGCCAGCTGAAGGTGGTGCGCGGCACGATGTCGTTCGTCGCCGACGTCAAGCCACGGTTTGACTACGGCCGCGTCAAGCACACGCTGGAGGTCACCAGCGACGGGTTCGTGTTCAGCTCCGCCAATGGCCAGCATCTGACCCTGCACCCGACCGGCATGCGCCAACTCAACTCGGGCGGGCACGACGGCGAGCTCAACGTCGAGCGGATGGGCGATGACCTGCGGATCACGACAACGCTGCGTGAGGGCGAGACGGCCGGGGTTGTGCTGGAGTCGATGGGTGGCCGGCCGCGCCGGATCCCGGCCGCCGAGCTGGACCAGATGATCACTGACACCAGCCGGTTCTGGCGGGACTGGGTGCACCGATCCACTTATCGCGGCCGGTGGCGGGAGATGGTGGCCCGCGCGGCCATGACTCTCAAGCTAATGACCTATGCGCCGACCGGCGCGCTGGTGGCCGCGCCGACAGCCGGCCTGCCCGAGCTGGCCGGGGGTGAGCGGAACTGGGACTACCGCTACACCTGGATCCGCGACGCGTCGTTCTCGGTGTACGCACTGCTCGGACTCGGCTATGTGAGCGAGGCTGCGGCGTTCGGCCAATGGATCAGGGACCGTGTCGTCGAGCACGGCGGCGACGGCACGGGCCCGCTGAAGATCATGTACCGGGTCGACGGGAGTTCGGACCTGAAGGAAGAGACCCTCGATCACTTCGAGGGCTGGCGGGGCTCCCGGCCGGTGCGGATCGGCAATGGCGCTGCCGGCCAGCTCCAGCTCGACATCTACGGCGAGGCACTCGACGCCGTCGCCAAGATCGATGCCCGCGGGCTGCAGCCGGCCCACCAGGGCTGGACTGCCATCGCCGACTTGATCGACTGGGTCTGCGACCACTGGGACCAGCCTGACGAGGGCGTCTGGGAAACCCGCGGCGGCCGCAAGAACTTCACCTACGGCCGGGTCCAGTGCTGGGTCGCCCTGGACCGGGCGATCAGGATCGCCGAGAATCGCGGTCGGCCGGCCGCCATCGACCGCTGGCGTGCCGCCCGCGACGCCATCTACACCCAGGTCATGACCCGCGGCTGGAACCCGGCCAGGAAAGCCTTCGTCCAGCACTACGACACCGACGTGCTCGACTCGGCGCTGCTGATGATGCCCCTGATGGGCTTCATTTCCCCGCTGGACCCGATGTGGCTGCAAACCCTGGACGCCATGGATCACGAGCTGGTCTCCGACAGCCTGGTCTACCGGTACAACCCCAGTGCCACCCCCGACGGCCTGCGCGGCAGCGAGGGCACGTTCTCACTCTGCACGTTCTGGTACGTTGACGCCCTGGCCCGCTCCGGCCGGCTCGAAGACGCCGAGCTGGTCTTCGAGAAGATGCAGACCTATGGCAACCACCTCGGCCTGTACTCCGAGGAGATCGGCATGACCGGGGAGCAACTCGGCAACTTCCCCCAGGCATTCAGCCACCTGGCGCTCATCAACGCCGCGATTAACCTCGACTACCAGCTCGACCACGGGGCCGGCGACGTCGAACCCGTGCTCGCCAGGACTGGCGGGGCCATTCCGACGGCCGTCCCCGGTTGACCGGGCGTTATGGGCGAAGATGATCACGCGGATTTGGTACTTCTAGGTACACAACCCGCGTGATCATCAACGGTGTCGCGGCATATGGTTGATTGGCCTGGCACGCGGACCACGGGGCCGTTTGAGGAGTCGTCATGGCCACTCTGGCGGAGCAAGCGCAGCTGTTCTGCGAGGCGAGCGTCCGCGACTGGACGGGCAAGGCGGCAAGAATGCTCGCCGCGACGCCGGAACTAGCTGGCTATAGCTTTGCGACTGCCGTGGTCCTGGGCGACGCGGAGCGGGTGCGCCGCGACATCGCGCGCGATCCTGGCCTGGTCAGCCGGTCCGATGAGCGCTGGGGCTGGACGCCGCTGCACGCGGCCTGCGCGTCCCGCTGGCACCGCCTCGATCCGGCCAGAGCCGACGGGCTCGAGACCGTCGCGCGGCTGCTGCTGGACGCCGGTGCCGATCCGAACGGAACAGCCGGTGGCGGCCAGGCCGCGTCGTCTGGGGGCTGGACGCCGCTCGGCTGCGCGGTCGCAGGAGAGGCGAACCAGGCGATCGTGCGGCTGCTGCTCGAACGCGGCGCGGTCCCCGATGACCGGGACCTGTACCTGGCTGGTTTCGCTGGCGACAACCATCAAACGCTGCGCCTCCTGCTCGAGCACGCCGACAACGTCGCCGACATCGCCAAGAGCGCGCTCGCCGCGCCGATCAGCAGCGGCGACACCGAGGGCGTGCGGCTGCTCCTCGACGCCGGCGCGGATCCAACCCGGTACACCGATGACGCCGACTCGCCTGCCCCTGTGATCTATCTGGAACAGCAACCCGCTGGACTGGGCCATCGTCGGCAGCGGCTTTCAGCCGGACGCCAACCCTGGTGCGGACTGGGTCCGCACCGTCGACCGGCTGATCCGAGCCGGCGCCAGCACGGACGGCATCACCCTGACCCCCGACGACCCCAAGCCGCCCAACGACGCCGTCGCCGACTACCTGCGCAGCCTGGGCATCGGCACCGCGCGACCAGGCGCCCAGGACTGAATCAGCCCCACCAGAGTGTCGAGATCGGGGCGTCGACGAGGGCTGGGGCACTCTCGTGGACAGTCCTGAGGCCATCCCCGCCGCACTCGGTGCAGAAGGCAGAGTGCTCTGCGGCTATCTTGTCGCCTCGAGCGTTCGTGGCGGCCGGCAAGGACCAGCAACCCGTCCGATCCTGGGCCTGCCGCTCAGCCAGGGCCGACGACCGTCACACCCGGCCAACGTTGCTCGGGTCGGTGACGCGCCAGGCGTGCACGCGACTCTTCCAGGCTCACCCGGCGCGGGTTCCGCCGCCACACCCCGCCCATCAGGTCCGCAACGCCAAGCGGAGCGCAAATCTCGATCGCGTCGCCATCTCCTAGTCCTAGTCGCACGGCGACGGCAGTGGCAGTTTCCGGCCAGGTCCCGATCGCATCCTCAATCGAGCTCAGCGGCGGGGGTGGATGGCCGCCGAATTTGGTCGCATACCACGTATGAACCGCCGCCTGGTTGCGCGCCTGCCAGGGCACCCCAGGACAGCGCGCGCTGAGTCGGGCGGTTACCTGGCAGTCGTAGGCGCGGCTCAGCTCGGTCGGATCAAAGAACGCAACGTCGACGTCCCGCACATCAGCAGGGCTGAATCCCGGCCCGTACAGCTCGCCCCAGACCACATCGCGCAGCGCCCCCGCGCCGATCCACGCGTGCGGAACTCGCTCGGCGCGAACGCATCTGAGCGCCCGCATGAACCAGTCATTGCCGCTGATGAGCGCTGCGAGCTGGACCGTCGCCTCGGTCCGCATCTCAACTATCCCGCGGGAGTGCACCGGCCCCGCCCGAAGGCCTGTAGTCGAGCATCACGAGGCGCGAATCGAGAATCTTGCTGCCCGCGAGCTCGAACTCGGCCCGGGGAAAGTCGGCGCACGCCGGCTCGCGACCGTCGGCTCCCAGCGTCAGTGGGAAGATCGTGACGCGAAGCAGGTCAACGAGCCCAGCTCGAATCATGCTGCTGACCAGCGTCATGCTGCCGATCGTGCGCAGCGGCTGGGGCGAGTTCAGCTTCAGCGCCGTGATCGCGGTGGCCAGGTCTCCTCGCACCAGGCGGCTGTTCGGCCATTCAAGCGGCTCAGCGAGGCTGTTCGACACCACCGCCTTCGGCAGCTCATTCATCCGCGCGCTGGTCGCATCGGCGGTTGACATCGAGGTCGCCGCCAAGGCCTGATAGGTCGTGCGCCCCATAAGGACGACCTGCGGCTCATCTAGGACCTCGCGCACCCACAGATCAAGCTCCGGACCGCCGAAGCCGAAGAACGGGCCCACATCCACGCCCGCCGCGTAGCCGTCCAGGCTGACGAACAGGTCGGCGATGAGTTCTGTCATGTCAGATCCGCTTGTGCTCAGCTGCCGGTGTGGCAGACAGCCTCGACGTTGTTGCCGTCCGGGTCGCGGACGAAGGCACCGTAGTAGCCCGGGTGGTATTCCGGCCACAGGCGCGGCTCATGCAAGATCTCCGCGCCAGCCGAGACCGCCGCGGCGAAGAACTGATCCACCGCCTCCCGGCTCACCGCGGTAAATGCGATGTGTGACTCCCTGAAGCCGTCGCCCGTTGATCTGGGCCCGATCCAGAATTCTGGCGTCGGCGGAACTCCGAAGCCGATGACGTCTCCGAAGTCCATCACCCGGCCGCCGCCCAGCACGGCGAGGACGGCGTCGTAGAAAGCGGCGCTAGCCGCGGTGTCCGCGCACTGAATCGAGATGTGATCGATCACGTCTTCATCTTCCCTGATCGTTGCTCCGCAGGTAGCACGACACAGCAAGACGCGCGACGAAGTCTCGCTGTCCGATCTACCGGTTGACGATAGATCGGCCTCCGAGCTATATTGGCGCTCATGGCGACGGAGGCTGAGCTTGACATCGACACATCGCCAGCTCCTGATAGCTGCGCGTCTCCGGCTCCTGATGGTTCCCGGCACCAGGCGATGAGTCACCCTGCCGAGCAGGGCAGTAGCGCGTTGCGGGCGTTCGCGGTACTCATGCTCCTTCTCTTTGGCGGCCTAGCCCTCCTTATCTGGGTGTTGCAGCCGTTTGCTGACCAGGTAGGCGGATGCGGCGGCGGCTGACGCACCCCGCGAGGCGAACTATCGGGCTTACTGCCTCGCGGCGGCTATGCTGTGCTGATCTAGCGACGACGGCCGGGGTTTGATCGGCCACGATGCGGGCAGCCGGAGAAACATGTACATTGCCGTGACCGTCATCGCGGCAATGCTGCTCGGATTCGGATTCGTACTACAGCAGCATGCGGCCGCTAAGCTGCCGGCCAGCTACTTGCACCTGCGGCTCATCGCCCAGCTACTCCGCCAGCGGATCTGGCTGGCTGGTGTCGCCGTCATGATCGTCGGCCAGGCTCTGTCGGCGTGGGGACTAGGCCACCTGAGCCTGACCGTCAGCGAGCCCCTCCTGGCGACGAACCTCATCTTCGCGCTGCTGCTTGCCGCTCCCATTTCAGGCGAGATCCCTCGCCGGACCGAACTGGCCGGCGCGGTTCTGCTCTGCCTCGGTGTCGGGGCGCTGTCCGCCAGCAGGTCAGTGCGGGCCCTATCGGAGTCTTTCGGCTCGTTCTCGCACTGGCCAGCCGCCGCCATCATCGCGGCAGTCGCGGCGGGCCTGGCCATCGCTGGCAGGAACGGTCCCGCTAGGCTCCGAGCGACGCTGACCGGCGCTGGAGGCGGCTTGGTGCTCGGGATCGCCGACGCCCTGACTCGGCGCAGCATCGAGATCGTCGACGGCCACGGCCTGGCCCCGCTCTTGACCACCTGGCCGGGGTATGCCGTCATCTGCACCGCCGCCGTGGGGCTGTGGCTCGTGGAGAGCGCTTTCAGCGTCGGTCACCTGCACGCATCGCTGCCAGCGATAACCGCGGGGGAGCCGTTGGCCGGGATCACGCTCGGAATCCTGGTCTTCGGCGATGTCGTGCATGTCAGCCCTTGGCTGCTCGCCCTACAGGCAGCTGGCCTGGCCGCGATGGTCGCCGGGACGATCCTCGTCGCACGAGCGCCAACGTTCGTCAGGCTGAGCCTGCAGCCCGCCCACGAGCACGGTCTGCCGAAGCTGACAGTGACGCTCGGCCCGTCCGTTGACGAGGGAGAATTGCATGTCCCGGCCAGACCGAGCATAACGGCCCCGCAGGTCATACCCATCGATCCCGAGACATCAGCCGCGTCGGCGGGTCCGGGCACGTCGGCAAGGGCAGATCCCGCAAGCAGTCTGGGTCAGGACACCCCGGCAAGTGCGGTCGGACAGGATCAACGTGGCTCCGCGGTCAATCCCGTGGTCCCAGGCTTCCAGGGCACAGCGATCCCGGAACTGGGGCTCGCCTGGCTACGGGTTCCGTGGCAGAAGCTGGCCAAACTGATCGTCCCGCGGCTCAAGGTCTCCAAGGTGCCATAGCGCCGGGCGGCGGCATGCTCTTTTCACTTCATCGGTTTCCGTAATACCGCTTGCCGATACATCGGATTCCGAAGTATCCTGTCGGCGTGACCGCCTCGCGCGCCTGGCTCTGGACTACCGTTCTCCTCACGGCCGCGGCCCTGGTCAGCGCGGTACTTCTCGCGCCGTCTGCCGGTGCAGCGCCGGTACGCGGCCTGTCGTGGCTGTTGTTCACCGGGTCGTCGGTCCACGTTGCCTCGACAGCCTGGCTGTTCACCGTTCCGGCCGTCCGCGCGTACGCCGCGCAGCACCTGGTCAGGTGCCTGTGGGTTCCGGTGAGCCTAATCGTGATCGCCGGTGCTGTGGCCGCGGCGACCAGTCCCGCCATCTTCCAGTGGCTGCTGCTGCCGTACTTCGGCTGGCAGTTCTACCACTATCAGAAGCAGAACATCGGGATGGCCTCACTCGCGGCCTCAGCGCAACGAGCCGGCGCGCTGCTCCCGGCCGAGCGTTGGCCACTGCTGCTGGCGGGCTGGGCGGGCATCGCGGCGCTGGTTGCCAGGCCAGGGTTGCTCGGACTTCGCGTGCAGCCGCTCGGGCAGTTTCCGCTCGCGCATGGGGTGTTCCTGCTCTCGGCAGCGACCTATGCCACAGCCGTCACTGCGGGCGTCGCCGCGGTCGCCCGGCGGCCCAGAGCGCTGCGCCCGGCCGGCTTCTGCTCGATCTACCTGACCTGCCTGCTCTTCTGCCTCCCGGCGTTCATTTTCGCTTCCCCTTACGCCGCCGTCGGCGGGATGACGATCGCGCACGGCGCTCAGTACCTGCTGCTCGTGACACTCATCGCAGGAGGCAGTGCCGCCCCGGGCGCAGTCAGGGTGTCCAGGCCGGTCAGGCTCGCCCTCCTGGCCAACATCGCCTTCATTGGCGGCGCCGCGCTGAGCGCCGCCTCGCACCTGCACAACGCCGGGCAGCTTGGCCGGCTGGCCTTCGGCGCCTACCTGGGCATCGTGATGTCGCATTTCGTGATCGATGCGGGGCTGTGGCGCATGCGCGATCCGCTGGCGCGGCGCTTCCTCACCAGGCACCTGCCGTACTTGGTGCCTGGCAGGCCGAACCCGGACGAGTGGCGCGAGACTCGGGTACTGCGCCGACCGATCGATCGGCAGCCGATATAGGATGCGTCATATGAACGCTCCGGACAGGCGAGCCAGCCAAGAACCAGCCGGTCAACGCCCAGCCACTCAGCGCCCAGCCAGTCAGGCACCGGCCGGGCGAGGGGCCGATGAGGCCGGCGCACTGGAGACCCTGGGCAGGTCATCGGGTCCCGCCAGCCTGATCCTGTCCAGCCTCGCGGACGGCCCCAAGCACGGCTACGCGCTGACCAAGGACATCGAGTCCTTCGCGGGCGTCCGGCTCGCGCCGGGCACCCTCTACGAGGCGCTCAGCAGACTCGAGGCGCACGGCATGATCGAGGCGGTCGAGAGCCAGGACCGGCGCCGCCCCTACCAGCTGACGGCGACGGGCGCGACTGCGCTGAGCACCTACCTTCGAGCGCAGCGGAAGGTCGCCGACGTCGGCCTTAGCCGGCTGGCCGGCAGCTGGACACTGACATGACCGCGAGCGTTCCCGCGTCGGCCCCAGGCGACCGCACGGATCATAGCGGCTCCGGCCAGGACGCAGCTGGTGGGCGCGGGTGCAGGGAATGGCGGCTGCTGCTGTGCTACCCCCGCGCCTGGCGGGCGCGGTACGGCGACGAGTTCGCTGAGCTGCTCGCCGCTGAGCTCACCGAGCAGGGGCCCTGCTGGCGGCGATCCGCCAACGTCGCGATCAGCGGGCTGCGCGCCAGGCTGGCCGGAGCCGGCCTGACTGGTCATCCGCTTGACGCCCTGGCAGCCGCCAGGGCAGGCCTGGCCGTGGTCGCAGCCTGCGGTGCGGCGGCGGGCCTTGCTGGCGCGGCGATGTGGGCCCAGCTGGCTGTTGGCATGCAATGGTCGGTCCCTGCTGACCGCGGCATCACGCAGGCCATGGACCTGATGTCCGCCGCGCTGCTGGTCGTCGCGGTACTGGCCGTGTTGGCCGCCGCACCCGTAGCCTGGGCCGCCGTCGCAGCTGCCGTCCGCGGCCAGGGACGCCAGTTCCGCTGGCCAGCTGTGCTCGTCACCGCCGGCCTGCTCGTGCTCGTGATCGGCGGCCGCCACTTCCAGAACGGCTGGCCAGGGACCGGCGGCCACCTGCTCGCACATCAGGGCCTGGTGCCCGGCGGCGTCGCCGCGTTCGGCTGGGCAACCACGATGTGGATCACCACATACTGGGTGCATCCTGCGGCGCTCGCCGCCTTCCCTGCCACCCAGCTCGGCTGGATGGTCGTGAGCCCGGTCGCCATCGGATGCGTCCTGACCGGCGCCGTGAAACTGCTGCGCCGCATGGAGCTGTCACACCGGGCGTTCCGTTATCAAACCTGGGTGGCCAACTTGGCTTGGGCCGGGCTGGCGGCCTTCCTCAGCGGGGCGCTTTCCTGGCTTTTGTCCGCAGGAGGCCGATCGGGGCCGCTCTTCCGCGTCGGCGCCATCGACCGGGTCGGGTTCGCCGTGCTCGCCCTGGCGGTGCTGACCGG
>Ga0070707_100007113_pt1 | contig 10378 bp, 9 predicted proteins | sample KBSK5502metaG_FD_65468 | JGI IMG/M metagenome (GOLD analysis project Ga0070707, IMG submission 65468) | Corn, switchgrass and miscanthus rhizosphere microbial communities from Kellogg Biological Station, Michigan, USA - KBS K5-50-2 metaG | ecosystem: Host-associated > Plants > Roots >... | reverse complement strand
TGCATCCCGACCAAGGCGCTCTTACGCACGGCCGAGATCTATCATTACATGCAGCATGCCAAGGACTATGGCCTCTCCGCCGAGAAGGTGGGATTCGATGCGAAGGCGGTTGTTCAGCGCTCACGCGCTGTTTCCGGGCGCCTCAATATGGGCGTCGGTGGCCTGCTCAAGAAGAACAAGGTGCAGGTGATCTGGGGTGAAGCCAAGCTCGGCAAGGCGGGTGAAGTCATCGTCGCCAACACCACCAAGGCGCCGATGCAGCCGCAGCATGCGCCCCCGCGCGGCACGCTGGGGGCAGGTACCTACAAGGCAAAGCACACGATCATCGCCACCGGCGCCAGGCCCCGTGTGTTGCCGGGGCTCGAGCCCGACGGCAAGCTAATCTGGACCTATTTCGAGGCGATGGTGCCGCCCGAAATGCCGAAATCGCTGCTGGTCGTTGGTTCGGGCGCCATCGGCATCGAATTCGCCTCCTTCTATCAGGCGATGGGCGTCGATGTGACGGTCGTCGAAATCGTCGATCAGATCATGCCGGTCGAGGATGCCGAGATCGCCAAGGTTGCTCAGAAGCAATTGGAAAAGCGCGGTCTCAAGATCAAGACTGGCGCCAAAGTCAGCGCACTGAAGAAATCCGGCAACGCGGTGACGGCGACGATCGAGCAGGGCGGATCAAAATCGGAACTGACGGTCGACCGGGTCATCTCCGCCGTTGGCGTGGTCGGCAACGTCGAGAATCTCGGTCTCGAAGCCCTGGGTGTGAAAACCGAGAAAGGCTGCATCGTCATCGATGGTTTCGGGCGCACCAATGTGGCGGGCGTCTATGCGATCGGCGATGTCGCAGGCCCGCCGATGCTGGCGCACAAGGCCGAGCATGAAGGCGTCATCTGTGTGGAAAAGATCAAGGGCCTCGATGCCCATCCGATGGACAAAAACCGCATACCGGGCTGCACCTATTGCCAGCCGCAGGTCGCTTCCGTCGGAATGACCGAGGCGGGGGCGAAGGCTCAGGGCCGTGAGATCAAGATTGGTCGCTTCCCCTTCCTCGCCAATGGCAAGGCGATTGCGCTGGGCGAGGACCAGGGACTGGTCAAGACGATCTTCGATGCCAAGACCGGAGAACTTCTGGGCGCCCATATGGTGGGCGCCGAAGTGACGGAGCTGATTCAGGGTTTCGTCATCGCCATGGGGCTCGAGACCACTGAGGAAGAACTGATCCACTCGGTCTTCCCGCATCCGACGCTGTCGGAAATGATGCATGAGAGCGTGCTCGACGCCTATGGCCGCGTCATCCATATGTGAAATCCCGGTGACGTCAGGCGATGAATGAAGCAGGCCTGCTTCTGGCTTTTTGAGGCATGGCTGCACTGTCGAATTTGCAAAAGTGGCGGGACATTTGCGTTGAATATCGGTGCTAGCTTGCGCGTTTCCCGTTATGGGACATAGATTGCCGAGGAGTGCCGTATGTCCGTACTTGCCGATATTTCAATCGAACTTGAAGCCATCCGCGCCCAATCCCTGTGGAAGACCGAGCGGCCCATCGTCTCGCCGCAGGACGGGCACATCAAGGTTATCCGCGATGGCGTCCGTCATGAGGTCCTCAACTTCTGCGCCAATAATTATCTGGGGCTCGCCGATCATCCGGCACTGATCGAGGCGGCGAAGACCGCCATGGAGACCCACGGCCTCGGCATGGCCTCGGTTCGGTTCATTTGCGGGACGACCGATCTCCATCGCGAGCTCGAAGCGAAGATCGCCGATTATGTGCAGCACGAGGACTGCATACTTTATGCAGCCTGTTTCGATGCCAATGGCGGAGTGTTCGAACCCCTTTTTGGCGCCGAAGACGCCATCATCTCCGACAGCCTCAATCACGCCTCGATCATCGACGGCGTCCGCCTCTCCAAGGCCAAGCGCTTCCGCTATCGCAATGGCGATATGAACGACCTCGAAGCGCAATTGAAAGCCGCCAAGGCCGAGAACGCCCGGCGCATCGTCATCGTGACCGATGGCGTCTTCTCGATGGACGGCTATCTTGCCAAGCTCGGCCAGATCCGCAAGCTCGCCGACGCCCGTGGCGCCATGATCATGGTGGATGATTGCCATGCGACGGGTTTCATCGGCCCGCAGGGACGGGGAACGCCGGCCCGTGCCGGGGTCAGCGTCGACATCATCACCGGCACGCTCGGCAAGGCGCTGGGCGGCTCAGCCGGCGGTTTCGTGGCTGCCGCCAAGCCGATTGTCGATCTCCTGCGCCAGCGCTCCAGGCCCTATCTCTTTTCCAACGCGCTGCCGCCGCCCATCGTGGGCGCGGCGATCCAGGCTATCGGCATGGCGAAGAAGGGCGATGAATTGCGCAATGGTCTGTTCGACAATGCCAGGCGCTTCCGCATCGCGATGAGCAAATCCGGTTTCAACCTGCTCCCCGGGGAGCATCCGATCATCCCGGTGATGCTGGGCGAAGCCAAGCTTGCCCAGGACATGGCATCGAAGCTCTATGAGCGCGGTATCTATGTGACCGGGTTCTTCTATCCGGTTGTGCCGCAGGGATCCGCCCGCATCCGCACCCAGATGTCGGCCGCCCACACGCCGCAGGATATTGACAAGGCCGCTGCGGCATTTACGGAAGTGGGCAAGGAGCTTGGAGTTATCTGATGCGCGCATTGGTGAAGGCGGAGCGGGCCGAGGGCCTGGTCATGCGGGACGAACCGGTGCCGGAGATCGGCTCCGACGATATCCTGATCAAAGTCAGGAAAACCGGCATTTGCGGCACTGATCTTCATATCTGGAAATGGGATGAATGGGCCCAGAAGACCATTCCGGTGCCGATGGTGGTGGGCCATGAATTCTCCGGCGTGGTCGAGGCGATCGGCAGCCATGTCCGCACTGTCAAGGTCGGCGACCGGGTGTCGGGCGAGGGTCATCTCATCGGCATGAAAAGCCGCATGGCGCGCGCTGGTCATTTCCACCTCGATCCCGAGACCAAGGGCGTCGGCGTCAATGTGCCGGGCGCTTTTGCCGAATATCTGAAGATCCCGGCCTTCAACGCCATCCATCTGCCCCCCGAGGTCGATGATGAGATCGCCTCGATCCTCGATCCGCTCGGCAATGCCGTGCATACCGCTCTATCCTACGATCTCGTCGGCGAGGACGTCCTCATTACCGGCGCCGGGCCGATCGGCATTATGGCGGCGGCGGTGTGCCGTCATGTCGGCGCCCGCCATGTGGTGGTGACCGACATCAATGACTACCGCCTCGATCTCTGCAAGGAGGTCGCCGATGTGGTGACCGTCAATGTCTCGCGCGAAGATCTGGGTGAAGTCATGGAGCGGATCGGCATGCGCGAGGGCTTTGATATCGGCCTTGAGATGTCTGGCGCCCCCAAGGCGTTTGATCAGATGGTCGAGCATATGATCATGGGCGGGAAGATCGCCATGCTCGGCATTCCCTCCGGTAAGACGCCGGTCGACTGGAATTCAGTGATCTTCAGGTCCCTCACCATCAAGGGCATCTATGGCCGCGAGATGTTCGAGACCTGGTACAAGATGATCGCCATGCTGCAATCGGGCCTCGATATCAGGAAGGTCATCACCCACCGCATGAAGGCCGCCGATTTTGGGCAAGGCTTCGCTTTGATGAAACAGGGTTCCTGCGGCAAGGTTGTTCTGGACTGGAGCACCTGAAAGTGGCAGTCGGGCGTGGTGTAAAACCTAACTGAGGGCAGATCCTGATATGCTTGTCGCCTATGGGACTGCCAATGGCTGCCTGACCGAGTTTCCGCAAGCGGACAAACCCGTCATCCCGCCTGGCACTGTATGGATAGATCTGGTCGAGCCGAGCCACACGGAGGAAGCCGCCGTGGAGGAGACGCTCGGCATCGACATTCCGACCCGCGAGGAACTGGCCGAGATCGAGGCATCGAGCCGGCTCTATGCCGAGGACGGTGCGGCCTTCATGACCGCCAATCTCATCCGCCGCGGCGAGAATGACCGCCCCGAATCCTCGCCGGTGACCTTCATCATCAAGGACAATACACTGATCACCATCCGCTACCATCATCCCCAGGCGTTTCCCGTCTATGTGCGCCGCGCGATGAAGCCGCAGACGACATCGATGTCGGGATGGGGGGTGCTGATCAGCCTCCTCGAAGCGGTGGTCGACCGCGCCGCCGATCATCTCGAACGCGTCGGCACCATCGTCGATGACACATCCCGGCAGATCTTCAATTCCGACCGTCATTCGGCGAGCCGCCGGATCCGCAAGAAAGCGCCCAATCTCCAGGAACTGCTGGAGAAGATCGGCGAGGAGGGCGACTTCAATTCCAAGATGCGTGAAAGCCTGGTGTCGATCGGCAGGCTTGCCGCCTTCATGTCGGCGATTCTCGAACCCTTGAAGCAGACGCGCGAGATGAAGGACCATCGCGCCCGCGTCAAGATCCTGCAGCGCGATATCATCTCGCTCACCGACCATGGGAGCTTCCTCTCCGGCAAGATCACTTTCTTGCTCGAGGCCGTCCTCGGCATGATCTCGATCGAGCAGAACGGCATCATCAAGATATTCTCGGTTGCCGCCGTGGTGTTCCTGCCGCCAACCCTGGTGGCGAGCATCTATGGCATGAACTTCGACATCATGCCGGAGCTGAAATGGGTGCTGGGCTATCCTTTCGCGCTCGGCCTGATGGTCCTCTCGGCGATCCTTCCCTACGTCTATTTCAAACGCAAAGGCTGGCTATGAGCAAAATGACCCTGATCAAGGGTTCGGACCGGATCGCCTCTTCGGAATTGGGCGAAGCCGTCAAGGCGAACGAGCCGCAAGGTGCGCCTGTCGCGATGATCCGTTCGAAAGACTGGCGCGAGGGGCCGGATGCCGGGGTGTGGGAGTGCACGCCCGGCAAATGGAAGCGCGCCGTCAAGAATGCCGAATTCGCCCATTTCGTGAAGGGCCGCTGTCAGTTTCACCACGAGGATGGCACCGTGATCGAAATCGCCGCCGGCGATGCCGTCTATTTTCCGGCCAATACGCGCGGGCTCTGGAATGTCATCGAAACCGTGCGCAAGACCTATTTCTTGCTGCCGATGAGCTGAACTTCCATGCGGAGGCGCGGCTCTTTCCACTTATCGTCATCCCGGCGCGGGCAGCGTTTCCCGCGTTGCACTTATTCAATGGGTCCCGGCTTTCGCCGGCATGACGATTTGGGAGAGAATGCGAAATCGTCATTCACCGTGAGCCCTCGGCCATGGCGCTGACGCTGTGGATCGCATTGGGCGGCGCGATCGGTGCCGCTTTGCGTCATGCCCTGAATGTCGGCATTGCCAGGATTGCGGGCAGTGATTTCCCCTGGCACACGATGCTGATCAACATTTCCGGCTCATTCGTGATGGGCGTGCTGATCTCGATGATGGCATTGCGCTGGAATGTGTCCAATGATCTGAGAGCCTTTCTGACCACAGGCATCCTTGGAGGCTACACGACCTTCTCGGCCTTTTCGCTCGACTTCGCTTTTCTGGTCGAGCGCAAGACCTACTTTCTCGCCGGCGCCTATGCCTTGGGATCGGTGGTTGTTTCGCTGATCGCGATCTTTGCCGGCATGGCGCTGGCACGGACGCTCGCATGAGCGAGGTGACGCACCGCCGCGTGGTGCGCGATGAGGACGGCATGCGGCTCGACCGCTGGTTCCGCATCCATTTTCCGCAAGTGACCTTCGCCTATCTGAACAAGCTGGCGCGCACCGGGCAATTGCGCATCGAAGGCAGAAGGGTGAAGCCCAATGCGAGGCTCGCGGAAGGCCAGGAGATCCGGGTACCACCGCTCTCTTTCGAGGCCAGGCCCGCCGATGCGCCATCGGCCGAAGCCAAGCCCCTCACCCGGGATGAGCGCAAACTGTTCGACAGCATGATCCTGCATGAGGACAAGGACATCTATGTCCTCAACAAGCCCGCCGGTCTCGCGGTGCAGGGCGGCACCAAGACGCATCGCCATGTCGATGGGTTGCTGATCGGCCTTGGCGCCGAACTGGGCGAAAGGCCACGCCTCGTCCATCGCCTCGATCGCGAGACATCGGGCGTGCTGGTCATCGCGAAAAGACGCGCAGTGGCCGCAGCACTCGGCAAGCTCTTCGCCACCCGCACGGTGCGCAAGATCTATTGGGCCGGCGTCAAAGGCGTCCCCAAGCCTTCACAGGGCAAGATCGATATCGCGCTCATCAAGGCGGCAGGCCCCGATGGCGACCGGGTGCGCGTCGCCGGAGCCGATGAGGAAGAGGCGCAGCGCGCCGTCACCCATTACAGCATCATCGACAAGGCCCCCCCGGTGATGGCCTGGATGTCGCTCAAGCCCTCGACCGGACGCCAGCATCAATTGCGCGCCCATATGGCCCATATCGGCCATCCGATCCTGGGCGATGATAAATATGGCGGTCATGAAGACCTGCCGGCGGCAATCCCCAACCGGCTGCATCTGCATGCGCGGCGCATCGTGTTCCCGCATCCGAGAGGCGGCATCGTCGATGTGACCGCCCCCTTGCCGCCCCATATGCGGGAAACCTGGGCTCTGTTCGGCTTCGACCCGCAGCGCTATGACGAAGGCCCAGCCTCAGAGGACCGGAAATGAAGCTCGCAATATTCGATGTCGACGGCACGCTGATGGACAGCCAGGCCATGATCCTGGCCTCCCTCACGGCCGCCTTCTCGGCCGAGCAATTGCCTTTGCCGTCGCGGCCCGAGATGCTGGGCATCGTCGGTCTTTCGCTGGTGAAGGCGATGAGCGTTCTGCGTCCTGACGATGAAGCCCCTCGGCATGAGCGGCTGGCCGAGGCCTATAAGAAGGCTTTCTGGTCCTACCGGACGAACAAGTCCTATCCCGAGATCCCCTTTGATGGGGCGCTCGACCTGCTGCGCCGGCTCCAGGGCCGCAGCGACGTGCTGATCGGCATCGCCACCGGCAAGGCACAGCGTGGTGTGCGCCACATCATCGACCAGTTCGGCCTGGAAGGCGTCTTCGCGACAATACAGACCTCCGATGATGCGCCCTCCAAGCCGCATCCGGGCATGATCCTGCAGGCCATGGCCGAGTGCGGGGCGGCGCCTGAGGATACGGTCATGATCGGCGATGCCGTCTTCGACATCGACATGGCGCATGCCGCCGGTGTCAGGGCCATTGCGGTGAGTTGGGGCTTCCAGCCCCCGGCTTCGCTTGAACGAGCAAAACCGCATGCAATTGCCAATAGCTTCAATGAGTTGGAGGATGCACTTGCAGCGCTTTGGCAAGAGAGGGCGGCATGACGGCAAGCCCCGCCCGGCGCTTCTACAAGCAGGTGGCCGTGACCGGGACGGCAGCGCCCTTTTCCGTGGCGCTGGACGAGCGCTCCCTGCGCACCCCGCTCAAGCGCTCGCTTGACCTCCCGACCAGGCCGCTGGCCGAGGCGGTCGCCTCCGAATGGGCGGCACAGGCCGAAAAGATCGATCCCCATTCGATGCCCTATACCAAGCTCGCCAACACGGCGCTCGATCGGGTTTCCACCAGTCGCGAACGTATCATAGGCGAGATCGTCGATTTCACCGGATCGGACCTCGTCTGCTATCGTGCCGAGAAACCACAGGACCTGATCGAACGGCAGGCCCGCGCCTGGCAACCGGTTCTCGATTGGGCACGTTCCGCCATCGGGGCTGAATTCCAGGTGACCGAAGGCATCGTCCATATCGAGCAGCCAGCCGCATCGCTCGAGGCCATGCGGGACTATCTCGCCGGCAAGAGCCCCTGGGCGCTGACGGCCCAGCACAATATCACGACGCTGACCGGCTCGGCCCTGATCGCGGCCATGGCTTGCGAAGGCGGCATCCTGCCGGCGGAAGCCTGGCTCGCCGCCCATGTCGATGAGGACTGGCAGATCGAGCAATGGGGCCCTGACGAGGAGGCCCGGCACCGGCGGGACTATCGCAAGCGGGAATTCGACATTTGCCTCCGCTTCTGCGAGCTTTCAAAATGAGTAACTGAAGGGCAGACCCTCAATGCGGGAGATTCTTGAGAAACTGGAAGAGCGCCGCGCCAACGCAAGGCTGGGGGGCGGACTGAAGCGCATCGAGGCCCAGCACGGCCGCGGCAAGCTGACGGCGCGCGAACGCATCGATCTCCTGATGGATCCCGGCTCCTTCGAGGAGTTCGACATGTTCGTCGAGCATCGCTGTACCGATTTCGGCATGGAGAAATCCAAGATCCCCGGCGATGGCGTCGTCACCGGCTGGGGCACGATCAACGGCCGCATCGTCTATGTCTTCGCCAAGGATTTCACCGTGTTCGGCGGCTCATTGTCGGAAGCCCATGCCCGCAAGATCACCAAAATCCAGGACATGGCGGTGCAGAACCGCGCGCCGATCGTCGGACTCTTCGATGCCGGTGGTGCTCGCATCCAGGAAGGTGTCGCAGCCCTTGGCGGCTATGGCGAGGTCTTCCAGCGCAATGTTCTCTCCTCGGGCGTCATCCCGCAGATATCGGTGATCATGGGCCCGTGTGCCGGCGGCGATGTCTATTCGCCGGCGATGACCGACTTCATCTTCATGGTGCGCGATACGAGCTACATGTTCGTGACCGGGCCCGATGTGGTGAAGACCGTCACCAACGAGACGGTGACGGCTGAGGAACTCGGCGGCGCCTCGGTGCATACGACCCGTTCATCGATCGCCGACAAGGCCTATGACAATGACGTCGAGGCGCTCCTGCAGATGCGCCGCTTCATCGATTTCCTCCCGTCGTCCAACACGGCGCCTATCCCCGAGCTGCCGAGCTTCGATGATGGCGAACGCATGGACATGTCGCTCGACACGCTCATTCCGCGCAATCCGAACCAGCCTTACGACATGAAGGAACTGATCCAGAAAGTCGCCGATGAGGCCGATTTCTTCGAGATCCAGGAAAGCTTTGCCCGCAACATCATTACGGGCTTTGCCCGCATGGAGGGACGCACCGTGGGCATCGTCGCCAACCAGCCGCTGGTGCTCGCCGGCACGCTTGATTCCGATGCCGGGCGCAAGGCGGCACGTTTCGTGCGGTTCTGCGATTGCTTCAATATCCCGATCGTCACGTTTGTCGATGTGCCGGGCTTCCTTCCCGGCACCGCGCAGGAATATGGCGGGCTCATCAAGCATGGCGCCAAATTGCTGTTCGCCTATGCCGAGGCGACGGTGCCCAAGATCACGGTCATCACCCGCAAGGCGTATGGCGGCGCCTATGTCGTCATGGCCTCGAAGCATATCAGGGGCGATGTCAACTATGCCTGGCCGACAGCCGAGATCGCCGTGATGGGCCCGAAGGGTGCAGCCGAGATCATCTACCGCCAGGAATTGGGCGAGCCCGAGCGCATCAAGGTCAGGGTCAAGGAATATGAGACCCGCTTCGCCAATCCCTTTGTCTCGGCCGAACGCGGCTTCCTCGATGAGGTGATCATGCCGCATTCGACGAGGAAGCGCGTCTGCCGCGCGCTCAATATGCTGCGCAACAAGGAATTGCTGAATCCCTGGAAGAAGCACGACAACATTCCGCTGTAGCGCATGGATCGCGATGATCTGTTTCTGAGACTGGGGTTGGCGCTCGCCATCGGGTTTCTGATCGGCCTCGAACGCGGCTGGAAGGAGCGCGATGAGGAGGAGGGCCAGCGTACTGCAGGCCTCAGGACCTATTCGCTCATTGCTCTTCTCGGCGGTATTTTCGGTGCGCTGACCAGAGATCAGACCTTCCTTCTTCTCGCTTCGGGCTTCGTCGTGGTGAGCGGCGCCCTTGCAGCCTTTTACTGGCGCGAAGGCAAAAGGGAAGATGATTACAGTGCGACGAGTGTCGTGGCCGTCATGCTGAGCTACATGCTGGGCGCTTTCGCCGTCCTCGGCGATCCGACCGTGGCAGCAGGTGCGGGCGTTGCGACGGCGCTGCTGTTGGCCACCAAAGCGCAATTGCATGGCTGGCTCGCCCGCATCACCTGGCCCGAATTACGCGCCGGCCTGTTGCTCGCGGCCATGACCTTCATCGCTCTGCCGCTTCTGCCGCATCGGGCGATCGATCCCTATGGTGCGATCGATCCATATGAACTCTGGCTGATGACGATCCTGATCGCCGCGGTGTCCTTTGCCGGCTATGGGGCGATCCGCATCGCCGGGCCTGAGCGCGGAACTGTGATGGCGGCGGGTGCGGGAGGACTCGTCGCTTCGACCGCGGTGACGCTGACGCTGGCGCGTCTCGCCCGCGACAATCCGGACCGCGTTCGTCTGTTGGGCGGCAGCGTGATCCTTGCTGGTGCTGTGATGCTGCTCAGGGTCCTCGTGGTGGTCGCGGTCATCAATCTGGCGCTGGCGACATCGCTGGCGCCGGTTTTGGCCTCAGGCGCCCTGGCAATGGC
>Ga0070707_100007112_pt1 | contig 10378 bp, 6 predicted proteins | sample KBSK5502metaG_FD_65468 | JGI IMG/M metagenome (GOLD analysis project Ga0070707, IMG submission 65468) | Corn, switchgrass and miscanthus rhizosphere microbial communities from Kellogg Biological Station, Michigan, USA - KBS K5-50-2 metaG | ecosystem: Host-associated > Plants > Roots >... | reverse complement strand
GCTGGGGCGCGAGCTCTGGGCGCTCGAGCTGAAGGCCTCGCGGAGCGTCGACGCGCGCGACCTGCGCGGCCTGCGCTCGTTCGCCGAGTACCACGGGAAGCGCCATTCCCCGGCCGTCCTGTACCTCGGAGACGTCCGCCGTCGCATCGAGGGCATCGACGTGCTGCCCTGGCAGGAGGGGCTCCGTACCCTCGGACTGTGAGGTGCAGCGCTGTCCGCACGAGGTGCAGGTCACGCAGCGTTCCTTCGATCCAGCGCGTCCGTCACCGTGATTCACCGACGGCTAGGGGATTCGCGCTTGGGTTTCCACGACTCACTCGCGCCACGCGGCGCCGCCGGGGTTGTCGTCTGCGAGCGGGGGGCTGTCAACGGTTGCCCGCCCGCGCGGGACTCAGCTGGGCTTCCGGCCGATGGCCTGACCGAACGGAATCGCCCAGATCGACCCCGGTGCCTTCGCAAGGTCCCGGAACCGAGCGACCGCCTGGACCAGCGTTTCCGCCGTACTCCAGCCCTCACTAACGGCAAGGGTTGCAAGGTCCCCCTCGAGTACGCCGGCGACCAGGGAGCAATACTCGGCGCGCTCCTCGGGGCGCTCGGGCTGCTCGAAGCCAAGGGTCAAGAACACATCATCGAACCCCGCCGAGTGGAGGAGCGCTCCCAGCTCCCGCCCGACGTCGGGATTGCCTCCCGAGCGCTGCGCACCGAGGCGAACCACGCGCCCCACCTCGCGAACGAGGGGGTCATCGGGCCAAACGATGATGGATGCGTTGATGGCGTCGCGCAGCGCGACCAGCCCCCCGGGGCGGAGGACCCGCTTGATCTCGGCCAGCGCCTTCTCGCGCTCGGGGATGTGAAAGAGAACCGTCTGGGAAAACACCACGTCGAAGCTGCCGTCCGCGAAGGGGAGATCGAAGATGTCTCCCTGGCGAAAGGCGACGTTCTTCACGCCCAGGGCACGAGCGCGCGTGCGCGCCCCGTCGAGTTGCTCGGCGGCGCGGTCGATTCCGACGGTCTGCCCGTCCGGTGCCCAGCGGGCGAGGCCGACGGTGATCGAGCCCGGACCGCAGCCACAGTCGAGGATCTGACTGGCCGGGCGGACGTGGTGGCGGAAGAACGCACACGAGCGCTCTGCGCTGCGAAATTGCATGTACGCGAGCGCGCCCTCCTGGTACCCGATGGTGTAGCTGCTCTCGGTCTCCATCACGCGTCCCCCAGCCGCTTGGCGACGCCCTCGAGAATCTTCTGCCCGACGGTCGGCGCGTCCCTGAGCAGCGCCGTGAAGCTCCGCTCGTCCAGGCGCAGGAGCTTCATCGCGGTATCCGCGGTCACGGTGGCCGTGCGCGGCCCGTGGGTCAGGAGCGCCACCTCGCCGAAGAATGCCCCCGGCCCGAGCGTCGTGAGCTTGTGCCCCTCGCGCGTCACCGTCGCCGTGCCGGTCGCCACGATGTAGAAGAGCGCCTCGCGCTCACCCTCGTGCGTGAGCACCTCGGCCGCCGGGACCTCGATCTCCTCAGCGAGGGTCGCGATGCGGTCGAGCTCCTCGGCCGTGCATGCCTCCAGCAGCGGGACGCCCTTCAGCCGGTCGAGGATCGTCCCGCGCCGCGGCGGCATCGCGCCGACGGTCGTCGCCGGGCGGGTCGCTTCCGGCCGGCGGCCCCACGCGGCCACCAGGCCGGAGGGCATGGAACAGAGCGTCCGGGGGTCGTTCAGCCCGGCGATCTCGCGGTCGAGCTCGTCTTCCGTGACCGTTCCCGAGGCGATGAGCGGTGCACGCAGGTGCTCCAGGGTGAAGCGGTGCGCGGCGGTCCCGGGGCTGCCCCCGCGGACGATCGGTGCGCGCACCTCGCCGGCGACGTCTTCGAGCCCGCTCGCGATCAGCTCTCCCGGCAGGCGGAAGCCGAACTCCGGATCGTACCCCGCATCCTGCAGCACGCCGATCACCGCCTGCCACACGCGGACGGACAGCTGCGTGCCGTTGCCCGTGTAGCGGAAGATGCGCGGCGGGCTGGCGAAGAGCCCGTGGCAATCGAGGTCCTCGATGACGATCCAGCCCCCGGGCTTGAGCGCGGACACGAGCCGTCTGAGCACCGCATCGCGCTGCGGCAAATGCTCGAGGACGAGGCGGCTGTGGATGAGATCGAAGTGCCCCTCCGGCACCTCGTCGGTCACGATGTCGTGCCGCAGGGCCTCCAGGTTCGGCTCGCCTAGCGCGTCGAGGAAGCGGGTGTCGAGGTCGGTCGCGATGACCTTCCCCGCTGGCCCTACCCGTCGGCAGAGCCACTGCACGATGGACCCGCCCCCGCCACCGACTTCCAGGCACGTCCAGCCTGCGCCCACCCCGACGGCGTCGAGATGGCGCCGCGTCCCCGGGTCGAGCATCGACTCGAGCCCGGCGAGCCGCACCCGCTCTTTCTCCCAGGAGTTGTCGAAGACGTAGGCACCCATCGCTTGCTCCTCCCTGTCCTCAGGACCGGCTCGCAGCGGCACGCATCACGACGCCATCGGCTCCGCGGTGGCGTGACCAGATGATGGCCGCGCGCGCCGCCGCCGGTAGACCGCCGCGCCTGCTCTTCCCGAGCAGGGCGGCGCGCAGCACGTCGGGGTCGATGCCGACGGCTTCACGGACGTTCTCGAAGGAGAAGGACGACTCGGGGTCGACGGCTGCGATCCATTGCCGGGCCCTCTGCCCGGTCGGCCCGGATCGGTCCAGGGCACCGATGCCGTCGAGGAGTGTGCGCCACATCAGCCTCTGCGCGATCTCCTCACCGTTCGTCATCGGCTTGCCCCTCCTGTCCGGGAGAAACGCAAGTGCCGTGCCACGGCGTGGTCGGCGCGATCCGGGGCGGTTTCTCGCGGCCGCCAGAGGGCCTCGGCGGCCGGAGCCCCGCCGGGGTGCTTCATCCGGTACGCAGCGGCGGCCCTCGAGGCCGGGTCAGGTGCGTACGCGCGTTAGCGCAGCGGGGTCGTCCCCCTGGTCGGGCTCCTGTTGATGCCGCTGGTGGTGGAGACGCGGGACCGGGTGCTGGCGGACTGAAGACCGGGTTGACCACCAGAGGAGGGGTGTGTATGTCTTGTAGTAGGTTACACACCTCATGACTCGCGTCCAGATTCTGCTGCCCGAGGACGAGGACCGTGCCCTGGAGCGGCTGGCCCGCAGCCGCGGAGAGTCGAAGTCCAGCCTCGTGCGCCGTGCAGTGGCCCTTCTATTCCGGCTCGAGGCCGACCAGGGCGAGCCCCTGCTGGGGTTGATCGGGCAAGCCGGGAAGGCAGGGGGCGGCCGGGGGGCGCGCGATCACGACCGGATCCTCGCACGTGCGGCGCGGGAGCAGAGCAGGCGCTAGGGTGGAGCCGCGCCGGGTCTTCGTCGATACCGGCGCCTGGTTTGCGGTGCAGGCATCCGACGACGAGTGGCACGGCAGCGCCGTGGGGACGCTGCGCGCTCTCCTCGCAGGGCCCCGCGCCTTGGTCACGACGAACCACGTCGTCGGGGAGACCTACACGCTCCTGCGCGTGGTCTCCGGTCATGCCGCGGCGGTTCGCTTCCTCGACTACCTCGAGGAGTCGCGGCGGCTCGAGCGCATCTTCGTCGATCAAGACACCGAAGGACGGGCGCTCCGGCTGCTGCGTCAGCACGCCGACCAGGACTTCAGTTTCGTCGACGCAACGAGCTTCGCCGTGATGCGCGCGGAGAAGGTCCGTCATGCCTTCGCGTTCGACCATCACTTCTCGATCGCCGGCTTCCTGCGGGTTCCCGTGGACGTGCCCGTCGAGCAGGTGTAGATCACCGGCGCTCCAGCTGGCGGAGGACCTGCTCGGCGCGGATCGGCGCGCCCATCTCGGTGAACAGCCGGTGCGCCTCGCGGAGCAAGCGCTCGTGAGCACCCTCGTCGCCCAGCATCCGCGCCAGCTCGGCCTGCTCCAGGAGGACGAAGGGTTTCCACCCCTTGGCCCCCGACTCGTCGACGAAGGCGAGGGTCTCGGAGAGAATGCGCTCGATCGCGCTCGCCGCCTGCACACCCTCCGTCTCCCTGAGGACACGAACGAGGACGAGCTGGGCGGGAAACTCCCAGAGCCTCGCGCCGAGATCGCGGCCGAGCCGGACCGCCTCCTCGGCTGCCTCCCGCGCGCCCGCGTGGTCCCCGAGACCTAGAAGCGCCCTGGCCAGGGCGGCGAGCAGGCACGGCTCCCAGAAACGGTTGCCCCGTCCTTTCAGCTCGCCGAGCCGTCGATTCACTGCATCCAGCGCCTCGGCCCAGCGCTCCTCGAGAACGTGGGCGAGCCCGAGGCCCGCAGAGGCGAGGGTCCGCCCTGGCTCGTTGGCGAATCGCTCGGAGATCTCCGCCGCCTCCCGGCCGTGCGCCCGAGCCGAGGCGGTATCTCCGCTGATCTCGCAGACGTACACGCGGCACGCGTGGGCAAGTGCCCGGGCGAGGAGGTGGCGGGGCTCCCGTGCCAGCTCGATGGCCCGTGCCGCACCTCGCTCGGCCTCGCCGATCCGGCCGGCCCAGGCGAGCGCCACTCCGCCCATCGCCAGGAAGAGCAGGTACGGGCTGGCGCCGGTCAATCGGGCTCCGACCGTGGGGTCCCGGCCAGTGATGTCGAATATCTCCTCGGTGCAGCGCAAAGCTTCCGCCACACGGACTGCTGTTACGAGGACCAGGCCCAGGCCGAAGCGGGACGTGATCCTCAACTCGGCCTCTCCGGTCTGGTCGGCCAGCGTCGTCGCTTCGGTGAGGAGATCGAGCGCTTCCCGGCTTTCGCCCCCGAAACCGCGAGACAGTCCGCAGCCCGTGAGGAGCAGGCTCGCGGCGCGAGGGTCATCGGTCCGCGCAGCGGCTTCCCTCGCTTCCGTGCAGAGTCGCTCGATGTCTCCTGGCGGCGCGCCGGTGCGGGCCATGTAGAGGAGTATCTCGGCCGTCGTCTCCGCAGACTGCACCCGATTCTCGCGCGTTGCCGGCAGCCGTCCGAGCAGCGTCCTCACGCTCTGCCAGTGCTTCAGGGTCTCGGCCGAGTGACTCGCTCCGGCCCATTCGGCGGCGCGGCGATGCCAGCGGATCGCTTCCTCGGCTTCGCCGGCCGACTCCCAGTGATAGGCGAAGAGGGCGGCTCGCTCGTCGAGCTTCGCGGGGTCGAGCTCTTCGAGCACCCGCGCGACCGCGGCGTGAACCCGGCCCCGTCGCTCGGAGAGCTGCGAGCGATAGGCGACCTCCTGGGTGAGCGGGTGCTTGAACGCGTACTCGGCCTCCGGATAGAGCGCCTCGGGGTAGAGGAACTCGGCACCTTCGAGGGAGCGGAGGGCGGCGTCCACGTCCGGCTCGGAGAGCTCGGCGACACGCTTCAGGACCGCCCCCGTGAACGTGTTGCCGATGACCGAGGCGGTCTGCAGCACCCACTTCTCGTTCTCGCCGAGGCGGTCGATCCTCGAGGCGAGCACGGCCTGCACCGTCGGCGGTACGGAAAGGCTCTCGACGGGCGTGACCAGCCGGTAGGCTCCTCTCGCTCCCTCGAGCCTTCCGCTCTCGACCAGGGACTGGACCACCTCCTCGATGAAGAACGGATTGCCACCCGTACGCTCGCGGATGAGCCGCGCGAGGGCGTCGAGCGAGGGAGCGGCGCCCAGCAGGTCGGTCAGGAGGGCGGCGATCGCCTCGGGTCCGAGGGGCAACAGCGGGAGCTGCTGGTAATAGGACTTCTGCATCCAGCGCGCGTGGTACTCGGGGCGGAAGTTCAGGAGGATCAGCGTCCGCGTCCCCGGAACCCCCTCGACGAAGTTCTCCAGGAAGGCCTCGCTCGCGCCGTCGATCCAGTGGAGGTCTTCGAAGAGGTGCAGCGCCGGCTCCTGCCCGCTCCGGGCGCGCATCATTCGCCGGATGACCTCGAAGAGCTGGCGCTGGCGCACCTCGGGAGCGAGGGGCGGAGCTGGCCGCTCCGGATCGGGGACGCCGAGGAAGTCGAACATGAGCGGCAGCGCTTCGCCGAACCTCGGGTCGAGGAGAACCATCCGTCCGGCGATCTTGTCGCGGCAGGCTCTCGCCATGTCCCGCTCCGTGATCCCGAAGTAGGCGCGGGTCAGCTCGAGGATCGGGAGGAGCGGGAGCGTCTTTCCGTGCGGCAGGGCATGAGCCTCGTAGACCGGGATGTCGCGGGCCCGGCAGCGCTCGGCGAGTTCGAAGCAGAGCCGGCTCTTTCCCGCCCCCGCCTCGCCGACGACGCCCACCACCTGGCCGTTTCCCCCGCTTGCCCGTTCGAGCGCCGCCTCCAGGGCGGCCATCTCGCTACTGCGGCCGACGAATTTCGAGAAGCCTCGCGCCCGCGAGATATCGAGCCGGGCGCGCACCGGACCGACCCCTTCGAGCTCGCAGACGTGGAGCGGCTCGCCGACGCCCTTCACCTGCATCGCTCCGAGCTCGCGGAGACGGAAATAGCCGGAGACCAGGCCGGCGGTCTCCTCGGTGAGCAGCACGGTTCCGGGCTGGGCGAGCTGCTCCATGCGGGCGGCCAGGCCGACCGTGTGTCCCTGCGCCGTGTAGTCCATGCGGAGATCGTCGCCGATCCTCCCGACCACCACCTCCCCGGAGTTGAGGCCCATGCGGACGGAGAGGTTCAAGCCGCGGGCGACGCGGAGCTCGTCGGCGTAGCGGCGGATCTCGTCCCGCAGGTGGAGCGCCGCCCAGCAGGCGCGCTGGGCGTGATCCTCGTGCGCGATCGGGGCGCCGAAGAGCGCCATGATGCCGTCGCCAGTGTACTGGTTCACGGTCCCCTCGAAGCGGTGAACGCCGTCGGCGAGGATCGCGAAGAAGCGGTCGAGGATCCCGTGCCACTCCTCGGGGTCCACCTGCTCGGCGAGCTCCATCGAGCCCTTCACGTCGGCGAAGAGGACGGTCACGTGCTTGCGCTCGCCCTCGAGGGCGGCGCGGGAGGTGAGGATCTTCTCGGCGAGGTGGTTCGGGGTATACGCGCGCGGTGCCAGGGGCTTGTCGGGCCCCGGGGCCGGTCGACCACACTCGGCGCAGAACTTGGCGGCGGGCGGGAGGTGGGCGCCACACACGGCGCAGGCCGCCGCCAGCGGCGCCCCGCACTCCGGACAGAACTTCCCACCCGCTGGGCTGTCGTGCCGGCAGCGCGGACAGCGCATTGCAGTCGCTCCTATGGCGATCGCGCCGCGCAGGTCAAACCGGTCTCTTCTACGCGGCGGCGATCACCCTCAGGCGGGGCGCAACGACTCGGGACCGCGATGGCTTCAGCTTCCCGACGGTCACCAAAATCTGCGCAAGAGCTCGCGCTGCGTTTCGCAACAGATCGCTGCAGACGGATTCATCGCACGCCGAGCGGACGGCCGCAGTCGCACGACCGCTGCGGTGCGGACCGCTCTGCGGTTGCGACCGCGAGCGGCCCGGCGCACTCGCCGCAGAACTTGAAGCCGGGCGGGTTCGCGAGCCGCACCGCGGACAGGTCAGCCCGCAGAACTTGACGCCAGCCGGATTCTCGAACCCGCAGGCGGCGCAGGTCACCGCCCGAGCTCCTTCGCCAGCCACTGCGCATGCCCGGTGGCGCCGATCTCCGTGAAGAGGCGGTGCGCCTCGCGGAGCGCGCGCTCGCGCCCCTCCTCGTCGCCGCTCTGGCGTGCCAGCTCGGCGCGCTCGACGTGGACCAGCGGCTCGAACGCCTTCGCGCCCGTGTCGCGCGCCAGCTCGAGCGCACGCGCGAGCGCCGCCTCGATCTCCGCACGCGCGGCGGGGCCGGCCGAGCCGAGCAGGACCCGCGCCAGTGCCAGGTTCGCATGTGTCTCATCGGACCGGTGCCCGCGCGCATGCGCGATCTCGAGCCCCTCCGCGACCAGCGCACGTGCCCGCTCCGGATCGCCGAGGCCGAGGTATGACTCACCGAGCAGCGCGAGGCGCCAAGCGTCGTGCTCGGCGTGGCGGCGCTCCCTCGCGATCGCCAGAGAGCGCTCGAGCGCCTCGATCGCCCGCTGCCATTCGCCCCGCATCCGCTCCGCCAAGCCGAGGTGGAACCATGCCATGGCGCGCGAGAACGAGCCCCCGATCCGCTCCGCGATCTCGAGCGCCTGCTGGCCATGGTCGAGCGCGGCCTCTGGCTCTCCCTGGAAGTATGCGAGCCAGTTGGAAAACATGTGACTCCAGCCGACCCCCTCGATGTCCCCCTGCTCGCGGGAGAGCTTCCTGCCTTGCTCGAGCAGGCGGCGTGCCTCCTCGAGCTCGCCCAGGTGGACGAGGTTCAACCCCTTGGTCGTGTGGCAGACGGCGTAGGGGCAGGTGAGCAGGGTGCCGGCCCCCACGGTCGGGTCGCCGTCCGCCAGCTCGATCGCGCGGTCGTAGATCGCCACGCCCTCGCGGTACTCGCCGATGCAAACGAGGGCAAAGGCGGAGCTCGCGACGACGACGTAGAGCGCCGGGTCGCCGGACTCCTCGGCGAGCGCAATCGCCTGGCGTTCCAGCCTGGCGTACTCGCGCACGTCGCCTTCGCTCATCCCCTTGACGTACCCGTAGGCCGACAGCAGGAGCGCCCGCGAGCGGACGTCCCGGGCCTTCAAGGCTATCCGCTCGGCCTCGCTGAACACGGCCTCCGCCTCCTCGTGCGAGATGCCGAGGCGCCAGCCGTAATTGAGCAAGGAGATCCTCGCCTCGAGGCCGAGCGTCGTGGCCTCCTCCGACTCCGGCAGCGTGTCGGCGAGCTCGCGCACCTTCCGCCAGTGCCGCAGCGCCTGGGTCGGGTCGCTGGTCCCCGACCAGGCCGCGGCGCGCGCGTGCCAGCGCGCCGCCTCGAGCGTCTCGCCGGCGGCCTCCCGGTGCTGGGCCAAGAGCGCCGCCCGCTCGTCGAGCCGCCCGGGGTACTGCTCGGCGATCGCGCGTGCGACCGCGGCGTGCACGCGCGCCCGCCGCTCCGCGAGCTGCGAGCGGTACGCCACCTCCTGCGTCAGAGGATGCTTGAACGCGTACTCGGCCTGCGGGAAGAGCGCGGCCTCATACAGGAACTCGGCCGCCACCAGCGCGCGGAGCGCAGCCGCGAGCTCGGAGGGGGGCAGCTCCACCACCGCCTGCAGAACCGGCTCGGAGAACTCCTTCCCGATCACCGCCGCTGTCTGCAGGATCTGCTTCTCCCGCTCCGGGAGGCGATCGATGCGCGCGGCAAGCACCGCCTGCACCGTCGCCGGGATGGCGACCTCTGCCACTGGCCGCGCCAGGCGGTACGAGCCCCGGGTTCCCTGGAGGGTTCCAGCCTCCAGCAGCGACTGCACGACCTCCTCGATGAAGAAGGGGTTGCCGCGGGTGCGCTCGCGCACGCGCTCGACGAGCCCGGCGAGCGACGGGTCGGTGCCGAGCAGCGAGGCCAGCAGCTCGGCGATCGCCTCGGGCCCGAGTGGCAGGAGCGGGAGCTGCTGGTAGTAGGACTTCTGCGTCCAGCCCGCGTGGTACTCCGGCCGGAAGTTCACCAGGAAGAGCGTGCGTGTCCCCGCCAGCGCCTCGATGATAGTCTCGACGAACCCCTCGCTCGCGCCGTCGATCCAGTGCAGGTCGTCGATGAGCAGGACCGCCGGCTCGCGCCGGCTGCGAGCGTGCACTACCCGCCGGGTCAGCTCGAAGAGCTGCCGCTGGCGGGCCTCCGGATCCATGCGGGGCACCGGCCGCTCGGCATCCGGCACGCCGAGGAAGTCGAGCAGCAGGGGCAACGCGTCGGTCAGCTCCGGATCGAGCAGGAGGAGCGTGCCTGCAACCTTCCGTCGGGCCGCCTCGTCGCCGTCCTGCTCCGTGATGCCGAAGTAACCACGCATCAACTCGAGGATCGGGAAGAACGGGATCATCTTCCCGTGCGCGACGCAGTGGGCGTCGTAGACCGCGATGCCCTGCGCGCGAGCGCGCTCGGTGAACTCGTGGCAGAGCCGGCTCTTCCCGACCCCGGCCTCGGCCACCACGCCGATGACCTGCCCTGTCCCCGCGACGGCCCGCCCGAGCGCCGCCTCGAGGCTCGCCATCTCCTCTGTCCTGCCGACGAACCGGGAGAAGCCGCGCGCCCGGGCGACGTCGAGACGCGTGCGCAGCGCGCCGACGCCCTCGAGCTCGTACACGCGGAGCGGAGCCGCTACGCCCTTGACCGCCGACTCTCCCAGGTCGCGCAGCGTGAAGAAGCCGGCGACGAGCCTTGCCGTGTGCTCGGTCAGAAACACCTTGCCGGGCTCCGCGAGCTGCTCCATCCGCGCCGCCAGCCCGACCGTGTGCCCGAGCGCCGTGTAGTCCATCCGGAGGTCGTCGCCGATCTTCCCCACCACGACCTCGCCGGAGTTGAGGCCCATGCGGACCGAAAAGCTGAGTGCCTGGCGGAGGCGCAGCTCGGTGGCATAGCGGCGAAGCTCGTCGGC